>Ga0137465_1000120_pt1 | contig 63893 bp, 51 predicted proteins | sample EasRivERMGT828_2_FD_104906 | JGI IMG/M metagenome (GOLD analysis project Ga0137465, IMG submission 104906) | Soil microbial communities from meander-bound floodplain in the East River, Colorado, USA - East River MetaG ERMGT828_2 | ecosystem: Environmental > Terrestrial > Soil > Floodplain ... | reverse complement strand
CTCGGAGGGCCAGATCAAGAAGGCCATGAAGCTGATCAAGGAATCCGGGCCGATGACGGTCTTCAACAGCAAGGATACGTATTTCGACCTCAAACTGGCAGACGATGTAACGCGCATTCGAATGCTCTACGCCGAACATGGGTATGTTCGCGCCAACATCCTGGAACCGACTGTCGAGACCAGGCCTCACAAAGTAATGCGGACACTGCCCTTCATCAAGGCGCCCTTTCCGTTCGGCATTCCGATCCCGTTCTGGAAGAAAACCGTCGACCGGTACTTCATCACCATCAACATCGAGGAGAACGATCAGTATCGGGTGGGCGAGGTGAAGGTAACCGGCAACAAGCAATTCAACGAACTCGCTGTTCGCCTGATCCTGGGACTGGTGCCCGGCGAAGTCTTCAACGAAGAACTGCTTCGCAAGAGTTTTGAGAATCTGAAGAAGCTTTACGGTTCGCGAGGCTACATCAATTTTACGGCGGTCCCTCTTCAGGATTTCGATGAGGCGAAGAAGATCGTCAACCTGACGATCAACGTCGACGAAGAGCGTCAGTACTTCGTGAACCGGATCGCATTCGCCGGCAACACGACGACACGTGACAAAGTCATTCGACGCGAAGTGATGGTTCAGGAAGGCCAGATCTTCAACTCCGCACTGTGGGACATGAGCCTGCAGCGTCTGAACCAGCTCGGCTATTTCGAAGAGATAAAGACGGAAGACGCCGAGGTAAAGCCCAACACGACGGAACCGCACGTCGATATCAATCTCAAGGTTAAAGAAAAAGGGCGGAACTCGATCGGATTCAATGGCGGCGTCAGCGGAATTGGCGGAAGCTTCATGGGCCTCAGCTACGAAACGAACAACTTCCTGGGCTTCGGCGAAACGCTCAATGTCACACTACAGGGTGGAACCCGGCAGTCCCAGTACCAGTTCAGCTTCACCGAACCGTATTTGTTCGACCGACCGCTCACAACCGGCTTCTCCGTCTTCAACACCAGTTACCGCTATGACCAGGCGCGCGAGTTCTTCGGAATCGATCCGACGAAACTGCCGACAGGTCTCGGTCTCGAGAATCGCCTGAATTTCGAGCAGAAAGGTTCGGGCTTCAATCTGTTCGGAAGCTATCCCTTCAAGATCTGGAACCGGTTCGGTTTGAATTTCGGAATGAACCACTCGCAGACGAGTGCCATCAACGAAGCAACGCAGGAGTATTTCAGCGGCGTTCGCACGCAGCAGGACCAGTCCTTTATTTCTTCCGAAGGCGGTGGGGCATTCTCGGATTTTCGGGCGCGAACGCTGATTCCCAGCTTCAGCTTTAACCGCACGAATGGGCCTGCAATCAGTCCCACGAGCGGTTCCAGCCTGTCGGCGACTTTCGAATTTACGGGCGGTCCCTTTGGCGGCACGGTGAACTACTTCCGGCCCACGGTGGACTACCGTAACTTCCGTCCGATGAACAAGGGACGCAATACGCTGGCGGTTCGTTTCCTCGGATCGTTTGTAAACGGTTTCGGCGGCACGGCGGTGCCCTACTACCAGCGCGTTTTCATGGGTGGTGATTTCGATATTCGCGGATTCGATTTCCGCCAGATCACACCGATCGCTCACGTGGTCCGCAATATTGCCGTTACGGATCCCGAGACGGGAAATGCAGTGACGCGGCCGTATGACGACGTGGTGTACGTCGGCGGCGACACTCAGGGTGTGCTTAATCTCGAATACCGCATCCCGATCATTGGCCGCGTATTCACAATGGCGCCGTTCTTCGATATCGGAAACGCGTGGGTCGTGAAGAAGGACCAGTTGACGCGGCAGATACGCAATAGCGAAGGCGCGCTCGTAACCGAGCAGGTGAGATTCCTGCCCGGTACCAACTCCGGTTTCCGGTCCAGCACGGGTGTCGAGCTGCAGGTCATGATGCCGGTGATCAATGCGCCGTTCCGGCTAATTTTTGCGTTCAATCCGAACCGCATCCATAGCCTGTTTTATGGCCACGCGACCGGCATTCCTTTCCGCATCGACGAAAAGGCGCGCGATTTCAAATTTACGGTTGGAAGAACTTTCTAAAATGCATGGGGGAACCGGCCAAACGCCATCTCGGAGGCCGCCGAAGGCGGTGTACCAACGATGGCTTGGCCGGTGGGCCCGATGCTAAAAAAAAACGAGGGTGAGATGAGAAAACTCAGTATGGTTGTCTTGATTGCGTTGCTGTTGCCTGCGGGGATGCTCGCGCAGGCGCCGGCAGCGTCCGGCCAGGGAGGCCGGGTAGCCGTGATGGATTTCCAGAAAGCGGTTACGGAAAATACAGAGGGCAAGAAGGCTCAGGAAAAATTCAGGGCCGAGTTGGAAAAGCGGCAGGGCGATTTCGAAGCCAAGCAGAAGGCCATGACCGAAATGCAAACAAAGCTGCAAAACGGCGACAAGGCTTTGAATGACGCCGCCAAGGCCGACCTTGCCAAGCAGATCGACAGGTTAAATACAGACCTTCAGCGGATGAACGATGACGCTCAGAAGGAACTTGGCGACATGCAACAGGTGCTGTTCAGACCAATCGTCGAAAAAACCCAGGAAGCCGTTAAATCGTATTCCACGGAAAACAGTTTTGCTGTCGTGTTCGATTTGTCGAGCCAGGCCAACAGCATCGTCTACTGGCAGGATGTTGCCGACATTACGACCGAGATCATCCGGCGCATGGATGCAAACCCATCCAAAGCGCCCGCTGCTCCCGCAGGAACTGCCAAGCCGCCGGCGGCCGATCCCAAGAAATAGTGAACGAACTCCGCATTGCCGACATCATGCGGATACTTCCGCATCGGTATCCGTTTCTCCTGATCGACCGTGTCATCGAGGTCGATCAGGATAAACGGCTGGTCGCGCTCAAGAACGTCAGTATCAACGAGCCTTTCTTCGCGGGCCACTTCCCGGGAGCTCCCGTTCTGCCAGGCGTTTTGACCATCGAGTCCATGGCACAGGCCGGCGCCATTCTGGGTCTGCTCGAAACAAAAGCGGACCTCACCAGGACGCTTGTCTATTTCATGGCAATCGAGAATGCAAAATTCCGCAGGATGATCGTTCCAGGAGATCAGATGCGGATCACGGTCGAAGTCCTCAAGCGAAAGGCCAAAGTCTGGAAAATGAAAGGCGAGGTTCTCGTCGATTCCGAACTCGCGGCCGAGGCGACGCTTCTTTCCTACATCGGTGACCGTCCGTGATTCACCCAACCGCAATTGTCAGTCCCGAAGCGGAAATCGGGGAGGAAGTGACGATAGGTCCATATTGCCGTATCGGTGACCGCGTCAAAATAGGAAAGGGCTGCCGGTTCGATTCGCACGTGATCGTCGACGGGCCCAGCACGATAGGCGAAGACAATCACTTTTTCCCATTCGGTACGATCGGACTCCAGCCACAGGACTTGAAGTTCAAGGGCGAAGACACGTTTCTGACGATCGGAAACCACAACGTCTTTCGCGAATACGTGAATATCCATCGCGGTACTGCCGGTGGCGGTGCGTACACGCGGATCGGCGACCACAACTTCCTGATGGCGTATGTCCACATCGGCCACGACAGCAGGCTCGGAAACCACGTCATCCTCGCCAACGCTGCAACGTTGGCCGGTCACGTAACGATCGAGGATCATGCGACCATTGGCGCGTTCTCCGGCGTGCATCAGTTTTGCCGTGTAGGCACGCACGGATACGTAGGTGGCTACAGCGTCGTCACCAAGGACGTGCTGCCGTATTCGAAGACGGTCAGCGAGCGGGATACGCACGCATACGGACCGAACGTCCTGGGTTTGACGCGCAAAGGTTTCTCTCCCCAGCAGATCGACAGTATCAGGGCAGCATTCCGGTTACTCCTCCAGTCCAGGCTCAACACCACGCAGGCTGTCGAAGCGATCAAGGCGAAGATGCAGTCTCCCGAAGTTCAGGTCATTCTAGATTTCATCGAGACGGCGGAACGTGGCGTCATCAAATAGGTACGGCCTCATTGCCGGCAACGGAAGGTTCCCGTTCCTCGTGCTGGAAGCGGCACGAAGCCAGGGGATCGATATGGTCGTCGCAGCGATCAAGGAAGAAACATTTCCCGAGATCGCGGAGCACGCCGCAATCGTGCACTGGATGTCGCTCGGGCAACTCGGCAAGCTCATCAAGACGTTCAAATCCGAAGGCGTAAATCAGGCCATCATGGCCGGCCAGGTCAAACACAAACAGATTTTCAGCTCGATCGTTCCCGACCTCAAAATGCTTCAGCTGCTCGCCAGCATTGCAACAAAGAACACGGATTCCCTGATCGGCGGGGTGGCCAAAATGCTCGAAGCCGAAGGAATTCATCTGATGGATTCGACGTCGTTCCTGCGTCCGCTGCTGCCCGAACCCGGTGTGCTGACCCGGAGGCCGCCTGAGGAGGACGAGCAGCGCGATCTCGATTATGGCTACAGGATCGCCCGCGAGCTCGGCCGGTTTGACCTGGGACAGAGCGTTGTCGTTTCCGACGGAGCATGTGTTGCTCTCGAAGCGATGGAAGGTACGGATTCCATCATCGAGCGAGCGGCATCACTGGTCAACGGCCGCATGTTGAGAGTCGTCAAACTGGCGAAGCCGAAACAGGATCTGCGTTTCGATGTGCCGGTTATCGGGCTTGCTACCGTAAGGTTGATGGCGCGTCTAAAGGTGTCGGCTTTGACGATCGAGGCCCGCAAGACTCTGATGATCGATCGTGAAGATCTCATCCGCGAAGCCGACGCGGCAGGCATCGCGATTGTGGCGGTGGAATAACTTCATGAAGGTGGCAGTCATCGGTGTCGGACATCTCGGCAAGCATCACGCCCGGTTGTATGCCGAGCTGCCCGGTGTCGAGCTGGCCAGCGTCGTCGACATCCAGAAACCCAGAGCCGAGGAGATCGCCGGCCTCTACAAGACCGTTCCGCTCACCGATTACCGCGACCTTTTTGGAAAGGTCGACGCGGTGAGTCTTGCGGTTCCGACAGTCGATCATACGCGCATCGGAATCGATCTCCTCGAGCACGGGATCGATGTTCTCGTCGAAAAGCCGATTGCATCGACGGTTGAACAGGCTCGGACATTAATCCAGGCCGCATCCGCTCAGAAACGCATCCTGCAGGTCGGGCACGTCGAGCGATTCAACCCGATCGTAACGGCTGCGCGCGAAGTCGCAACGAAGCCGCAGTTTTTCGAAATCCACCGGCTTGCGGAGTTCACTCCGCGCAGTCTCGACGTCGATGTCGTTCTCGATGTGATGATCCACGATCTCGACATCGTTCTCAGTCTGGTGCAGGCACCCGTCAAGGAAGTCCGGGCCGTCGGAATTCCCGTGTTGTCCCGCAAGGCCGATATAGCGAACGCGCGCGTCGAGTTCGAAGACGGATGCGTTGCGAATCTCACGGCGAGCCGGGTGAGTTTTGAAAAAACCCGGAAGCTGCGTTTCTTTCAACCGCACGACTACATCTCGATTGATTACGCGAGTCAGACCGGAACGATGGTTTCGCTGCGCATGGGCCGCGTCACCGAGCGCAAGCTGGAACCCTCTCCGGAAGAGCCGTTGAAGCGTGAACTGGCGGCTTTTGTGGACTGCATCCGAACGCGTGGAACGCCCGTCGTTAGCGGAGAAGACGGCTGTCGAGCGCTTGAACTGGCGACGCTCATTAACGATGCGATCGCTGAACGACTTATGTTACGGTGACGGGAATGTTGTTTTCCAAAGACGAAGATCTTGAGCTCCAGCCGAAGCGCACCAAGACGCTGCTGATTTCCATTGGCATCCACGCGCTGCTGCTCCTTATCGTCGCTTTGAATCCCGATTTGCTGAGGTCCACGCCGAAACGGATCATCCGGATCATGGGGCAGGACTATGACCTCAGTAAGCAGCAAGTTGTCGAACTGGTCGCACCGCCCAATGTCCTGCGGGCGCGACCGGCGCCTCCTGTGAATGACACCCCGCTCGTTCAGCCGCCGGTTCCGCAGCCGGAGAATCAACCGCCACCACCGCCGCCTCCTCCACAGCCTCCGCCGCCACCGCCTCCGGTGATCGGTCCGGACGACATTCTCAAAGAAGGCGCGCGACCCGATGCGGCGCCAAGAGCGTCCCGCGGCGATACAACAGAGCAGGCGAGGGCGGGAGGGGGCCAGCCGGAACAGCCCAAACCGGAAGCGCCAAAGCCGTCGGGACAGCCACAGACAGCGGAGAATCGGCTTCCGCCGAACACGAATCCGAACGCGCTTCGAGCTCCAAACCTGTTGGAGAGCGCGGATCGAATCATTCAGAGGCAAATCGACGAGAACCGAAAACTGTACTCGCAGGGCCCGCGGACCGGAACGCCCGGTGGACAATCCGATCCGAATTTCTCGACCGAAGATCCGACGATATTATCCGACACCAAGGGTTATGACTTCGGACCGTACATGAATCAGGTTGTCAATCGTGTGCGCTACAACTGGTACAGCCTCATCCCGGAGATCGCGCGTCTCGGTAAGAAGGGCCGCGTCGTTATCGTGTTCACGATCACAGCGAACGGCACGGTCGAAAATGCCCGCGTCGTGGCCAATTCCGGAGCCGATCCTCTGGATCGCGCGGCGTATGGTTCGATTACCGCTTCCAATCCGTTTGCCAAACTGCCCGCCGGGTTCGACGGCGATCATCTCGATCTTCAATTCACGTTTTTGTATAACATTAGGTAATGCGAAGACGCGTTGTTCTGGCGTTACTCCTGATTGTAGGGGCGCTCTATGAGCGCCCAGTGCGGTCGCAGACCGCACCTACAGTACGAATCGGCCTCAATCAGAACGCATCCACGGTGACTCTTCGTGCTTCGGCTCCGTTCTCGATCCAGCAGAATCGAACGCGAACCGCTAAGTTCACGATGGTCCTGGCGATCGATCCTGCCGCATCCGGAACTCTGACCGCCGCCAATCTTCAGTACCGCACACTGGTCGAGGTCGACGGCGGCCGGCTAATGGTGCTTCCGAGAAATGCGAGGACTCAAATCGATGCCGGCGTGCCGATCGAGTTCGACAACAGAACGTATCGCGGGAAAGTCGAAGTGGTCGGGAATGCTCGAAACACGTTCACGGTCATCAATGAGCTTCCGCTTGAAGAGTATCTGTGGGGTGTGGTTCCGAACGAACTAAATCCCGTTACATTCGGAGAGATCGAAGCGCTCAAGGCCCAGGCGGTCGCGGCGCGTACCTACATCATGCGCAACCTCGGTCAGTACAAGAACGAGGGATTCGATATCTGCGCCACGGACGCATGCCAGGTCTATATGGGACATGGCACCGAGAGCGCGCTTTCGACGCAAGCCGTGACCGAGACCCGTGGGACTATCGCCGTTTACCGCGATATGCCCATCAACGCGCTCTATAGTTCAACGTGCGGCGGGAGAACCGAAGACTCGGAAAACATCTTCGAGGAAAAGGTTCCATACCTCGTTTCCACGATGTGCGAGTACAAACATCCCGAACCGCTACCGTTTACAACCTCCCGATCTTTTGAAAACTGGAAAGACGCGGTTCTTACCGTCGCAGGTGTTGCGAACTTCACCGAAGCGCGCCGGTTCATGGGTCTGCCGGGACAAGGTGAGCCACAGTCACAGGATCCGGCTGCTCTCGCGACATTCATACGTCAGACTTTTTACCCGGCCGTTTTGACTTCGTCGGATCTGTCGTTCGTTACGGAACAGGGTATCCTCCCGCCGTCAGGATCAATCCCTGCACGAGAGATTCTGTTTCGGTTGATTGACAAGAAGAGCGCCTTTGAATGGCAGCAGGGCGTCCTGACGTCATGGGACGGGAAGGCAATGAAGATCGTCATCGCCGGTCAGCCGAGAGAATTCAAATTGAGTCCCGACGCGCCGATCTATCAGCGTATCGGCGACGAGCGGCTGGCGATGCGTCAGGGTTCCTGGATCGGAGGCGAGTTGATGGACTTTCGAGCTGTCGGCGACACGATCCAGATGCTCGTTTATAGAATCAACTTCGCAAATCCCGCCGCAGATCGCTTCTCACGGCTGGCATTGTGGCAGACCCACAAGACTCGGCAGGAACTCGACACAGCATTCAGGCCTCTGAATATCGGCGCGATTCGGGACATGCGCGTCATCAGCCGCGGATCGTCAGAACGTCCAATCAGTACTGAAGTCATCGGCACGAGCGGCCGCGCGACTCTCCGCGCTCTTCGTATCCGGACGTTGCTCGGTCTGCGCGACAGCCTGTTCTCGTTCGACATTGAAAGAAACGCACAGGGCGAGGTTGTAGGTATGACGTTCTTCGGCCGCGGCTGGGGGCACGGCGTCGGAATGTGCCAGGTCGGCGCCTACGGTATGGCGCTGGACGGCGCCACCTACGACGAGATCCTGAAGAAGTACTACAAGGGTATCGAGCTGAAAAAACTCTATTAGAAGACACCGATGCATCCCCTCGTTGCGATCGTCGGTCCGACTGCGAGCGGCAAATCCGAGCTCGCGCTTTTCCTCGCGGAAGCTTTCTCCGGCGAGATCGTCAACTACGACTCCCTCCAGATTTTCCGACGACTGGACATCGGCACGGCCAAACCATCCATCGAGGAACGCGGACGCGTACCGCATCACATGATCGATATTCGCGAACCCACCGAAATCTTCACCGCCGGCGATTACCAGCGTGAAGCCCGCGGCGTGCTCGAAGACATTCGGAACCGCCGCCGACTCCCGGTTCTGGTGGGCGGAACGGGTTTGTACCTGCGCGCCGTAACGCAAGGTCTGTTTCATGGGCCGGTCCGTTCGACGTACTGGAGGAATCGTCTGGAAATGCTCGCGGCCCGGAAGGGTAAAGAATATCTTCACCGGGTTTTGAAACGTGTGGATCCGCCGGCCGCAACGAGAATCGCCGAAAAAGACAAACAGAAGGTTGTCCGGGCCCTGGAAGTTCGTCTGGAAACCGGCAAGCCCCTGTCGCAGCACCTGCTGGAACGTCCGCGCCACCCGCTCGAAGGATTCGGAGTTCATATTGTCGGGTTGAATCCGCCTCGCGCGGACCTTTACAGGCGGATCGACGAGCGAGTCCACCGGATGATCGACGCCGGACTGTTGGACGAGGTTCGGGGATTGCTTCAAAGCGGCATTCCGGCGAGCGCGAAACCATTCGAGGCGATTGGATACCGGCATGTGATTGCCGAAATAGATTCCTGTATGCCGCGAGAGGAAACGATTCGTATAATCCAGCGTGACACCAGACGATATGCAAAACGTCAGATGACCTGGTTCCGAAAAGAATCCGAAGTGACCTGGTTTGACGGGCCCGGAGATAGCGAAGAAATTAAGAACAGGGTTCGTCAGTTTCTAAAACCGCTCGTTAATTTTTAGGGAGTTCCTAATGGAAAACAAAGCGCCGTCCCAGAATATCCAAGATGTTTACCTCAACACCGTCCGCCGCGATAAGGCACCAGTCACGGTTTTCCTGATCAGCGGTGTAAAATTGATTGGAAAGATCAAAGGATTCGACAAGTACTCCGTCATTCTGGAAGCGAATAACCAGGAACAATTGATTTTTAAGCACGCAATATCGACTGTGACCACGGCGAAACTGAATATGGCCCCACCACCGCCACCCCCGGTGCCTCAGACCGCCGCCTCGACCGAGCGGCCTTAACGGAGGCAGGCCCGAAGGACCGGCGCCACATAACTCAAAAATGGAAAATGCAATACTGGTAGGCACTCACGCTCTCGACGAATTGCGTGAGCTTGCCGCGTCGGCCGGCGCGCGCATCATCAACGAAGTCATCCAGCGTCGCGACCGGCCCGATCCCAAGACCTTCATTGGAAAGGGCAAGGTCGCGGAATTGCGCGAAGAAGTGCTTCTTGAGCGCGTCGATGTCGTCATTTTCGATGACGAGCTTTCACCCAGCCAGGCCAAGAACCTCCAGGAAGCCCTCGAAACGAAAGTCGTCGACCGCACCGGCCTGATTCTCGACATTTTCGCGCGCCGAGCCCGGACCAAAGAAGGCAAGCTTCAGGTGGAACTGGCGCAGTTGGAATACCGGCTGACGCGACTTGCCGGATATCGCGAATATCTGTCTCGTCTGGGCGGCGGCATCGGGACCCGCGGTCCCGGTGAAACCAAGCTGGAAATGGACCGCCGGCAGATTCGGCACCGGATCACCGCTCTCAAACGCGATATCGAGCAGATGCGCAAACATCGCCAGCTGCACCGCGAAAGGCGCCGCCGGGAGCAGTTACCGATGGTGTCTCTGGTCGGTTATACAAATGCTGGAAAATCTACTCTGTTTCGCGCGCTTTCCAAGGAAGAGACGCTGGTTTCGAGTCGACTGTTTTCCACCCTCGATACACTCGTCCGCCGCATCCAGCTGGGGCGCGACTTCCCCGTGTTGATTTCAGATACGGTTGGCTTTATTCGAAAGCTCCCGCATCAGCTGGTTTCGGCCTTCCGGGCGACTCTTGAAGAAGTTGTCGAAGCGGACCTGATTTTGCTGGTTCTCGATGTATCAGATCCGGATCGAGAACAGAAACAGGAGGTCGTACTGGACGTGCTGAAAGAGATCGGCGCCGGGGATCACCCCATCCTTACCGTCTACAACAAAGCGGACTTACTGGACGCGGGAGCCGCGAAACAGCTGACGGTAGATGGCTTGCTGGTTTCTGCCGCAACCGGCGAAGGTTTGGAACGTTTGGTGGCTGAGATCGTCCAACACGTGGGTACTGTACGGGTATGAATGGACTTCTGATCGCCTTGCTCTTCCAGTCGTCATTGTTGCTTCCGCCCCGGACTGCGGTCGAGAATCCATCCGTCGTGTCGCCGGTTCCGCGAAAGCTGCTTAAGGACTACGACAAACTGTGGAACAGCTTTGTGGCTGCCAGGAACGACGCGCGCCTCACAAAGGATCTCGACAAACTTCTGAAAAAGCAGAAGACGTTCGATCCCGGATGGATGATTCTGGGCTATCTTGCCCTCTACGGCGGAAATGACGCGGCCGCCCGCGACCACTTTACGCAGGCCTTCAACGCCAATCCCGGCAATCGCATCGCCCTGTATTACCTGGCGGAACTGGCTTATGCCCGCGGGGATTTTGCTGTGGCCGCCACGTATTACAGCCAGTTGCAGGGCATCGACTCAGGCCATCCGGATGTTGAAACCAAGCGTCAGAGGGCGTTCCTGCTCGCCATCGATAACCTGCTGATCGCCGCTGTTCGGGCGGAGGGCGGAAATCGCCTCGCTGAAGCCGAGGATTATTATCGAAAGGCTTTGAAACTGGCGCCAAACGAGCCTGCGATCCATTCGCGATTGGTGGACTTGCTCCTCAAGCAGGACAAAAAGGACGAGGCGGAGGCCGAACGAAAAGTCGTCGAGAATCTGGTTCCGCGGCCGGCGATAGCGGACACATCGCGCGCTTCTGGCGACGTTAAGGACGACGATCTCGAGGATCTGGGACGTTGGGGCAGCGAGATCGGTCTATTTCACCAGATTCGCGATGCCGAAACCTTGACCAGGGAACAGTTCGCGATTCTGACCCTGCGATACTTCCCACAAGTCACGGAATTGAGGAAAAGCCAGCAGATCCTGACCGACATCAAGGATTCGCCGGCCCGGAATGAGATTCAGGTTGTTGTGAACACAGGGCTTATGGATGCGCTGCCAAATCGTGAGTTTGAGCCGTCAACTCCTCTGGAACGGGGTGACCTTGCGAAAGCTTTCGCTCGTCTGGCCCGCCTCCTGAGCGTCCCCGAGAACTCCGCTTCGTCCACAACCCCGCAGGACGTGACTCCGACGAGCGCCTTGTACGGAGACATCAAGCTGGTGCTGGGTTACGGCATCCTGGGTCTCGAAGACTCAGGCAGCTTCAACGTCAGCGGCGAGGTATCCGGCCGGCAGGCCGTCCAGTCAGCGGATCGGCTCCTGCGCACTTTTCAACAGGCCCAGCGCTGAGCGAAAAGCGTGCAAAGTAGTAAAACTCTTCGGTTTTCCTGGCCTTTTAGTGGTCCACTCGCCCGGTTCTCCACAGACTTATTCACAGCGCCTGTGGAATGCGTGTACCACCGGTCAGATACCCTTTAGCCATTGCTTCGCTTCCTGATATTGGGCGAAGCGTTTTTCTTCTGCCTTGAACTCCGGTGTGTGAACGATAAGGCGGGAATGCTCGACGCGGGATTGATGTTTGACATGCAGCATCTCATGAAACATCACGTATTCCGTGACGGCCGGCGGAACTTCAGGCGAATCAAAAACACGGCTGATAAAGATCGTTTTGCGTGTCATATCGAATCGTCCCAGGACATACCGTGTTCTCTTCGCAGACCATGAAAGATGCGGCCTGGGCAGGGTGTCCGCAAAGTATTGCCTGTTGAGCCGGTCGAAAATCTCGTTCAGATCGACATAGCGGCCCTGAGACCCCCTCGTCCTTGTCAGACGGCAGCGATCATTCCGGACGACACGCGCGCGTTCCTGAATCGGCTCGCTCAGAATGAACGTCCGGTATGTCCGGTGGTACGAATCATCGATTTTCTTCCGATAAAGCTTTCCGAAGAGGATCAAGGCCAGTGAGTGATAAATGTATGCGGGAGCATCCGTGAAGATATCGCTGACCCGGACAACCATCCGGTTGTCGTTCAGTCGTACGGTGTGATTCAGGCCGGCGAAAGGAAAGAACTCGATCTTGATTTCTGGAATCGGTGTTCGGGGCCGGAGTTCGCAATGAGCGGTTCTGAAGATCGATTCGAGATCGTGTTGCATGCCTGAAAGCGTTACTTCCGTCTCTTCTCCGTCTTGGGTACGACCTTCAGGGCTTCTTTCGTGCTCGTTTCAGTCTCCAGCGCTTTATCGACGGCGTCCTGAAGCGCAGCGCGCTCGCTGTCGCTTTTCGGTTTGAATTTCTGCAGGAGCGGCAGCGTATCGCGAATGAACTTCTGCAGGTCCTCGAGTGAATCGCGAACATCGAGTTTGCGCTCGTACGAGTCGTCGATGTTATTTGTGACTTCCTGGAGCACCTGGATATATCCCCGGATCAGTTCGGCCGGTGTGAACGTATCGAGATAGGCCGTTTCGTCGACCGGCGCTTTGTTGGAGGTGGCGCGAGTGTCGTTGCTCTTCGCCTGTTCTTTCGCGCGCTTCTCCATTTCCTTACGCTCTTTTGCGATCTGTTCCGCGCTCTTTTCCATGAGGCCGAGAAAGATCAGGCGGCGCTCGGCTAGTTTGAAATAGGCGGGGACGCGGGCATTCAATTCCTGAGCGTCGCGTATCAGATCGATCTCGTCTTCCGTGAAATACTCCTGTCTGGCCGCCGCAAAAAGCGAACTTGCCAGAACGGCGACGAGGACCGCTGTGAAACTAGCTTTTGCGAGGTGCATTGTTTTCACCAAACAGCGCCCTGAATACGTCTTCACGAATCTGGGCTGCCTCCTGCATGGCCTTTTCGACCGGATCCCGCTGATCGAACGTCACGCTCATGGCAATTTCCTTCAGGATCCGCGCATGCTTTCGAAGCGCAATTTCGAGATCCTTGAACCCCTTGGGTTTCCTGTGAGCGTCGCGGCCTGTCTTCATCATTGTTTGATGCGCATCCCGGATCGTTTCAACGTATTCCGTCATGCGCTTGTCCAGGACTTCAGGTTCGCCTGTCTTCACGGCATCCGTTGCAAGCGTCAGCAACATATCCGCAATCTTGATGTTGGTTTTCGTGCGGTCAACCGGATCCGTTTGGCGGCTTAGCTTCGCTCGTTCCTTCTGGAGGCTTTCAAGGCGTTTGTCGTATTGCGTTCGCTGCAGGAACGAAGGACGGATGACACAGGACGTCAGGCCTACAATCATCAGAATTGAGAATAGCCATTCGATTTTACGCATAGCTGGCTGGCCCAATTCAATCACCTCTTTAAACGACGTTCAAGCGTCTGAGCTCTCTGCCGTGCCTGAAAGGACCTTGTATCGCTTGTATGGTCGTCGAATTCCAGAAATTTATTATAGTGTACGACCGCTTCGCGGGCGTTCCCCAGATTGTCCAGACAGGTCGCTAAAACAAAGTGTGCCATGGCGTCACGCGGACGCAGCTCAATCAATTTCGCCAGCGCCGCAGCGGCTCGCGTCCAGTCTTGCTGGGCATAAAAGATCGCGCCTATCGTTCCCCAGGCCTCGAAATAGTCGGGCTTGATTCGTATCACTTCCTGCAAAACCGTAAGCGCCTGCGGATACGCTTTCGACTGTTCGTAGGATTTGCCGAGTAGATAAAAGGAATCGGGATCGTCCGGCAAGGCCTTTGTGAGCTGTTGAAGCAGCGGAATCGCCTTCGCGTAGTTCTTTTCCAGATAGTAGGAACTGGCCAGTTGCTGCAGGAGCTTTGTGTTGCCGGGATCCAGCTGGATCGCCTTTTCCAGATACTCGCGCGACTTCGCCTGATTCTTTCGAGCGGCCTCGATGTCGCTCAGCGCAATGAATATTTCCGGCGAACTCGGACCCTTCTCCACGAGGCGCATCAAGTGGGGATAGGCTTTCTCGTATTCCTTTCCACGCAAGTAGAACGTCGCGAGCTGTAGTCGGGCCTGATCATCGCCGGGACGCAACGCCAGCGCCTTTTCATATTCTTCCGCCGCTTCAGCGCGTCTGCCGCTCTCATCGAGCAGCAAGGCCAGATTCAACCGGACTTCATAGATGGAATTGTTTTGAGTCAGCACATGCCGGTAAGCGGCAATCGCTTCGTCGATCTTGCCGGTCTTTGCGTAGCAGACAGCAAGATTGAAACGCGATGGAATGTGAGACGGGTCTTCTTTCAGAACCTGCTCGTACTTTGCCGCAGCATCCGCCCAGCGCTGCGCGTCGAAGTCGGCATTCGCAGATTTGTAGGTGTCTTCGACCGACTGCAACAACGTCAGAATCAGCAACAACGTCTTCACAGGACTTTTCTCAAATACTCACCGGTGATCGACGCGCTGTTGGCGGCAAGCTGTTCGGGGGATCCGGTGGCCACGACGTAACCGCCGGCTTCGCCGCCTTCCGGGCCCAGGTCGACAACCCAGTCCGCGGATTTGATGACATCCAGATTGTGTTCGATGATCAGAACCGAACCTCCTGCCTCGATCAGACGTTTGAAAGCGCCGAGCAGCTTGTTGATGTCGTCAAAGTGTAATCCGGTGGTCGGTTCATCAAAAATGAATAACGTCTTTTCGCTCGTTTCATGCGCCAGGTATGACGCCAGCTTGATCCGCTGCGCTTCGCCGCCGGAGAGGGTTGTGGCCGACTGCCCGAGACGGAGATATCCAAGGCCGACATCCTCGAGAACCTTGAGCTTCTTCGTGATCTTCGGAACATTTGAGAAGAACAACAACGCTTCGCGGACCGTCATGTGAAGAACCTGATAGATGTTCTTTCCCTTGTACAGGATTTCGAGAACGCCGCTCTTGTATCGCGTTCCTTTGCAGTCCTCGCATATCAGTTCGACGTCCGCCAGGAACTGCATTTCAACGGTGACCGTTCCATCTCCCTGACAGGTTTCACAACGGCCGCCCGGGATGTTGAACGAAAAGCTTCCGGAGTTGTAGCCGCGGGCCTGTGCTTCGCGCGTGGACGCGAAGACGTCGCGAATGTGATCGAACGCTTTGATGTATGTGACCGGATTCGACCGCGGAGTCCGTCCGATCGGGCTTTGGTCCACGAGAACGGTGTCTGAAACCCATTTCATTCCCGTTTCGATCACTCCTGTTCCCGGTCCCGGATCGGTGCCTTGCAGCGCCGACTTCATGGCTTCAAACAGGCATTCATGCACGAGCGTGGATTTTCCGGAGCCCGACACTCCGGTGATGCACGTCATCATTCCCAACGGGATCTCGATATCGACATTCTTGAGGTTGTGTCTCGACGCGTTTCGCAGCTTGAGCATGCGCAGACCGGGGGTCCGCCTCTTCTTTGGAATCGGCACCTTGAGTTCGCCGATCAGGTATTTGCCTGTCAGTGAAGCGGTGCAACTCTGGAGTCCTTCGAGTGTTCCCGAATAGATCAGATGCCCGCCGTTTTCACCGGCGCCCGGGCCGAGATCGAGGATGTGGTCCGCCGCCTTCATCGTTTCCGGATCATGTTCGACAACGAGCACGGTGTTGCCTATGTCACGCAGTCGTTTCAGGATTTCAATCAGACGCTGGCCGTCACGAGGATGCAACCCGATCGACGGCTCATCCAGAACGTACAATGCGCCGACAAGCGACGAGCCGAGCGAAGTCGCGAGCTGAATTCGCTGCGCCTCGCCGCCCGATAACGTTGACGACAGCCGTTCCAGTGTCAGGTATTGCAGCCCGACATCATTGAGGAACCGCAGACGCGACTGAATTTCGTTGAGAATTCGCTCGGCGATCTGCGTGTGCGCTGGACTGAGCGTCATGTGCGAGAAGAACTCGTGGCTCGCCTGAATCGTCATGCGGCAGACATCCGCGATGTTCTTCCCATTGACGAAAATGTCGCGGGCTTCCTGACGCAGCCGGGATCCCTGGCATTCCGGGCAAACCGTGTATCCGCGATACCTGCTCAGGAAAACGCGAACGTGCAATTTGTACTTCTTCGTTTCGAGGTAGTCGAAGAATTCGCGCACGGCATTCGTGACGAAAGATCGATTGTCGGCGGGCAGATCGCGGAACGCGACATCCATCTTGATGCCGCGCCCTTTGGCAGCTTTCCTGAAATCGTTGAAGTAAGCGCGGTATCGCGGCTTCGTCCAGGGTTCGATCGCACCTTCGTTGAGTGCTTTGCCTTTGTCGGGGATCACGAGATCCAGATCGAGATCGATCGTATTGCCGAAACCCTGGCAGCGCGGGCACGCGCCAAACGGACTGTTGAAGGAAAACAGTTTCGGTTCGGGATCTTCGTACTTCAGGCCGCACGCCTTGCATTCAAACGATTCGCTGAAGCGGAATTGCTTCTCGCGCGGTGTCGCTCCATTTCCTGAAGCCGCTCCCCAGTCAACGACCTCAAGGATGACTTCGCCGTTATTCTCGCGAAAACAGATTTCGACGGAATCGATCAGCCGCTGGCGAATATCCGGCGCGATCTTGAGCCGGTCCACAAGCACGTATGCCGTTTTGGAAAAGTCAACGTCCAGCAGCGATTCCGGCCGCGAATAATCGAAGATCTGGCCGTTTTGATAAAGCCTGCTGAAGCCCCGGCGCTTCAGGTCCGTGAGCAGCGCGGCAAGCTGATCCTGCGGCTGGTTTTTCGGAAGCGCATACAAAACGTAGAACCGCGTATCGAGCGGCCACTGCAAGACCGTGTCTGCAATCTGGTCGACCGTATCTTTCTGAACGACCGATCCGCACTTTCTGCAGACCGTGATGCCCACACGCGCAAACAGAAGGCGCAGATAATCGTAAATCTCTGTCGATGTTCCGACTGTCGAGCGAGGTGTTCGTGCCGTGTTGCGTTGCCGGATGGCGATCGCAGGAGCAATGCCGTAGACCTCGTCGATCTCGGGTTTTTCGATGCGCTCCAGGAATTGCCGCGCATAGGCGGAGAGAGATTCGATGTAACGCCGCTGGCCTTCCGCGTAAATTGTGTCGAATGCGAGAGATGACTTCCCTGAGCCGCTGACTCCAGTGACGACGGTCAACGCATTGTGCGGGATTTCGAAATCGATGTTCTTCAGATTGTGGACCCTGACGCCCCGAACAACGATGCTGTCGGTCCCAGTGAGGTTCGCCGCTGTGGCCATAAACCAGCCATTATACAACGGCAGCTATCCGATAAAGTCCTTGAGGTTAGCCGGAGTGAATGTGACCGAGCGGACCTGACCGCTCTTCCCGAGCGGCTTTACCGGCATATCGTTGATTTTCAGCGTGAGTCCCGCTGCATTACCGACCGATATGTAAAGCGACGTCTCGGCAGTGAACTTCCGCGTCATGCCGCGCTCCAGAATCTCTCCCGCAACGACGGAGTGCCCGTCGGACAAGACCTTGATCCACGTCGGCTCCAGCGCCTGGATGTCTAACGTCATTGCCTGAGCAACGGGTGGTGGCGGAGTCGGCACCGGGGCCGGGGGAGCAGCCGTCGGTGGAGGCTGCGCACTCGCGGCCTGTGTCGTCTCGGGAGGTGTAACCGGCACCGGGGGCGGGGGAGCCGGCTCCTGTTGCGCTGGAGCGGCTGCGGGAGCCGCGATCGGGCTTTCCACAGGTGGACCCGAGTCCCTCGTTACGACGTAGAAGATCGCGATGGCGATCGCGAGAACCCCCAGGGCGATCGGATAAAGGCGACGCTCGTTTTTCGACGGGCGAGCATTTTCCGAGGCCGTGGGATCGACCGTCTCGTCGCGAACGGACACGAGCCGCTCGTAATCCGCAACGGCTTGATTGGGATCGAGCCCGACTCTTTCAGCGAACGTCCGCACGAATCCCCGATTAAAAATTCCACCGGGTAGAAGTTCGAATTCCTCGTCTTCGATCGCGGCCAGAAAACGAGTGCTGATACGCGTCTCTTTTGCGATCTGGTCGAGGGTGATTCCCCTGGACTCTCGGGCTTTCTTGAAGCTGGCGCCAAAATTGGTCATGTCGACCGGCAAAGGTCCTTCGTTTCCTTTGACTTGCGCAGCATCATATGGAAAGGGGATTATCCGGTCAATTGCTTTTGTGTTGGGTTTCTGCTACGTTTCCCGCCGCCGATGTCACAAGAAGCACTAGGGATGGTCGAGACGCGTGGTTTTATCGGAGCAGTAGAGGCCGCCGATGCCATGGTGAAGACCGCCAATGTCGTACTGGTCGGCAAAGAATACCTCCTCAATGGCTATGTCGCCGTGCTCGTTCGCGGCGACGTCGGATCCGTTAAAGCCGCTACTGAAGCCGGTTCCAACGCAGCGCGCCGCGTCGGCGAACTTATCAGCGTCCACGTCATTCCCCGTCCGTTCGCTGAGACGGAAAACATCCTGAAACATTGGTCCGGCGCCGCATCCAGGCCGGGCGACAGCACACCCGGGTAGATTGGAGAGGTTCGTGGATAATGATCTCCAGTCCGTTCAAGAAGCTCGAAGTCTCCTCAAGAGCGCGCACGAAGCGTGGCAGAAATTCGAACAATTCACCGAAGATCAGGTTGAACGGATTCTGCTCGAAATCTCCAAAGCGGGGATCGCCAACGCCGAACCGCTGGCGAAGATGGCCGTCGAAGAGACCGGCTATGGAACTGTCGAACACAAGACGCTGAAGAATCTGTTTTGCGCGGATGATGTTTACCGGGCGATTCGGCCCATGAAGACCGTGGGTATCGTAAACGAAGACAAAGAGAAGAAGGTCTTTGAAGTGGCGAGCCCGATCGGTGTCATTGCCGCGATCATTCCGTCGACGAATCCCACGTCAACTGCGATCTACAAAGCTCTGATCGCTTTGAAAGGCCGGAACGCGATCGTCTTCAGCCCGCATCCTTCGGCCGCAAAGTGCATCAACGAGACCGCTCGGTTGATCGCAGATGCCGCCGAACGCGCCGGCGCTCCTCGCGGTGTCATTTGCTGCATGAAGTTGTCGACGATGGAAGGCACGCAGGAATTGATGAAGCACGAGTTGACGTCGCTGATCCTCGCGACCGGCGGCACCGGCCTGGTGCGCGCCGCTTATAGCGCCGGCAAGCCGGCGTTCGGAGTCGGTCCCGGCAACGTCCCGACCTACATCGAGAAAACCGCCGACGTTCCGAAAGCTGTCCGCGACATCCTGACCGGCAAATGCTTCGATAACGGAACTCTGTGCTCCTCCGAGCAGTCGATCATCTGCGACGAAGCCGTGAAGGACAGCGTTCTGGCCGAGCTGAAGAAACAGGGCGCGCACGTCTGCAACCAGCAGGAAAAAACTCAGCTCGAGCGAACCATACAGACGCCGCGCCGCACGTTGAACACAAAGATCGTCGGAAAATCCGCCGTGAAGATTGCGGAGATGGCCGGCTTCAGCGTGCCCGCGAGCACGCGCGCGCTGGTCGCGCACGCGGACGGTGTCGGCCCGGAATATCCGATCTCCATGGAAAAGCTCTCGCCGACACTGGGCTTTTACGTCGTGAAGGACTGGCAGGAAGGCTGCGCCAAATGCATCGAGATTCTGACCTTCGGCGGACTCGGACACACGCTGAGCCTGCACACGAAGGATGACCATGTCGTCCGCGAGTTCGGTCTCAAGAAGCCGGCATTCCGCATTTGCGTCAACACGCCCGCCGCGCTTGGAGCCGTGGGTTACACGACAAACCTGTTCCCGTCGATGACGCTTGGGTGCGGTGCCGCGGGCGGCAACATCACATCGGACAACATTTCACCGCTACACCTGATCAATCTGAAACGCGTTGCTTATGGCGTCCGCGATGTCGCCGCTCCGCCGCCGAAGGTTGCATCCGTTGCATCCGCAACTGCGGGAAGCTCTCGAGCCACAATCGAACAAGTCGTCGACCAGTGGCTGGGCCGCCATACCCCCGCCCCGCCCTCTCCCCCCGGGAGAGGGACGTCGCGCGAAGCGCGACAGGGTGAGGGCCAGCCTGCGACAATCTCTGCTCCAGTAGCCCCGCCTCTTTCTTCGTATAAAGAACTCGAACCCCCCAAACCGAAAGCCGAAAAAAAGGACCCCAAACCTGTGGGCTTCGTCTGCGAAGATGACGTCCGAGCCGCGATTCAATCGAAATCCAAAATCGTCATCGGCAAGAAAACGATCATCACACCGTCCGCGCGCGACCTGGCCGACTCCGGTGACGTCTTCGTCCTGGCCGACTCGTAACCAAAGACGATCCGTTTTTTAGCGCGCCGCGGTCTTCAGTGTGCCCTTCTGTCTGGCAACTTCGATAAGAGTTGGATAGAACTGAACGAAGGTGTTGTCGACCGCGCCGTTTTGCGAGTGACAGGAATAGCACGTCGCAGTCTGGGGCAGTGATTTGACAGGACTCCGGTTCCCTCTGAAATCGAAGAACGCCCATTTGCCGGCGAACCGGCTTTCATCCTTTACTTCGACTTCGATCGCGCGTACATCTCCCTGGAACCGTCCGCCTTTATTAATGGATCCCTCCGTGTGCGATGCGCGCAGTTCAAGCACGAACATCGTCTTATCCGGCCAGCTGCCGGTTTGCTGAAATGCCCGGTACGCCTCCGGCGTAACGAAGACATTGTCAAACATTGGATTCGCTGCCGTGCTTTCGGAGGCATTAGGTCCATACGTCATTCCAAGACCGGAACTAAGCCAAACCCATTCGCGATAGTTTTCCGGCATGACGAGTTCGTCGTTGGCCGTATAGCGCGGTTGGTTTTGTGCTTGTGGTGTCTGCCCCGTGACCGCTACTCCGGTCACCAGCGCGACCAGACACACAGTAATGACAAAAGAGAGAACTGGTTTCATATGCCCGCAAGTTTATGCCACTCTGTGGAATCGTATTGCCTCTTTTGAAATCGCGTCGCATTGCTGTGTCAGCAGTCAACGGACGGAACGATCATTGCTGTTCTGACGACATGTCTTTCAGCCCGGTTTTTCGGTCGGTATACACCAACGCGCGCCATCACGGAGGCTTGCCGGCGATATACGACGTCAGTGTGAGGATACTGAACAAATGCGTGTACTACCGCGTGATGCAATGTCTCGTTTTCGATGACGTTCCTCAGCAGGTCCCGACGTTGCCCGACACCTTCCGCTTCACGAAACTCGAAGAGCGCGACCTGCTTCTTTCGCCCAATCCGCCGACTCTGAGTTGACGCCTGAGTTTTGTTCATCACGCGCTGGCGAAGGGCGATGAATGTTACGCGATACTCGACGGAACGAACCTGGCGAGCTATGGATGGTATTCCAGGCAGCCAACGCGGACGAATTGCGAAGACTTGTTGCTGCACTTCGATTGGGTGAATTACGTCTACATGTACAAGGCGTTCACCGTCGAGCGTTATCGCGGGCAACGCCTCCATGCGATCGGCGTGACACAGAGTTTGGTGCGGTTTGGATCGATGGGATACCGAGGTCTCTTGTGTTATGTCGAATCCAACAACTTCGATTCGCTGAAGTCATCGTACCGGATGGGATAGCTGAAGTCATCGTACCGGATGGGATATCGGAGTTGCGGGCGGATTCACGTCATGCGTGTCGCCGGCCAATACATCATTCGCCCACAATCCGAGTGCAGGTATTTCGGCTTGACCGTTGCGGTTGACCGAAAGGGTGCCGCAGGGGTGGCAAAGAAAACCGCGTCGGGGTGAACGAAGCAGATTGCGCGAATATTACGCGGCTGGATCGGTCTTCCGGTTCTCGTCGTCGGGAGGTTCGGCCACATGGCAGATCTTTTCATCGACGACGGATCTCCATACCGTCGGCAGCGTGGGATGCAACGGACATTTGGGCAGCATTGCGCCCGTCGGTATGACGATCTCCGCGCCACAGCAAAGACTCTTGTAAACGCCTAATATCTCACCGCTCTGTGTACTCATTTATGTGCAAAACCTCTTTTACGCCCGAATTCCAAGCAACCTTCGGGCCAAAAGACAGATATCGCAGTTCCCGTCATTTATCGATGGCACTTTGGTGCCACCAGGGCTTGTCTTACCAATTCGCGAGGAATCAGTGCCGCCCATATAATGCGTCCTATGAAAACAATCCGCTTCGCTACGGGACTACTCACTCTGTTCATTGCTGCATGCGGAAGTGTGTTCGCTGCACAGGATTCTTCTGTCGCTCTCGAGGGCTTGATTGGGGATATCGTCGATGCCCTCAAAACGAATGACACTCGACGAGCAGAGCGACTCATCGGCGGTCTCGTCCTGGAGAACGATTCAAGGTGGTTCGCGAGCCGCTTCGACGCAGAGACCGGTGAGTTGCTGCGAATGACCTACAGGGAAACCATGAAAGACTTTGTCCAAACGACACGCGATCTTTACGCGGCCGACGTTCGAGGCGGACCGATCAACATCCATGTGAACCGGTATGCCGACCCGGATCGTGCTCCGGATCTGATTCCAGCATTCCTCCGAAGCATGAACGGTAATGAAACGCTGTATGAAGTTTCGCTCAGTGGCCGCCGGCCATCGTTTCAGCTGGCACTCTCGCCGAACGGGCCCTCGAGGATCGTCGCAGGCGATCTCGATGGATACTTCATCGAGACAAGCAGTGGATTCCGTTTCATTCCTTCCAGCCTTTTGCAAGTTGCCCTTCAAGAGCGGCAGAAGAAGAACTATCAGGTTCTCGCTCAGGACGCCGAGGGCCGTCCATTGAGGGTTCGATTGCCCGGCGCAGCTATAAGCGGGTTGATCATTGAGCGTGCTTTTCCCCAGTATTCGACTGCTGCGCGAGAAAAGAAGCTGGAAGGCACCGTGAAAGTGTCTGCCGTCATCGGAACAAACGGTCGAGTTCAGGACGTGACTGTAATCTCCGGGCCTCAGGAATTTCACGACAGTGCCGTCGACACTATGAAGAAATGGCGTTTCAAGCCATTCATGCTGGAGGGACGCGCGGTCGAATTCGAGGTGACGATGGAGCTTAATTACAACCTCCGGTGACTGGAACGAATTTCTTCACACCATGCTGTTCAAGGCCAGGTTTCACGCCGGTATCGTCGATGGCTCCATCACTCGAACGTTTCGGCGCTGGAAGAGTTTGAAGGTTGTGCCCGGCAACCGGTATCGCCAACCGTTCGGCGAGATCGAGGTTGTTGCGGCGACTGAAGTCGCCGAGGCATCCATTGCCGACCGTGACGCGAAACTCGCCGGATACTTGAGTAAGCAAGACCTGCTCGCCGAACTTGCGAAGTACCCGGATGGAACGCTCTACCGCATTGACTTTCGTTATGCCGGCGCCGATCGACGGATCGCGCTTCGGGAAACCGACGATCTCTCCTCGTCCGACATCGACACGCTGATCCGGCGTCTCGACCGCCTCGACAAGGCAAGTTCGCACGGGCCATGGACGCGGCCGGCGCTGGAACTCATCGATCGCAATCCGGCTGTGGTCTCAACGGTGGGTAGTGGTGTCTTTTGAATTCTGCCTCAATAGTTTAGCCCGCACGTTCTGATCCGCTATGGCATACTCGACTCATATGCCTAAACGCTCAAGCACAGACGTAAATCAACTGGCCAAGCTGATCGTGGATTCCGCTACGGAGACAGAGGAAACGCCTCAAAAGAACCCTGCCGCTGTCGCCCTAGGGCGATTGGGTGGATTAAAAGGCGGAAAGGCGAGAGCGGAAAGACTCTCGCCCCGAAAGCGTCAAGCCATTGCGAGGAAGGCCGCGCGGGCGCGTTGGAAGACTTAATCCTTGGCCAAAGGAATTGGCCCCACCGACTGTTCATAGTTCTGAACTTGGCCTTGGAGAACAACCAATAATCTCTTGGCCAATTGTGGGGACATTCTGATTTCCCCTATCGTGGCTATTTCCAATTCAGGGCTTTCTTTTGACGGGGTACCCGTAACCAAGCCGAGCAGCACTCTAAAATCCCATGGCGTAATCTGGACTTGTAGATCGTTCACATATAACGACACGAATTTATCTGGAGAGACATTCTCTCGTTTGATGTTTTTAACCGCTGATTCGCTCGCTGTCTTTTTGCCCATACCGTCCTTTATTTCATCCAGAAAGTTGAACTTGTCGTACCTTGCGTTACAAATCCGAATCCTAACTCCATGACATCTACGACCATGGAAGCTCCGGCAGTCTGCATTGTTGGCGCTTCCCACCAATGCCTAATTGGTTGGCGTGGAAACTCTTCAGGCTGAATTGAAACCTGAAAACGCCCCCTGAGAGCCTTTACGATTTTCTTAAGAGTGGACAGCGTAATGTTCTCCTGTGCGTTCTCGATGCGCGCTATTGCGGCCTGACTCGTCTTGCTCTCAGTAGCGAGCTGCGCCTGCGTCATTTTTCTTGCGGTCCGCATATGGATCAACTGGCGCGATATCTGGAAATGAATCTCGTTGTCCATTTCCAGTTCGGACTCAGGATTAGCAATGCTTTTACTTAAGCCGGATTCTTCTGAGCTGACCTGCGGCTCTCCCGCGATATCGGTCGCTTGCGACTCCTGCGGCATTTGGGTCTTGCTTGCGTTTCTTTTTGCAGTAAGCATCGACATAGATGATTCGCCTTTCAGATTCACGAATATAGAAGTGGATTCTCCAGCACGTAGGTTTGCACTTCAGCAGCCAGATATTTTCGTACTCGGTCGCATGTATTCGTTTCTCTCCCTGGTATCGCAGCTCTTCCTTTGCTCTTGGCCATCCCAAGTCCTGAAATGTGGTCATGATTTGTAAAACCTTCAGCCGCGTATTGCTTCCACGAAGTACTGACTCCACTGCGAAGCGAAATATTTCCAGCTCCTGTGTCGGCATCCCTAACTCGTAAGTCTCCCACTGTGACTCCGGCTGAAGCATTCCATTTATACCGTAACAAGTATATACTGCTCTGTTTTCGTGTCCATCAGATTTTGATCCATGCATCTTATACCTTTTAGGGCTTGACTATTACTTAACCGCTCAAGCATAATTCTTCTCATGAACAAGCTGGACAACAAAACACGCGCGCAGATCATTCGCTGCTTGGTTGAAGGCAGTTCCATTCGTGGTACGGCTCGCATGGTTGGTGTGCAACACAAAACCGTGTTGCGATTGCTCGAAGATATCGGCGAAGTCTGCCGCGAGTATCAGGACAAACACCTGCGTAATCTCACATGCAAACGCCTTCAGCTTGATGAAATCTGGTCGTTCTGCCATGCGAAAGCTCGCAACGTTCCTGCTGATAAGCGCGACGTGTTTGGTTACGGGGATGTCTGGACGTGGACGGCGATTGATGCGGATTCCAAGCTGTGCGTTAGCTGGCTGATCGGCAAGCGCGATGCTGAGTGCGCCATCGAGATTGTTCAAGACGTGAGCGAGCGTGTTGTGATTAGGCTCCAGATCACTACCGACAATCTCCGCTCTTACCTGATCGCGATTGAAGAGGTTTTCGGCTCAGACGTGGACTATGCGATCCTTCAGAAGATTTACGCACGCGCTATAGCGGAGACGGCCACGACGCGCTACAGCCCGCCTCAGTGCATCGGAATCAAAACGGACATGGTTCTTGGCAATCCTGATCCAGAGAAGTTCCAAACGGCAGCGGCGAGGGCATCATGAATTTTCAAATGACACCACTACCCAACGGTGCTGGCTTCAGCAATGAATCTGGATCGGCAGACATTCAAAATCGACATCCGCAAACTGAAGGAGTCCGGCCTGACCGAAAGCCTGGAAGTGGGCTATCGGCTTTCGCCGCGCGGCAAACGACTGCTCTCGTACCTGCGATCGCCGTCGGTTAAGCGTGGACAGTAACAATCCCGAACCGGTGAAGCTTTTCCAGCTTCCCGCGCAAGAGCTTCATCGATGAAGTCACGTTGATGGGATGTTTCGCCAACCGGTCGAGCAGAGAACGTTCCCGCACTGGACGCCGCACGAATCGGCCATTAACGTAGTTGACTGCCAGAATCTCCTGCTTATGACCCTGGCCCGCCGAACGAATCACCACAAATGGGGAGAGCCCGGCAACGGTTTCTTCATCGGGAAATCGCCGGACAAACCGCGTCTGCGCGACTGGAGGCCTCTCGGTCGCAGGAAAGGCAATGTGTTGCAGTTCCAGTTTGCGCAGGCAGCGCGCCACTGGAGGATCGTTGAGGCCGCGTCCTTTGGCGTTTGCGAGGACTTCCTTCAACTCCGACAGTTCATCCGTATCGACGAGCAGCGCATAAATCCAGGACGACTCCAACTTCGTACAAACCAGGTGCCAGTCGCCACAGACATGACGCGACTCGAACTGATGAATTGTCAGTTGTTCATCATCGTCGTAATCGAACTTGTCGGTGCGCACCGGATCATCGGTACGGATCATGAAAGCAATGCGCTCCCGTCCGATGCGTTCCATGCCCTGGTTGGACCCTTCGACAGAACAGTACAAATTCGACGTGATGTCCTGATATCGAGGCGCAATATTCAGATATTCTTCGGCCCACTTCTGCGGCTTGAGCCCGACACCTTCCAGATTTCGAAACAGCGGCAATCCCGGTGAGACGCGAAATACCTCGGTGTTCACTCGAAGCCGGCCCGGAAATTCCGACTGCAGCGCGCGGACCTGAGCGACGGAATGAAGGAACGCTTTTCGTGAGTCTCCGGGAAAACCGGGAATCAGTCCGGCGACGACAAATATTCCGGCCTGCAGGAATGCGCGTAGCGCGCGCTGGTTGTCCGCTCCGGTTCGCCGCTTGTTCATCGCGTTAAGCGTGTCGTCGTCGAATGACTCGACGCCGACGAACACTTCCCGGCAGCCCGCTCGATGGAGCAACCGCGCGAGGGGTTCCGTCATGTCCGCTCTCATAAAGCCTCCCCACCGGACTTTGGTTCCGCGGCTGAGGATCTCTTCCGCAAACGCCTGGAGCCGGCCGGCACTCCCATTCAAAAGGGAATCCGTAAACGCGATGTAGGTCGCGCCGTATCGCGACCGAAGTTGTTCGACGCCGGCAGCCGCATCGCTGGGGGCGCCAGGCCTGAAGCGCTGCCAGAATACCCATTCACTGCAGAACGTGCATTTGTCCGTGCAGCCGCGGGACAGCTGGAACGGCAGCGTCCGATCGTCATCGATCTGGTATTCGTCGATCGCCATTTCATCGAAGCTCGGCACTGGTAGAGATGCCATCTTCAACAGAGTTCCGGGAACGCTTACCAATTGGGGCTGGCTGGACTGCGTGTCGAGGTACAGAGTCCCTGGTATGCCCTGAACACGCTGACGACCGTTCTCGCAGAACGCCGTGTAGAGCGCGCGAAGCGTCTCCTCGCCTTCGCCCTGAACGACGGCATCGAACAAGCCGCTGCGGAGCGCCAGAGCCGCACTGGCCGGGCTTTCCGTTAATTGCGGTCCTCCACCGACGATGAACGGCGGACGAGCGCGCCGTTTGAGACGATGCGCGGCGAGCAGTGTCGAGAGCAGGTTCGAAGTCCACACGGAGAAGCCAATGAAATCGACGTCAGCGTATTGCTCGAATGCCTGTTCGTAGTAACGGTCCAGCCCGTTCAGATACGAGCTCAGATAATTCGCCGATATCCCGCGCTCCAGGCAATAGCGTTCAATCAAGTCGTCCGTCGTCATCCGGAACCGGCGCCCGGAATCCGTCGCCGCCAGCAGTTGAAGAACGAGCGGCAGGTCAGGAACATCCATGAGAAACGATTCACCGAATACACCTGTCGGCGAATATGTCGCTTCATAGCAAGCCGGCGTGCCCAGCCGCAGATCAAGGAAACCGAAATCCGCGATGCCGTGAGCCTTGAGATAACCCAGAAGGGCGGCAGCGCCCGCTGGCGGGGTGACCATCGGATACGGTGGGCAGACACAAAGTAGAGCGCGTTTCATTCGGCGTGTCCGCCATAGCTTACTTGAAGTAGTTTCTTACGCAGCCGTATCCTTTCTCAGCCTTTCACCTTTGACCTGCGCTCGTTCGACGCGTAACGCCCGGGCGAGCCGTTCCTGGCCGGAACGCACGGCAGCTTCGATGATCGTAAGATCGATCAGATCTCGTTGCGCGTGGCTGCCGCCAAACCGATGCGCATAACTTCGAATCGGCCGAAGCAGCCGGACCGCTTCCGCGTAATTGCCGTCGCCGAATGTCTTGATCGCGAGAGCGGCAGGATGTCCGACTTCGCGCGTAAACGAATTGTTATCTCCAGCCTCTTCCATCGCTCGCCGCTGCGCTTCAAGGACAGCGCCGGCCTCTTCGGTGCGGTTGGCGCCCACGAACGCCATCATGGCGTGAACGTCATTGAAGGCATAGTTTCCGGCGGCGGCAAATGGCGTCCAGTTGTCCGCCAGGATCTGAAAGCGATTGCCGACGTCCACACCCCGCAGGTAAAGCCGCCAAAGCAGGGCTGACGCATCGATCATCTCCAGAATTACGTTCGACTTCTTACCGTAGATGGGGCCGTCGAATAGCGCGAGCACCTCGTCGATTTCGTCGAGTCCCAGGTGAAACAGCGCCAGGTGCCACCAGTTGTGACCGGCAAAGAAACTCTCGCGGGACCATGCATCCGGGTTCCGCCGCATCCAGGCGATACCGTCGCGCCGCCGTTTCTGCATTTCCATCACGTGCGCTACCGCGTGCTGTCCCCACCCGTCGCGAGGTTCGAGCTCGACAGACAACCGTCCGATTTGCTCCGCGCGGGCGTAGCTGCCGGTCTCTTCCAGACCGAATGCATACATCCCGGCAACCGCGTGATAGCCGGGCACGCTTTTGTCCCATGACGGAAGAACGCGCGCGACACGATCGCGCAACATACGGGAATCGCCGGTGAAGAAGTCGATCGAATGACCGGCCTGAAGCGCGAGGCCGTCAAGCGGGTAGTCGATGCTGAGATCCTCGAGCACCCGACCTGCGGCCCGCCACCGGCCTTCGATCAACTCTCCGATCGCGCGCAGATGGCGGCGTTCACGATCGTGTGCGTGCAATGCCTGCGCTGCCGCATACGCTTCGCGCGCCACGGGGAGGCCCGCGGGTTCGGTTCCCAGAAGATGGAGCCAGCCCTTCAGGACATGCCCCATTACCAGCGTCGGGCTTTCCGCGAGCGCCTTGTTGACCGTGGCCACGGGATCGCCGATGTAACATCGAAACTCATGCAGGCCCTTCTCGAGACTATTGAGGCTTTCCGGCGTCGCCCCGCTGATGTCGTTTCCAATTCTGTCTTTCATGATGTTTTGATCCTTTTCTCCGGCGCGGCTTCGATAATTGCGCCTCTGTGAGCTAATCTAGCGCGGTGAAATCGGCGGGCCAATGACCGCCCCGCCGGAAAAACTGATCGTTCCGCCGATTCGTTCAAAACAGATATGGATGCGCTTTCGGACCTTTTACGTGTTGTCAGGCTTACAGGCGGCGTCTTTCTCGAAGCGGAGTTTTCCGCTCCCTGGAGTGTGCTCTCTCACGTAGGCCCGGAGGATTGCCGCATGGTGCTTTCGGAGCCCGCGCGCGTGATCGCCTTTCATTATGTGATTTCCGGCACGATGGTCCTGCAGATCGCCCGCGACACGCTGGTCGAAGTGGGCGGTGGGTCCATCGTTCTGTTGCCGCGCAACGATCCGCATACACTTGCGAGCCGGCGCGGATTGAAGCCGGTCCGCGGCGATAAGCTGGTCGAAGTGGATCCGGGCGGAGGGCTGGCGCGCATCCGTCATGGAGGCGGCGGCGATCTCACGCGCATCGTCTGCGGCTTTGTCGGAACCGAGTCGGATTGTCATCCGCTCATCGACACGCTGCCCTCGACACTCGTCCTCGATCTGAACGGCAGACCCGCAGGTGAATGGATCTTCAGCTCATTCCGTTACGCCGCTAAGGAACTCGCCGCGGCTCGCGCCGGTTCCGCGACGGTGCTGGCGAAGCTTTCGGAGTTGATGTTCGTGGAAGCGGTCCGCTGCTATCTGGACGCGCTGCCCGCCAACGAACGCGGATGGCTTTCAGGACTGCGCGATCCGGCTGTCGGCAAAGCTCTCGCCCTGCTGCACTCGGACCTCGCGCGTCCATGGACCGCGGATGAACTGGCGCGGCAGGTCTACCTTTCGCGTTCGACTTTCGCGGACCGGTTTACAGCGTTGATCGGCGCTCCCCCGATGACGTACCTGACACGCTGGCGCATGCAGGTGGCGTCGCAGCGTCTGCGCGAGAGCCGCCGTTCGGTGGCCGAGATCTCGGCCGATGTGGGATACGAATCGGAGATCGCCTTTGCCCGCGCGTTCAAGCGGCATTTTTCCGTTTCGCCCGCGCAGTGGCGGAAAGACATCAACGGCCGATAACGTGGGTCAGTTTGAATTGCGACCTGCGCCTGAACCCGGGGTGGCTCGCTAGCGCACGCACGCCCGGGCTAATATCATTTCACGCCTTCGGCGTGACAAACGCGCAGCCCGGAGGGCTGCAGGGAGCTTAGCCGGGTGTGGAGCGAAGCGACACTCCCGGTTAGGGAACCCCAAAATAACCCCGAACCTCTGGCCGCACCCGGATGTCAGAACTAAGGAATGGAGGGGGAATGAGTTCCAGATGTGTTCCTGTCGTTTTGGCGGTTGGTGTCGCAACGATGTTCCTGCTGATCGCTGTAATGCCGATTGGCGCGCACCATGCCCACCCCAGCGGCCTCTTCAACGATACGTTTTCGGACGTTCAGGGCGTCGTCAAGGAGGTACGCATGAAACCGCCGCATGCCTGGATCATGCTTGAAGTGAAGGGCGACGATGGCGAACTGCAACTCTGGCCGCTCGAAGGAGCCAGCCCGAAAGAGTTGCAACAAATCGGAGTCACCGCCGACTACATCAAAGCCGGAGACACCGTCAAGGCTCGGTGCCGCCGCCTGCGGGTCGTCGAAAAAGGCAAAGACCATGACTGTATCCTGGGATTTTTGAAGGCAAGGGATGGCACGGTCAAAGACTGGACCGGCAATAACGCGCCTATACCGGCTGACTTCTAAAGCAAACCATAGCGATGTCCGCTTTTGAAATCCTCCGTCCCAAACATGGACGATACGGCAGGGCAAGCCTCGACAGAACCGGTGGATTCGCAGACACTTACTCCCGGTTAGCCGATTGCTAAGACCAGTCGGGGGAGTTTATGTACGGCCTTGTGACAGACCTTCGTAGTGCAGTGCGGAATTTGTGGAAGCGGCCCGGATTCCTCGTGGCGGCAATTGCAACGCTGGCGATCGGCATCGGAGCCAACGCGACCGTGTTCGCTTTTGTCGATGCTTTGCTGCTTCGGCCCCTGCCCTTCGGCGATCGCAGCGATCGTGTCGTGACGCTCCACTGGACCCATCCAACTCTCGCGCCGGACTGGTCGAGCGGAACGATGTCGTATGGGGCGCTCAGGGACCTCGTCAAACAAACTTCCGTATTCGAAAACGTCGGCGGCTATATCGGCCGCAACGTCGTGATCACCGGTCGCGACACCGGCGAACGCGTGCGGGGCGGTTCCATCACGCCGCGTCTCTTCGAAGTACTGGGGATCCAGCCGATGACCGGTCGCCCGTTTGTGGAGAGCGACGCTGCAGTTCCGGGTTTCGAACAGGTGGTGATTCTTAGCCATGGACTCTGGGTGCGAAGTTTCGGCGCTGATCCCTCTCTTGTGGGCCGTCCGATCCAACTCAACGGAAGATCAATCACCGTCATCGGCGTTATGCCTCCGGGATTCCGTTTTCCCGAACGGGACGATCTCTGGCTTCCATTTCGGCCGGAGAGCGAGCAACTGTTCAACATCCGAAATCTGCTGGGCGTTGCAGCGTTGTCCCCGGGAATCTCGATTGAACAGGCGCAGCGGGAACTGGATCGCATCTCGGCGAATCTGCAGAAAGAGTTTCCGGACATTCATCGGGACTGGGCGATGCGTGTCGTCCCATTTCGTACTGCGTTTGTCGGCGCGGAGGCGCGGATACTTTTCGGCACTCTGCTCGGCGCCGTCGCATTCGTTCTCGCGATAGGTTGCGCAAATCTGACGAACCTGCTGCTCGCGCGCGGTTTTGCCCGTCAGCGTGAGATGGCTATCCGCGCCGCAATCGGGGCCGGCCGCTTGCGTCTGGTCCGGCAAATGATTGTCGAAGCATTCGTGGTTTCTACAGCCGGCGGGTTGCTGGGATTCCTGGGCGCTACGTGGGCGGCAGAGTTCATCGTCGCTGCTTCACCCGAGGGACTGCCGCACTGGGCGCAGATTCGGATCGATGCCCGCCTGATCTTATTCACCTTGTCCGCGAGCGTTGCCGCCATGCTGATGTTCGGACTGTGGCCGGCCTTCCGGGCATCGCGGCCGAACCTTGTCGATGACCTGAAGGAGGCCGGTCCCCGCACATCTGCCAGTCGCAGACAGCACCGCCTGAAGAATGGGCTCGTCGTCGCTCAGATCGCCATGTGTCTCGCTATGCTCGTCGGAGCAAACATGATGATTCGAAGCTTCATGCAAATGATGAAAGCGGACGCCGGTTTCGATGATTCGCATCTGCTCTCGTTTCGAATCTTGATCACGGGCGATCAGTACGACCCGAATGAGGCAAAGACATCGTTTGTCCGCAATTTCGAAAACGAGTTGCGCAACATTCCGGGAGTTGTGAATGCCGGCGCGACCACCGCAATACCGATCGACGACGGTGGTGGGCCCCAGCGGGTTGCCATTGAAGGATTGACAAGAACGGCTGATGAACAGATTGGCGCTTCCGCTATTTACATCACGCCGGGCTTCTTTGAGTCGCTGGGTCTGAAGCCCATCGAAGGACGCGCGTTTACAGAAGTCGAGGTCCAGAATACGGAGCTTGATGTAGTGATGGTCAACCGGGGTTTTGCTCGTGAGTTTTTCCCGAATGACACAGCGGTAGGGCGCCGGATCGCTCTCCAAACCCTGCGAGGCCCCCAGTGGTTGCGGATCGTGGGTGTCGTACCGGACATTCAATTCGAGGAATTCGGCGAAGAGACAGTGCAGTCCCGACGCAACATCTATTACCCGTACGGCAGCGGCCTGGCGCGCGGTCTGGCCTTCATGGTGCGCACTCAGGGTGACCCGGCCGTTGTCCTGAACTCCATAAGAGCAACGCTTCGCCGGATCGATCGCAACCTCCCGGTATTCGAACTTCGCACGATGTCCGGAGTTCGTGCGGACACGACATTCGAACAACGCGTCATTGGTCAGATGATGGGAGTGTTTGGAGGGATCGCGCTCTTCCTCGCCTGTCTCGGCTTATACGGTGTCCTGACCTACAGCGTCCGCCAGCGGACTTGGGAGATCGGCCTGCGCGTTGCGTTGGGCGCCGACTCGCGACAGGTCGTTCGAATGATCCTGCGACAGGGCGCGCGAACGGCTTTGACAGGCATTGCGGTCGGTATAGTGCTGTCGATCATCGTCGGCCGGCTGATCGCGGGAGTTCTGTACCAAGTCAGCGCGATCGATCCCGTCGTATTTGCAGGCACTGCCGCGTTACTGGTCGCCGTTACGCTGTTCGCCGTTTATCTGCCTGCGCGGCAAGCTGCGAAGGTCGATCCGATCGCCGCGCTCCGCTCCGAGTAGGCCTAACCCGGGGTGGCTTCCTTCCACGCCTTCGGCGTGACAAAACGTGCAGCCCGAAAGGGCTGCAGGGAGCTTAGCCGGGTGTGGAGCGAAGCGACACGCCCGGGTTAGCGCCAGTAGTATTGCCACTCGTAGTTCAAGTCGATGCTCTGCCCTGGGGCGAGTGTCACATTCCACGTGATTCGGGCGAGGCCGTTCGTCTGATGCCACCAGTTTGGCCAACTGTAGAACCTCCACCACTGCGGATACTCGGACATCGCATTGAGCTTTTCCGTGCGGCCGTTGTTGCCGGCGCTCTTTGCCCGGCCGAGAACCTCTCGCGTGACTTCGACCTCGACGGTTTCCTTCCGATAGTTCGTCAGCTTGATGGAGCCGGTCAGATCCACCTGCGTGTAAGCGTCACCGCTCACACGAATCGCGTTCGGCGTTCGAGACAATTCCGTCTCCGAGCGGCTGACCTGGATATCCACGGATTTGCCGATTTCGAGATCGACGCTTGCGCCCGGCGGCGTGTAGGTCATCGTTCCCTGCGATAAAACACGATCGTCCTGAACGATGAGCGCGGGCGCCGTCGTGAGCGGCACTGTGCCCGTGTTTGTCAGACGAATCTTGTGCGCGGGCCTTGCCTCATTGAAAGCTCGAGCAATCTCACTTTGCTGTTCGACGTTTAGATTCCCGCGGACCTCGGGCGGCGGAGCGTACGGCAGGTTGAGCGTGTAAAGATCCCTGTACTTCAGCTTGCTCTCCGTGATGGGCAGACTCAGCCGCGCCCCCTTCTTCAACGTGAGATTCCTTACCGTGAACAGGAACAGGTCTTCGTTCTGTGATGCGTCGCTGACCTCCGGGCCGGCCTCCACCGGCGCAGGCGCGGAGCCGCGCGGCAAAGCGACCTGGCTGGCGATGGCATTCGTTAATCCGAAGCGATCCGAAGTCTGGAAATAACTCGAGAGCGGAGTTGCGCCAGGAGAAAGCGACAACGGATCCAGCGTGTCTTTGAAAGCGAACGACGGGACGCCGATCACAAGATTGGCCAAGACGTTTTCAAGGTCCGTGAGCTCGTTGATCAGCATGCCTTGCAGCCGCGACGTGGCGGAGCCGCGTCCGTCGATTGCAATGCGATAGCTTGGAATCCATCGGAGACCCTTTTGCAGATAAACGACGCCCACGTTCGCGTTTCGCGAAGGAGCACGATTGGACCAATCCAATTTCAAGGTAAGCAGGTTCCGAAATTCTTCCTGGCCGACCTTGAGCTTCGGCGCCGCTTTGAATACGGCGTCCTGAATCCGATCCAGTGGAAGGACCTTCACACCGTCGCTCGTTCTTAGCAGGATCAGTTCGCCTTTGAGCGGCAGACTTTCGGCGGTGTTTGGAGGGGAAGTCGCCTGCAGTTCAGCCGCGCTCCGGCTTGGGATTCCGAGAATCGTTGCGGGATAGGGCATCGCATCGCGCGCGCCGCCGTTCGGCTTTTCGGTAATCATCACCTCGGCGCCGATATTGGATTCGAGCATCTCGGCAAGCCGGAGAGCGGTCCGCTCCACCACAATCCGATGCTGGCCGGCCGTAACCGAGTTCACCTTGACGGCAGGATCTGAGGAATACGCCCAGAATGTGCCGAGAACGGGAGCGGGCAGGTAATCCATCAGGACATTCCCCGATGCGTCCGTGGGCATCGATCCTTCATGCAACACGAAAGCGTGGCCATCCTTGAAAACGGAAACCTCTTTGACCGGCATCCGCGCCAACGCGCCGGGCTGCGGAGGCTGCTGGGCCGTCGCAATGGCAGCAGCCGTGAGCAGACTTGCAATTGACGTGTAGTAGAACCCTCGCATGAGTCCTCCTTTATCCAGAGACATTGGCCGTGGATAAAGGATTAATGCGGAGTCCAGCAATCGGCCATCGCTGATACGTAAATACGTAAATGAAGATTGGCAATCGAACGATCGTCTTCATTCCAAAATTGCGTACCGCGGATGGCTTATCGCTGAGTGCCAGTTCGGTGTCAGATTCACATGATAGAATCGCCGCGGCGCCCCAGGACGCCACCGTGTCCGCGGAAAGGACTGCGTCCCCCTGAGCCGATTCGAAACTCTGAACGTAACCATGAACTCTTTTCTGCCCGAGCAAGCGGACACCGGGCGCAACGGTTGAGCGCATAGCGCCAGCCAGGAAAGGAGCTCATTGTGAAGAAACCGACGCCAACTCGTACCCTCCGCGAACATCCTGACCTCAATCAACTCAAACGCCAGGCCAGGGAACTGCTCGAAGCCTTTGTCCGCGGTGACGCTGACACGGTTGCCGAGGTGAATGCGCATTACCACGGGGCGAATCCCTCAACCTTTGCGCTGCATGATGCGCTGCTCGTGATCGCGCGTGCCTACGGCTTCGAAAGCTGGCCTAAGCTCAAGGCGCATGTCGACGGCATAACCGTCAAACGGATCGAAGAAGCGACGCAGGCCGGCAACCTGGAGCAAGTACGCGCGATGCTCCGGATTCGTCCGGAGCTGGCGCACATGAGCGCTGCCCTGCATCACGGCGTGATCTCTCGTCAGCCGGAAATGGTTCGTGCACTCATGCAGCACGGCGCAAGCGCGCGCAGCGGGGTCTATCCTCATCGCGACGCGACCAGCCCATGGACCATCGCCGTGGAGCGGGGCTACGACGAAATCGTCGCGATCATCAGGGAAGAGGAACAACGCGCTCGCGATGCGAAAAGCGGCGTCACGGGCGCTCCGGCCTCGGACGAAGTGTTTCGCGCGATCGCATCCGGCGCATCCGGCGATGCTGCGCGCGCGATCGCGATGCTCGAGGCTGACCCGCAGCTCATCCGGACGTGTCACGATCAGTTTGGATGGACGCCCTTGCACATCGCCTCGCGAATGCTGAACGTGCAACTGGTCGAGTGGCTGATCGATCGTCGGGCCGTCGCAAATTTACGCGGCTGGCACGACATTACGCCGGTGGACATGGCGGCGCACACGTCCGCTCACGACACAAAAGATAAGTTTGAAGCGGTGGCGAAACTCTTGTTGTCACGAGGCGGCGAGATGACTCCCTCAGCAGCAGCCGCGCTCGGAGACGTCGACTGGCTGCGCAACCGTCATGCGGAAGGCGGTCTGACGAATCCGATCGAAGACACCGGAGGACTCCTGCGAATCGCGGCGAGCCACAATCGGCGCGAGATCCTCGAGCTTCTCCTCGACTTCGGATTCGATCCCAACGAGCGTACTCGTTTTGAGTTCGTGGGTGGCGACGGCGTCGCATTCACTTCGGGCATGCCTTTGAATCATTGCGCTGCGACCGGTAAATACGACATCGCCGAACTTCTCCTCTCGCGCGGAGCGGATCCGAACGCCTCCGTGTATGCAAGCGGCGATCCGGTGTTTACCGCGTACAGTCGGCGCGATTCGAAGATGATCGACTTGCTGGAACGCCACGGAGGTGTGGCCTGCGCCACAACGGCAGGACTCTATCGCTTGACCGGCCTGGCGAAGAAGATGCTGGCCGGCGAAGCGCCCTATCGTCTGGAGCGCGGTGGAACTCTTGCGGAGGAGTTGCTCTGGGGCGCGGCGTGTGGGGGCGATCCCGAGGTGGTCCGACTGGCGCTCGAACAGGTCGACTGGCCGCGGGACGATCCGCGTTGGTTTGAAATGCTGGAACAGCCGCTGCGGCTCTGGAGGCACGGTCCGCCTGACGACAACTGGGACCGGAGCACGCATCTCACCTGCTTTCGTTTGCTGCTGGAGCGATGTGATCCCAGCATGCGCGGCCGGATGGAGCCGCCGCAGCCGTTTGGCCTGACCATCCTGCACAGCGTGGCCGGTTCACGCGAACACGTGACCGCGGATGAGAGGGTCGCTTTCGCAACGATGTTACTCGAGGCGGGCGCGAGATTGGACATCCGCGACCATCTTCTGAAGAGCACGCCGCTCGGTTGGGCGTGCCGTTGGGGCCGCGTCGAACTCGTCAAACTTCTGCTCGAACGCGGCGCCGATCCGGTGGAGCGGGATGCCGAACCCTGGGCCACACCGATAGCTTGGGCCGAGAAGCTGAGCCGATCCGACGTACTGACTATTCTTGTCACCGCACGTTGATGAAGCCTATGCCCTGACTGGTGAGGTTCGAAGTAACGCCCGTCGGGACCTGATTGTCCCGTGAAACGTTGGCATTGGTCACGACGCGCACGTAGTTGCCCGAATCGATATCGTTCACAGCCTGCTGATAGATCGCGCGCTCGGCGGGCGGCCGGGCGGGATCGGTCGCAATCTGCGCAAACTCTGCCCGGGTTTGAGCCAGATTCTGAGCGAAGTTGGTCGTCAAGGCCGAAACGGACGAGACGTTACCGGAGCGGGTCAGGGCCTTGTTGTCCACGAAGTGCAGGACTCCATTGTGCCGGGTGACCATGTCGATTCCGCCCTGATTCGTTCCCAGAATGCTGGGCTTGTACATCAGAACCGTGTGGCCCATCGATGCCAGCGCTTCCGTGCCCAGCCGCTCACCCAGGTTGCCGCGCACCAGCCGTTGGGTCGTTTGGAATACTCCCTGAGTGCCCACAGGGGTCTGTGAGAACGTGGCATCGAACGACTGGTCGAACGCAGCGTCCTCCGGAGTCGCTGCCTGAGTGGGCGGCGCGATATTCACGGTGAACGGAATGTACGTCGGAGTGAACGAGCCCGGCTGAACGGTCGCCCATGTGGGCGCGGGCGGCTTCGGCGAGGGTACGCCGAATTCGAAACCGGGCGTCACATCCGGAGATACACTCGTTTCGCCTGGAAGGATGATGCCGCCGGGAGTGCGCGACGATGTTCCCGGCGCTTCCAGAACCCAAGCCACTTCCGGCCCACGCGGGATGCTCGCGGTGGGACTGTGACCGCCGAGACCGGGCACATTTTCCACGCCTCTCGACGACGCCTCCAGCACGAGAACTAACGTGCTCGCGCGGAGCGATCGCGCGCTGGGCAGTGCGGGCCCTCTTCCTGTGGTTGCCTTGATGCCGACCGGCGCGAGCGACGTGACGACATCGAAACCGGCGGTCACGAAATGACCCTTCTGGATTTCTCCGGATGCGCTGTAGATTCCAGCGCCCGGCAGCACCACGTACGCCACAACTGCGGAGTTGGCTGCCAACGGAGCCAGGACCGTTCCGACGACGGCACTGTCGAAGACGGCCCTGCCGCTGAATTTATGGTTCGGATCGTCGATCTTCTGAGCGCCCTCGCGGGCGGCTCCGAGCCCGGCGCCGATGAGCATTCCCGGTATGGCAACTTCCGGCGCCAGGATGATCACCGTTGTAGCGGCAACAACTTCAACTCCGATGATCAACCGCTCAGCGCCTTCTTCGACTTCTTCCTTGTGTCCCGTCAGCTTGAAGTTCGCGTCGGCGAGGATCTGCTTCAGACGCGTGGCGGCCTCAATCTTTTCTTCGCGCGTTTTCGCGTCACGCAACTGCGCAAGAGCCGCATCAACCTGAGTCCGGGTCTCGGCCGCAATCTCGTTCGGACGATCGCGGGACACGCCTCCCAGTACGTGCGACGGCACCGCGGCGATCGCCGCCAGGCCGCTCTGCGATTCGTTCCACGACTGGACCGACGACTCGAATCGACCCAGAGTCCTCTTGGCATCCATCATTTGATTTGCGCGCCAGAGCGCGTGTGTGGCGGCCTTCCAGCCCTCGTAGAGTTCCCGCTCCGTTTTCGCAGACCGCATCTTCTCAAAGGCCTTGTTCGCTTCGTCGCGTGCGCCGCTGGCGATATCGCTGGCCGAGTCTCCATGCTCCTCGTTCCATTTCCTAACGTCGTAGTCGAGGTTCCGCAACTCGGTTTGGAACTTTTGCTCCATTCCGGTCTTCACGATGGGCCAGTTCTCGTCTACCCGGACTTCGTCCAGATCGTACGTCCGCTTTTTTCCCATCTTCTTGAACAACGCGCGGATCTCGTCAGCTTTCTTCTTCATCTCCGGCGTCAGTTCCACGATGTCTTTGCCGGGGTCTGGTTCAGTCGCATCGATACGTCGTGCCGCGAGGTCTTTAGCCGCCTCGTCGAGTTCGGCGGCCGTTTGGGGATCCGTCTTGCTCTTCAGGTCCTCGAGGAGTTTTCCGCCGTCGGCCTGAAGTGCGTCCGATAAGGCGCCGGCGTCGCGGTCGGGTGTCGTTGTGATGATGTCTTTGGTGACCTGGGAACCGGTCGAACCCCGCGGGGCCTGTGCAGCGGCGTCGAGCAGGTTCTTTCTGGTCCCCGACCCCATCGTCTTGAGTTCTCCGGGCGAGAGATCCTCGGCGTCCTGCAGCGCGCCCTTGGGATCGTTGTTGCTCTTCTGCTCGACCTTCTTGACCCGGTCGCCGCCGGTTGAAGGTTTCGTTTCGGCGGCCTTTTCGTCCTTTTGATCCTGAGCCGGCTCGTCCTTCGGTTCTGGCGGCTTCGGCGGAGGTTGTTGTTTCGGCTGCTTCGGCTGCTGTTTTCCGGAGCCCTTGCCGTTAATCGTGATGCTTTCGACAGATGCGTTTTTATCGGTGCCGCTGATCACGATGGTTTTGTCGCCCGCATTGGCGTCCGCGCCGTCGGCTTTCTTCCAATGTGTATGTCGATCGATGAAGAAACCGCCGACAGCCACGGAGACGCTATAGACCTTCTTCGCCTCGTCCCAGTGTTGCCCGGTTTTCGTCATGGTTTCCGCGGCGACAATCGAAGCCATCGGCTTCTCGTCGACGTACACCATCCTGCTTTTTACGCGCGAGCCCGGCACCGTGGAACTCGGAAAGGGTTGACGCTGAATTTCTCCGGGATGCGCCCCCGACTCGACTGCGACCGGTCCGCCGGATTCCGCGTCGTGGGCCGCTCGATCGGCCTCGGCTTCTGTCGTGGATTCGGGTGCAGGTGTTCCTCCGGGACTGCGCTGCTGGACGACGTGCGTCAGTTCGTGCGCCAGAAGCCGTCTTCCTTCCGTCGATTCCGGCGCGAACTCTCCGGCGCCGAAAACAACGTTGGAGCCGACAGTGAAAGCCCGCGCCTGGACTGAGTCGGCCGCTTCGGCGGCGCGGTCGCCGGTGTGAACGCGCACATCATCGAAGGGTTCACCGAAACGGGATTCCATGAGTCCTTGCACGTCGCGATGCAACGGCTCTCCGGCTTCGAGTCCGGACAGGACTTGATGGGTGTCGAATGGATTTGGAGGCGGAACGGAAGAGGCGACGAGTCCCCGGGCCTCTCCCGTCTCTGCCGCGACGTCGGCTTCGTGTTCGAGTGGATCGTCCGGCTGACTGACGCGAGCCTTGCGTTGCAATTTGCCGGATCGAAAGAGAGAGAGCAGCGCGCGGTTGCCCATTCCATCAAACGAGCCGCCGCGATCGGCCATGACGGAGCTTTCCGGCGCAGCCGGTTGCCGCGCCGGCGCAGCACGATCGGATCGTTCTGTATGCTCCGCTCTGGGCCGCTCGCCTGTCTGCTTCATAGCGTGTTTGGTAATGATAATGGATTGTCGAGACTGTTAATTCTCCGTCGGTTTGTCCCGGACTTGATCAATCACCAGCACGGGCAGCGGACGCCATGCTGATCAGCTGCACCATTGTTGCGTTACCGACCTCGTACCGGCCGCCTCGCGCAACCCCTCCTCGGATGTTTGTATTCGATGATGGAGCGCTCACGCGAATATCGGCGGCTTTAAATGAGGTTGGAACCGACTGACCAAGTGCCGCGGTACACAAAAGAGCTACGATCAATACTCTCTTCATGCTCCCTCCGGGTCTGAGTGAAAGGTACGCAGGGATGAACGGTGCAGTCATTATCGGCCATCCATTTGACCCATTCAATTTTTCCGTCTCGCGACGATTTCCGCCGTCGCCCGCGAGTGTCGGCCGGATGGTTTGCCTTCGAAGTCGTAGATCAACTCCCATCCTTCGAATTCACGACGCAGCTCGCCGGGCTTCAAGAGGAAGGCGGGATTCATCGGCTTGACGTTCGGGTCGTCATCAACCATCGCGATGACAGCGACGACCACGCCGCCGATACGGGTTCCTTCCCTGATCATCGGGAAGAGATCGCGTTGCAGGTAGTTGCAGACGACGATCAGATCATAGGACTTCGCCTGGATCGTGAATTCGTGGCGTTCAAGATCTCCGAGGCGGGCATCGACCGTGACGCCCTTTTCTGCCGAACGCTGACGAAGGATTTCGATAGCGACGGTCGAGCTGTCGACAGCAGTAACGTTCCAGCCGCGTCCTGCGAGCCATAACGCATGACGCCCGGGACCGCATGCCAGATCGAGCGCGCGTCCCGGCGGGAGCGTCGAAGCGAATTCCACCACGAGATTATGAGGTTCATCGCTGATGTGCTCGCCGTGCTTGTAACGTTCGTTCCAATCCGCCATGTCGCAAGTTTACAGGTCGCTCTCTACCAGCGTGTTGCGTAGAGCCTCCAGCTTGCGCTGCTTCGGCAGGTACCAGCAGCGGAGTTCGTATTCGATTCCCCAGGCGGATGTGGCCATAAGAAGGAAAAAAAACAGGAACAACCATGGCTGCCGAATCTCACCAAGCGGAAAGATCCAGTCGATGCCAACCGCCACGCAGCAGGGCGCGATCAACGACCATCGCAGCCCCCGGGCCCGTGACACGTGATTCCGGACCTGCCATAGCGCTTTGTCGATGTCCCCAAGCAAGGTCGATTCGAACTCCGCCTCGCGCCGCCGGCGGTAGTTTATCCCTGCGAAAAAATACGCCGCTGTCGTCAGAAGGATCGCCGAAGAGACAAGCCGCTCATACTGTTGCCCGCGCAGCAGCGGCGTGGTGGCATAGAACGCGCCCAATCCAAACATGGTGACAAACACTGCAATTTCGAAGAACACGACAAGCCGCTTGAAGTTGCGTGATTTTCGACGGACGCTGTGATGCAGGGCCCTTTCGTTAACGGCGTAGAGTAGTTCGTTATTCTGGTTGTCCCAAATCACTTTCATTTCCTCAAAGTCCATGGGTTGTTTCCTTCGCCGGGCTCGAAGCCAGGCGTACCTTGATTCGGTTGATCTTCACGCCGACATTGCTATCGGAAATGCCGAGGATCGCCGCCATTTCCTTGTAGCTGAAGCCGTCCAGCATGAGGAGCATCAGGGAGCGATCGACCGGACTCAGCTGTGCGATCTGCTCATAGAGCCATTGCAGGCGGCTGTCTTGCGGAGGCGTTCTTATGGTCAGTATCTGTTCGACGCCGTCCAGAGACAGCTTTCCCGTGCGATGCTTCTTCTCTTGTCGGACCCAGCCAAGAGCGGTGTAGAACGCAACCCGGTACAGCCAGGTTGTGATAGCCGCCTCTGCCCGGTAGTGCGGGATCGAGTGCCAGACTTGCAGCGCTATTTCCTGAAACAGGTCGTCCTGGTCTTCCGTCGTGAAGGCATAAGCGCGGACGACCTTGAAGAGGAGGCCTTTGTGCTGCCCCAGCCAGGCATCGAAAGTGTTTTGCTGCTCGCCTTCTTTCATTCGGATGAATTAGTGACAAGGCGTGCGCTGTTTCTTACACGGCCCCGGGAAATCAGTTCTCGCCCGGCCGCTCGATGTGATCGATGACCATAACCTGCATCTCGAATTTTCTCGATTCGAGTCTCAGGCCCAGCTCCTCCGGCATGGCGGTGATGATCAGGCTGGGCAGATCGAGTGGACCACCGGCGGCATACGGTTTGGGGTCCATCAGAAAGTCGTAGGTTCCATCCAGGCCTGTGGCATCGATAACTGGCCTCCGCATGACACTGGAAAGCAGGCCGGCAAGGCGAGACATCGTCACATTGCGGCCGGTGATGACTCCGCCCGCCGCGGAAATGTTGTTGCTGCCGCCTTCGGATTGCTTGAGTTTCGGACCGTTCTTCGCGACGACCATGGCGAGGCCCGAGGCCTCTTTGGACTCGTGGTGGTATTTGAGCTTGAACCGCTCCTCCAACAGAGGACGGACCATGGACCATAGTTCGGCATCCGTTGCGGGTTTGGCCGCTTTGGCGACGATGTCGAAACGCTCGTCGCGAATCCAGTCGGGCGCGCCGGTGAGCTGCTGGTCCACGATGCTGAACGATCGCCGGATGATTTCGATGAGCGCCATATGGCGGGCGTTGAGTGTGTCGGGCGTGGTTTGCTGCTGACCGAACATTGCGGGCACACCGGGAATCGGACCCGCGGTTGGGCGCACGGTAGCGACTTCAAAAGCAGGCGGTGCCTGCGCCAGTATCACGGTGGCCGATAGCGCGAACAGTAGTGTGAGATAGAACCGCATTCGAGACTCCTTGACAGCTTGTGACTCCCTCTCCCGGAGGGAGAGGGACACGAATGAGCTCGCCCTTACCATCCTACGAGCGAACTCCTCGTTGATGCCGTGCTATTTCAGTGTGATTTTGAAAAGCTTCGAGTCCGGGCCGTTTCCGGAGCTTTCGGGAAGGAATTCAATTTGAAGGACGCGCCGGTCTCCGGCATCGAAACGGGCCGTGATCTCCTGGACTTTTGCCACCCGTCGCGAACCCATCAGAGCGCTCACTTCAACCTTGCGCTTGCCGGGGAGAATCTGTCGCTCTTCGGACAAAGACACCATTGGGACCGACAGTAGCCGGATTCGTCCATCCAGACTCTCGAACCCGAATGGCGCCGCCTTTGTCGCGTTACGGTTGAAAATCAGTTCGTTGTCGACGGTAACCGTGATCGTCAGGGCTTCCGGAACCGACGGACTCGAAATCATCAACCGGACCGACTTCGGGTTATTGGCTAGCTCCCGAGGAATCAGAACCGGAGCCAGAGCAGGCGGCTGCTTGTGATCTCTGAACGTCAAGTCGGCAACGGGTGCGGGGGCAGCGTTCGCCGACTCCATTTTTACCGGTTCCACCCTGGCCGGTCCTGCCTTTACAGGTGCCCCATATGGCAGAGCGGCAAGCAATGCAGCGGCCCGGTGCGTTTCAATCTTTTGTTCGAGATGCTCTTTTTGCGGATTCTCGATGTTCACGTCGGGCTGCTCGGCAGCTTTCGGGATTTCGACCACAGGCTGCTCGATTTTTTCTACCTTAACACTCGCCGAACTGCGGGCTGCGGAACGTTTCGCAGATGTCGCGGGTCCCGGGTTCTTCAGCAGAAAGAAGGTCGCGACGCCCAGGCCCGACAGCACAAACGCGATGGCGCCGATCAGCGCAACGGTAACGCGGCGCTGTGACGCCGCCGTTGCGGGAACGCGAGGAGCCGGCGTTGTGCGGACTTTCTGCGTCATTACGACGGTGCGGTCGTCCGCCGGACTGGGATTGATTCGCTGCGTCGCGGATATGGTCTGCGGCGCCGGCAATGCGCGCAGGTCGCGCGCCAGTTCTTCACCCGACTGGTAACGTCGCGCTGGATCCTTTTCGATGCACTTGAGAATCACCGCTTCCAGAGACTCCGAAATCGCCGGGTTCAATGTTCGGGGCCGCAGTGGATCCATGTTTACGACTTTGTACTGGACGCCGAGCACGGTGTCGGCAGCGAAAGGTTTCTCTCCGGTAGCCATCCAATAGAGCACGACACCTGTTGAAAACAAGTCCGAGCGGCCGTCGATCGGCATGCCGGTGAAGTGCTCCGGCGCCATGAAGGCCGGAGTTCCGAGCAACTGTCCTGCGATGGTCTGTTGAGTTTCGGTGAGTTTCGCGACGCCGAAGTCCGCGACCTTGAGGCGGTCATCATCGGTGATAAGGATGTTGGCCGGCTTGATGTCGCGATGGACGACTCCGTTCCGGTGCGCATAGTCCAACGCCTCGCTGAGCTGGATTCCAAGCTTGCAGGCGCGAGCCGTGTCCATTCGCCCGCCGCTCTGGAGAATCGATAACAGCGTGCGGCCGGCAATGAATTCCATGACGAGAAACGGAGTGCCCTCATGCTCGGACACGTCGAACACCGTGACGATTCCCGGGTGCGACAGCCTGCCCGCAGCCTTCGCTTCACGGAAGAATCGCTCGCGGAACTCGGCCGCGTCAGGACCTTCCGAAGCGTGTACGAGGATTGTCTTGATCGCCACATCGCGATCCATCATGGGGTCGCGGGCCTTGTAGACAATGCCCATGGCGCCTTCGCCCAGCCGATCGATAATGGCGTAACGTCCCAGATTCTGCATAAGTCACTGTAGGGGGGGTCTGTGACCTCCCGATCTCACATATCGTCTGAATTGCGGGCAATCTTTAGACCGGGGAGGTCACAGACCGAACTTACAGGACTGCTATGGGATAGGGGCGCGCACGGCGCGGATCCGGTTATTTTCCGTGTCCGCGATGAAGAGATTGCCGGTCGCGTCCAGGGCGACGGCATCCGGATAATAGAGGAATGCGTTTTTCGCAGGACCGTTGTCCCCGAGGACGAGATAGACGCCGTCCGATCCCGCAGTATTGGTGATGATTCCGGTGTCTTTGGCGACTCTTCGAATTCCGCCCGGATATTCCAAGTCCACGATAAACAGATTGCCCGCCCCATCGATCTCGACGGAAATTGGCAGCGAGTCGACCGCCGTTGCTTGCTTTCCGTCTTCGTAACCGGAACCACCTCCGGCCACGGTTGTAATGAACTGCGTCCTCGCATCGACTCTTCGAACGCGACGGTTTTCCGTGTCGGCTATAAACAGGTTGCCTGCGCTGTCTACCGCGATGCGCAAACTGTCACCCAGTGTTGCGCGTGTAGCCAGGACCCCTTCGCCGATTCCGGCATCGGGATCTCCTCCTCCTGCGAAAGTCGTGATCGTGCCGCTGGCAAGATTCACCTTTCGAATACGGCGGCTTCTTCCGTCCGCAATAAAGAGGTTGCCCTGACCATCGACGGCAACGTCATTGGGCAGCATGCCTGCGCTGGTAGCCGGTCCGCCGTCGCCGGAGTAGTTCTCATCGCCGTTTCCGGCAACGCGCGAGATGATGCGCGTGACGGCGTCGATGCGGCGAACGCGATAGTTGTAGGTGTCCGCGAAATAAAGATTGCCGGCGGGGTCCACGGCGACACGCCCGCTCGGAGTGGAGAGTGCTGCGTTGATCGCGATGCCGCCGTCGCCGGCATTCTCCGGCGGGTTGCCGCCTCCGGCAATTGTGGTAATAGTTCCCGAAGGATCGACCTGCCGAATCCTGCCGGCGCCTCTTTCGACAATCAAAAGGTTCCCGGCGCGATCGAATGACACACCCGTCGGATCGCGCAATGCGATCGCTGTCGCGGGGACGTTGTCCTCGACGAGGTGGGCCTGTCGCGTACCGGCGACGACGGACAATCGCTTTGTGTTCGCATCGACCTTCCGAACCACCGCGTCGTCCGCTTCCGCAAAGATAAGATTGCCGGCTCCATCGACCGCTATGCCCCACACATCGTGGACCGGCGCTTCGGTCGCGAGTTCGCCATCGCCGCTGGCGCCATAGCCGCCATTGCCCGCAACCGTGGTGATGATTCCAGTCGCGATATCCACCATGCGGATCCGGGCATTGTTCCGGTCCGAAATATAGAGATTGCCGGTACTGTCGAGCGCGAGCGCGATGGGTGATTTCAACGCCGCCTGCACGGCAGGTATGTTGTCGATCACGGTGTCGGAGGGCGTTCCGCCGCCTGCAAACGTGCTGATGATCCCGGTCGTCAGCTCCAGCTTGCGAATGCGATTGTTCTCCGAGTCGGCGATGTAGAGCACGTTTCTGCTGTTGTCCGCAGCGATCGCCGCCGGGCCGTTCAGCAGCGCTGTTCTTCCGTTAAAGGAATCACCCGCAAATCCGCGTTCACCCGTGCCGGCGACCGTGGTGATGATGTTGGTCCTCGCATCCACGCGGCGAACCCGATGATCGAAGCCATCGGCGATGTAGAGATTGCCGGCGGTGTCGGTGGCAAGGCTCATCGGAAAGATGAAACAGGCCTTAAGCGCATCGCCTCCATCTCCACATGAACCGTACCCCTCTCCAGCGACGGTCGTGATGATTCCCGTCGTCATGTCGACCCTGCGGATCGTGTCGTCGGCGATCAGCAGATTTCCGGAAGAATCAAACGCGATGGCCTTCGGGCTGGAGAAACGCGCCGCGATCGCGGGGCCGTTCTCGACTGTGTATCCGCTTTGACCGCTTCCGGCGATTGTCGTCATGGTGCCGGTCCGGCTGTCCACGCGCCGGATTTTTTTGTTCGCCGTATCAACGATAAAAAGATTCCCACTCGTATCTACAGCGATTCCGAGAGGGTGAACCGAGACGGATCTGGCCGGCGCCCCTTCGCCTGCGAACGTGCCGCCTCCGGCGACGGTCGTGATGTTGCCTGCGGGAAGATCCCTCAACGGCACAGCATCCACGATCACCGGCGCCTGTCCGATGCCGCCCCGATTCTGAACCGTGACGGTGCCGCGGCCGCTGGGAAGCGCAGGAGCTGTGAACGTGATGGTCCGCGTGTCGCGAATTGTGCGATTGGCAACGACGACGCCGCTGACGACGAGCAATGTGTCCGGAGCGAAGTTATTTCCGGTGATCGTGATCGTCTGGCCGCCGCGATTGCTCAAACGATCCGGCGAAAGCCCGGTGATCCCAGGCGTTCCGTAGGTCAGTTCCGTGGCAGCCCTCTCGCGGCCGGATACGATCACTCTTCCGCTTTGCTCGACCGCGACGCCTTTTGGACCCGCAAATGTGCCGGCTTCCGCGGCGGCCACTACACCGCCGCTCTTCAGAATGACGCGGACCCGCCCTGCCTGTGGTTCCGTCACGAAGAGGTTTCCGCTGGGATCGACTGCGACACCGGAAGGTGAATCGAAAGAAACGGACGGCACGCGAATCGTTTCGACGTCACCATTCTCATAGACACGTCGTATGGCGCCGTTTCCGGAATCCGCTACCACGATCCGCACCGGCGGCGTCGGCAGACCGCGCCGCTGGCGGTCGAGTTGTTCGGCGACCGCTTCAACTTCCACCGCGATTCCCGAAGGAAGATTGAATCGCGCCTGGCTCCCGCGGCCGTCAGCCACTCCCGAAACACCGGCCTGGCCGGCAATGGTTTCGACCTGGCGTGTGGCGAGATTCATTCGCCGGATCGTGTGATTGCCCGAGTCGGCGATCCAGAGATATCCGCGGCCATCCAGCGCAATACCTTCAGGCCTCGTGAATGATGCGCTGAGGGCCGCGCCGTCACTGCGGCCGGGCTGTCCGGTTCCTGCGATCAAATCGACTCTTCCCGATGAGCCGGCGCCGACGCGTCGAATGACGTGATTCGACTCGTCGCTGACATAGAGCGAACCATCGGCCTGGTTGAGAACGAGGAAAGCGGGATTCCGGAAAAGAGACTGAGCCCGAATGTCGTCCTTCAATCCCGGGCTCCTCGCGATTCCGGCATACACCTGAGGCGCCTGAGCCGGGTCGCGCGCCTGCAGGATGCTGTGATCCTGAGGCGAAGCGAGATACAAACGCCGCGCCGTGTCCTGCGCGATGCCGGTGGTTTCGAAGCCGGCGGCGCCCGCTCCGACTTTCACGACAGTAGCGGTTACAACGAGCGGAAGTCCGCCCGCCGCCATCGTGAGAGTGGCGAAGCCGGCTTTCTTTCCCTGCACGCGTCCGGCTGCATCCACGGCGGCCGTGTCCGAATCGAGACTGGCGACCGCCACGTCGAAGTCGTCGCGTTGGTTATTCCGGCTGTCCCGGATCTCAACGCGGGGACGCGCGACGCTGCCTTCGTTGATGACGAACTCTGCCGTGGGCTGGCGTGTCGACGCGTCAATCAGCGTGAAAGCTGAGACGCGTGAATCATCCCCCGGACGCAATTGACGTCCGGCGCCCGCGCCTAGTGGATACGCGAATTGCGATGCGGTCTGCCCCGACATGGGTAGGGTCATCGGGCTCGAGTCCGAATTTCGGAATGCGATGCGGCCGTTGGCCGGCGTGGCCGGATCGGCGTTCAGCAGAATCAGCCGCGTGGAAAAACCGAGGCCGAAAGCGATCTGTGGAAAAACCAAAGGTGCTGAGGAAATGCGAGTCAGGTCGGCGACAGGCAGGGTCGTGAGAACCAGATTGTCACGGGTGTTGACGGTCGTCACCTTGATTGCTATCGGAACAACCGGCGCGGAACTGCGAATCTCGAGCAGTCCTGAATATCCAGGACTGACCGATGAAAACAGTTCATGCGCGAGAAGCGAGAGGTGCGTGCCGGGAGGAAGCGTTCGTTGGGCGACATTTTCGGTGAGCCCGTAGCGGTCCATCAAAGTGATAGTGAGGTCCGCGGTAACGCCGCCCGCATTCGCGACTGCGAAACCCGTTTGAGTTCCGAGGTAATCCACGTAGAGCCGCGCGGCGGTCGTCGCTGGAATCGCGGCAACTCCAGCTTCCGTTACGAACGCGCCGTTCGACTTGTACTGGAAGATCGCGGTTCCCGCGGGCGCGCGGCCGGCTGAAGGTGTCAAGGTCGCGTAGCCGACCGACAGTTCCTGCGCACCGCCGAGTTCCGCGCGATACGTTCCGTGAGGCGCCAGGCGGTACGTGAGACTCGCCTGCAACGGGCGGCCATCGGAGGTGATGAGATCCACGCGACCTTCCAGGACGTCGGCGCCGGGATTGATCAATACGATCTGCGTCGAGTACCCGCCGCCGATGGCAATGTGCGGAAACACAACCGGCGCCGCTGCGGGCGGCGCGGCGACATCCACTACGGGCAATGTCGAATAGAGCGGTTCAGCATAGGCGTTCCTGCTTTCGCGCAAAGCCACAGCCGCGAGCGGTTGCGTACTTTCAAAGGTCAAAGTGCCGACGAAGTTCGGCGGCGGATTCGCGATCAATTGCGAAACGTAACGTGACCGGTGTTCGCCGGCGAGGAGAGTCAACGGCTGGCGGGCGGTTTCGACGCCCGCGTCACTCCGGAGGATCAACGTGATGGTTGCGCTCTCAGACGAAGGATTGGCGAGCGCGATCCCTGTCTGCGTTCCGGCCTCATCAACGAAAATCCGCCCCGACCGGATGGGCTCGGTGCCACCGACGGCCGCCTCGCTGATCAGAACGTCTGCAGAATTTCGGTAGGCGAAAAGGGCCGAAGCAACCGGAACTCTGTTTCCGGAATCGGCCGTCAGAGTTGCATACCCGACTTGAATGGATGTCTGAGCATGGGCAACGTACGCCAGACCCAGAACCAATGCCGCAACTCGACAGATCCGCTCCATGCTTCTCTCGGCGCTTAGATTAACTGACTGACTACTATAAGGCGCGCCGAAAATCTCCGTTCGACTGCCCACGAGGTTTTCTATTCCGTCCCGCAAATCTACCGATTCACCCGCCGGTGACCGCATTGCACCCTTAGTGCTACAGCGGAGTCCAGCATGAGACGAATTCTTCTGACGGCAGTGATGTGCTCACTATTCGCGATGCCTTTACAGGCGCAGCGGGCTTTCCTCAATCACATCACTGCGGAAGCCGGGGCGGGATTTTCATTTCCTTCAGGGAATGTCGCCAACCGGACAAGCACCGGCTTCATGTTCATGGCTTCGGGCGGGCCGCGATTCAATCGCCACTTCACCTTGAGCCTCGATTTCAGCCTTCATTATCTGGGACTGGAAGATTCCTTCATTGTTCCGGAAACGGGCGCCGAGATCCTGCCGGGTTCGGAGCTTCGCGTGTGGACCCTCACCGTAAACCCCGGCTACGAGTTCATCAAGCAGGAACGGTTCAGCGCCTATGCTACGGGTGGATTTGGCTTGTACAACCGGCGATTGCTGATTACGACCCCCGGTCTGGTCCCGGCCGCCGTTTGTGACGATTTCTGGAACGTTTGCATCACCAACCAGCCCGACCTCAGCTCGACTGGTCACGGAAGCCTTTACAAAGGCGGCTACAACGTAGGCGGCGGAGTTACGTTCGGCGCGCGCACGAAGTTCTTTGTTGAGGCCCGGTATCATCACATGCTCGTTGAGAATCCCACCCTGAATCTCATTCCCTTAACGTTCGGAGTCCGATGGTGACGAGCTAAGTGCTCACGCCTCGACCGTCCGTCCGCACGACCGAGCAGTTGTAACAACCGGGTTGAGCGTTGTGGACGTGCAGATATTGAACGGCGTCGTCGGCGAATAAGCGGTCGATGGCATCCTCGAGTTCTGTACCTTTTGTAATCAGAGCTGCGACCATCATGGCCGACGCGTCATACGCACGCAGGGAAAGCAGCCGATCGCGGAACATTTCCGGGATCTCGCCGGCTGCCGGCTTTGCTGGCTTTGCGGCGAGCCGAACGAGGATTGGTCCGGATGCCCGATACGGCGTTGAGACATTGTGATGTGTGAAAGGCAGAAGGATGACGGTCTCCCCGATTTCGGCGTCCACCAGACTCACGCGGCACGGGTATCCCGGCTTCTGATCGACGATCATCCGGCGTGCCCCGATCGCCTGCAATTCAGCATCAGTCCGGCTGAACAAAGAGACGAACTCATTCTCCGGCAACGCATTCAACTGAAATGATCTGCTCATCTGTCGTTCTCCCACGCACCTCGCGCGATTGACATGGTTTCGAGTTCGGATGTACCGTGCGACCAACTCATATTCAATCAAGGAGAAATGAATGTCACGAACCGTACGCTATGCGTCGCTGGGTTTGCTGATTGCAACATTGTTAATAGTGCTGCCGCTGGCTGCCCAGAGGGTGGGCGACGGTCAGTGGCTTTCGTATTCTGCAGAGAATCGAAGCACCGGCTACTCCGCTGTAGACCTCATCAACCGCGATAACGTGAAGAATCTCCAGATGGCGTGGAGCTGGAAGTTCGATAACTTCGGAAACACCAACACCGAAGTCACTCCGATCATGGTGAACGGCATCCTGTATTTCCCGTTGAGTCCGCGTCGCACGATTGTTGCGGCCGATGCCGGCACCGGCGAAACGCTCTGGACATGGAGACCGCCTCAGGACGACCGCGAAACGCGTGCAGCCCGCACCTACGCGCGCAGTGTCGCGTACTGGAAGGACGGCGCCGAGGAACGCATCATCACGATCACACCCGGATTCCGGCTGGTGTCGTTGGACCTGAAGACCGGTCTTCCCATTCCTAGTTTCGGACGAAACGGCACGGTTGATCTCCTGGAATCGCTGGATCTGGATTTCCCCGGTGACCCGATTGGACGGATCGGCAACAGTTCGCCGCCCGTGATTTCCAACGGCGTGATCATGGTCGGACCTGCGGGGACGCCGAGCTCGCCTTCCTACAAGAACGTCAAGGGTGACGTGATGGGATTCGACGTCCGCACCGGAAAGAAGCTTTGGACGTTCCACACCATCCCGCGAAAAGGCGAGTTCGGATACGACACGTGGCTGGAGGGCTCCGCCGATTACACGGGTAACACCGGCGTATGGGGACCATTCTCAACCGACGACGAACTTGGTTACGCGTATCTCAACATTGAAGCCGCGACGAATGACTTTTATGGCGGCCACCGGAAGGGTTCGAATCTCTTCTCCAATTCGCTGGTGTGCATCGACATCAAAACGGGCAAAAGGATCTGGCATCAACAACTGGTTCATCACGACATCTGGGATTACGATATGCCGCCCGCGCCGATCCTGATCGACATCAATGTCGACGGAAAGCCGATCAAAGCTGTCGTGCAGACCGGGAAACAGGCCTTGACGTATGTTTTCGACCGGACGAACGGACGGCCGGTCTGGCCGATGCCGGAAACGCCCGTGAAGCAGACGGACGTTCCCGGAGAATGGACCGCACCCACGCAACCGATTCCTTCAAAGCCTCCAGCTTTCGGTCAAACCGGATTAAAGGAAAGTGACCTGATCGACTTCACACCGGAATTGCGGCAGCAGGCGGTTGCGGCTCTGAAAGCTTCGAATCTGCGCTACGGCGATCTCTTCCTGCCCGGATCACTCGCCAATGCGCCCGACGGAACGCGCGGCACCGTCATGTTTTTCGGCGGCGCGAACTGGTGGGGCGGCAGGGCGGACCCGGAGGCCGGTTTTGTATATGTCAGCTCCGCGACCTCACCGTACGTGATCGCGCTGCGCCCGAACACGCCAGCACCGGACGCACCGCCCGCAAATCCTGCGCTTCCTCCACCCTCTTACGTTACGGGCGGCGGCGCGCAATTTCCGAATCTTCAGGGCCTGAGCATCATGAAGCCGCCGTACGGACGAATCACAGCCTACGACATGAACAAAGGCACGATCGCGTGGCAGATCGCTAACGGAGATACACCGGCAAACGTGAAGAATCACGCTTTACTCCAGGGACTGACCATTCCCAGGACGGGCACCGCGCGGCAGGTCGGACTGCTCGTGACGAAGACATTGCTCTTTGCCGGCGACGGCACGCTTCCTGTGCTTCACGCGTATGACAAGCAGACCGGTGAAGACATCGCACAGCTCCCGATGCCCGGAATGCAAGCCGGAGTCCCGATGACCTACGTCCATCAGGGACGACAGTTCATTCTTGTGTCGGTCGGTGCAAACGCACAAAGCGGAACGACAGCGCAGTTGGTGGCTTTCTCGTTGCCTGTGCCCGGCGGGCGCGGCGGTGGAGGTCGAGGTCAGCGAGGTCCACAGCAGCCACAGCAGTAGAAATTATTTAGTTGTCAGCTTTTTTACGAATGATGCGATCGACGATTTCGATCAAGGCGTGGAGTTTTTCTTCGATCTCGGCCGAACGCTCGGCCGAACGTTCATCCCGTTGCTGGCAGCGTTCAGCTAGTTGCTGGAAATGTTCACCTAGTTGATGGGAACGTTCAGCCAGTTGCTGGATTTGAGTATTTGTCTCCACTTGAGCACTTAGTAGCGTGCGGCTTACTACGATTAAGTCTCGAATCGCGGCATCGTGCCGAGACTGGTTCTCACTGACGGAGTGGAGAGCGTTTTCGATCTTAGTGAATCGTTCTTCTGTAGTCATCGTTCATCCCTGCGGGGCGCCGAAGTGGCGGGGCAGTTGCATTGTAACTCATCTTTACAGGAGGCAGCAGTGGCGTTCGATTTCAACGTGAATGGGACCGCTGTCAATCGTCGCGAGTTTCTTGCGATGGCTGGTGCCGCACAAGGCGCCTTCATCCTCGGCTTCTGCGTCCCCGAGCGGGCGGCCGCGCAGACCGCGGCGCCCGAGATCAATGCCTGGATCGTCATCTCGCCGGATGACACCGTCACGATCCGGATCGCGCAGACGGAACTGGGGCAGGGAGTCTGGACCTCGAACGCCATGATGATCTGCGAGGAATTGCAGTGCGACTGGACCAAAGTCCGGCCGCAATATGCATCCGCGAACCGCGACGCGCGAGAGAAAGCGCCTGAGTGGACATTGAAAGTAATGGGCAATGGCGCAACCGATCCCAAAGGCGGCGGCGAACCGGGATTCGGGAATCGCGACCGTACCGGCGTGGCCGGTATTCCGGACAGTCTCTATCGCCGCATGCGCACCAACGCGGCCTCATCCGTTAAAGACGGCCGCTATTACCTGCAGCTTGCCGGAGCCGAGGCGCGCGAGCGATTGCTGCTGGCAGCTGCGGCGCTTTGGAACGTGCCGGTGGCCGAGTTGACCGCGAAAGACAGCATCATCACGCATGCGCGTAGCGGCCGCCGAACGACGTTTGGGCAGATCGCCGATCGCGCCGCGCGGACGCCGCATCCGAATCCGGAAGCGATCACGATCAAGTCGCCGGACCAGTGGACGCTGATGGGAACCGAGCGCAAAAACCTCGACGTACCGGACAAAGTTGCAGGCAAGACTGTCTACGGAATCGACATCAGCGTTCCGGGAATGAAGTGGGCCGCGGTGAAAGCCTGTCCGGTTTATGGCGGAAACGTCCGGAGCTATAACTTCGATGCGATCCGCCAGTTGCCTGGTGTGCGCTCGGCCATGCAGTTCCCGATCCCCGACACTGCGCTGACCCGCGGCCGCATTTTCAGCGGCGGCGTCGCGGTTATTGCCGACCACTGGTATCAGGCGAAGGCCGCTGTCGATCGCATGCCGATTGAGTGGGACATTCCACAGGCGAATGCAGCGTTCAATTCAGCTGGTATGCGCGCGACGCTTCTTGCCGCGCTGGACCGGCCCGGCAGAGTCCGTGTCGATCAGGGCAACGTCGCGGACGCGTTCGCCCGCGCATCCAAAGTGATCGAAGCAACCTACTCGACTCCGTACCTGCCGCGGGCACGAATGGAGCCCGGCAATGCCACAGTGCTTGTGACCAACGACCGCGTCGATGTGTGGCTCGGCGATCAGAGCCCGCAGGAAACGCGCTTCAGCGCGTCGAAGATCACCGGCATTCCTGAAGAGGATGTCTACGTGAACCTGTGCCATCTGGGCGGCGGCTTCGGCCGCAACGGAAACGGTCCTCAGGCCGAGCAGGCCATCATGATCGCGAATGCGCACCGCGGCATCCCGATTCATCTGCTGTGGACGCGCGAGGAGGATTTCATCGGCACGACGTACCGCGCGATGGGCGTGGCGCGACTCAAAGCCGGTCTTGACGCAGACGGCTGGCCAATCGCGCTCGAGGTCCGAACGTCGATGCAGGAAGACGGCTTCGGTCCGGAATCGTCGTTTGATGTGACCTCACGCTACTACGTGCCCAACTATCGCTTCTCGAACCACACGACGAAATTTCACGTTCCGGTCGGGACGCGTCGCGGCATTGGACAGGCCGCGCACGAGTTCTATCGCGAAAGCTTCATGAACGAGCTTGCCCACGCCGCAGGCAAGGACCCGTATCGCTACCGGCGCGAACTCATTGCCCGCACGAGCCTGCCGTACAAAGACGACATGATCCGCGCGCTCGACCTCGCCGCAGAGATGTCGGGTTGGGGAAAACCGCTGCCGCGCGGCATGGCGCGAGCCATCGCCCTCGAGGAGAGAGGCGCGGAGACTAATCGCATGGCGACGATCAGCGCGATGGTGCATACGGTTTCCATCAGCCGCGAAGGGAAGGTCAAACTGGAGCGCGTGGACGTCGCGCATGAGACCGGGTTCGGCCTGGTGAATCCGCTGTCGGTGAAGAAACAGATCGAAGGCCAGATCACCTGGTTCTACAACGACGCGATGCACCAGGCAAACACAATCAAAGACGGACGGATTGTTGAGAACAATTTCAACGCATTCAAGGTGTCGCGCATCGACGAAGACCCGCCCGAGATCAACATCCGTTTCTTTGAAACCAAACACTGGCTGCTTGGCATGGGCCACGACCGCGCCACTTCCGTCCAATCCGCAATCGGCGACGCCATATTCAACATCACTGGCAAGCGATTCCGGGACCTGCCCTACGGCACTCAGGATTTGAGCTGGTCCTGAATTTTTTCACGCCCCCAAAAAACGGCTTGTTGAATGCTGAACCGCGAGGTAACATCCACTGCCATAGGGACTTAAATAAAGGCAGGCCAATATGGGAAAACGAGCTCAGTCGACCCGTTTGATGCTGATCCTGGTGTTGTCGTTCGTGCCGCTTTGCGGCGCGGTTCTTCTCGGCCAGTCCACTGGTGATCCCGCAATCGTTGTTGCGGCGAGAGACGGCAATTTTGAGGCGGTGCGGACGCTGATTGCCAAACGTGCCGACGTCAACAAGACTGCGCGCGACGGGTCCACGGCGCTGCTGTGGGCGGTATACCACTCCGACGTGAAGATGGCGCAGGCGCTGCTTGGATCCGGCGCGAACTTCGTTGCTGCGAACAAGTACGGCGTCACGCCGATGCTGCAGGCGAGCCGCACAGGCGATGCGGCAATGATCGCGGAGTTGATGAAGGCGGGCGCGGACGTCAAGAGGTCAGTGCACCCCGAGGGCGAGACGCCGTTAATGGCAGCCGCCCGCACCGGTAAGGTCGGCGCTGTCGAAATGTTGCTCGAGGCTGGATCCGATCCGAATGCCGCGGACAGTTTTCAGAATCAAACCGCGTTAATGCGGGCTGCTGAAGAAGGCCACGTGGACGCCGTCAACGTCTTACTCGCCGCCGGAGCCAGTCCCAACGTGAAGGCCTACGTTTCAACGCTGACCACGCGCAAGAATGCCGACCACGCCACTGGCGGCTTCACCGCATTGATGTTTGCGGTACGCAACGGACACGAGAACGTGGTGAAGGCGCTCGTCAAGGGTGGAGCCGATCTGAAGGCCACAAATGGCGACGGTGTCACGGCAACCTCGATTGCAATCGTCAACGACCGCTTCGACCTGGCCCGAACGCTCGTTGATCTCGGAGCCGATCCGAACGACGGCGCGCTTTTCTTCGCCGTTGACATGCACGATGCGACCTCCGACATGTATGCCCGCGACGGTTCGCGGTTGCGCGCCGATCATCCAAATCAGCTCACGGCTCTTGATCTGATCAAAGTGCTGCTCGAGCGGGGAGCCGATCCGAACAAGGCGTTCGTCGGCCAGATCCACAATACTTCGCTGTGCTGCGGTGAAGAGCACAACGCGTCTCCGTTCTACCGCGCTGCGATCGCATCCGACGTCGAAGCGCTCAAGCTGATGATCAAGCATGGGGCTCAACTCGAGTGGAGTCCTGCGGAGAAGAAGAAGGAAGGTGAGGCCGCCGGCGGTGGTGGCGGTCGTGGTCGCGGAGGCAACATCGGCAAGACACCGGCCATGATGGCGATGGTCGGCGGCCGTGGCGCCCCATTCGCTGCTGGGCCGGGGTTTGGACGTTTGATCGCTCCGCCGTTCCGCGAGCCCGGGAGCCGCGATCAGGGCGAAGCACTCAAAGTCCTGCTTGATGCAGGCGCCAATCCGAATGCGAAGGCACCCGATGGTGCATTCCTGCTTCATTCGGCCGTGACCGCTCGCCGCACCGATATGATCCGCGCGCTGGTGGCTGCGGGTGCCAAACTCGATGTCGTCAACAAAGAGAACCTGACGCCGCTGCTGGTAGCCGAGAAGCCGGAACCGCCTCCGCCGCCGGGCAACAATAATGATGCGCGCGCCTGGCAGCCGCGTCGCGATCCGCGCGATCAGGTCATTGCAACGTTGCGTGAGCTGATGAAGCTTGGGCCGAATGATCCCGCGCCGGTGCCGCCGGGACTGCCCACATCAAGCGAAGATCAGAAGAAGACGGACTCCACGGGAACGCGATGAAAAAGCTCTTTGCCGCTGTCGTTATTGCCGCAGCTACTGTAGGCGCGGTCTATGACCGCGCGTTCTTCCCCACATCCACAATGTATGCGCGGTCACAGACCGCGCATACAGTAAGCGATACGAAAGCCCATCGTGCATTTCTCAATCAATACTGCGTCGGCTGTCATAACACTCGAAGCCCGCAACCGGCGGCCGATCCCGTGGATCTCGAAAAGGCCAGCCTCGATGACGTCCTTTCCAGCGCGGCGACGTGGGAGCGCGTACTGCGCAAGCTGAGCGTTCGAGCGATGCCGCCTCAGGGCTCAAAGCGTCCCGAGGAGCCGGAGTTTGCCGCCTTCACCACATGGCTTGCAAACTCACTCGATCGCGCGTGGGCGTCGAAGGGCACGACTCCTGGCCGCTTCGTCGTGCACCGGCTGAACCGGACCGAATACGCCAACGCCGTGCGGGACCTGCTTGCGATCGACGTGGACATCAAATCGCTCCTGCCGAGTGACGGCGGCGACTTTGGATTCGACAACATCGCAGCCGCTTTGCGGACGTCACCGTTGCTGCTCGAGCGATATGTCACCGCGGCGCAACGCATCAGCACGCTGGCCATCGGTAACACGAAGGAGTTGCCCGGAACGACCGAGTACTCGATGATTCGCGAGTTCAGCCAGAACAGGTACATCGAAGGCCTGCCGCTGGGGACGCAAGGCGGGACCGTCGTGCGTCACATTTTCCCTGCGGACGCCGAGTACAAGCTGGCCGCGCGATTGTTCAGGGGCGTGGAGGAGGGTTACGTCGGTGTCGAAGGCAACGACACGCCGTACACGTTTGTGATCACCATCGACGGTGAAGAGGTGTTCTCGACCACGATCGGCGGTCCGAAGGATCACGAAGAACAAGCCAAATCGCTCACGGAGTCGCAACCGGTCCTCGATGCGCGGATGACGACCCGCGTCAAGGTCACGGCCGGCCCGCACAACGTGGGTTTTACATGGCGTGAACGTCCGGCACAGCGTCAGGACGTGTGGCAGCCAGCGCTGCGCGACAGCCAGGAAGTTCATATGGTCGGCGGTGTGCCGAAGATTCGCACGGTGCTGCTCGAAGGACCGTACAACGTTACCGGCGTGAGCGCGACGCCCAGCCGCGACAAGGTTTTTGTGTGCCGTCCCGCTTCCCCAACAGAGGAAGCGTCGTGTGCGGACCGTATCTTAACGACCCTTACACGCCGAGCCTATCGTCGCCCTGTGACTCGTGACGACGTCCAGCCGCCGCTGGACTTCTACAAGCAGGCCCGTCAAAACGGTGAATCCTTTGATGCAGGCATCCGCTCCGGACTGGCGCGCGTGCTGTCGAGCACGTCGTTCCTGTACCGGATAGAACGCGACGCAACCGGCGTCAAGCCGGGCGCAGCGCATCCGGTGAGCGACGTGGAACTGGCGTCGCGTCTCTCTTTCTTCCTGTGGAGCAGCATTCCCGACGAGAGGCTTCTCGATGTGGCCGCATCGGGGCGTCTTCGCCAGCCCGGCGTGCTCGCTGCTCAGGTGAAGCGGATGATCGCGGATGATCGCGGGGACGCGTTGATCAGCAATTTCGCCGGACAGTGGCTGCAGCTCCGCAGCATCGAAGAGAAGGTTTCGCCCGATCTGCTGATGTTCACTGATTTCGACGACAACATTCGCAAGGGCTTCCGCCGTGAGACCGAAATGCTGTTTGGCCACATCCTGCGAAACGATCGCAGCGCGTTGGAATTGATGAACGCCGATTACACGTTTGTCAATGAGCGGCTCGCGAAGCATTACGGTATTCCGGGTGTCTACGGCGAGCGGTTCCGCCAGGTCAAGCTGACGGATCCGAACCGCTTCGGTTTACTCGGGCACGGCAGCGTGTTGTCGCAGACGGCTCTGGCCAATCGAACCTCACCGGTTTTCCGTGGCTTGTACGTCCTGAAGACATTCCTGAATACGTTACCTCCGCCGGCTCCGCCGAATGTCCCCACTCTCGAGGAGAGCAACAAAGAGGCGGCCGCAGTGCCGAAGTCGATTCGTGAGCAACTCGAGATGCACCGCCGGAACGCACCGTGTTCGGGGTGCCACCGTGTCATCGATCCGCCGGGTTTTGCGCTCGAAAACTTCAACTCGGTCGGGCAGTGGCGTGTGATGGATAATGGCACGAAAGTTGAACCTGCAGGCGTGCTTGCCGACGGCGCTAAGGTCAACGGACCGATCGAATTGCGGCAGGCCATTTTGAGCCGGCCCGAAGCTTTTGCCACCGTCGTCACCCAGCGTATGATGGTCTACGCGCTGGGACGCGGTCTGGAACCATCCGATATGCCTGTTGTGCGGCGTATCGTTAAAAAGGCGGGAGAGAACGGTTACCGCCTCAGCACGATAGTTAACGCAATTATCGAGAGCGCGCCATTCCAGATGAGGACGCGACTTGAACCCGCTCCGGCCTCAGTGGTCCGAGCGACATTGGAGAAGTAACTATGATCATCACGAAGAAGCACCTGTCTCGCCGCACTTTCCTGCAAGGCGCTTTCGGCGCCACGATCGCGCTGCCCATGCTCGAGGCGATGTCGCCGGCTCTGACGGCGCAGTCCAGGACTGCCGCCGGCGCGCCGTTCCGGTTTGGAACGGTGTATTTGCCGAGCGGAATCTTTCCGGAAACCTGGCACCCGGAGAAGGCCGGATCCGGCTTCGCGTTCAAGCAGGTGATGGAGCCGCTCGAACGGTTCCGGTCGCAGCTTGTGACGATCAGCAACATGACTGCGCCGTGGGGCGAGTCCGTGCACGTTGGGGCCAGCACGGCGTTCCTGAACGGCGTGGGCCCGGCGGCCGACCGTGGAAACGAGGGCAATAGTTTCGGCAAGATCCAGTCGAAGAAGACGCTCGACCAGTACATCGCCGATGTCGTCGCCGGCGACACGCCGCTGCGATCCATCGAAGTCGGCACCGAGGACATGGGTACCAATGTCGGCGCATGCGACGGCTTCCCGTGCACATTCTTCAACACCATGGCCTGGCGAACGGACACAAGCCCGCTGCCGGTCGGCATCAACCCGCGCGTGACATTCGAGCGCATGTTCGGCGAGGCTGGAGCGGCCGACCAGCGTACGGCCCGGCTCAAGGAAAGACAAAGTCTGCTGGATTCGGTCAGCGCGGAAACCAACCGCCTCAAGAGCGTGCTCGGCGCGCCCGACCGCGCGATCTTCGAGGAGTACCTGAGCAACATTCGCGATGTCGAACTGCAACTCGAACGTATGGAGAAACGGCTCGGAACGATCACCGGCATTCCGGATGCGCCTGTCGGATTGCCCGAAGCATTCGACGATCACATGTCGATCACCTATAACCTGATGCATCTGGCGCTGCAGGGCGACATCAGCCGCGTGTTCACGTTCATGATTGGACACGAGCCGACCGATCGCAGCTATGCGCACATCGGGATCTCTGAAACCCACCACAACGTTTCACACCACGGGAACGATGCGGAAAAGATGGTCAAGTACGCCAAGATCGGGACCTATCAGATGGTCAAACTCGGAGAGTTCCTCGACAAGCTGAAGGCGACGCCCGACGGCGACGGCAACCTGCTCGACCACTCGCTCATCTACTTCGGCAGCGGCATGAGCAACGGCAACCTCCACGATCGCAGCAACCCGCCCGCACTCCTGCTCGGCGGCGCGCACGGCAAGCTGAAAGGCGATCGGCACATCGTTGCAAAAAAAGAACCGACGGCGAACCTGCTTCTGGCGATCGCGCAGATCTACGGAGTGGAAGTCGACAAGTTCGGCGCCAGCACCGGCCGGCTCGAGCTGTAGATCAAGCATCGCATCGTACGATCCAACAGCCGCGCGGAGGCAATCGCTTCCGCGCGGCTGTTGCTTTTCGGGCTGCGGACGTTGTTCCTCCCGTTGACCTGCTCGCGCTTGATCTCCGTAACACCTTTCTTTCGGGGTTTGCCGACAACCAGGGAGTTGAGATTGGATGGGTAAAGCCTGCGGCGTTTTCGAGCAGCTATTGCTGTAGCAGTCGTTTGTCCGTCAGAAAGCACTTCTACGCCAACGCGGTAATACGCCAACTTAACCGTCTTTCGGATAAGCGCAGGAGTTTCAAGCGAGGGTTGTGGGGTAGTTGTGTTGCGACGCTGATGCCGCATAAGGCGATTCTGTTATCGAGGCGCGATACAGCCCCCTCCAGCCTCATTCCATCTCAACGTCGCGAAAGATCGATTTTGAACGGACTATCCGCCGCACAACAAAGCCCCCGGCTCGCGCCGGGGGCTTTGTTCAGTTCGCGAATAAGGTGCTTATCGCCTTACCGTAATGCTGGTTTGAGTATCCGACGGGCCAAACTGATCCCTGCCAACGCCCTTGGGGGCGGTCGGGATTACCAGTTTCACCCAGACGGCATCCGGACCCTTGAAATACGAAGTCTCGGTCGCCTTGCGCAGGGCGTCGATGCTGTCCTGCTGCTTCCCGGAGGTCGCGTTGGCGAAACCCGGCAGCTCGAACACGACCCATGAGTCTTTGGCCATTTCAGTCAAACTGATAGCAACTTCCGGTCTTTCGGTCTTCACACGGATCTCGGTACCGGCGCGCACAGTGCTCTGGTTGGCCGTGATCTTGAAGTCCTTGCCATTGCGGCTCAGGACGATTGGCTGCTGGGCAGCTCCACCGCCGCCGGCACCGCCACCGCGCGGGGCAGCCCCCCGCGCAGGCGCAGCTGACCGCACAGCAACATCTTTCAGCGCAAGACCAGCACCCCTTGTGGGTCCGGCCCTCCTGATGGCGAACTGAATGCGTCCGATATCACCCGCGCACACAGAGGCGTTCCAGGTTGGCTGAATCTTGCAGGTGTCGTCCGTGGCGACGCTGTCGTTCTCGCCGTCGTGGATCAGAACATAGGAGTCAGGGATGCCGGTCGTCGAGCCGTCCAGATCGTGG
>Ga0137465_1000118_pt1 | contig 64902 bp, 46 predicted proteins | sample EasRivERMGT828_2_FD_104906 | JGI IMG/M metagenome (GOLD analysis project Ga0137465, IMG submission 104906) | Soil microbial communities from meander-bound floodplain in the East River, Colorado, USA - East River MetaG ERMGT828_2 | ecosystem: Environmental > Terrestrial > Soil > Floodplain ... | reverse complement strand
GGTCGACATCAATACCGAAGGCGGCGCTCCCGACGGCAATTGTTCGCGTGATCTGCATCACTCCGAGATCCAGCACGGATACGATCGTCGGAGTGCTGTAGTTCGTGGAGCCGCGGGGCACGCGGCTGTTCGTGATCAGCGCAGTGTTGGTAGCTTCGTGAATCGCTACACCGAGCGGGCCGACATCGACCTGCGTCGTAAGCACGACGCTGCGCGATGTGAGATCGATGACGGAGACATCGCCCGAATTCGCGTTCGCCACCACGGCAATATTCGTGTTGCTGTTTACTGCAACGCCGCGCGGGGACTGGCCGACCGCAATTCTCCCCGCAACGGTGTTCGTGTTCAGATCGATGATCCACAGGGCGTTGGCAGCCGGATCCGTCACAAGCGCCTGATTGAGGCGTGGATTAACGGCGACGTCGAGAGGTCGTGTGCCGACGGGGATCGTGGCGATTGAAGAGAGTGAGTCAAGGTCGAGGATGCTCACTGTCGCGTCTTCGGCATTGGCAACGACTGCGCGATTTGTTCCCTGGTTGATGGCAAGACCCACCGGGAAACGGCCTACGGCGATCTCCTTGGACACGCGACCGGTCGTCAGATCGATGACGCTGACGTTGTTCGATCCGAGGTTTGCGACGAGCGCGATGTTTTTGGTTCTGTGAATGGCGATGCCCTCTGCCGGGCTGCGGCCGACGGGGATCGTTCCCGTTATCTCGAACGTTCTCAGGTCGATGACGGTTACATCGTTACTGGACTGGTTTGTCACCAGAACTGTGTTGCGCGTCGAGTCGATGGCGACTCCGGTTGGGGCCGACCCGGTAGCCCCACGACCTTCGATAAGCGGATCGACCGGTACGGGATTCACCGCAAAATCCATCGACAAAGACACGCCGCCACCCGGAGGCGCGGTTTCCACGGTCACCTTCAACGTTCTCGGTGTCGTCAACTGCGACGCCGGAACAACGGCCTGCAGTTCCGTGGGACTGACATAGGATGTCGGCAGGATCTCGCCGCCCGCCCTGATGCTGGACGCAGGTGTGAAGTTACGGCCAAGAACGCGGATGTTGAATGCAGTGTTACCCGCATACGTCGATGTTGGAAAAATGAATTCGATTGCCGGAGGGTCAGCAGGGGTAATGCCGCCGCCCTCGAAGTTCACGCCGTCGACGTTCTGCCGGTCGACGGAAACGGTTCGCTCCACGGGAACGAACAGCCCTCCGATGCGAGCTGCTGTAACTTTGTAAGCGCCGGAAGGCAGTTGCGGGAACGTGTATCGTCCAAGTCCGTCGGTCGTCGTCGCGGTGAGTACGGGACCGGAAAGCGAAACCTGAACATCAGCAATCGGTTCACCCGCGGCGCGGACGACACCGCTGATCGCGCCGGTTGTCTGCGCGGGCGGAATGAAATCGCCGGCCGGGACCTGTTGCGGCACGTTAGCCAGCGAGTAACCGTTCGTGCTGCCGAATAACACCGCGCCTACGACGGGCTTCGAAGACCGGACGAATGCCCATCCGCCAAGCTGACGGAGACTCGCCGGCAACAGTTCGCTGAAAAGCTTTCCAACGCGCTCTTTCGGCCCGATTGTAAAAGTCGATCGACCGACTGTGGTGCCGTCTGCGCGCAGTGTGTAGAACTCCACCGTCGCGTCTTCCGTCCCGGGGTTGATCAGCGTCACACCGGTAAAGAAACTGCCTCCTTCGGCGACGTGCGAGAAAACCTCGTATCGGGAAGCCTGAGTTACCTCCGTTCCGGCCACCGCCGCAAACGAAGGTGCCCCGGTGTTGCCGTAAGCGATATAGCTCGATAGGAATCCGACTGAAGCTCTGATTTCAATCCATCCGGTTGACAGATCCGCCGATGGGAATCCGAAAAGCTCTTCAGCCGTGATCTGCAAAGCGCCGTTGCCATTCAGAGAAACCCGCTTGGGATTCGTCGGGATATCCCAGAGGCTGCCATCCTCTTTATATGCGGTCAGTGTGAGTTCCTGTCCCACACCCGCTGCATTGACCAGTCCCAACAAAGACAGCCATCCGCCACCCGTCGCAAATTGTGGAAGGACATAGGTTGGCGCACTCGTTGGGGATTGCCCGGACAGGGCGAGGCTTTCCCGGCGCAGGGGCGTTCCGGCGACTGAGAAGTCCACCACGACTTCGTGACCTATCAGCGGCCGATCCGAGCGGACTCTGACGTGTGAAACCGTGCTCAGGTCGGCTTCGACAAACAGGCCGCGCAGCGTCTGGCGAATGAGGCCTCGGGCGGCAATGCTCAAGTCACGTGTGACGACGACGGCTCCACTATTCGAGTAGACCGTTACCGTTGCGACAGTCGGTTCGGAGTTGACGTTGAGGACCGTGAGCTCGGTTTTTGTAATCGCGTCTTCCGATGCAAACGGAAGCACGAACTCCGCGGTCGCATTGATCGCGCCGGCTCCGTCGAGATCGGTCAGGGCCCAGTTGCCGTTCAGGAAGAATCCGGTCAGGCCGGGAGTTCCGCTGACGGCTTGTACCCATCCATTGAAATCCCGGGTGCCGAAGATTTCGCCGAACAACTTTGCGACCTGTCCACCGGCGGGAATAGTCAACGTGACAGGATTCGTTATTCCGCTGCCTGCGAACGGCGTGCCGTCCGGCTGAAATGCGGTGTATGTCACGGATGCTTCGACGACGGTAGGATTACCGACAGCTAAACCAGTAAACCCGCTCGAATTCGAAATGACTCGAGGAAACTGGAGAACCGTCTGGCCGTAAACGGACGGGACGAAAAACCCGCTCAACGCGAGAAACAGCGCTAGACCGACCGAACCTTTTAGACGCACTTGAACAGCTCGAATTTCCGGTACACGCGGCGTCTTGCCACGGTGTCCTGTTTTGAAGATGCGGTAACTTAACCCGGTGCTGGGATTTTAGTAAAGTCCAATGTTGGAGGGAGACTACGAAAATTTCAGAACGATCAGAGTGCTGTCGTCATTGGCGGGTTCGTCGCCCACGAACTCCTTTAAACCGTCGCGGATCCGACGGTGGATCTGGCTTGCAGTGGCCCCCCGGGCGCTGGTGACGACCTCTGCCAGGCGGTCGGTTCCGAACTGTTCGTCGCGGGAATTTTCGGCTTCGCTGACGCCGTCCGTATAAACCACAACCACTGATCCGGGCTCCACACTTGAGATCTCCCGCCGGAATTTCAGGCGCGGAAACAGCCCCACCGGTGGATCTCCTCCCCCGTCGTAAAGGACTGATTGCCCGGAGGCTGTAACCAATAACGGTGGGTTGTGTCCGGCACGGATGTAATGCACGCGACGACCAACGGAATCCACGAGCATGACGATCATCGTCACGAAGACGCCTGCGCTGGTTGTTTCGACGAACGTTTCGTTCAGGATGCTGGTGATGTCTTCCAGCGCGTGGACCCGCCGAATCAGCGCCCTGCACGCCGCGTGCAGGGACGACATGACGAGGGCCGCGCCGATGCCCTTTCCGGAGACATCGCCCACGATCACAAGAAATCGAGTGTCCTCAAATGGAAAGTAGCCAACGTAGTCCCCGCCGACCGCTTCGCACATTTCGCTCGAAGTGCAGATCTCGACGCCTCCATAGCTTTCGGGGATCTTGGGAGAGAAGTTCTCCTGAATCTCACGGGCCAGGACCAGCTCCTGCTCGATTTTCCTTTTTTCAAGAATCTCGCGATGGAGCTGAGCATTTTCAAGGGCGAGCCCGATATGGACCGACACGCCGGAAAGAAACTCCTCGTCTTCTTCCGTCAACGGTTTTGTACGATTCAGCAGTTCGAGCACGCCGACGGTTTCGCCAACCCGGTTGACGATGGGCATGCAGTAGATATCGTTGGTGCGATAACCCAGCACGGCGTCGAATGACCGGTCAAAACGTTCGTCCGCATACGCGTCCGGTATGTTGATCGTCTGACCGGTTTTACCAACGGTGCCAGCGATTCCCTTCCCGACCGGAAGGACGATGTCCTTGTCCTCAACATCCTGCGCCACCAGCGATCGGAGTTGGGCGCGTTTACGCTCCATGACGAAGACGGTTCCGCGCGCGATACCGACCTCATCACGAACAATCCTGAGGATGATGGCCGTCAACTCGGCAAGATCCAGGGTCGAATTCAGCAATTTCGCGGCTTCGAGAATCCGGTGAAGCCGCTCGATGCTGCGAATCGCATCCTGGTGAGTTTGGGCCGCTTTGGACATTTTCATTTGAGGGCGCCATTAAGCCACAACAAGCCTCAAAAGTCTAATAGCGACCGGGAAATCACTCGACCGAAATTGTCGCCAGTTTTCTCCGGGCGTAGCGAAGATCCATCATGAGGAAGCTCTCGATCCGCAGCCTCTCCTGGAACTGGACAACCTGCTCCACCATCTTGCCTGACCCCAACGCGACGATACCGACATCTTTTACAGGAATTACCTTTTCGGGATAGGCGATCTCCAGGAACCGCGGGGCAAAGTTGAATGGCTGGCCCACGCTTTTGACCTGAATTCGCATGCGATCGGGCAAGAACTCCAGAATCCGCATTTCGAATTGGTCGGTCTTGAGGACGGCATCTTTCATGGGCTTGCCGTTGAAAAGGATTGCCACGCTTAACCTCCAGCCGACAACGGATCGCACGGGCCGATCCCGTTACCAATTTGCAGGGCGTTGTTTATCGCATCGGTCACAAACCTTTTACCTGACGCGACAGCTTCCGGGACAGCCTGTCCAAGCGCGCAGTACGCAGTGATCGATGCGGAAAGAACACAACCTGTCCCGTGCGTGTTGCGAGTCGAAGAACGCGGCATACGAAGGTACGTGAAGCCGGCGCCATCGAACAGGACATCTGTCGCGTCATCGCCTTTCAGGTGTCCTCCTTTAACGAGGACGTTTCTCGCGCCCATGCCATGGATCTCTCGCGCGGCTGTTTCCATTTCCGCAACCGAGTGGACGGGCTTGCCGGTCAGCGCAGCAGCTTCATCAAGATTCGGCGTTACCAGTACCGCCAGTGGAAGAAGCAGACGGCGAAAGGTCTTGAGAGCTTCGGCCTGCATGAGCATCGTTCCGGAAGTCGAAACAAGAACCGGATCCACGATGACATTAGCCACCCGGTACTGCTTGAGCTTATAAGCGACTGCTTCGATGACGGCGTCGGTCAAAAGCATTCCTGTTTTCGCAGCATCCGGCGGCAGGTCCGTGAGAACAGCATCCAGTTGCTCAGAGACAAAGTCCGGTGGTACTTCTGCTATCGCGGAAACTCCGAGTGTGTTCTGCGCCGTCATGGCTGCGACGACAGCCATGCCGTAGACGCGTAATCGCGCAAACGTCTTGAGGTCGGCCTGGATGCCGGCGCCGCCGCTCGGGTCCGAGCCCGCGATAGTCAGGACTTTTGGGATGCCGTCATGGGCAGACACCGACCGTCTCCACCGAGTCACCCGTTCGAACTGTGCCCGGTTCCAGGACTCTTACAAACATTCCACGACAACTCTGCAGTTGATCCTGCAGTCCATACCGCACGCGATCCATCTTCGTGCATGGTTCGCAAGGAGTCGTGACTTCAACGAGCGCATCGCCGATTCGGAGTTGCTGGCCCTCACTTAGTCCCATGACGTCGAGGCCGTCGATCACCATATTTTCTGAGATAGAGCCGGGATTGAGATCGAATTCGGCCAGGGTGGCGCCAGAGATCAACAGCACCTGGCGTCGTCGGACGGAACCCGTATGATAGTCGCCTTCGAGGCCGCCGTCGATAGCCAGCACGGACTGGAGTGGAACAGGGCGTGCCCCCTTCTTCGGCTTGATAAAAATGGCGCGAACTGTTGCATCCACGGCGTGATTATAATGTTGCCCATGTTGCGTCCTGCATCCTTTCTTATCGTCGTGGCGTTGTTCATCGAATCGAGTCCGGCGGTTGCGCAGACGCCGCCTCCCGGCGCGCCTTTCGATGCGGCAAAGCATCCCAATCCGATCGTTACGTTTGTAGAGTTGAAGGACTTCAAGCCGGTAGATTCTCAGCAGGCGACGAAGGAAAGCGGCGTCGAGCTGATGGGAATCTCAAAAGAAGACGGCCAGCGTACCTCTATTGATATGGCGGACGGCCGATTCGTGAAGAATATGTCGATCCTGGGAATTCGCACGGACGTTACCCTGTATCCCGTCGTCCGGCAGCGATTCAAGCTGAGCGCAGGAACCGACCTGGTGCTGTACTCCTTCAGGTTTCCGAGGGTCGCCCTGCCCAAGGACTTCGCTCGCATCGTTTTGAACGAAGCCGCTGTCGAAAAACGAAAGAAGCCCAGCGAAATGCGATTCGGCGGTGAGAAACCCGAAGTGCTGGAGATCCGCGGCGCTCCGGGATTGCTGTTTGAGAACGAGCGCGATGGCGAAATCACGATTTACTGGCAGGAAAACGGGATAGGTAACGCGGCAACAGCGAAGCTTCCGAGGAGAGAGTTTTTCAAGATTATCGAAGACCTCTTGTGATTAAACATCAAGACCCGCCTGGCGGAGGAGCCATCACGAGCCTTCTGCCTTCGAGATTCTTCTTAATAGGATTTTTCAGCCCTTCCGGTTCCGGCAATCCGACCAGGTGATAGATGTTGCCGATATGCTGCCGGAACAGCGAATCAAAGATCGCGTCGTTGTCGCTGGAGAAATCGTTTCCAAACCACCACATCCAGTCACTGCCTTCGGCAATGAGCAGCTCCTCGTAAGCAAGGTCCCATTCCTCTTCGGGAACGTGTCCTTTTCGGGCCATCAGAGCTTCACGTGCGCGGATGATCCAGGCCCAGGCCTGATGGTCCTCGGGATGGCCGATCCAGATACTGAAGTTCGCGCTCGCCCATGAGCCCGGGGCGAGCCAGTCGAGTCTTTCCGCAGGGACTCGCTTCAGCGCCTCCGACAGAGTGACGGCTTCCAGCGCCGGTTCATTCTGAATGCCCTCGAACAGCCGCCGCAGAAAATCACGGCCGCTGTTCTGGTAGTAATCCCACGGGTTTTCGCCATCCAGGGCGAGGACGACATGAGCGCCGTCCGGAAAGTCCCTCAGCCTGCGAAGCAGATCACCTGCACTGTCGGCGGCCGGCGCATGCATGTACTGAAAACCGATCAGGTCGGAGAGAGCGCGATCCCTGAAAAAGATGGTCATGTCGCCTCGCTTGAACGGGTGAAAGAGGCGGCGACGGTTGTCCCAGTTCAGGTCAACGCCGGATTTGGAAAGGATGCCTTCGTCGGTGGCCATCCATCGGAATCCAACCGATGACGCGAGCAACGCCGCGTCGTTGGAAACCGATCCTTCGGAAGGCCACAGACCTTCCGGCAGCTTGCCGAATCGCTCGCCTATGAATTTACGGGCTCTCTCGAGCTGTTCCCGGGCGTCATATGGAAAATGAACATCGACCGGGACGCGGCCATCGACGTGGCTGTCAATCAGTATGGGCAGGATCGGGTGATAAAACGGAGTCGTGGAGATCTCGATAACGCCGCGATCCTGCATCTGTTTGTACGCGGGAACGATTTCACGAATCGTCTTGATGACGATTTTGCGCAGCGCCGCTTTGTCCTTTTCCGTGAAGGCCCTTCCCTTCTCGACGAAGTCTTTGGGCCTGCGGTCGTGATCCATCCATGTCAAAGTCCACCAGATCTGAATGTCCCGGATGTCCTGGTCGGAAAACGCGTGATGCCGTGATGGATCGCTTCGCCGTTCGTAGAGCTCGAAATACCGGGGAAACGGCTGCAGCATGGTGCGGACCGGTACAGGGAAAAAGCGTTCGATGATGTAACCGCGATCGGCGTCACTCAGCTCTTCAACGGGCTTGAAGGCCAGCTCAAATATAGCGTCGTTCGCTTTGCCCGATCCGTACTCCTCGAGCTGAACGATCAGTGAAGGAACGAGATTGAATGTCTGATGGACGTCGGGAAACTCACCTGCCAGGAGCGGCATACCCAGATAGTCTTTCGTTCCGTGCAGGTACGCCCACGGCATGACATAGGTTTTGCGCACCAGATCCTTGTAAAACGGCTGATGCATGTGCCACAGAAATGAAACGAGAACCGACATATTGATGGCAGAATGTTCCTGGCGTTTATGAGAATTCTCGATCGCTACATCTTCAGGGAGATTCTCTTCCCATTTCTGATTGCGCTGGTCGCACTGACTTTCGTTGCTTTCCTGGCATTCTCTCGCGAGATCGGATGGCTCCTGGAACTTATCGTCCGTCAATCGGCGACGGCCGGGGACATCTGGGCGATCTCCGCAGCATACATACCGAACGTTTTAACTTTTACCATCCCAATGGCAGTCTTGGTAGGCATTTTGACCGGTTTCGGAAGAATGTCGTCGGACAGCGAAGCCATTGCTTTTCGCGCGACCGGCATTTCGATGGTCCGCGTTTTGATGCCGGTGCTCGCTCTGGGACTGCTGGCGTTCGCGGCGAATCTTGCCATGAGTGTCTGGATTGCCCCTGAACGGACCGCAAATCTGCGCGACGTCCGTTATGAGTTTCTGGCGAGGCAGGTCTCCCTCGAAGTCAAGCCGCGAGTCTTTAATGAGAGCCTGGCTAATTACGTCCTGTATGTTCAGAACGTCAGTCAGGAAGGATTCAACTGGGACGGAATTCTGCTCGCCGACATGAGCGATCCCGAACAACTCCGTGTGATATTCGCGCAGTCGGGCGCCGTCACAAAGGACGACGACAAGCGGGTTTTCACGCTTACGTTGACCGACGGCAGCACGCATCTGGTGTCGCCGCGGTCGCCCACGTTGTATTCGCAGGACACCTTCGACTCCCGAACGATTTCCGTGCCCATGCCCGAAGCGCCGCCGAAACAAACGCGAACGGTTATCTCCGAAATATCGACGGGTGCGTTATGGACGGCCATGAAAGCCGGCACCGCGACATACGAGGAGCGCGTCGAGTTTCATCGCCGGTTCGCGCTTCCCTTCGCCTGTCTCGTCTTCACGCTGGCGGGTTTGCCTTTGGGTGTTTCCACGACGCGCGGCAGCAAGTCGATGGGGCTCATCCTGAGCCTGATCCTGATGCTTGTTTATTATCTCGCCTTCATCGGCGGGACTCGCGTGGCCGGAAACGCGCAATTTTCACCTTTCCTCGGAGCATGGCTGCCGAACTTTGCGTTTCTGGGCCTGGGGATTTTCCTGATCGTCCGGTCCAACCGTGAGCAGGACAATCCGCTTCTGAGCCGGCTCGCTGCCGCCATGCGATGGTTTTCGGACAAGCGCACCGAAGCGCGGTCCGGTCGCGACCGGCAGTGGACACAAGCGCTGACGCACCATCCAAAACTGTTCCGGTTGCTCGACAGTTACGTGCTTCGCCGTTTCTGGTTTTTCTTCACGCTCGTCCTGGTCGCGTTTGTATCGGTCTTCATTCTGATCACGCTCTTTGAACTCCTGCCGGATATTGTGAAGAATGGAATAGGCAGCTCGGTCGTCGTCATCTATTTTGCGTTTCTTCTTCCGCAAATCCTCTACTACGTCGTTCCGTTGACCGTGCTTCTCGCTATCCTGATCGATCTCGGCACCCTGACGAAAACGAACGAAATTCTGGCTGTCAAAGCCGGCGCGGTCAGTCTCTATCGGATGGCGATGCCGTTGCTGATCACGAGCCTTTTGTTGTCGGCAGGGATGTACTTCCTGCAGGATTTCATGTTGCCTTACGCCAACCAGCGGCAGGATGCCTATCACGACGTCATCAAAGGGCGCGCACCGCAAACCTATCGTGATCCGCAGAGGAAGTGGATGGCCGGTTCCGAAGGACGCATTTATTACTACAGCTACTTCGATTCGGATCAGAACATCTTCGGCGGTATCTCCATATTTTCTTTCAAGCCCGGAACGTTCGAGCTGGACGAATGGATCTTCGCGTCACGAGCTATGTGGGATGGGTCGCGCTGGCGCTTCGAAGACGGCTGGAAGCGGCGGATCGGCGAAACGGGTTCGGTGGACTATCAGACATTTACGACACTGGACGTCGCCGCATTGGATCAGCCGGACTATTTCAAGAGAGAAGTCCGGACTGCCGCTCAAATGACGTACCCGGAATTGAAACGCTACGTCGGCGACCTGGAACAGAGCGGGTTTGACGTCAGCGGCCTGATGGTCGACTTGTACCGGAAGCTGTCTTTTCCGCTGGTCTCGTTCATCATGGCGATCATTGGAATTCCCTTCTCGTTCACCACAGGAAAGAAGGGCGCCTTCTACGGAATCGGCCTGTCGATCATCATCGGGATCTTCTATTGGTCGACCTTCGAATTCTTCGATAAGCTCGGAGGCATCAATCGCCTGTCGCCGTTCATTGCGGCGTGGTTTCCCAACCTCATCTTTGGTTTTGGCGGTATCTGGCTGATGGTCCGCGTGAAAACCTAACCTGACGGATAGATACACATGGTGATCCGGATAGACCGCCTGCTTCGGCATTTCACTTAAGTCCAGGGTTTCACTTCATTTGTCCTTTGGCACATCAACTGCCTAGTCGTGCGGCATGTTGACCAAAAGACGACTTTACGAATTCGGTGATTTTCGCGTCGACACCGGACAGTTCCTCTTGAGCAAGGCCGGCCACGCCCAACCCATCACGCCGACGGTATTCAGGATTCTCCAGATCCTGCTTGATCGGGCGGGCGAAGTAGTCACCAAGGAAGAGTTGATGAAGTACGTTTGGCCGGACAGCTATGTTGAGGAAGGCAATCTGAACCGGAACATGTCAACGCTACGCAAGGCGCTCGACGAGAAGCCGAGCGACCACAGATATATCGAGACCATCCCAAAAACCGGATACCGGTTTATTTCTTCCGTACGAGCGATCGATTACCAGCCCCCGGCAGGCGTTCTGCGAAAGGCGACGAGCCGTCCCGAAATTGTCGGCCGTGAACTCGAACGCGAGACGCTTCGGCGGGCATACGAGCAGGCGCGGCAAGGCACGGCCGGAATCGTGTCTATCAGCGGCGATGTCGGACTTGGCAAAACGGCGCTGGTCGACACCTGGCTTGATGACCTGGCCAAAGACGGCCAGACCTTTCACCTCGCGCGGTGCCGTTGTTCCGAGTCCTTGACTGAAAGCGAGCCGTACATGCCCTGGATCGAGGCGTTGACCTCGCTCGCTCAGGAACCCACGGTCAGCGAGATCATGATGAAAGCCGCACCGGGCTGGCATCGCGAGATATCTCACACGGGTTCGGCCGTCCTGCGCAGCATGAAACGTGAACTGCTGGACTTCTGCAGGCAGGTGTCGGTCGTGCACCCGCTAATCCTCGTCATCGACGATTTCCACTGGTCGGACGCGGCGTCTGCGGATCTCCTGGCATTCCTCGCTTCCCGGCTCGAGTCCAGCCACGTGCTCGTCGTCGTGTGCTACCGGGGTGTCGAGATGAAGATCAGGAGCCACCCGTTCCTCCGCGTTCGCGCAGAACTCCTGAGCCGCGGACCCTGTACCGAGATCCAGTTAGCGCCGCTGAGCCGAGCGCATCTCGGACTGATGTGTTCGGATGACGCGGACCTACTTTATGCCAGGTCGGACGGCAACCCGCTGTTCTTCCGGGAACTGATACGCGGTGAAGATGGACGTCTGAGCGATTCCTTCCGTCAGGTGATCCAGGCCGGCATCGACCGCCTGGACGACACGCATCGCCAGTTGCTCGTTACCGCCAGCGTCCAGGGCCGCGAGTTTGATTCGGCGGTTCTGTCGTCGACGGTTCAGGTTGCATCGCAGGATGTGGAAGAGTCGCTCCAGGAACTGGATGAGACTTACGGCCTGATTCAGCGAATCCGGGAGGAGGACCTGGGTAATGGCCGATGCACGGTGAGGTACCGCTTCGTTTACGCCCTGTACCATGAAGCGTGCTACGCGTCGCTGGCGCCGACCCGGAAAGCTTCGCTAAGCGCTTCGCTGGCAGAGGCGTTTCTGACGTACTACGGGAATTAACCACAGAGACAATTCGGGGACAGTGAGCAATTGCTGCAGTCCAAGCAATTGCTCACTGTCCCCGAATTGTTTCTACAGGCCGGCCTGTTCCTTCATCTTGGCGGCCTTATCTGTCTTTTCCCAGCTGAACTCGGGTTCATTCCGCCCGAAGTGACCATAACTGGATGTCTTCCGATAGATCGGCCGGCGCAGATCGAGCGACTCGATGATGCCGCGCGGCGTCAACTGGAAGTTCTCGCGGATCAATTCCGAGATCTTGTCCTGGTCGATCTTGCCCGTTCCGAACGTATCCACGCTCACGGAAACCGGATCGGCGACGCCGATCGCGTACGCGAGCTGGATCTCAGCGCGGTCGGCCAAACCGGCCGCCACGACGTTCTTGGCAATGTAGCGCGCCATATAACAGGCCGAGCGATCGACTTTCGTCGGATCTTTTCCGGAGAACGCGCCGCCGCCATGACGACCCATGCCGCCGTAGGTGTCGACGATGATCTTTCGGCCGGTCAGACCGCAGTCGCCTTGAGGACCACCGACCACGAAACGGCCCGTCGGGTTGATGTGATATTTCGTCTTGGCATCCAGGAGGGCGATCGGAAGAGTCGGTTTGATAATGTGCTCGATTACTTCTTCACGGAGTTGAGCGTTAGTAACCTCAGGAGAATGCTGGGTTGAAATGACAACCGTGTCGATACGGATCGGCTTGTCGCCATCGTATTCCACGCTGACCTGTGACTTTCCGTCCGGACGCAGGAAGTTGGGAACGCCGGCGCGTCTCGCATCGGCAAGCCTCTTGGTGAGCTTGTGCGCCAGCAGGATGGGCAGCGGCATCAGTTCGGGGCTTTCGTTGGTTGCATATCCGAACATGAGACCCTGATCGCCGGCACCACCGGTGTCGACGCCCATGGCGATATCCGGGGACTGTGTATCCACTGAGGACATGACTGCGCAGGTCTTGTAATCGAATCCGAAGCTCGCGTCGGTATAACCGATGCTTTCGACTGCTTTGCGAACGATCGATGCGTAAGGAATCACGCACTTTGTGGTGATTTCTCCGGCCACCAAGGCCAAACCGGTCGTGACGAGCGTTTCGCACGCCACGCGGCCCATCGGATCTTCGGCCATCACGTAATCCAAAATAGAATCCGAAATCGCATCGGCGACTTTGTCCGGATGGCCTTCCGTTACGGATTCAGATGTAAATAAATGCCGGCCTTTAATCACTGCCCTTCCTCCTCTGTTATCTGCGCCCTGAAAAACGCAGTCCGAGATAATACCGCAAACTCAAGCGCGTGGATGATAACTTTTGTATATCTCTTTCAGCCGTTCCCGCATGACGTGTGTATAGATTTCGGTGGTGGAAATCCGGGAATGGCCCAGCATTGTTTGAACGGCGCGCAGGTCTGCTCCACGCTCCAGAAGATGCGTTGCAAATGAATGACGTAGCACGTGGGGCGTCAACCTTTTCTTGATGCCTGCGCGGACGCCATACGACTTCAGGATCTTCCAGAAGCCCATTCTTGTAAGCCGTCCGCCCCGATTGTTGAGGAACACATAATTGGTCGGCTTCTGAACGCGTCGTCCCTGCAGGTAACCGGTCACGGCGGATACGGCGGAGGCTCCGAGGGGGACGATCCGCTCCTTGTCTCCCTTTCCCATGCATCGGACGAACCCGGCATCGAGGTTCACTCCGTCCAGCCTCAGACCGATCAGTTCGGAAACCCGCAACCCCGTTGCGTACAGAACTTCGAGCATCGCGCGATCCCTTAACCCTTTGGGCGTCGCGGTATCCGGCGCGGCCAGAAGTTTGTCCACATCGGCGAGCGTCAGAACATTTGGGAGCGGCTTCCACCAGCGCGGCTGCTCGACGGTTGCTGTCGGGTTTTCGGCTGTCACCCGTTCGAGCATGAGAAAACGATGCAGACCGCGGACCGCTGCGAACGCCCGTGTCGCAGATCGCGGCTTCAGTTTCCGCGTGTAGAGAAACTTCAGGAATTTGGAAACATCGGCCGGTTGAGCCTTCACTACATCGGTCCGGCCGAGGTGCTGCGAATAGAGCGTGAGATCGTGTTTGTAGGAATCGATCGTGTTGTCCGCCAGCCCTTTTTCAATTCGAAGGTACTGAAGAAACCGGTCGATCCAGTCCTGATTCGTCACGACGTGAACTCCACCGGTTTGGAACGTCTGACTACTCGCAATTCGGCCAATTCCCTGGAACGCAACATTCTCGCCGTGGCGAAGTACGTCACCATCGCCGCGCCGATGGTTGTCGCGAGCGCCAGTGCTTTCTGACTCAGCGGGCCTTCGTAAAAACCCGGCAAACGGATGATGCTGTAAGCAACGATCACCAGCGCGACCGAACCTCCGATGGATTTCGCGACGGAATGCGCAATGTTGCGTATCCCGAATGCGCCGTATCGCCGGTAAAAGATCACGAACAGTGCGATCGAATTGAAGAAAGCGGCCAGTGTGGTCGCAAGCGCGGGACCGCCATTCTGGAGAGGACGTATGAAAGCGAAATTGAATGCGACATTGAGAAACATCGCGATGAACGCGACCTTGACCGGCGTCCTCGTGTCGTCGAGAGCGTAAAACGCCGGAACGATGATCTTCAGCATCGAAAAGGCTGTCAGGCCCAGCGCAAAGAACGGAAGCGCCCAGGCCGTGAGTTCGGTCGACGTCGCATCGAAACCGCCGCGCTGAAACAGAACTTCGATGATTTCGCGACGAAGCAGTATGAGGCCCGCCGTTGCGGGAAAGGTGATGAAGAGAATCAGCCGCGTTGCGAAATTCAGAGTGGTCTTCAACTCGTCCATTTCTCCGAGTGCCGCCTGCCGTGAGAGCAATGGCAGGATGACCGTCGATACCGCCACGGCATAGCCGCCCAACACCAGTTCCATCACGCGATCCGCGTAGAAGATCGCCGTAACGCTTCCCTCCTGAAGGTATGAGGCGAACTGTGTGTCCACGAGCACATTGATCTGAACGATCCCGACACCGAAAACCACCGGGATCATCAGCTTCGCTACATGCCGGACGCCTGGATGGTGCAGATCCAGTTTCAACCGTATCTTCCATCCACGCCGCAAAAGTGAAGGGATTTGAATCGCAAGCTGGAGCGCGCCCCCGGCGACGACGCCGACCGCAAGGGTACGTGTCAGGTCGCCGAACAGACTGCCGAGGAAAGAAAACGCGATCATCGTGAGGTTGAGGACGACCGGCGAAAGCGACGATGCGGCAAAGCGGTGAAAGCTGTTCAGGATTCCCATTGCAAGAGCCGCAAGGCTGATGAGGAAAATGTAGGGAAACATGATGCGGTTCAGCACTGCGGTGTGATCGATCTTGCCTGCCGTGTCCGCGAATCCGGATGCGAACAACCGGACGATCCAGGGTGAAAAGATGATTCCCAGGATTGTGAACGCCGTGAGAAAAATCAGGATTACGGTCAGCATCGTGTTCGCAAATTCCCACGCGTCCTTCTCTTTCTTTTCCGCGATATATCGTGAAAAGACCGGTATGAAAGCGGCGCTGACGGCGCCTTCCGCCACCAGCCGGCGCAGAAGGTTCGGGATGCGATAAGCGGTCGTGTACGCGTCGGCGGCGGTGCCTGCGCCCAACAGGAAAGCGATGCGGGAATCCCGGATGTAACCGAGGATGCGACTGACAATGGTTAATGCGCTGATCAACGATGCGTGCCGGAGTAGCTGTCGGTGTTCGCGCATTCTCAAGCCGGTATACTAGCATCCCAAACGAAAGGCGGACCGAGTGAAACTCGTTGATATTGCAGCAAGGTTAGGGTGTGAGTTGAAGGGTGATGGCGACGTTGAGATCTCCGCTGTCGTCGGGATCGACGAAGCGCGTGCCGGACACCTGACCTTCGTCTCAAATCCTAAGTACGCGGCGAAAGCGCGCACGACGGAAGCCAGCGCGATTATCGTGTCGTCGGATTTTCCCGAAATCGTGACGGCGACACTGCGAAGCTCAAATCCATACCTGACCTTTGCCAGGGCGGTCGAACTCTTCTATCAACCTCCCGCGCCGTCGCGGGAGATCCATCCGGACGCGCGCGTCGCGCCATCTGCCCGGATCGGCGAGGGTGCGTCGATTGCGCCATTCGTCGTTATCGACGAAGACGTGGTCATCGGAAAGAACTGCGTCCTGCATCCGTTCGTTCACATTTATCGCGGCGCGCAGATCGGCGACGACTTCAAGGCTTACGCGAATGTTTCGGTTCGCGAGTTCTGCCGGATCGGCAATGGCGTCATTCTGCAGGATGGCGCAAAAATCGGGACGGACGGTTACGGTTACGCGAAAAAAGAAGATGGGAGTTATTACAAGATCGTGCAGTCCGGAATCGTGGTGCTTGAAGACGACGTCGAGGTCGGAGCGAACTCGACAATCGACCGGGCCACGATTGGGGAGAGCAGGATCTGCAAAGGGGCGAAGATCGACAACCTCGTGCAGGTGGGACATGCGTCTCTCGTCGGCGAAAACTCGTTGCTTTGCGCGCAGGTTGGGTTGGCGGGAAGCACGAAGGTCGGCCGGAACGTCATTCTGACGGGACAGGTCGGCGTGGCGGGTCACCTCGAGATCGGCGATGGCGTCGTCGCAACGGCGCAGTCCGGAATCGGCCATGATATCGAGCCGGGAAAGATCGTGTCCGGATCGCCGGAAATGGATAACAAGGTCTGGCTGAGGAGTACGGTGATCTTCAAGAAACTTCCGGTGTTGCTGAAGCGGCTGGAAGCGCTGGAACGAAAAATGGGAAAAAATTCGGGGTCAGACGCATCGGACTGATGAGACAAGCGTCCGACCCCGAGTTGCTTAGGGGATGAGCATGATCGGGGCCTGCCAGAACGCAGCCTTCTGACTGCCAGGATCGAGCACCGTGACCTGGGCGGTGTACTCGCCGACCGGCAGCTTCGAAAGCGACAAACTGAACTTCAGCGGAACGGCTTTCGTTTTTGGATCCAGTCCGTCGACGACCTGCATCGGAGTTGTCTCGAACGCCTTCTGGTTGCCTCGATAGAACGTAACAAACGCCACCAGCGGTTCAGTCGTCGTCGCGTTTCGTTCATAAGCCTGAAGGTAAACGTACATGTCGCGCGCCTTGCTGAACACGCGTGTGACGCTGGGCACCAGCTTCTGACCGTCCGACACAAGCGGGTTCGCCGCCTGAGCAGCAGCGGCCAGCTTGTCCTTGGCGTTAAACAACGCTTCCTTCATATCGGTGCGCTGGCTGCTCAGCACCACCGAACTGATCGGTACGCGCTTTTCTTCCTTCATCAGGTTCGGTATGACAAACGCCGCCTGGTAGGTGCCGATCCGGCCGGTTTCGGAATTTCGCGCCAGCACTTTGATGACGTACTTCCCGGGAAGGAGCGTAAATCCCGTGTCGTATTGAATGACTCGTTTGGACAAGTCGCTGGCCCTTTCGCCGCTCAACTCGAAGCTCACTTTGTCGCGCAGGTTTGTGATCGGGCTGCCGTAGTCGTCTCGTATCTCGCCGATGAAATCGATCAGAGTTTTGTCGGCGCCGCCCGTTAACGCGAGTTCGAGCTCGTTGCCGGGGATCTTCATCGTGACCGGAACGAAGTACTCCGCGCGATTCAACTGGAAGTAATTCAGCTCCATCGCGATCGTCAGATCCGTGATGGGATCGCCCAGCATCAACGCGTCTTCAAGTTGCCGTTCTTTGTCGGCGGTCGTGTACTTGTCGAACGTCTTCGGAGCAAAGTAGCCGGACCGGTACTCCAGCTTGGCAGTCGTGGTTTCTTTCAACGTGATCTTGATGCGACGGAACTTGCCGTCGGGGTTGGCGTTGGTCGGATAGTAACCGATCGTGTAATAACTCGTGATCGCGTTCTGAGCCTGGACGATGCCTGTCGTCAGGTCGTTATTGTCGAGCAACGCTTTCCCGCCTGTATCTGCGGCGAGCGCATACAACGTGTCCTGAGACCGCTGGAAACCGGACATCATTCCCATCGCTGTCGACCCGGAGAACGTGCCGATACCACCCGGCGAAGGACGACTCGCATCGCCCATGGGCGCCATCGCGACCAGTCCGCGGGAATCCACGGGAAAGACCGAAACATTGGCGCGGTTGGCGGCATTGGTCGTGGCTTTCAGCTGGGCCTGATTGTCGGTGCCGTTCAATCGTATGCCGCTCGAGAAGTACACCATGGCCTTCTGTTCGTTGATCGAGCGCAACATATTGACTGCCGTCTGCAACGCCGCGAGCTGGCGATCCGTGTTGAAGAGATTGAATTCACCACCGGACTGTCCGAAAGCTCCAACCGGATCCGGATCATCCTCGTCCGGATACATGAGCTTTCCGAGCGTTTCCAGCAGCGCGCCCTGGTTGTCTGTGAAATCCCGCAGCAGGCTCACAACACCGCTTTTGAATGCCATGATCGCGATCAGATCCGGCGTCTTCAGGCGTTCGCGGATGAATTTGTCCGCCGACGTAAACGCGCGCAACTGATCGGCCGGCGGTGTGTTCGCCATGTCGAAGAACAGGACCAGGAGGCGTCGATCCTGGAAGCGCTTGTCTACAGCAGTCGTTCCGGTACCGGCAGCGGGCGCGGCCGGCTGAACGGTGACCACGGGTGCTGCAGTCGGGATGGGTTCCTGAGGCGTCAGCTGCGGCGGCGGGACGAGAGCGTCGTCCAGCCGCTGGAACTGGAACACGCTGATTGTCTGGGGAATATTGTCTTCCGTGAGGACAAAGTCTCTTTCAGACAGGCCTTCAACCAGTTTGCCGTCCTTGTCCTTGACGACCACGGTCTGCACGACCAGTTGGGTGTTGACCTTGATCGTGAACGGTTCCTGCGATTCCTGCTGGGCCGCCGCTTGTTGGCCTCCGCGTTGCTGCGCGGGCGGCGCCGGCTGCTGGGCTCGTTGCTGGGATAGTGCGGTCGGCGGAATCAGGAGAGCCAGCGCCACTGCGTAGCGCGAAAACCACGTTGTCATCTGCTTCATCATTAAAACCTCAATCGCACGTTGGTTGTGACGGTGCGCATCGGGGAGACATTGCCAGGAAGACCGAATTGCGCGTTGCTGATTGTCGTAACCCATGTTCTGTAGGTCACGTGATTCAGGACATTTTGTGCATTCACAGATACATCGATATTGTAACGGTCACGCCATGGGAAGCTGCGAGTCAGACTCGCATTCAGCGAAAACTGAGACGGTCCGGTAATCGAATTCCGTCCCGCATTTCCCCACTGTCCGGGCGCCGGAACGCGGTAGGCCGCAGGATTCAGGAAAAACCCGGCAGGCGCCTGATCGACTGGAACACCGGTAACGTCTGGCCTGAGGTTGCCCGTAACGCCGGTTCCAGGCACGACTCCCTGATAAATCGGTGTCTGCGGGAGGCCACTGGCGATGTTGAGATTGGATGACATCGTCCAGTCTTTGAAGATAGGCCCGCGCCAGCCGTTCATCAGGAATCCACCGCGGAGGCCGACTCCGGTTGTGTATTGTCCCTGAACTGAAAACTGGTGCCGCGCAAAGTCCGGACTGCCGCTGGACGGCGCTCTCTCTCCTTTAAGGTCCAGCCAGTTCTGCGCGATCGACGTGCCGCCCTGACTCGCCGTCACAACGCCGCCCGCCATCAGCGGAGCGTTGTCGAAGGCGCTCGCGTAAGTGTACGAGGTCGTCGCGGTGAAGCCGTTCCGAAGGCGGCGCCGCAACTGAATGTTTCCGGCATTGCGAATCGAGTTTCCGTTCGACGTCAGGTAAACGTATCCGGATGGATTCAACGCCGCAGTTGGAAAGGTATTCGGCAGAAACTCCTGAGGCAGCCGCGTTCCCTTGGTTCCCATGTACATCGCCGTCATTTGCAGTGCTGCCGGCAAATCTCTTTGCACCGACAGCTGCCACGTCTGCGCATATCCGACGCGGAAGTTCGGATCGACCGCGAAGGTGTTCGGAGTTGTGCCTGCCACGCTCACGAATCCGTTTGCAAGCGTCAGGGGGTTGGCCGGAGAGTTCTGCACGCTCAGACTCTTGGACAATGGTGACTGCTGAGCCATCTGCACCGCGATCGCCTGATAGACGTTGGAATTCCGATACACTCCGTAACCACCGCGAACAATCAGCGAAGAGGCCGCGATCGGGCGCCACGCAAATGAAATGCGAGGCTGAATATCGAAACGGTCCGGACGAATCTGGTCGTTGCCGACGACAGGGCCAACCGAGCTGAAATCCGGTGCGATGTTCAGATTGACGAGGCGTCCTCGAAGTTCGCTGCTCGGTGTCTCATACTCCCAGCGGGCGCCGAGCATCAGCGTGAGAGAGCCGCTCATGCGCCAGTCATCGGTGACGAACGCGCTGTAGAACATCTGGCGGTAATACTTATCGGCGTTACCGAAGGCGATCGAACTGGCGTCAGGAATGCCAAGAAGAAACCCGGCAAGGTCGGATCCCGCCGCTGCGCCGGTGAAGTTGAATCGTCCACGTGCATCCTGTTGCGACAAAACGTTCAACATATATCGGCGCGCATCCGACCCGAAGGTCAGATTGTGGCGGCCGCGGCTCCAGAAACCGTTATAGCCGACCGTATGATTCTGTGTTCGGTTGTGCGCAAACTGTCCGTCCGATAGTGAGGAAGTGCCGCCTGAAAAACTCAGTGTCGGCGGGCCCCAGTTCTGTTCCTCCTGGTTGTTTCCCGTGATCCCGGCAATACCCGACACGTTGAACTTGCCGGCAAAGTAAAGCGTCACCTGATTCGTCTGACGTCCGAACTGGTAACGAAACGTCGATGAAAACCGCTGCGTCGGGCGCGTCGTCCATTGGAATGAGCCGTTGATGCCACGCGAACGAGTGGTATTGAGGAAGTTGAACAGGTTGACGTTGTCGCCTCGACTGCTCTGGATATCGATGTTGGCTGCGATCTGGTTTCTATTATTGACGGCTTTGTTGATGCGACCCGTAACACTGTCGGAATGCGTGCTGTTGATGATCGGAATCTGATAGTTGTAACTGGCGTTTTCCGTGAAATTCGGATCGGGAAACAAGCCCAGCAGGGTTCGTGCCTCGGGGCTGATGCGGTCCGGCGGAATGAGATTTCCCGCAAAAGGCACCCCCGTCCGTGGATCGATGATCTGCACCGGCTGCCCGAGTCTATTCGTGCTCTGCGAGAAATCGCCGGCCCGTTCCAGCGCTGTCGGCATTCGGCCGGTCTGGGTGTCCCCGCTGCGGTTCTGCACTCTTTGATATCCGGCGAAGAACGTCGGGGCGTTGTTCCGGATCAATCCGGGAATTCTGAGGGGGCCACCGATGTTGAACGAACCCGTGAGACGGTTGTAGTTCGGTTTCGCAGTGTCCTGACCCGTCAACGAGAACGACCGCGCGTTGAATACGGAACTGTCGATCAGAACGTTGGCGTTTCCGTTATAGAGCGGCCGGCCTCTCCGGGCATTTCCTATCTGAGCAAGCTGCGCGAACGGTGAAGCCGCGCCGTTGTTCACCGTGCCGTTGATCAGTAATCCATCGGATGCCCGCTGGCTCAAATCCTCCTGGCTGAGGTTGGAAAACTGACTGGGTTGGGCCGGAGCCGTGTTTGCAGGTGCTGCATTGGCCGGCGTGTTCGCGTTGACCTCGGTCCGCTGAAAACCGGCCTGAGGCCGGGCAGGAGTCGCCGCCGGGGTCCGCGAGTTGGATGCCGTCGCAGTGGGGGCAGGTTCCGGAGGCGCAGCCTTGACCACCTCGGCTTTTATTTCCGCGAGGGGAAGCATCTTCAGTTCAAATTGAGCGGTCGGCGTTGTGACTTCCTGTTTGACGGGAGCGAAGCCAAGCATCTCGACCTGAATGGTGAATGGTCCGTCCGCCAGATCCGGAAAGGAATAGGCGCCCGCGGGGTCGGTTACGGCCACGAAGGTCTTTTGACCCTGAGTCGCAGTGATCGTGGCGCCCGGAACGGGAACGCCGGCGAGCATGACCTGACCCTGATGTCCTGAAAGAACTAAGACGATGATTAAGACGATTGTCATTGATCCCCTCTGTTCAAAGACTGCAAACGTAACTCAGCAACCGAGGCCGGCGGCACTGATAGCAATACGCACAAACCCACGCGGTTGTTGCTGGTTATCTTTATGTAGAACCGTATCTGTTACCACTTTTCCCCTGCTATCACCCCGTGTCGTCTGATTAAGACGCCGACGGACCGGATAACTTAACATCCGGAAGCGCGATTTGGCATGCACGAATCCATTTAGCAATGCGCTTCTTATCAATAACCTAGCCATGCTCTTCGCATTAGCAGGTGTCCGCTTTTGGGACGGGCGGTCAGTTCTCCGTCTCGCTCGCACCGGCAACGGGAGGGCCGGGGGCGGGCCCTCCGGGACCGAAAGGAGTAATCGGGCCACCGACTTCCGGCGCAAACTGCAACCGGACATCGAAGTATCCCTTAAGTTCAGTTTTATCTATGACAGGCCGGCCCAGTTGTCCGGCCAGGATGTTCACGATCTGCACCATCGATATCCCCGATCCGGCCAGGCCGCCAGGCGACATCATGATTGAACCGGGAGGTGGTGTGTAATTTGCCCGCAACGCGCCGCCGGGCCCCGGCGGCGGGGGCGGAGGAGGCGGGGGTGGCCCCTGGCCTGGCGCGAACCGCGGCGGCGGATCGACTGACTTCATTTTGTGGCCATCTTTGCCGACCGTCAGCGTGTAGACGGTCTGTTCGCGTGTCTCACGACGGTATTTCAGTTGAAAACGATCCTCGATGAGCGATTGAACCATTAGCGCGATCGTATCCGGGACGGTCGGGTCGGGCGGACCAAAGCGCGGAGGAACGCTTCCGGCCTCCGCTTTGCCCTCCACGATCCAACGATCTGAAGTGATCCACGCCGGCCCGCCGAGAATTTGAAAGTCCCTCATCTTCCAGGCGTTTTGCATCAACTGCTTCAACGTTACATTGTTGGCGCTGAACCGTTCCGGACCGGCGCCACCACCGATCACGGTGAAGTTCTGCCCAGTCGGTCCAGGTTTGATCGTCGCGACTTCAAACGTCGGCCGCTGCGCGGCTACGGATATTGCAAGGACGATGAGTGGGATAACTCTCATGATGAACTCCCTGTAATAGACACCGCAAACGAGCGTAGCGTTGACACTTACCTGAAACCCGCCGCCATGCTATGTGTATAGCATAATCGCTATAAAACTAGCATCAGCTTTTCGGTCCAATTGTAGACACCGGAGTTGAGAGTTTTGATCCAAAGAAAACGGAAGCGGGCGGTCATAGACCGGAACTGTTTTGGGTTAACCGAACCGGGCGTGTCGCTTCGCTCCACACCCGGCTAAGTTCCCAGCAGCCCTCCGGGCTGCGCGTTTGTCACGCCGAAGGCGTGGAAGGATATCAGCCCGGGGTGTGCGAGCGCTAGCGAGCCACCCCGGGTTCAGGCCCCGAACATATTCGCTAACGTCTTTCGTTGCTCGAAACAATCCGAAGCTCAATCTGCCCGTCGGCAGTGGCAACGAATTGCGTTCTGAGGTGTTCATCGTAACTTCGGACAGCCTGGCTGATCTGCTCCATGGACTGAGAAGAAATCGTGTCGCCGATGCGCATGGGCAGCCGGGCGATCAGGTCGTTGCGAACGGAGTCGTTGAACCCAGGCATGCTGATCGCGCTGAGAACGCCGCCAACCGCGAGGATGCCTCGTCCACCGCCGCCCCGGCCTGCGCCCGGAAACGGTGTTGCCTCAATTGCTTTTTTCAGTTCGATCAGTTTCAGCTTCAGGGCCGATTCCTCTTCGCCTCGGCGTTCGATGACGTCGTCCGTTGCGAACACCGCTACGCCACCCTTCGCTTCGGCTAAAGCCACCACCTTTTTCTTCAGTTCTACCAGCTTCAAGTCCTCCGCTTCAAAAGCCAAGGCGATCCAGGGTTCACTCACCTGTACTCCGGTTCCCTGCTCCGAAAACTCGATCGTGACCAGCCTCGTCCCGTGCGCGGCGTCGCTCGTGAAATGCCAACTCAACACGGACTGCAACGCCGTCTTACGCAGCTCTTCTGGTCCCGTCAGAACACGCGCATCGGCGACATTGCCGGTCGAGTCAAGCTTCACTTCGACCTGAACCGTTCCCGTGACTTTCTGTTTCCGAGCTGCTTCTGGATAAGGGACCGGCGCGCGGTGAATAACCGACGAGGCGCCCAGATCGACTTTCACTCCGGGCGCGTCCTGAGCTCCGATCCATGGCGCATTGAGAGCCAGACACAGGACGCCGAGACTTGCGGCCACGATGACGGGAAGGCGCGAACCACCGCACTCTTTCGGCGTGGCGCCGACCAGACGTTGAATTCGATACAGCAACGGACCACCGGTGCTGGCCATTGCGATAGCGGGCGCCCGCAACCGCAGTTTCTCGAGAGTCGTCAGAGCGCGGGCATACCGGAGGGCATTGCCGCTGAACTGCACTGCGAGGTCGTCGCAGCACAATTCGCGCTCGAGCCGGATGCGTTTCGAGGTCCACCAGACCGCGGGATGGTAGAACAGCATCGTCTCAACGACCATCTGCAGGATATTAATAAGGTAGTCATGACGACGAATGTGGCCGATCTCATGAGCCAGAATCGCCTCCAGTTGCAACGGTGTGAGGCCGGCCAGCGTCGCAGCCGGAAGCAGAATCACAGGCCGCAGCCACCCGACGACGCTGGGCGAACCCGACATCGCCGACAAAAGCACCCGAACTCGACGCCGGACGCCCATCACTCTTGTCAGCCGTTCAACAACAGCAAGGGCCGCCACTCCCGCCGGTTTCGCCCGGCGACGAAGTTGAAGAATGTGGTTGTACCCAAGCACCAGGCGAAGTGAAAACAGCAACACGCCCAGCGACCACGCCGGCAATGTCCACGACTGGAGGCGTCCAACCCACACGCCGCCGGCAAATGCATGAACAGCGTCGTTCACTGTCGACGCCTGTGAAGCTTGCAAAGCAGGCGACGGGTTCGGCGCGGGTGACACGGACGATCCCGAATACAGGATCCAGGTTGTCGCGACCGGCATCAGAGCAAGCAGCCCGAGCGCGATGCAGCCTGCCAGGTATCGCGAGGTCGGCCGGTGTTTTCTGAGCGCAAAGAGAACGACTGAAAGCAGTATGCCGACAAGCAAGCCTTGCCAGACGAAATGGATCAGCGCGCGGCTGATCGCGAGTGCCAACGGCGTCATTTGGAACCTCCTTCGATACGGTCGAGCAGCTTTTCAATCTCCTCCAGATCCTTCGAGGACGACTTCTTCGTTGCCAGCGCCTGCATGACGAGCGCTTTCACCGATCCCCCGAACGCGCGCTGCATCAGGTCGCTCACCAGGTGTCGCTGCGTCTTTTCCTGGGAGTATTTCGCGCGATAGATCTGCGGGCGGACGGTCTCATCGCGGTCGACGAGTCCTTTCTCGGTCATGATCTGGAGCATTTTCAAAACGGTCGTGTAGCCCGTCGGCCTGGATTCGTTCAGAATGCCCTGGATGTCGCGGACCGAACGAGGACCCGCGTCCCAGAGCACTTTCAGAATCGAAAGCTCGAGCTTTGTTGGTCGGATTGGTTTGGGTGCCATGAAAGGGAGTATTGACGAAAGGCTTCGTCATTGTCAACGAAAACTTTCGTCATTCGGGACGTGCCCCGGGGTGGCTCGCTGGCGCTCGCACGCCCGGGCTAATATCCTTCCACGGCTTCGGCGTGACAAACGCGCAGCCTGAAAGGCTGCAGGGAGCTTAGCCGGGTGTGGAGCGAAGCGACACGCCCGGAATCCGAACGGTGACCAGCAACTGACCGACGTGACGTTGCGTGTGCTCCGCCGCATGGACCAGGAGTCCGAGCACGGTCGATGGAAGCTGCGCGCGGCCGACACCGCGGTAGTCGTTCAAACACTGCACGTTCGTTTGCCGAAGCTGATCGAGTGCTCGATCGACTTGCGCATGGAAAGAAGCAATGAGGTCTTTGGATTGGATTGCCGGGTCCGGCTTGCCCTCAGCGGCAAGCGCGGCGGACTGCATTTCGTTCAGCGATTCGCCGCGCGCATACGTGAACAACCTGTCGATGACACCCGCGAGGTGCTGCAAATGGAATCCGACAGACGCAACGCCGGCGGGCCGCTCCCATAACCGTTCTTCGGGAAACCCATCCATGATGGCGTGAACTTCTTCTCTCGCCTGCAGCAAAGCATGCGCGACCGGCTGCAGCAGTGCCGGCATATCCGGCAGCGGGCCTCTCAGCCACACTTCGGGTTGCGTCACGATTTCGCGGCGACCGGTTTTGTCTGCCAGCCGCGTTCGCCGATCTGCTGCCGCCACATGGCGTAATAGAGACCTTTCAACTCGACCAGTTCCTCGTGCCGGCCGGACTCGACGATGCGGCCCCGTTCGAGCACGAAGATTTTGTCTGCGTGAATGACGGTCGAAAGACGATGGGCGATCAGGATCGTAATCAGGTCCCTGGACATCGACACATCGCGGATGGTTTCACTGATTTCCTGCTCCGTGAGAGAGTCGAGCGACGATGTCGCTTCATCGAAGACGAGAAGATTCGGATGCCGCAGAAGCGCGCGGGCGATGGACAAGCGCTGTTTTTCGCCTCCCGATACCTTGACCCCGCCTTCGCCGATCAACGTGTCGAGGCCCTTGTCCGCGCGAGCAAGCAGACTGTTACAAGCGGCCTTCTTCAGGACCGTCATGCACTCGTCGTCCGACGCCGTCGGATTCACGAACTGAAGATTCTCTCGAATGCTGCCGGAGAAGAGTTGCGTATCCTGCGTGACGAGCCCGATGCGTTCGCGCAAACCATCCAGATCGATGTCGTTGATGGAGAACCGGTCGTAGCGAATCTCTCCACTCTGCGGTCTGTACAATCCGACAAGAAGTTTGACCATCGTCGTTTTGCCCGAACCGGATGGACCGACGAAAGCGATCGTCTGTCCCAGTGAAGCCTTGAATGAGATTCCGTCCAGCGCCCTGGTCACCGCGGTCTGGTGTTGAAATACGACGTTGTCGAATTCCACGTTCGAAACACTGCCTACCGCGACCGGATGAGCCGGGCGAGGCTCCTTGTCCATGTTCATAATGGTTTCGAAATTGTTGAGTGAAACCTCCGCCTCCCGGTAGATGTTCATCACGTTGCCGACTTCCTGCAGCGGCCCGAAGATGAAGAAGGAATAGATCCAGCACGAGAAGAACTGTCCCACGGTGATCGCCCGCGTATAGATGAGATACAGCATCAAACCCAATATCGAAGTTCGCAGCGCGTTCACGCATGTGCCCTGAATGAAGCTGAGGCTTCGCAGGTACTTCACCTTCTTTAATTCGAGCTGCAGGATCTTTCCCGTCGTGCTGTTCAGGCGTTTGATTTCCTGTTGGGCCAGGCCGAGGCTCTTGACGAGTTCGATATTCCGCAAAGACTCGGTTGTGGCCCCGGCGAGCGCCGTCGTCTCGGCCACGATGACCTTCTGAATCTTTTTGATCTTCCTGCTCAGGACCGAAACCAGCAACCCGAGGACAGGTATTGTGAGGAAGTAAACCAGCGCGATCATCCAGTGCACGAACGCGGTGTAGATCATCACGAACACCACGCCGACGAGCGAAATGAACAGGATGTTCACGACGGCATTCGTCAGGCGTTCGATGTCTGTTCTTACCTTCTGGAGCTTGCCGAGTGTTTCACCGCTGCGCTGGTCCTCGAAGACGCTGTACGGCAGTTCGAGCGAATGCCGGATGCCGTCTGAATAAATCCGCGCGCCGAGACGCTGGGTGATGACGTTGATGTAGTAATCCTGGAAGTTCTTCGCGACTCGCGAAACGAAAGCGACGCCGACTGCTGCGGCCAGCAGCAGACCGACACCACGGAGGAACTGGTTGGTCGTGTATTCGCTGTAGCGCGTGGCGTAATCGTCGATGACGTGACGGAAGATGAGAGGATCGAGAAGAGAGAAGATCTGGTTGATGGCCGCCAGGACGAGGATAGACGCGACCATCGCCCGGTGTTCTTTCAGATACGAAAATAAAAGCTTCATGCGTATCTGGCCCTCGCGACCAGGTTTGCGGGCTGCGCGTTTGTCACGCCGAAGGCGTGGAAGGAACTTAGCCCGGGGTGCGAGCGCTAGCGAGTCACCCCGGGTTCAGGCGCGACCCGCAAACCGCTCCTTACTTCTTCTTACCTTTGACTGCTGCGCCTTCCTCGAGCGCGGCCTGCGCAGCGGCAAGCCGCGCGACAGGCACTCGAAACGGCGAACAGCTCACATACGTCAGCCCGATGCGGTGACAGAATTTCACCGAATCGGGATCCCCGCCATGCTCTCCGCAGATGCCGAGCTTCAGGTCCGGGCGTTTTGCAGTTCCCTTCTCCACCGCGATCTTCATCAGCTGCCCGACGCCGGCCTGGTCGATCGTCGCGAACGGATTCTTTTTTACGATTTCCAAATCGGCGTATGCCGGCAGGAAAGACCCGGAATCGTCGCGGCTCATGCCGAGCGCCATCTGGGTCAGGTCGTTTGTGCCGAAACTGAAAAACTCCGCCTTCTCCGCGATCTCATCCGCCGTCAGGGCCCCGCGAGGAACTTCGATCATTGTGCCCAGGAGGTAACTCAGCCTGGCCTTCTTCTCCGACGCCACCGCTTTGCCTACGCTCCGGACGACCTCCGCCTGCAGATCGAACTCTTTCTGGAATCCGACGAGCGGGATCATGATCTCCGGTTTAGCCTTGATACCGGCAGCCTGAACCTCCGCCGCGGCTTCGAACACCGCGCGAGCCTGCATCTCCGAGATTTCCTTGTAAACGATGCCGAGGCGGCACCCACGGAAACCCAGCATCGGATTGAATTCGTGAAGGTCTTTCACTCGCTGCCGGATTTTCTCGACTGGTACGCCCATCTTTCTGGCGAGGTCTTCCTGCGCGCTGCTTTCGTGAGGCAGAAACTCATGCAGTGGCGGATCCAGGAAACGGATCGTTGCCGGGTAACCGTTCAAAGCCTTGAAGATTCCAACGAAGTCCTCTCGTTGATACGGCAACAGCTTCGCGAGCGCCTTCTTCCGGTCTTCGACCTTCTCGGCGAGGATCATCTCGCGCATCGCGTCGATACGCTCTCCCTCGAAGAACATGTGTTCCGTGCGGCACAATCCAATTCCCGTGGCGCCAAACGCAACGGCATTCGCGGTCTGTTCCGGCGTGTCCGCGTTGGTCCGCACCTGCATGCGTGTAACCTTCGAGCACCAATCCATCAGTTGTTTGAACATCTGATAGGTTTTGCTTTCCTTCGGATCCAGTGATTTATCAACGAGCACCTGAACGATTTCAGAAGGCGCCGTCGGCAACTGGCCGGCGTACACAGTTCCGATCGTTCCGTTGATGGAAAGGTAATCTCCTTCTTTGTACGTCTTACCTCCGACGGTCACGGTCCTTGCTGAATAGTCGATCTGCAACGCGCTTGCGCCGCACACGCACACCTTTCCCATCTGGCGGGCGACCAGGGCAGCGTGAGAACTGACGCCGCCTTTGGCTGTCAGGATTCCCTCTGCCGCGATCATTCCGCGCAGGTCCTCCGGCGACGTTTCATTCCGGACAAGAAGCACCTTTTCTTTGCGCGCCGCACCTTCAACGGCTCTGGCCGCGTTGAGGTAGATTCTTCCGGAAGCGGCGCCCGGCCCGGCGGGCAGCCCGCTGGCAATGATCGTTGCGTCCTTTTCCGCTTTCTGATCGAAGATCGGCGCAAGAACCTGATCGAGTTGATCGGCGGGGACGCGCCGCACCGCCGTCTTCCAGTCGATCAGCTTCTCCTTTTCCATGTCGTATGCGGAACGCACCCACGCGAGTCCCGTGCGCTTGCCCGTGCGCGTCTGCAACATGAAGAGCTTGCCTTCCTGAACCGTGAATTCGATGTCCTGTATATCCCTGTAGTGGCGCTCGAGCTTCGTGCGGACCTTCATCAGCTCCGCAAAGGCTGCGGGCAAGTGGTTCTTCATCGCCGCGACCGGCTCCGGGGTTCGAATACCGGCCACGACGTCTTCGCCCTGCGCGTTAATGAGGAACTCACCGTAAAAGACATTCTCGCCGTTGGTGGGATCGCGTGTGAATGCGACCCCTGAGCCGGACTTTGGACCGGTGTTGCCGAACACCATCGCCTGGACGTTGACCGCGGTACCCCATTCGTGAGGAATGCCGTATTTCTGGCGGTACACCATCGCGCGGTCGTTCATCCAGGAACCGAATACAGCGCCGACGGCCCCTTCCAGTTGCTTCCACGGATCCGTCGGGAAACTCTTGCCGGTCTTCTCGCGGACCAGCGTCTTGAATCGCGTGACAAGCTCCTTGAGATCGTCCGGCGTCAGTTCGGTGTCTTCGATGTTCTTGTGATAACGATCGTGCTTCAAACCTTCGATCACCACTTCGAACGGCTCGTGATCCTCGTGCTCGCTTTTCTGCACTCCCATGACGACGTCGCCGTACATTTGAATGAAGCGGCGATAGCAATCCCAGGCAAAGCGCTCGTTTTTCGTTGCCGATGCCAGCGCAAGCACGGTCTCGTCGTTAAGGCCCAGATTCAGGATCGTGTCCATCATGCCCGGCATGGAATCGCGCGCTCCGGAACGAACCGAAACGAGCAGCGGCATCTTCTTCGTGTCGCCGAACTGGGCACTCATGATTTTTTCGATAGACGCGATACCCGCCTTAACCCTGGCCTGAAGGTCTTTGGGGTACGTCTTTTTGTTCGCGTAATAGTAGGTACAGACTTCGGTCGTTATCGTGAAACCGGCCGGCACCGGCAGGCCGATGCGGGACATTTCGGCGAGGTTTGCGCCCTTGCCGCCGAGCAGTGATTTCATGGTGCCGTCGCCGTCCGCTTTGCCGTTGCCGAAGAGATAAACGTATTTCGATGCCTTTTGGAGTGCTTTCGTTGCTTTTGCCATTTTTATCGTTCCGAATAATTTCGAATCCAGTATTGGTTTAATTCGTGCAGGTTTCTGATTGCACGGTCGGGTGCGCCGCCGTTGATATCCAGCGGGTTTTTCAAAACTCGATATACAAGGTCCACCACTTCAGTCAGGATGCCGGTCGCGCTTCGATGATCGCAGTCGCTACAGATGACACTTTGGAGCCCGGGCGCCAGGAAGCGCGCGTCGTCGCTGTTCAGCGGCTTCGAGCACGAGGCGCAGGCGAACAAATCCGGCAGCACTCCAGCGAGCCGCAGCATCCATATTTCGAAGTAACACGACGCGAACTCGATCGAACAGCCCTGTTCCAGCGCGCGGTGAGTCATTCGGACGAGCCGGAAGACGGCATCCTGCGGTTCGTGTTCCGGCAGGAACCGGTCGACCAGGTTCACCATATGACCGGCACACACGGCGCGGTCGTAATCCTCAAACAGCTTCATCGGGGAATCCAGCAGGTCCGCTGACTGGATTCGAACAAGATCGCGATTTTCCTTCTCGAAGAACTGAATACGGGAGTGGGCCAGCGGTTCCAGCGACGCGCCGAATCGGTTTTTCATCTTCCGTGCGCCGTTGGCGACGCCTCGGAGCTTCCCATGATCGCGGCTGAAAAACGCGACGATCCGATCTGCCTCTCCGAGTGGGTATGTCTTCAATATAATCGAATCGCTCTGATGGAGAGCCATACTTAAGTCAAAGATCTGCCTCAAAACACGACCTTGAAAAATAACACAATTGATGTGGTCGGCCTCGGGCTAAATGCGATGGACACGATCTGTGTTGTGCCCGTTTTTCCGCGTCCAAACACCAAAACGCACATCGGCGAAGTACGCGTCGAGCCGGGTGGTCAGGTGGCAACCGCAATGACGACGTGCGCGCGCCTCGGACTGAAATCGAGATACATCGGTTCCGTTGGAAACGATGCCTGGGGAGCGTCGCAACTGGCCAGCCTGCGGCAGGAAAACCTGGAGCTTCAGGTTCGAGAAGTGGATGGAGCGGCAAGCCAGGTCGCGATCATCCTTCTGGAAGAAGGTATCGGCGAGCGTACGATCCTGTGGCGCCGGGATCCGGCGTTGCAGTACCCGGTCGATCAGTTGCGGCGGGATCTGATTACAGATGCCGCCATCCTTCACCTTGACGGTTGCGACACGGCTGCCGCCCTGCAGGCCGCGCGCTGGGCGCGTGAAGCGGGCATGAAGATCGTGATCGATATCGACGAGATCTATAATGCCTCGACCCATGAACTGCTTCGCATGGTCGATTACCTGATTGCGAGCTCGGACTTTTCCGAAGATCCGCAGGAGCTGGCCGCTCGCTACGGCTGTCCGGTCGTCGGAATAACTCGGGGAGGAGATGGCGCGGTGTTCGTTGATCGCGGCAGACTCATAAGATCTTCCGGTTTCAAAGTGCCCGTCGCCGACACGACCGGCGCAGGCGACGTTTTTCACGGGGCTTTTATTTATGGTCTGGTTCAAAACTGGTCGCTGGAGGATACCATTCGCTTTGCGAACGCGGCCGCCGCAATGAAATGCATGCATATCGGAGCGCGACGTGGAATCCCAACGCTTTCGGAAGTGCGCGATTTCCTGAAGCGGGACGCCGAGCGGTCATAGACCGCCCCTACAGCTTGAAGGCTCGCGACTTATGACCGCCCACAAATCATTTTCTTATGCCAAGCTCATGGAGGACGTTCATGAATGTCTTCGCTGTTGTCCTAATTACATTGTTGGTCTTCTCTACCTTGCAGGCTCAAAACGCCGGCGCCCGTGTGGAGGCCGCCTTTCAGAAGTTCTGGAACGCGCGCTCGCCCGCTGAGGCCGAACGCGAGGCCGGAGATATCCTGAAATCGGGTGTGTCCTTCGATGAGGCATACCGCCGGCTGAAGGCGGGTCGCACATACGCTTCGCAGAAAACAGGGATCGTAAAACTCAGTCATCGCAGCGACGGTGTCGAGTACTTCTATGCCGTCACCATCCCGGCCAGCTACGATCCCGCAAAGCGATATCAGGTCCGCTTTCAGCTTCACGGCGGTGTCAGCGGCCGTGAAAACAATCAGCCGCGGGGAACCGGCGAATCGCCGCTACAAGGCGCGGAGCAGATCTACGTTGTTCCCTATTCCTGGAATGAATCTCCCTGGTGGAGCGAAGACCAGGTGTCGAATCTGTCCGCGATCACCGACTCACTGAAGCGGACGTACAACATCGATGAGAATCGCGTGGTCCTGGCCGGTGTCTCCGACGGTGGGACGGGCGCCTATTACATCGCTATGCGCGAGACAACGCCGTATGCGAGTGTTCTTCCGCTGAATGCCTTCATCATGGTGCTTGCCAACAGAGAGCTCGACGACGGGCTGAACTTTCCGAACAACCTGCGCAACAAGCCGCTGTTTGTGATCAACGGCGGAAGAGACCCGCTCTATCCGATATCAGCCGTCGAACCGTTCGTCCGGCACTTCATGAGCGGCGTCGAAACGGAGTACGTTCCGCGACCCGAGGCAGGTCATAACACGGCGTGGTGGCCGGATGTGAAAGACCGGTTCGAAAAGTTCGTGACCGACCATCCTCGCGATCCACATCCGGACAAACTGACCTGGGAAACGGCAAACCTGAAACGCAATCGCGCGCATTGGCTGGTCATCGATCAACTAGGGGCGCAACCTCAGGACGTCAAGCCGCTACCGGATCTCAACGTGATGGTGGACCCCGGCACGGGAACTTCGTTCGTCCCCATGTTCCGCCGGCCGACCCGCCCCGGACGCGTGGATCTTGTTCGTGACGGGAACACGATTCAGGCGACGACCCGTGGTGTAGCGTTTTTCACCCTTCTTCTTTCCCCGGATGAGTTCGATTTCAAGCAGCCCATTAAAGTGGTCGCCAACGGTGGCACCGTTTTCAACGACCGCGTCGAGCCAAATTTGCAGACGCTGATGAAATGGGCCGCCCGCGATAACGATCGCACGATGCTGTACGGCGCGGAGATCAAGATCAGGTAATGGGGTGCGGTTTGCGGGTCGCGCCTGAACCCGGGGTGGCTCGCTAGCGCTCGCACACCCCGGGCTTATATCCTTCCACGCCTCCGGCGTGACAAACGTGCAGCCCAAAGGGCTGCAGGGAGATTAGCCGGGTGTGGAGCGAAGCGACACGCCCGGTCGCTGGTTAAACCGCGTGGTATATTGCTCCTTTTGTACTTCAAGGAGAATTCATGGCCGGGGCTACGATGGACAAGATCGTCTCGCTGTGCAAGCGGCGCGGGTTTCTATTTCAGGGAAGCGAGTTGTACGGAGGTCTGCAAGGCACGTGGGATTACGGTCCCATGGGCGTCGAACTCAAGAACAATGTCAAACGCGCGTGGTGGCGAGCCAATGTCTACGAGCGTGACGACATGGAAGGCCTCGATGCCGCGATCCTGATGAACAAGGCTGTCCTGCGATACTCCGGCCACGAAGCCACGTTCTCCGACCCTCTGGTCGACTGCCGGAAATGCAAAAAGCGTTTTCGCGCCGATCAGGTTGAGCCGAACGAAAAATGTCCGGAAGGCGGCATGCACGATCTCACCGAACCCCGGCCATTCAACCTGATGTTCAAAACGACGGTCGGGCCGATCGAGAGCGACGACAGCACCGCCTACCTGCGGCCCGAAACGGCGCAGGGCATCTTCGTGAATTTCAAGAACGTCCTCGATTCCACGAATCGCAAACTGCCCTTCGGCATTGCACAGATTGGAAAGGCGTATCGCAACGAGATCACACCCCGAAACTTCATCTTTCGAGTCCGCGAGTTCGAACAGATGGAGATTGAGTTCTTCGTCATGCCCGGCACGGATGACGAATGGCATCAGAGCTGGATCGCCGATCGAGTGGGCTGGTATCACCAGTACGGAATTCGTCCGGAGAATCTGAAGCAATACGTCCAGAAGCCGGACGAGCTCGCGCATTACGCGAAGGCTACGACCGACCTGCTCTACCGGTTTTTCCCGGAGCGCGAGGACGAGTCGAAGCAGTTCGATGAAGTCGAAGGCATCGCGAACCGCACGGACTACGACCTTGTCTGCCACACAAAGGGCGGAAAGACGGTTTTCAAGGACGGCTCATTCCTGCCAAACGAACACGCCGTGCTGAAACAGACGTATTTCGATCAGCTGACAAACACGCATCTCACGCCGTACGTGATTGAACCTTCAGGAGGCGTGGATCGAATCACGCTCGCGTTCCTGATGGACGCTTACGAAGAGCAGAAACTGGAAGGCGGAAAAGAGCGAACCGTGCTGCACCTGCATCCGGATCTGTCGCCGGTCAAGGTTGCGGTGATTCCTCTGGCGCGGAACAAACCGGACATGGTCGAGTTGGCGAAGCGGATCAAGAAGAACCTTCAGTCGACGGGAAAGCTTCGGTCGCTTTTCGACGACAGCGGTAACATCGGGAAGTGTTATGCGCGCCAGGACGAGATCGGCACGCCCTTCTGCGTGACCGTTGACCACCAGTCGCTTGAAGACCAGCAGGTCACCGTCCGGCATCGCGACACGATGCTGCAGGATCGCATCGCGATCGATTCTCTGGAGCGCTATCTCGAGGAACGCCTTCGCCAGTAGCCGCACTGTAGGCGCGGTCTATGACCGCGCCTACAGCTATTTGAACGGTCTTTTTTTGAATTGCTGAGCCTGGGATTTGAATTCCGAGTTGCAGTTCAAGGCGAGAATCGCATCGTACTGCTGCAGGGCCTGGGCGCGTCTTCCGGCGGAGTCGTGAATCTTTCCCATCCACAGAAGCGCGCTGGCTTTTGCATCCGGTGGAGAATCTTTGAACTTCACCACGTGATCGAAATTAGAGATAGCGGACTCGAACTGGTGGCGCTCGATGTTCGTCGTGCCCAGTGAATGCTGCACCCGGTAAGCCGCCAGGCGTTCGTAGCCGTTCTTCTTCTCTTCGACTTTGGCGAGTACTTCCTGATACGTGCGGAGGGCGTCATCCCAGCGTTTCATCTTTCCGTAAATTGACGCCCTGGCAAGTTCGAAGATGAAATTGCGCGGATACCGGTTATGGAGTTCGGTGGCGAAGTTTATCGCCTTCTCGTATCGTCGTTCGCGGTTGTAGACAACGATCAGCATCATTCGCGCGTCGGTTCCGACGCTCTTTCCCTTTGCCGCAGCGGTTTCCAATTGCTCGATGCCGATCTCCTTGCCCGCGCTGCGAAAACCCAGCAGCGAAAGCATCCACCGGATGGACCCAGGAATCACGGCCACGACGTAATTGAACATTCCAACGGACATGCGAGCGTCATCGAGAGAAGAGTCGAGCTTCAAAACCTCCTGATGAAGATCGCGCGCTGCTTTCGCCTTGCGGCCGGCGGCCATATAGGACCGCTTTACGCTGGCCTCGAAACTCGCGAGCGTCGCATTGGAGATCCCTTTGGCGTACAGGGCGCGGATGTCGCGCGGATTCTTTTTCAGGATGGCGTCGGACTTTGAAATGGCGATATCCACCGTGTCACGAAGCCGCTTTTCCTCCTTGGCATTGACCGCATCGCGCGATTCGCTTGTTCCCAGTGAGGATCCCGAAAAGCTTTCGAGACTCAGCTTCTCCTGCTCATACATGATGCGCAGCAACAGCGACGAGGCGAGCGCGTTCCAGTAATCGGGATTCTCGGGATATTCCCGCGTCAGTGTTTCGTACCCCTGTTGTGCGGTGTTAAAGTCCAGGTTGTACAACGCGTCGGTCGACTGGTCGTAGATAACCTTCGGGTCCGCTGCGGCTGCCCACAGACCGCAGCCGAAGAGAAGAAAGCAGAGCAATGCAAAGCGGCGAAGCATCATTGCGGTTCTTCTCACATTGTATCTGATGAGCACCACTGGCGATTTTAGACGCATATTCAAGGCTTCCGTGAAGAACCCGCTCGCGCGGGACCACGTGGAATTCTACGACCCCGGCTATCTCGTTGTACGCGGCGACAAAATCGAATTGCTGGCGAGAGACGATCCGCGCCCGGCTTATCCCTCCCACGAGTTTATCGATCTCGGTTCAAAGACCATCGTCCCGGGCTTTATCGACACACACGTTCACCTTCCACAGTTCGCAATCATGGGGATCGGCGTCGGCGAGCTGCTCGAGTGGCTGAACAATTACACGTATCCGGAGGAAGCCCGGTTTGCGGATCCGGAGTACGCCGGCCGCATTTCCCGGCAGTTCTTCGACGCGCTCGTTGCGAACGGAACGACGACGGCGGTCATCTACTCCTCTGTTCATGAGCAGGCGACAGACATCGCTTTCTCCGCGGCACAGGCCAAAGGCATACGCGCCTTCATCGGCAAGGTCATGATGGACCGGAACTCGCCGCCCACACTCCTCGAGGACACGGAACACTCCATTGACGCCAGCCTGCGACTCTTCAGGAAATGGGACGGCGCCGAATCGGGCCGGCTGCGTTACATCTTCACGCCGCGATATGCCGCAGCCTGCTCGCCGGAACTCATGAAGCGAGTCGGCCGGGAGGCGCGCGATCGCGGGGCATTCATTCAATCCCACCTCAGCGAGAACACGGCGGAAGTCGACTGGGTACGGAGCCTGTTCCCGAACAGTCCCTCATACGCTGCTGTTTACGACGAGGCAGGACTGCTCACGGAACGGACGATTATGGGGCATTGCATTCACCTGGCCGCCGATGAGATTGCACTGCTTCGGCGGACGCGAACCCATGTGGCGTTCTGCCCGTATTCCAATGCGAATCTTCGAAGCGGAACGATGCCGTACGCCAGACTGCGCGACGCCGGTCTCGAGATCGCGCTCGGGTCGGACGTTGCCGGCGGTCCTTCCCTGTCCATGCTCGATCAAATGCGGCTGGCCATCTCCGCGGCCGCTATTTCGTGGGACGAGGCTCTTTACCTCGCGACTCTGGCCGGCGCGAAAGCGCTTGGCCTCGCGGACAGAATCGGAAGTCTGGAAGCAGGCAAAGATGCGGACTTCGTTGTCATTTCGGGAGAGACCGTAGACGACGTTTATCTACGCGGCACGCGGGCGTGAACAAATTCAGGGACGGTCGCCTAAATTCCCTAATTGCAGTTCAAATTAGGGAATTTAGGCGACCGTCCCGGAATTGCTGCGCAATTTGTTCACGCCCCAATTTCAAATTGTCCCCATACCGGTGTATTTTTACGGCAATGATCAAGAACTGCCTTCTCGTGTTCCTTTGCTTCGCCTGTACGCCGGCGTTTGCCGCCGACAAGTGGCTCCGCATTCAGACGAAGAATTTCCTGCTGGTCGGCAGCGCGAGCGAGTCGGAGATCCGGCGCGCGGGCCGCACACTGGAAGAGTTTCGAGCCGCGATGGCGATGAGCTTTCCAAGAATGGACCAGACGGCCTCCGTGCCGACCACCATTCTCGTCTTCAGGAATGACGAATCGTTCAAGCCTTTCAAGCCGGTCTCGAAAAACCCGGCCACGAACGTCATAGCCTTCTTTCAGCCGGGCGAAGACGTCAACTACATCGCCCTGACCGCCGCGCCCGCATCACCCGCCGTTGTTCTTCACGAATACGCGCATTTTCTGCTTCGGGACAATATCGGTGGGCTTCCGCTATGGGTCAGTGAAGGTCTGGCCGAGGCCTACAGCACTTTCGAGCTGAACGGAAGGGGGAATGAATTCACGATCGGCCGCGCCCCCGAGCAGCACGTCGCGACCTTCAGTACGCCTCAGCAGTTCATCCCGATCAAACGGCTTCTGGAAATCCAACCCGGCTCACCCGAATACAACGAGGAAACCAGGCAGGGCATGTTCTACGCGGAATCCTGGGCCATGGTCCATTACCTGGTGTTCGGGCCGGCCGCGAAACGACGCAGTCAGTTTGCGAATCTTCTCACGGCGATTTCGAAAGGCGGTTCATTCGAGGACGCCTGGGGCGAGGCTTTCCAGACCGATTACGGGACGATCGAAGAGGAAGTCCGCGAGTACATCCGAAAACGGAACTCGTGGCCGACGATGAAGGTCCAGTCACGCGACACGCTGCAGGTGGATGTGCGTTCCATCAACGTCGCGACGTTAACCGAGGGCGACTCGGAGTTCTATCTCGGTGATCTCCTGCTTCACCTGAACCGGCTGTCGGATGCGGAGCCGCATTTGACCTCTGCGACAACCAAGTCTCCGAACCTCGTTCCAGCACAGGCGTCGCTTGCCGTGCTTCGCGTTCGACAAAAGCGATATGACGACGCTCTGGCTTTGTTGAAGAAAGCCGTCGAGGCGGATTCCAAAAACGCGATGGTGAACTTTTACTACGCCTACGTTCTCGAACGCGCAGAAGGCGATGCGGCGACGATGCGCGACTTCGCCAAGAAGACGATCGAACTCGCCCCGCGGTTCGTCGAAGCATACGCGTTACTGGCGCGCGTTAATTTGAATTCCGGCGAGAATCTCGACGAAGCGGAGACAACACTCAAGAAGGCAATCTCCGTCGCTCCTGGTCGCGACGACATTCAGATGCTGCTGGCTCAAACCTACCTGCGCGCCGACCGCACGGAAGATGCGCGGGCATTGCTGGGGATCATCGAACGTAACTCGACGAGTCCGGAAATCCGGAAGCGCGCCACAGCGCTGCTCGATCAGACCGAGAAGAGAGCGACGTTCACCGAGATCACGCAGACGTTCGACAGAGACCTCGCGAAGGAACTTGCGGCGGAACGGCCGGCGCCTGCTGCGGCAGCAACTGCGGCACCGGCGCCCTCCCCTGCAAATCGTCGTGCGGAAGATACCGTCCTGGAATTGCTGACGCCTGCCGGTACGCCTGTTGAAGGTGAGAAAGTGTCCGGGATGCTCATCAATCTCGACTGTGCGAACGGTTTGACGCTGCGCGTCCGGACGGACCGCGCCACGATCGAACTTCATTCCTCCGATCCACAAAAGATTCAATTCCTCAGTTACAGCGCCGAAGTCAGCGACAACATCAAATGCGGCCCGCGAAGTCCGGGGACACCGGTTACGGTGACCTACCGTCCCATCCAACCCGGCGGGGGCGGTCCGGGCGAGCCACTGGTCGTCGAGTTCACGGACAAAAAGTAGGGAAGCCGACCTGCACCTGCCTTTATGGAGGTTGCGGTGTCATGTACTTCGCAAGCGCGATAATTCTGGCCGTGATGACGTTTGCGCCCACTTCTCAGCAATATCCGGCCTTTGAGTGGAACAAGAAGTCCATTCTCCGCGCGGATCAGCCGGTCGAGTTTCCCGGGATCGTGCTCGACCCCGGTGTTTACGTCGTGAGACTCAAAGAGAACGGAGACCGTCGCTCTTACGTCGAAGTCGTGAATCAGGAAGAGACGCAAGTGCTGGCATCGTTTGTCGCAGTGCCGGACCATCGGCTTCGTCCCGAGGACAATTCCGAGTTCACGTTTCACGAAGTCAAAGCGGACGGACCACGCATCGTGCACAGCTGGTTTTATACCGGCGATCTCGTGGGTCTCGAGTTCGTGTATCCGAAGCCTCGCGCGAAGGTCATTGCGAAAGAGAGCGATGGTGCTGTCATGGCGTCTAATAGTAAGGACGCCACGATCGTTGCCATGACGCCCAACGGCACGGAAGTCATGATCGACAACCCGACCTTTCAGTCCGCAAGGCGAAAAGCCCAATGATTGCAAAATTACTTCTTATAATCGGGATCGTTTGCCTCGGCGTGTACGGGTTTTTCACCGTCCAGGCGCACTTTCGTCAGCAGGAGCTGGAGAAGTCGCTGGAGCAGGAACTCTACCAGCCGGTGAAGACAAAAATACCGGCGGCGGGTCCGGCCCGAGGAAAACGCCTGAAGGAAGGCGACTTGTTCGGACGGCTGGAGATTCCACGCCTGAACATGTCCGTGATGGTCATGGAAGGCGACAAAGAGAAAACCCTCCGGCTGGGCGCAGGCCATATTCCGGGTACGCCGCTCGCGATTGCAGGTCATCGGGACAGCTTCTTCCGTCCTCTGAAGGACATCAAACTGAACGATAGAATCCGATTAACGACGCCAACAGGTGTTACCGAGTATCGTGTGGTGTCCACGAAAATCGTCGGCCCGAGGGACACGCATGTGCTCCAGAAGAACTCATCAGAACTGATGACCCTCATTACGTGTTATCCATTCCACTACATCGGACGCGCTCCGAAGCGTTTCATCGTTGAAGCGGCCAAGAATTAACGGCTACAATCCTTGTTTGTCGGTAGACCAGTTGTCCCGTTCGTCTAGCCCGGTCTAGGACACCGCCCTTTCACGGCGGCAGCAGGGGTTCGAATCCCCTACGGGACGTTTTCCCCAGCACCGCGATCAAATAGCGCGTGAAAAAACGCTTCGGACAACATTTCTTAACCGATCGATCGATCCTCCAGAAGATCGTTAAACTCGCTCACATTCACCTCGAAGAAACCGTCGTCGAGATCGGCGCGGGCGCCGGAGCCCTCACAACGGAACTTGCGCGTGTCGCGCAGCGCGTGTTCGCCATCGAGATCGATCGCGATCTCATTCCATCGCTTCGATCATTCATGCCGGGAAACGTCACGGTCATCGAAGGGGACGCGCTGGAAACCCCATGGCCGGAAGGGCGATTTCATGTTGTGGGCAACCTTCCCTACAACATCGCGACGCCGCTACTGAAACGCTTTATCGAGCATCGCGACCACATCCAGGACGTCACGGTGATGGTGCAGAAGGAAGTCGCCGAGCGGCTCATCGCCGAACCGTCGACACGGGAATATGGGCCCCTCTCGGTCCTCGTCCAGTACTACGCTGTCGTGAAGTACGGCTTCACTGTCGCCCGCGGATCTTTCAAGCCGCCGCCGAAAGTAGAGTCTGCGGTCATTCGCCTCGAATGGAAACCAGACGTCCCGGATGCGCGACAGTTCACCGACTTCGTCCATCATGCGTTCGGTTCCCGCCGCAAGAAGCTCGTGAATAATCTCACCGGCATGTTCGGTTCTTTGACCCGCGACCAGATCCACAAAAGCATCGTTGATGCCGGCATCCCGGAGAACGCGCGTCCGGAAGACCTTTCCGTGAGCGATTTTTTGCGTGTGTATAATCTCCTGAAGACATGATGCAGAGCGACCAGACACTGGAAGTCGTTCCTCTCGGCGGACTAGGCGAATTCGGCATGCACATGATGGCTTTCCGGTGCAACGGATCGATCATCGTCGTCGATGCAGGCATTATGTTCCCTGACGAAGAACTCCTCGGCGTCGACATCATCGTTCCCGATATCAGCTACCTTCTTGAAAACAAGCACGAGGTCAAAGCGATCTTCCTCACGCATGGTCACGAAGACCATATCGGCGCGCTCCCTTTCATCATTCCCTACTTGAACGTCCCGGTTTACGGATCGAAGTTCACGATGGCGCTCGTCAAGAACAAGCTCGAGCAGCACGGCATCTTCGAGGAAGCGCAGCTCCACACGATCGGGCCGAAAAAAAAGATTGAGGTCGGTTGCTTCAGCGTCGAGTTCTTCCACGTGACCCATTCGATCGTCGACTCGTACGCGGTCGCGATCAAGACTCCGGCAGGAACGGTCATTCACACCGGCGACTTCAAGATCGATCCGACGCCGATGGACGGAAAGCTCTTCGACCTCAACACGCTGGCCGCATACGGCGACAGCGACGTGCTCGCATTGTTTTCCGACAGCACCAATGCCGAACACGCCGGCCACACGCCGTCCGAGCGTTCAGTGAATGATCGCTTCGAGTCGATCTTCAGAACGTCGCGCGGCCGCATTGTTATTTCCTGTTTCACGTCGTCGATCCCGCGGCTTCAGCTCGTGATTGATCAGGCGAAGCAGTACGGCCGGCTTGTTAGTTTTCTTGGAAGGCGGATGGGGCAGAACACGGAAACGGCGGAGGAACTCGGCTTTCTCAAGATTCCGCCCGGACTCGTGATTCGTTCAAAAGACATTCGAAGCCATCCACGCGAGAAGGTTTGTGTTGTCGCCGGAGGCTGTCAGGGCGAGCCCATGTCTGCGCTGTCGAGGCTTTCTCTCGACGACCACAAAGACTTCAAGATCGAAGAAGGCGATACCGTGGTTCTTTCCGCGCGGCACATCCCGGGCAACGAGCGCGCGATCGGCCGAATGATGGACCACTTCTACCGGCGCCGCGCGGATCTCTATTACGCCGACGGCAGCCAGCCGCCGGTCCACGTGAGCGGGCACGCCAGCGAAGAAGAACTGAAACTCATCGTCGCGATAGTCAAACCGCGCTACTTCATTCCGATTCACGGCTCCCATCGCCAGCTTCACCGGCACGCGAAAGTCGTCGAGAGGACCGGCGTCGTACGGGACCGCATCATTATTGCCGAGACCGGCGACATTATTCGATTTCGAACGGGGAGCGCCGAGATTACGGGCAAAGCCACCGTCGGCCGGGTCCTCATTGACGAAGGCAGCCTGGAGGAAGTGGAAGAAGTCGTCATCCGTGACCGCAAACACATTTCTGAAGACGGCATCGTTATGTTGATCATCGCGATCAACAAGCGAACAGGCACGATGGAGATTCCTCCCGAAATCATTTTCCGCGGCGTTGCATTCCTCGAAGAGGAGCGGCTCCTTGTTGAAAGCCGGCAGATTCTGGTGGACACCATCAACGCCGCGACGGTTGAGGAACGCGGCGACTGGACGGTCATCAAAGAAAAGATCCGGAAGGATCTCAAAAAGTACTTCTACAAACAGACTTCAAAGCGGCCGTTCGTTCTTCCCGTGATCCTCGAGATATGAGCATCTTTGAGGCGATCGTTTACGGTGTGATCCAGGGGTTCACGGAATTCCTTCCCATATCGAGCACGGCCCATCTTGTCCTGCTTCCCTGGTTCATGGGCTGGAAGGATCCCGGCCTCGCGTTTGATGTCGCGATCCATCTTGGAACTCTGATCGCTCTCTTCATCTATTTCCGCGCGGACTGGTATGCGTTGATCACTTCCACCTTCGGCATCGTGCGCGGGCGGACGCACTCGCCGGACGCGAAGATGGCGATGATGATCGTCGTCGCGACGATTCCCGCCGGAGTCGCAGGAGTGCTGTTCGAAGACGTCGTCGAAAATGCGCTCCGCACCCCTGCGATCATCGGCTTCATGCTGATCTCGCTGGCGCTGCTGCTCGTCGCGGCCGAGTTCCTGGGCCATCGGAAAAAGAGTCTGGACGAAATCACCTGGGTGGACGCGATCGGCATAGGCATCGCCCAGGCCTGTGCGCTCATTCCCGGAGTTTCCCGCTCCGGCAGCACGATTACTGCGGGTTTGTTCTTCAATCTGAAGCGGGAAGCCGCGGCCCGGTTTTCCTTTTATCTGTCCGGGCCGATCATTGCGGCCGCCGTCGCCAAGAAGCTGTACGACATCCTCAAAGCCGGCGTCGATCCTCAACTGATGGCGCCGATCATTGTCGGCATCATTACTTCGGGCATTGTCGGGTATCTCTCCATCGCGTTCCTGATGCGCTATCTTCAAACGCACAACACGTACTTGTTTGTCGTCTATCGGATTCTACTAGGGATTGTGGTGCTGGTGGCTTTCTGGTCTGGATTCCGCTAAAATCGTCCGCGCGATGAACTGGATCTCGTACCTCGTTCCTTCCGAGCACCGCCGTTTCAATGAATTCATCGGGTTACTTGTACTGACGCTGGGGATACTGCTTGCGCTCAGCCTCGTGTCGTTCAGCCCCGAAGACCCCTCTTTCAACATCAGCAAGAATCCCGATTTCGCAGGTAGGCCGGCGAACTTTGTCGGTTTTGTGGGCGCATACGGAGCCGACATTTTCTTTCAGACGTGGGGGTACTCGGCGTTTCTGCTCCCGGTCTTCCTCGGTGTTTATGCGTTTTACTGGCTGGCGTCGTGGCCGGTTGAGAGTTTTGGAATCCGGCTGACCGGAATAATCCTTCTTACGATAACAATCGCGACAACGCTTGGCATTTCCCCGTTGTCGTCGCGCGCCGGCATTCTTCCGGGCGGCCTTTTCGGGAAGATTCTCGGCGACACGCTTCAGGCTTCGTTCAACGTTGCCGGCTCGGTGATCGTGCTGGCCTGCGCATTCTTCGTATCGCTTTTCTTATCGACGACCTTCTCGTTCGCCGGAGCAATTGCGTTTCTGAAGCCACGCTTCGCATTTGTGTCGACGCTCACAGAACGCTGGGTTGATTGGAAAGCGGAACGCGCGCGGGAAAAAGCGGTTCAGGCAGCCGAGCCGAAGAAAGAGAAGACGCTCAAAAAGCAGACGATCGTCAGCGAGAAGCCTCGACGTGTGGAAGAACCGCCGGAGGAAGTCGTTGTGGCCCCGAAGCGTGAAGCGGCCGTTGCTTCGTCTGCGCCAATTGCCAAAACTGTCGTTACGACGAAGAAGAAGACCACGACGGTCACATCCACGGAGTTTCCTTCGACGGCGTTGCTGCATGCCGCCGCAGCCGCGTTTTCAATCGATGAAGACGAACTGCGCGCGCGCGCGCGCCAGATCGAAGAAAAAACGAAGGAGTTCGAAGTCGAGGGGAAGGTGCAACACATCCATCCCGGCCCTGTCGTGACGACGTTCGAATTCAAGCCGGAACCCGGAGTAAAGTACTCGAGAATCACCGGACTCGGTGACGATCTCTGCCTGGCGCTCGAAGCCGAGTCGGTGCGCATCGATCGCATCCCCGGCAAATCCACCGTCGGGATGGAAGTGCCCAACGACGATCGCGCGACGATTGTCCTTCGCGAGCTGGTGGAATCCTCGGAGTATCAGCATGCGAACTTCAAGCTTCCGCTCGCGCTCGGCAAGGACATCCGCGGCAAAATCGTGGTCTCCGACCTCCAGAAGATGCCGCACCTGCTGGCCGCCGGATCGACCGGCACCGGAAAGAGCGTGTCGATCAATGCGATGATCCTTTCGCTGCTGTTCCGGTCGCGTCCCGATCAGGTGAAGCTGATCATGATCGATCCCAAGCGTCTCGAACTGGGTTTGTACCAGGACATTCCGCACCTTCTCGTTCCCGTTGTGACCGAGCCCAAGGTCGCGCAAAACGTATTGAAGTGGGCCGTGACGGAAATGGAATCGCGATACAAGAAGCTCGCGAAGCGCGGCGTCCGGAATCTCGAGGCCTACAACGAACAGATCAAACAGTTGCCGATTCCCGGTTTCGATCAGGCGCCGGGCGAACAGGAAGATCGCGAACCGCTTCCCTACATCGTGATCGTCATCGACGAACTGGCGGACTTGATGATGACATCGCCGCGAGAAGTGGAAGAATCGATCACACGCCTCGCGCAGATGGCGCGCGCTGTCGGCATTCATCTGATCCTGGCCACGCAGCGGCCGTCCGTCGACGTCATCACGGGATTGATCAAAGCCAACTTCCCTGCCCGTATTTCGTTCCGTGTCGCTTCGAAAGTCGATTCGCGGACGATCCTCGACGCCAACGGCGCCGAACAACTGCTGGGTCGCGGCGACATGCTGTTCCTCCCTCCCGGTTCATCGCGATTGATGCGTGTTCATGGTCCGCTGGTAACGGAGGAGGAAGTGACGCAGGTGGTCGAGTTCCTGAAGAGCCAGGGCAAGCCTGCGTATAACGAAACCATCCTTCAGTCGCCCGAAGAGCGAGCCGAATTTGTCGATGGCGATTCCTATGCGGACGACGAACTTTACGATGACGCCGTAAAGATCGTCATGGAGATGGGCAAGGCATCCACATCCGTCCTGCAGCGGCGATTGCGGATCGGCTATGGCCGCGCCGCTAGTCTGCTCGATGCGATGGAGCGCGGCGGAATCGTCGGGCCTCCGGATGGGACCAAGCCGCGCGTCGTCCTCGCGAATCGGGAAGACTTCCTCGACGAATCGTAGCGATAATTGAGGCATGGGCTTTAAAACCGACGCTATCCACGCCGGCCAGGAACCGGATCCCACAACAGGCGCTGTAACGATTCCGATCTATCAGACGTCGACGTACGTCCAGGAAAGTATCGGAAAGCACAAAGGCTTCGAATACGCGCGGACGCAGAACCCGACACGCATGGCGCTCGAGAAGAATATGGCCGTGTTGGAACGCGGTGTTGCCGGATATGCCTTCGCGTCGGGAATGGCGGCGGAGACCGCGCTCACGCAGCTGCTGCTGAAGCAGGGCGATCATGCCGTCTGTTCCGACAATGTCTATGGCGGGACGTTCCGGCTGTTCGACAAGATCGTGAAGCAGTACGGCGTGGAGTTCACGTACGTCAACACGTCGAATCTTGCGGATCTCGACAAGGCGATGCGGCCCAACACGCGGATGGTGTTCATCGAAACGCCGACGAATCCAATCATGGCGATTACGGACATTCGTGGTGTTGCGGAGATCGCGCATCGGGGAGATTGCCGGCTTGTTGTGGACAATACGTTCATGTCGCCGTATTTCCAGCGTCCGATCGAGATGGGCGCGGATATCGTCGTGCATTCGACGACGAAGTACCTCAATGGGCATAGCGACAGTGTCGGCGGTGTGGTGGTGCTCAAACGCAAGGACGACGCGGACCGATTGCAGTTTATTCAGAATGCCGCGGGCGCGATTCTTTCGCCGTTCGATTCATGGCTGGTGCTGAGGGGGATCAAGACGCTGCCGGTCCGGATGGAAGCGCACAATCAGAACGGCATGGTTGTGGCGAAGTATCTCGCGGGTCGGAAGGAAGTACACAAGATCTACTACCCCGGACTTCCGCAGCATCCCGGCCACGACCTTGCCAAAAAGCAGATGTCCGGTTTCGGCGGCATGATCGCGTTCGATCTCGGCAGTATCGAGAACGCCCGAAGGTTTCTGGAGCGCGTCAAGCTCTGCTCCCTTGCCGAAAGTCTCGGCGGTGTCGAAACGTTGATTTCCCATCCCGCAACAATGACTCATGCTTCAGTGCCCCCGGCCGAGCGCACCCGACTCGGCATCACCGACGGACTCGTCCGCATTTCCGTCGGCATCGAAGACATCGACGACTTAATCGCCGACCTCGAAACCGCCTTTGGGCGGTCATAGACCGCCCACGATCTTCTACCCGCCGACGTTTTCATCAATCCACTCGATATACTTATCGAACGCGTCCTCGATCGTGACACTGACAATCTCCGGCACCGAATAACTGTGCATGGCCTTGATCCGATCCTGCAATTGATCAAACCTTCCCCGCGTCGACTTCACCAGCATCAGCACTTCATCCGACCACGTCAGCTTCCCTTCCCACACGTAGCACGATCGAACCCCCGGCAGCACATTCACGCACGCCGCCAGCTTATCGCTCACCACGGCCTGCGCAATCATCTCCGCCTGCTCCTTCGACTCGCACGTCACAAACACGATAATTTTGTCCGTCATCTTGTTGGTATGATCTCCTTATTACTATGTGGGGGGACCGGCCATTGCCATTCAAGGAGGCAGCCGCAGGCGGTGTACCAACTACGGCTGGCCGGTGGGCCCGACATTAAAATTATGACGAAAATAAAGTTCGGCACATCCGGCTGGCGCGCAATCATTGCTGACGAGTTCACCTTCGCCAACGTCCGTCTCGCCACCGAGGCAATCGGCCGATACGTGAAACGCCGAACCCCGTCCCCAACTCTGCTAGTCGGATATGACACAAGGTTCGCGTCCGAAGACTTCGGCCTCGAAGTCGCTCGCGTGCTCTCATCTCAGAATATTCGCGCGCGCCTCTGTTCACAAGCCGTGCCCACGCCCGGCGTCGCGTTCACGATCATGCGCGAGAAACTCGACGGCGCGATCAACATCACGGCCAGTCACAATCCCGGCGAATACAACGGCCTGAAGTTTTCGACATCCGACGGCGCTCCCGCGCTTCCCGAAGTCACTTCCGAGATCGAAAACGAAATCGTCAAGCTCCAGCAGTCCAACTGGGAGTTCACCGCGAAACCCAACGACGCGCTTATCGAAAAAGTCGACATTGGTCCGGCCTACCTTCGAGATCTCTCAACCAAAGTCGATTTCAAAAAGATCCGCGCCGCAAACCTCAGCCTTGGCTACGACGCCCTTCACGGCTCAGGCGCAGGCTACCTGGACGTGATTCTGCGCACCGAAAACATTCCCGCAATGATCCTCCACACGAACCGCGACGTCTATTTCGGAGGCCATCATCCGGAACCCGCCGACGAGCAACTTGGCGAACTGAAGATCGTCATGAAGAAAAACTGGCTGAAGCTCGGCCTCGCCACCGACGGCGATGCCGACCGCTTCGGCGTGCTCGACGAAGGCGCCGAATTTGTTTATCCGAATGAGCTGATCGCCATGCTGGTGGATTACCTGATCGAAAGCCGCGGCTGGCAGGGCGGCGTTGCGCGCACGGTCGCGACGACCCATTTGATCGATCGCGTTGCGAAGCTGCACAACCGCGAGCTGCTGGAAACGCCGGTCGGTTTCAAGTACATCGGCGAATACATCAAAGAGGGCCGCATCATTCTTGGAGGCGAGGAAAGCGCCGGTCTTTCGATTAAGGGCCACGTTCCGGAGAAGGACGGAATCCTGGCATGCCTGCTCATCACCGAGATGGTCGCGAGTCGCGGTAAATCCTTGAAAAATCAGTTGAAGGACCTTTTTTCTCGCGTCGGTGAAGTATATAATCGCCGCCTGAATGTGAAGCTCGATCCTGCGATCAGCGCCCGAGTTAAAGAAAAGATCGCGTCGGATGTTCAGGAGTTTCATGGCCGTCGTGTCGTTCAGCAGAATCGAGTGGATGGATTGAAGCTGTTGTTCGAAGACGGGAGTTGGGCTCTGATGCGGCCTTCGGGCACGGAGCCGGTTGTTCGATATTACGCAGAGTCCACGTCCAGCGCGGATTTGGACAAACTTTTGGAATACGGGAAACAGTGGATCACCGAAGCTTAATGCAGGGCGTCATCGTTCGAATTGCCTTTGGCGTTTTTGGCCTCCTCACTCTGGCGATGCTTCTGCTTGCTGTGTTCAACGATAAAGGTGTTCTTGAAGTCCGCTCCCAGGTTCAGAAGCTGAACGCGATCGACGCTGAGATTGCGAAGCAGGAAGCGGAGAACAAACAGCTTCATGAAGAAATCAAGGCGCTCCGGTTCGATCCCTCGACGATTGAAAAACTTGCCCGTGAAGAATTGAAACTCGTGAAACCGGGTGAGATCGTTCTCGTAACGCCTGAAAACTGATCTCGCCTCGCTACGCCGCTCTCCTCGCCTTCAAATCGACCTTGCGATCGTGAATCCTGCGCCCAAGTTGTTCCTGCTGTTCCGTCGACATGCGCTGTTTGAGGATCTCGAACATCTCCGACTCTTCTTCTTCGACATGGTTATCGATCATCTGTTTGAAGTGGGCGAATTTCGTGTCGAAAGCGTCGGTCGTGGGATCCATCGTGGCGAGATCATTCAGGATGTCCTTGACCTGTTGATGCTCGTGGTACGCCTCGTCTACCTTCGACTGTTCTTCGTGTGGCAGTACATTCCGCATCGCTGGATACAGGATTTCTTCCTCGGCTTGCGCGTGGACCATCACATGATTGCGAATCTGATCGAATAAAGTTCCGCGGACCATGCCGTTCATGCGCGGGGTGACTTGAAGAGTCGTGATGAGGCCGCTCACCACGCGATGATCTTTCTTCAGCAGCGTCGTCACACGCATGCCGCGTCGCTTGATCATTGGAATCAACGGAATCAGCGCCGCCCCGCCGGCAATTGCGCCGCTGATGATTCCCCACTTCGTGCGACTCGAAGTCCGTCTCCGTCTGAACATAGCTGCACCTCCGCAATTACGGGTGCAGTTTTTGTGCCGTTGACGCCTCTTCGTTCCGGCATATAATGATGAACTGTATCGCGGGGTGGAGCAGTGGTAGCTCGTTGGGCTCATAACCCAAAGGTCGGAGGTTCAAATCCTTCCCCCGCAATTGAAGGCGGCTGAATAAGCCGCCTTTTCCATTTTCGATTAGAAGTGAGAGCTTTCTTTACGCTTTTGAGCCCAGAGCTAAAACCATGAGTCAGATGGACGAAGTCTTTCCCGGAATTGAGACAGATCCACGTGTGAGCGGTGGTGAACCCTGCATCGTGCGGACGCGCATACCCGTATGGGTTTTAGAGCAGACTCGTCGACTCGGCAGAGGTGAAGCTGACATTTTACGTAGTTATCCAAACCTCCGGGCAGAAGACCTGGCGAACGCCTGGTCACACGTTCGCGGCCATCGACAGGAGATTGAGCAGCAAATCAAAGAGAACGAGGCCGCATAGTCATTGGCGAGGCTATACAGCAATGAAAACTTCCCGTTGCCGGTCGTCGAGGCGCTACGAGAAATAGGCCATGACGTTCTGACCTCTCACGCGGCGGGCCAATCTAATCGCAAAATCCCTGACGAAGACGTTCCGATATTCACATTCTGAGAGGCGTGCACTTCAGTCAGCTTTTCTTCCACACTTTTGGATCTCTTGCGGCGTCAGGCCTGAATACCTGTACATTCCCACAGCGATCACAAACGAAAATACCCCACAGCGCATTATCTGGACCGGCATCAAACCCAAACCATTTTGAATGCCTGCGAGAATCGACATTAGTCGCCAAAGGCTCGACAACGACTTTGTAATTTCCGTTTGCGCAATACAAACACCTCTGCGGAGCTGACAAATCCATGGGATGCCCTCCTGCCTTTACGCGCTCAATAAGTGCCTCGATAGCGAACGCAAGTTCATTCGCATCCTTGAAGCGCTTGGCTGGGTCCGAAACGATCATGCGATCAAACAACTCATAAATTAAGAAATTCTCAGGCGTGGGATCATTCTTAGTGAGGTCGAACTGAGCTTCACGATGCTTTTCGCGGGCAAACTCACGCTCCGTCAAAATCCAGTAAAGGACCTTGCCCAACGAGTAAACATCAGAGTGAAGCGGCACGTCTTCAACACGACCGTCTTCCAGCTCAGGGGCGATATAGTTTCGGGGGCCTACTGCTTCGTCCACCAAAGTAACTCGTTCACCTTCTTCAGTGATGAAGCAGACCCCAAAATCGCCAATGGCTGGTGAACCATCTGCACGGATAAAAATGTTGTCAGGCTTTAGATCACGATGAACGATGTTGCTCTGTGGACGGTGCGCGAATGCAACGCCCGCACATATTCCAAGAAATAGTTTCAGCCGATCAACGAGCGAAAGCTGCGACAGTGCTTTCCAATCGCGTAACGCTCCCCCTTCACAATACTCAGCCACGAAGTAATATGGCTCGTCATCCAAATGATGATCGACTATTTTGACGATGTTTCGATGATTAAGCGCCAACCCCGCCTTGATCTCGTTGCGAAAGCGGTCCAGCCGTTTTGGATTTTTCAATTGCTTGAGGACATACAAGGACTCCTCGTCAGTTTTCCTTACCAAGAAAGTTCGGCCCTGACCTCCTTCAGAGAGCGACTTAACGATGATCCACTCCCTGTATTTAAATCGATTCGCTTTCGCGATTGCCCCTTGGGGCTTCTTTGCCATCTGTGGGATCTTTGGCCGATTCGATTCATACTGAATACGCTCGATGGTTTTTCTTAATTCGTCGGCAGCTTTAACCAACGACGCCTCTGCGTCGCTGCGCTGTATCAATTGGCAGTGTTCCCCGATAAGGTCCAAACCACGTTCTTTAAAATTGCTGCGATATTCGCTCACGGAAAAGCGAAGTTCATATAAGACATTCGCCCAAAACTCATGCCACTTGCGATCGGTGCTGCTGATGGAAGGGAAAATATAGGCAGGGATCTGCTCTGCGCGACCAACCGCCGCCCAAATTCTAACGACTAAGACTGTCGCGATGTTGACCGACTTCGCTACGACAAGCGGGTCTTTTTCAAGATCCGTTTTCAACGCAAGCGGTCGCAGTAGATCGACGATTATCGAGGTTCTTTCAGGTTCAGCGATTTGATTCAGGAAGTGCCGAATGTCACTAGATGCCTCGTCGAGCGCGGCGGTTCCAGCGAGATAAGCGTGAAAGATGCGGTCTATTTTCTCAAGTAGTTCTGACAACGCCACGGCTTCTACGGTATTAAAACGGACTCCCCTGTGTAAAATGGATTGCCAATGCACATACGATTCAACACAAATCTGCTTCTACTTGTTTTTCGCCTTACTCCAGGTTGTGACATCGCCTGCGTGTGACGGGATGTGACTCGTCTGCTTCCGACGCGCTTTCCACGGCTGTATTCCAAACGCCTATAAACAGTGGTTAATTCGAGCACTGGCGCACGAATTGTTGCCCAACACACAGTTAGTGCCTTACTGGTACGGTCAAACTTCTTGGGCGTTGTCTGTGTGGCCGAGCACATCCACGAGTTCGGCCACCACGTTAACCTGCCCCTCATCCACATCGGTCAGAACGATCGGCCTGAAGTCGGAGTTAGCAGGCTTTAGCTTGATCGTGGCGTGTTGCCACGTGGCGTCCAACGTCACCTTCTGGCTCTCGTAGCGTTTCACGGTGTATCGCTGTCCGGTCTCGGGGTCGGTCGTGTCGCGCAGCTGGACTAGCACAGTCTTGCCCTGCCGCGTGCCCGTGACGGGCGCTGCGAACAGGCAGTAGGAACCGTCAGGAATGACGGGTTCCATGGATTTACCTATCACTTGAGCCACGAACATTCCGCGACGAAGACGACTGCGAGTCTCGACGGCAACCCATTCAAAGTTATTTTCGGCGACGTTCTGCGGTTCGCTGAAGGCTCCCGCCGCAACTTTGAGCGATACGAGGGGTACGCACGAGACGAACCGCTCCTCGGGGCGGCCTTCGACGAGTCGGACGCCTGTCGGCAGATTTCCTGCAGCCGCATTAGGCGGTGCTTCAATCAATTCGCTACGGAGTTTTCGATATGCCTCCGATGCCATCCACGCGGTCACGATCTTCTGGAACGGCTCGTCGTTCATGAAACGGACGAAGATCTCCTCGTTCTGGTCCATGCGCTCGACGAACAGCTTGTCCAACAAGTTCTTGAATACCAGTTCGAACTTGTCGCCGGGATTCACGGCGGCGGCCTGCCGCACCCCGTCATCGGCCATCGCAGCTTCGACGATCTGGTCAAAGAAGAGCTGGTCTGCCTGGTTGAAGTCAGTCCCGAAGCGTTCGTTCACGACGTCGATGAGCCGCGACAGCGGCACGGGCTGCGACCTTACCAGACCACTTCCAACCTCAGTCGGGCCATCGAGCCGCCGCACATCACCGCCCTGCAGGGAGATGGAGCCTTCACTGATCTTTTGCAGGCGGTAGTACTCGAGCCGTACCTCGTCATCGAACTGATACGCCGGACCGCTCTTTCGCTTGGGCAGCTTCGCAGCAAGGTAACGGAGAAATACGTACAGCCGCTCGAGGTCCGAGTCCTGATAAGGAATCACCTGGCTCAGAAAGCCATAGAGATTGAGAAAGGCCTGCAGCTTGCCGCGCCAGAGTTCCGTCTCTTCATCGTTGCCCTTCTGACGCACTGTGAAGCGCGACACCGCCGGATCGAGCGCCGCATTCATAGCCTGATGATCCATGGCACTCTGCCGCTGCTTCGGCTTGAAGTACACAGCGCTGAAACGTTCAACCTCCTCATCCAGATAGACCCCGGAGGCATCAAGCTCGCCTTTGATCACGTACATGCGAGCCGGGTCAACTTGCTCGCCCATCTCCGCGCCTTCGTAGTAGGTCTTGAAGGCCTCGCGAATTCCCTCGCGGTCGTTCACGAAATCGAGAACGAAGGTGTCTTCTTTTAGCGGGTGAATCCGGTTCAGGCGCGATAGTGTTTGCACAGCCTGAATACCCGCGAGACGCTTGTCCACGAACATGGTGTGCAGCAATGGCTGATCAAACCCAGTCTGGTACTTTTCCGCGACGAGCAGGACATGGTACTCCTGGGTTGCGAACTTCTCGGGCAGCTCCTTCTCGGAGATGCCGTGGTTCATGCCGACTTCGGTATAGGTCACATCCCCAAGCTTGTCGTCCGTTACCGTTCCCGAGAAGGCCACGAGCGATTTGATGGCGTACCCCTTCCTCCGGATGTACCGGTCAAAGCTCTGCTTGTAGCGAACGGCCTCGAGACGGGAGCCGGTCACGACCATTGCCTTGGCCCGGCCGCCGATCTTGTGCCGGGTGACTGCCTGGAAGTGCTCGACCATCACTTCAGTCTTCTGCGCAATGTTGTGCGGGTGCAGCTTCATGAAGCGCGCAAGAGCCCTCGCCGCCTTCTTGCGCTCGACGTTGGGATCCTCGTCACAGGCCTTGAGCAGCTTGAAGTAAGTCGCGTATGTTGTGTAGTGCTTAAGCACGTCGAGGATGAATTCCTCCTCGATCGCCTGTCGCATCGTGTAACGGTGCGCCGGTTCCCGGTCGCGCCCGAACACGGCGAGTGTCTTATGCTTTGGCGTGGCGGTGAATGCGAAGAAACTCAGATTCGCCTGCTTGCCTCGCTTGGCCATGCTGCGGAAGAGTTCTTCCATGTCCTCGCGGCCCTCCTCGACGGCGCGCTTCTTCGCTTCTTCCAGCAGTGCCTGGCCGCCGAGCACTTCTTTGAGATCTGTAGCCGTCTCACCACCCTGTGAGCTATGGGCCTCGTCGATGACGACTGCGCAACGCCGCGTGGCGAGGGTCCCCGTACCGGAAGTCGCGCGCTCCTCGGCCAGCTTGAGCAACTGCCGCGAGACGAAAGGAAACTTCTGCAGCGTGGTGATGATCACCGGCACTGCGTTCTCGAGTGCTTCGGCGAGCTGCCGCGAACTTTCGTCGATCCGCTGCACAACACCGCGCTTGTGTTCGAATTGGTAGATCGTGTCTTGAAGCTGCTGGTCGAGCACCACTCGGTCAGTAACTACGATCACGCTGTCGAACACGCGCTGGTTGGCGGTGTCGTGCAGGGATGCGAGCCGATGCGTCAGCCAACCGATGGTATTGCTCTTGCCGCTTCCGGCCGAGTGCTCGACAAGATAGTTGTGCCCCACACCCTCGCTGCGCGCTGCGCCCACAAGTGTGCGCACCGCCTGAAGCTGGTGGTAGCGGGGAAAGATCATCGACTCCGTCTTGACCTTGCGGCCCTCCTCGTCACGCTTCTCGTCGATCTGCAGGTGGATGAAACGTGCGAGGATGTCGAGCAGGCTATCACGCTGCAGCACTTCCTCCCACAGGTATGCCGTGCGATAGGTCCGTCCGGCAAGGTCGGGCGGATTACCAGCGCCGCCTTTGTACCCCTTGTTGAAGGGGAGGAAATGCGTCGCCGTACCCGCCAAGCGAGTGGTCATCAGCACCGATTCCGTATCCACCGCGAAGTGGACCAGCGTCCGTCGCTTGAACTCGAAGATCGGCTCGCGCGGATCGCGGTCCTGCTTGTACTGCCGGCGCGCGTCCTCGACTCGCTGACCCGTGAGCGGGTTCTTCAGCTCCAATGTGGCCACCGGGACGCCGTTCAGGCTTAGGGCTACATCAAGGGATTTCTCTGAGCGTGGCGAAAAGAAGAGCTGCCGCGTCAACCCCAAGTAGTTCGCGGCGTAGCTGGCCTCCAGTTCCGGATTCAGCTCATGTGCCGCTTTAAAGAATGCCACATGAAGCGTCCGCCCATAACACTTGAAACCATGGCGCAGCGTTGCAAGCGACCCATTGACGTCCATCCACTTGCACAGGTCGCCGAGAATCTGCTCGCCGGTCTTGTCCCCGTGCAGCGCCTCCAGTTTGGCCCACTCTTTAGGTTGCGTTTCGCGAATAAAGGCGAGAACTGTCTCTGGGAAGATCGCGCGGTCGCGGTCGAAGCCGTCGCGCACGATCGGTACGTATCCATTCTGAAGGAGATGCGCTTCAATGACGGTCTCAAAGGCCGCCTCCCAGTGTCTGGGAGACGGATCTTTGGTCATCGTTCCCCCCTTCTGGCGTACGATCTCTTTCGCGCGAGCTTCTCGATGTACTTTATGTGGGCATCGAGAGCGTCTCGGAGGGCAACGCAGAACTCAACGAACATACCCTTGGATCTGACACACACCTCATCGCGCAACCTGGAAGCCTTAGTTCTCGACAGCGGAGCACTTCCATTCTCGCCGTAAATGAGTTCCTGTATTGCTCGGCGCCTATCCTCGGCGAGACTTGGGTGGTTCAATGCCAATATTCCAATCGTGTTGCTGGCAGCTTCATTGTCGTCCACTGCCAACATCTGACCGTCGAGACTAAAACGAAATCTCTTCTCGCACGCGGGATTCAACGGGGAGACGAACAGCGTCGGGTCCCACCAACTGTCCTTTTTCTGTGCGCCATATCTACAGACCCGCGGCATCCCGGCGCGCGGAAAACACGCAACCATGTTGGAAAAATCCAGGTCCGATCCAGCCTTTTCGGCTCGACAGAAGCCCTCTGGTTTGATGTGCTCGATGTGCGAGCTATCCTTGTCAATGCGTTTCATGGTGTACGCGCAGATATCGCCCTGTTCCTTCGCGAGTGCCGGAAGTAGCTGGGATTTCACGTCTCCTGGTAAATCGCGATAGTCTTCCTGCGCCGTTCCCACGACCGCGCGACACCAAGCCCGGTACTTGTGAGGCGGTCCTCCCTTCTGCACAAACTTCATTACCGGAGTTTCTCCAACCGCACCATCCTAGCCTCGAGGACCGACCACTCGGGCAAGTCGAGTCCCTTTTTCTTTTCCTTGGATATCGCAGCACGTGCTTTTGTGAAGGCACCCTTCTGGATCAAGGATTCGACCATCCTAATGGCGAGAGCCGCGCTTACCGGTCGATCGTCGTCCTCCATAAGGTGACGCAAGATCCAGTTGGAGTCCATCCCAAGCGAACGGTCCGGATGGACCACTTCGGTTCCAGTCAGCATGAGGACCTGCTCTGGCTCAACAGCCGCAACGATCTGTGGCGAGTGTGTAGTAGCAATGAACTGGCACCGAGGAAACACTCCTATTAGGTTCTCGACGATCGTCCGTTGCCACTTCGGATGCAGGTGCAGATCGATCTCATCGATCAACACGATCGCCTCTCCATCGGTCAAGGGATCCGCGAGTGACGGATTGGCCTGCGACAAGCGGCGAGCGAGGTCAAGCACCAACGCCAATACGCCCCGCTCGCCATCCGACAATTGGCCCACGTCAAGACTTATCTCACCCTGATTTATCACTAGATGCGATGAGTTCGTGTCGCTCGGTCGGAGGTTTTCGTATGTGGGCAAAAACCGTGCTATCGCTAAGCTCAGTACCTCCAGATGTCGCGCCTCTAAGTGCTGTTCTTTGGCAAGTGTTTCCTGCACGCGCATCCAGTCAGCGAACTGCGCAACATACATCGGTCGAGGAATGAGAGCTTCAGCATATGCGACTGAAGTCCCTCCAACTGCCCGCGACTTCGATGCGCTCGCATAAGAGGCTACGGATCGGTTCGTCGAGAAGTAGACACAGTTAGCGGCCACCGCGACGGAGCGAGCGGCCTTTTTTAGCTGCGCCTGTGGAGGGGCGAAGATATCGGAGTCAGCGACTCCGTGAGACTCCTCCAACTCGCGGAGCAGATTGCGCGCCCTATCGCGCAGCCGCTCCGAGCTTAGAATCTGACGTCGAAGCCGATCAAGATTTTGCTGGTCATCTGCAGCATAGGTCTCCCGCCACTGGCGGCGCGTGAATCGGAATTCGTCAAGCGCAATTCCCAGCGACACTTCTACATCAAGGAACGGGAATCCGATGCGTATGTCGTCTGTTGCAAATGCCATAGCCTTAGCGCGCGACGCTGAGATCGAGGGCAGAATTCGAGAAATACAGATTCGGAGGGCATCCAAAACTGTGCTCTTCCCTACTCCATTCACACCAACGATTAAGTTGAATCCTGGCTGAAATTCGAACTCGGCCGTCTCGATCGCGCGGAGATTGGCGAGCTTGAGCGACGTGACCCTCAAGCCCACGCCCCGACATTAATTCGACCCGTCACTGCCGCGGAGATGAGTGCAGTTCGGCGTTCCTTCAGGAGGGTGGCCGTGCGTTCAGTCGCGTCACGCAGCTCGTATAGTTTGCGCGTCTCGTTCGCTATGTGCGCAACGATTGCGTACTGCTCGCTTAAAGGAGGCAAAGGAAGGAAGACTTCGAAGAAGCCTTGCGGATAAAGACGCAGCCGTGAGGACCAAACGCCTTTCGAATATCGAGTGACCTCCTGAGCGAAGACCGGTAGACGCACCAGAGCATCGACATAACTCGGTTCGAGTTGGGTTCCGGGCTGATACACATTGTAGGCCGGGCTTACGATGCCGCTAACCGTTGCCACGCCCATTGCGCCCATCCAAGCCCACAGTGTGTTAATAACGAGGTCACCCGACTGACAGATCTTGTATCCCTCAGTTGTCTCTGCCTCGAACATGTTGACGTCCTTTTCTGAGCGGGGAGTCACGCCCGTCAGATGCGAGACAGTAAGGAGCTCTTCCTCGCCTGTTTCGGAACGCTGATCGCGTTCCCTAAACAACCACCGTGCGCGTTCAACCTCCCAATGCGCCGGAATCTCACCCAGCCAGGCGACGCCCGAGTCGCGAAGGGTCGCGGTGGGGGCAAGGCCGCGCGTCACGGCGCTTGTGATGAGCGCCTGGCGCTTTTCCGACAACAGACCGAGCACCCGCTCTTTCGCCGCGACGAGTGCATCCAGTCGCGCCGTCTCGCGGTCGAGGTAGTCGGCGATGGCACGTTGCAGTGCGAGCGGCGGTACTGCGATCTCGGTTTCTCCGACGAGGTCGGATTCTAGACTTTCAACAGTGCTGCCGACTTTGCTCCAGGCGTTCAATAGCTGCTGCTGATGCCCTTCCAATAGTCTCGCGAGGAAGCGCGCTTCAACCAGCGGAAGCGGGGTCATCGCGCGCATGTCTTGATTCAAGGCCACGGGCACTCGATTGATCGCAACTGGAATCGAGTGGCGCAGGATGCCCGAACGCATTACGAGCAGGACAGCACCAGGGGCTACGAGCTTGGTCGCGCTGCCTTCCAGTCCTTCCTTCGTGATGTGGTCTTCCGTGTCGTCAATGATTGCGCTCTTCATGTCCTTTGGCGATACCCAGGGGATGTCGCCATTCCAGTATTCTGCATGTCCTTTGTCCGGAGTTCCCCCGCCGGCAAAGCGGCAAACATGTTTGATCCGTGTGCGTTGCCACTCGCCAGGAAACTCAGCGCCCCAGGAGACCGCGCTCACTCAGTAACCTCCCGCAGCAACCGCATGATCTCTTCCTCCGCTTGCTTAAGCTCCGCGTCGATCGCCTCCAGCGGCCGCGGGGGCGTGAACTTGTAGAAATGGCGGTTGAAGTTGATCTCGTAGCCGACCTTGTCCTTGCTACGGTCTATCCAGGCGTCGGATACGTGCGGGCGCACCTCACGCACGAAGTAGGCTTCGATGTCGTCCTTTAGCGGAACATTCTCGAAATCGCGCAGGTCGGCGTCCGGCTCACATGCATCGTCGTGACCGTCCCTGGCGACCGGCTCGGCTTTCGGGTCTTTCTGCGTGAACACGCTACGGAACAGGTTCTTTTCAGCCTTTTTCCACGTCGACTTTCGTTGGTGCAGTATATCCTCGATGCAATCCGACACTTTGTTCCAGTCGCGCTTCGGCTCGCGGCCTAGCGCCTTGTCGATAGCCTGCACGTCATCCAGTAGGTGCGGACAGGCGTCGAGGAAGCGGGCCTTGTCCTCCAGGGTCATCTGGTAGCGCAGCCGCAAGGGCCGCTCGACAGTCACACGGGTGTAGCCGAAGTCGGCATTATCGAAAATCTTGGAGTTCTCGCCATCGACCATCTGACCGTAAAGCTTCACAATCTCGGCGATCTGGCTTCCAGTAAGGTGGCGGCGTTTATCTCCGAGGCTGCGTTTGTTGTCCTCGCTGCCGCCAGCGGTCCACACGTCGCGCGCATCGATAAGCTGAATCTTGCCCTTGCGCCGCTTCTCCTTGCGATTGGTGACAATCCAGACGTAGGTGCCGATGCCGGTGTTGTAGAACATCTGCTCGGGCAGAGCGACAATGGCCTCGAGCCAGTCATTCTCGATGATCCATTTGCGGATGTCGCTCTCACCAGAGCCCGCGCCGCCGGTAAATAGTGGCGAGCCGCTGAAGACGATCGCGAGACGTGAGCCGTGCTTGTGCTCCGCGGGACGGACAGGTTCGCGTTTGTCCCACATGTGCTGCAGGAACAGCAATGAGCCATCGTTCACGCGCGGCAACCCGGCGCCAAAGCGGCCGTCGAAGCCACGATTGTCGTGCTCCTGCAGAATCTCCTTCTGTTGTTTCTTCCAGTCCACGCCAAATGGAGGGTTCGTGAGAAAGTAGTCGAAGCTCTCTCCGGCGAACTGATCTTCCGTGAAACTGTCCCCATAGCGGACGTTATTGCCGCCGCCGTTGTGGTCCACCTGCTTCATCAACATGTCCGAAGCCGCAGTGGCGAAGGCGCGCTTGTTGTAGTCCTGCCCGTAGACGTAGAGCTTTGCGGCACCATGGTGCTCGCGCAGATAGTTCTGCGCTTCCGCCAGCATGCCACCAGTGCCGCACGCTGGGTCGAGCAACTTGCGCACAGTGCCCGGAGTGGCGAGAAGGTTGTCGTCGTTGATAAACAGGATGTTGACCATGAGCCGGATGACTTCGCGCGGCGTGAAGTGATCACCAGCCGTCTCATTCGCCAATTCGTTGAAGCGGCGGATCAGGTTTTCGAAGATCAAACCCATCTGCTCGTTCGGCACCGCATTCGGATGCAAGTCCACATCGCAGAATTTGGACACGACGAGATAGAGGATGTTCGCCTCGCGCATCCGCTCGATCTCGTTCTCGAATTCGAAGAAGTCGAAGATGTCACGCACGTTCTTCGAGAAGCCCTTGATGTAGCTGACCAGATGCTTCTCGATGTTGTCGGGATCGCCCTTCAGCTTCTCGAAGTCGAGTGGAGAGTGGTTGTGGAACCTCTGGGCTGCTGCTTTGCTGAGGTTGCTATCTAGCGCGTCGCCTTCTAGCTTGCCGCCTTTCCGCTTTTCGTACTCGGCCAGAACCTTGGGCTTTGTGGGCGCGAGGACGCAGTCGAAACGGCGTAACACGGTCATGGGCAACATAACGCGTTCGTACTGCGGAGGGCGATAAGGACCGCGCAACAGGTCTGCGATCTGCCAGATCAAATTGGCGAAGTAGTTGTGGTCAGGCATCGATTAGGTCGTCTTCCTTCGCACTCGACCCTAGAAGGATCTCTTTTTCAAGGAGTTCAATATTCTGGGTTTGTCGCGAGGTAGGCAACCATGCTTTCCAGAAGCCGCCGTGCGCCTTTGTCTGTCGCTGGGCCGCTCTATCCAGCGTTCTCCAGGATGCAGACGATCGCTGTTTGTGCGCCAACCTACTCTCCCTCAAAGTAATCTGAATCAACCCGTTTAAGCTCATATACGCCCACTCCGGCAACCCCTACGTTGTGATCAACCATCAGGGTTGCGAGTCGTTCGCCGTCAATGAGAATTATCTTGGAATTGATTGCGTTGGCGTACTCCTCAGCATCGCGCGAAAAATCCGAAGTCGTGATAAACACTCCTTTATTCGCTCGCTGTCCTTGAAGAGCGCCAGCGAACTTCTGAATCTCTGGGCGCCCAACCGTTGCCTCCCATCGCTTCGCTTGGACGTAGATCACATCCAAACCCAGCTTATCCTCTTTGATAATCCCGTCGATACCTCCGTCCCCGCCGCGCCCAATCGCGCGGCCCGCGTCTCGTCGCGACCCACCATAGCCCATAGCAACAAGCAGGTCGATAACCAGGCGTTCAAAAAACGCCGGAGTGGCAGCTTTCACTTGGTCCAATAAGTCAACTTCGAGGTTACTTCGAAGTTTTTGATACGCTGCGGCAAGCGCGTCCTCTGGCGTCTGGTCGGTATTCAGCTGCTGCTGGAGCACCATCGTCTCTTGCTCAGCACCGCCTTCTCTCCTGTCGCGGCGTCGGGACCTGAACTCCCGGAATGCCTGATATCGGTCGAGGAGTCCGACATCAATCTGGCGCGGGTTCTCAGTAAGTAAAGCACGCCCTGCCTCGGTAATCTGAAACATGCCGCGCTTTGATGAGCTGATCAAGCCCACCTGTTTCAGATACGTGCGCGCCCATCCGACTCTGTTATCGAATAGTGGAGCAGTGCCGCTGGGTAGAAGTTCAGCACGCTCCTCATCAGTAATGCGGGCCTGTGACGCTAACTGTTCAACTGCATCGCGAAAACGATGCTCGCGACCATCGGACGCAAGTCGAAGCAAAGGAAGCATGAGCGCCTGGTAGTCGGGAATTGCCACGCCAACACCTTTCGTTCCGTACAAAAAGCCTCGAGCAAATGGCAACCAGGGGAATACAAAATGCGGGGGTCAATAGTGGCCAATTTGCAAATGAATTTTAGACCGAACTCCCTAGAATGCAAGGACTTCCGCCAAAAATGGCCTGGCTGCGCCGGCCGGTCTCGCCTTATGCTCGTCTCTGCGCCAGCGTTTAAGGCTTTATGCTCCCGATGTTGTTGGGCTCGCTGGGAAAATCATACAAGCTAGGTAGTTATGATGACCTCTTTCCCTTGATCCAATGGACTCGCGAACACATACCGAGAGTCTCCGGTCGTTAGAGTGGATGACGATCTTACGGTGCTCTTTCCTACTGATCATGACCTCATGCATCTTGTCACGCACGGCGGTTGAGTCTTTTTGTTCTGTTGAAGACCAGAAGCGCAACTAGACTGCACGTTTCTTCAAGATTTTCCCTTCGAGGAATCATGATTGCCAACAAACGTAATCATGCCGTCGTCATCGCGAAGGTTCAGCGCCTGCGCAAAGAATATGATGCCCAAATCATGCATCTCATGTGCCTTGGCCTCGATTTCGTCAGCCGAGGCCAGGATCTCGGCCTTTTCCGTTGCAGGATCTTTCAGGCCCCGGAAATGGATCACCCCATTTCTGAACCTGTTCAACTCCTCAGCTTCTTTTATGAAACCCTTCATTTCATCAGCGAATCTCTTGTACCGCCGTTCTGAAATCTTGGAAGTCAAATGGTCGGAAATGGCTTTGACAAGATCCCTCACGACATCGGCCTTTCTTCTGAAGTCCAACCGGCTTACAACAGTTTCAGTCAGACCATAGTCGAATGCGGAAAGGACCAATTGGATGAAAACCTCAAGTGAATGTTCGAGCCAATTGAATTCAATTGTCATCTGCCCGATGGCTGTAAGCTGCGGGAGTGAGACGCCGGCGGCTAGTTTTTTCAGACTTTTTCCTTTCCATCTTTGCTTGCTGAAGTTATAGCATCGCTACATTTTTCATAATATGGGGTTGCATCCTCATATTATGAAAGATATAATCAGCCTATGCTAATCGTTGATACCAAGTCTGCACTTCTGCAAGCCTTAATTTCAGGCGAGGGTTACGGCCTGGAATTGATCGAACGAATAAGAGCAAGGACGGAAGGAAAGGTCGCTCTACTCCAAGGCCGAGTTTACCCAGCCCTACGCGAACTTGAGATCGACGGCTTGGTGAAGAGTTATGAAACCGAACCGCTTGCCGAACGGGGTGGGCGCCCCCGCCGGTACTATCGCTTAACGGCGGAAGGTCGACGCGCTGCCTTGCTGCAACAGAAAGCTGTTCTCGCACTTTTCCAACCTGTTTTGAGAGGCGCACAGTGAGAGTGGCACTCATATTCTTGGTGCTTCGCATTTTTTCCCTATTAGTTTTTTGCCGTGTAGTTTTTCGCAGTGCCTGCATATCGATCCTTACCAGATTTGTTCCTGAAGTACGCAGGGTTCAGAGCTGTGAGGATATAGATATCATTATTGATGAAGCCGTTACAGGTACAGCCGTCCAGAACTCAGCTGATGTAGTTCTCTCAAATGAGCGGTTTCATGTTGTCGTCGAAGCTAAGCAAAACTCAAGCCGAAGAACGATTCGAATGAACCGACGTCAAGCCTCAAAGATTGAAACGCTAATATCTGAAATGCACAAGAAGCAGCAAAAAACAGCACTGCTGGTGCTCGTATCAGCTGTAGTAGTTGCATTGTTCGCAGGTATGCGGAAGTCGTCAACGACTGCGAAGACCACGCCGCTCGCACTCGCTTGTAGCGCGCTAGTACTACTGTGTTATAAACGTTTTGGCCCACAAAAAGGGCAACACGGAAGTTGCCGGATCAACGCACGGGCGAGCTTAATGCGCAGCGTGGCTATTGAATAAGGATTGTGGCGCTCGGC
>Ga0137465_1000117_pt1 | contig 65537 bp, 77 predicted proteins | sample EasRivERMGT828_2_FD_104906 | JGI IMG/M metagenome (GOLD analysis project Ga0137465, IMG submission 104906) | Soil microbial communities from meander-bound floodplain in the East River, Colorado, USA - East River MetaG ERMGT828_2 | ecosystem: Environmental > Terrestrial > Soil > Floodplain ... | reverse complement strand
TGGTGCTGTTATTATTCAAGATGGCGTCACAGTGTTCCGGCCCGAAGGTCACAGTGCTGTCCACCACGGGGCCCAACCTCTCAGAGGCATCAACCCAGAGGATGTGCTTGAAGATCCCGCTGGCCCGACAAGCTTGGATCTCCGCAATGTCCCGGATCCCGACTACCATGTCGGCATTCCGGAGAACCCGCTTGACAAGAATAAGCGGATCATCCCTCCGCAGGATGTTGCACATATCATACCAAAACGTGCGATGCTGGTGCCGCCGCTCCCAAGCCACCTGGGGATGCACTCCCTGGGCTTCGGCAATGTCTGGCAGCGCTGCCCAGGACGTGGACCCACCATATCGCAGGTGGGTTATCCTAGAGAGACATTCGGCGGCGTAATCTTTCCCATGCCGACCGTAGCCAACGATCAAAAGCTTGGGGATTTCTGGCGGGGTATCAAAGTTTGTTCCCATAAGACATACCATTCTTCATTTTCGAAAAACACAAACGGTTTTAAACGATCCTCAACTTGCTGACACAGGAAACACTTCCCAGCGTTTCCCTCATTCAAGACTACACCACATTCCTCACATGTCAAGCTAGCCATGTATCTCCATAGCCCAGCCGAAGGCGGGGGGGATTAGGACGTGGCGTGGGCCGGTGCGGCTTCCAGGAACGACCCCGGGGCAGCACGCGGACATTATCCCGATAGGATTCAACCTCCCGGGCCTGCCGCAGATACTCGAAGAACGCGAGCCGGTAGCTAGTCAAGGGCGAGCGCATTACGTCGGATTCCTTCCTCAGTCAGAATGCTTTGCTTCACGTTCAGCGCGAAAGCCTGGGCGGCCAGTGGGGATCGGAACTTGCTTTCCTTGTGAAGAGCCCCGAGCAGGGAGGACACCTTCCGGGCCCGGCGGGGCAACCGGCGCGCCAGCTTAGCGAGCTGGTGGACATTCATCCCCCGGATCTTGCGCGCCGCGTATTCCTCGGACGATTTCGGGGCTGTTCGAGTCCGGGCACCAATGTCAAACAGTTCAGATGCAGCATTCATATTTCTTTTCTTTCAGTTTCATGATTCAGTTTATCACTTGTTCTTTTTTCGGTCAAACCTTCTGTAGCCCTGTTTCCACAGCAGCTTGCAGAGCTGGCTTGCCCGCTTATCCACCTTGGTTTCGCTCCATTCTGGCTCCAGACAATGGAGCGCCTCATGCAGCAAAGTATTAAGCCTGGACCGTTGCGGCAGATTCTTGTGTATCCAGATCCGCCCCTCGGCCTTCACGCACTCGCCGAAAAAGATAGGAAGCTTGCGGCCCAAACGGTCGCGCCGTTTGTGATACCTCGGATACACTTTTTCTGTAACCCGCAGCTTCATGACGTGTTCGCATTACAAAACCGGACAGTAGTTTCCAATGGCCGCCCATTCGATCCCGATACTCCGCGCCCAGGCATGGATGCGCCGGGATGGGACGAAGAATGAAATGCCGGGGCCGCCGGACCCAACGAGCAAGCCGATGCACTTGCCTTGCGCGTTAAATATGCCGCCCCCCGAGCTGCCCGGGTATGCAATCAAACTCGTCTGGTCCAGCGGATATGGCCAGGGCCAGTCCACTAAGTTGGGGTGCGCGTTGAGCCGGGACAGGATCCCGGAGGTAAGGGAGTCCGGATAGGTGTCCCCGCGCAGGTTCCCCACATGGAAGACCGGGTCTCCGATGGCGCACTCCTGCCAGGGGATGAAGTCAGCGTATCCGTTCCACGGGGCAACCGGGTAATTAACCAGCAGCAAAGCCAAGTCCTCCTCCGCCGAAAAAGCTAGAAGAAAAGCCGGGGCGGAATACTCAGCGACTCGGTAGCCCTCCAGATATTCCCCCTGGATGACCTTGATGCTCTCCACGCCTTCCACAACGTGGTATGCCGTCCAGGCAAAGACATGAACCCGACCCTTGGAATCCGTCTTGCGGACCAGCACGGCGCTGCCTTGGCTCGTCTCTGTGTCGATCAGCACGGTGCAGCTCCGCGCGGCCGTATACACATCGACAACCGCCGGTGCTGACGCGAAAGTTTCCGGTCTAGAATTATTCCGTAACCCCAGTAGATCCGGCGCAAACCACCCCAGAAGTGCCGCCCCCGTCCACAATGCCGCTGTTTTCCACCTGTTCATGATGCTTTTTCTTTCCCCAGTTGATCTTGTCGAAGTTCGCCCGATATTCCCGCGAGAAGCAACTCCTCGGGGCGGACCCCTTGCCCACGGATACCCGGGGGCGTCCATCTTTTCCGTATGTCCCAATGCCAAGATCGCGTGTATTCATACCCATTAAGGTGCGCGATTTTTAGGGGGTGGAAAACTTGAACGGGAGCCGGTTAGACAGGGCGACGCGAGGATAAGCCTCCTTCAAGCGGCTGACCAGTGCAGAGGCATCCCAACCCTTCAGGGCAGATCCCCTGAACTGGTCCCGGCGAATCCGTTTATCGTGGCCCTCGAAGCCCGACAACCAATTTTGATAGTGACGCAGGGCTTGCCCGCGCAAGTTGAATTGTGAATCTAGTATTTCGTGGTGTCTCATTGTATTATTCCTTGTCATGCGGGCAGTTGTGTTCTGTTGCGGCCGCCTTGAGGTAGAGCGGCACCAAAATTTCAATCATGGTCCTGGGCGGGCGGTCCCAAAAAATATCGGCTAGCACGGCATCAACCCCGCTGCGCGCGCACCGCTCCAGCGCGCGGCAAACCCGGTTGCGCTGCTTAAGGCGCGGAAACAGACTGATCATCTTGTCCCGGAACTCCACACGGGGGCCGCCCCGAGCATCGACTTCATCCCTGTGTTTAGCCATCCCGGCAGCCCAGTCCCGGGCGCTAGTCCCAAGGGGAATCAAGCGCCACCGCTTCCAGCCCTGCCCGATATCCCGCAGCAGTTTCCCGTTGCTCCTGACGGAGATCCGGTCGCCGAAACGCTCGATGCGGAGAAGTTCAGTCCCGTTATTTTTTAGGCAAGCCATAATTAAAGTTCCTGAGGGCGGTTTTCGTAGTGGCTCGCGAGCGGGTCCCGGATGAACTGCTCAATGGCTTTCCTGGTATGCTTGATGCCAAGCGCCTTGCAGGTGCCCTTGAAGGCCCGGCCATCGTGGTTATAGGTGCCCTGGTCAATGGCCGCGTGCATGCGCGCAGTAACACTTGGCAAACCCTCAGGGTTGAAACCGTAATCCCCGGGGTAAGCGGCCAGTGCCGCCGCAAGCTGCTTCGCGTATTCCAATTTGAATTTTTCAATGTTATTCATGCCATTAATATCGTTCACGCAGATTCAAAAGTCAAAAACTATTTTTAGAAAAAATCCCCGGTGTCCTGCCCGGGGATATACCTAGCGCCCCTCGGCGTTTTACGGAAGCGGTGTGAAGGTGCCGATCCGCAATTGAACCGGCGGACCCGGCTTCAGCGGCAGGGACAAGGACGCCTGGGAGGAGAACCCACTTTCGCCGACCGAATTGTAAGCGGTGACAACGAAGTGATATGTGTTGCCCGGCAACAGATCAGTGACAACGCCAGTAGTGACATTGCCAAGCTGTATCACCTGGGCGTTTGTGTAATCGCCGTCCACGGTGGACGTATACAGCCGATAGCCGATAACGTTATCCTCGGGCGGGTTGGCATCCCAGGCGAGTCGAGCGGTGACCGCGTTAGCGGTAACGGTGAGCACAAGCAGGGCGAGTATGGATAAGAACTTTGTCATGGTATTGGTTCAGCTTTCTTTAGGTCTGGCCAGTCCCCAAGCGGAGTCCAGGGGTCACCCCACTCTCGCACTACGCGAAAGAAAAAGCGAGGGGAACCAGCCACGGTTTGGTTTGGAATTTCCACAACGTATTGACCGTTGCGGATTGAATAGGGACCCTGGACTTTTATCCAAGGCCCCTTGTTCAAATCGGTTTTGATTTCGAGCCGGTCCTGGCAGTTTTCTTCATACTGCCAGAAGACAAACAGCGCGAGGATTATGGGCAAGAAGCGTCTCACAATATGGGCTTCTTTACGGTCATGCTGATGTTGCCGAGCGGATAGCCCCGGCCCTCAAGCCGATGCCATACTGAGCCCGTGAATAGGGCAAGCAATCGCTCCCACCAGGACAAAGACCACCGAATAATGACAACCTCGTTTGCATCATCAACATACGCCGGTGTCCCTTCTCTGCCGCTTCTCGGGTAGTTGCACTCCGGGAATCTTTTGAGTTTCATCGGGTGGCGTGATAATCCACGATTGCCTGGGCGATACCGCGCGCAAACACATCGGCAACATCGGCGAAGCTGCCCACTTCGATCCTGGCCCGGTCGGCGTAGTAAATCGAATACAGCGCAATCACCAGGTTCTTCACGTCAATAGCGATTTCGTCGTCCAGCGGGATCAGGTTCAACTGGGCCACCAGAAACGACGGGTCGAATTGACCGGTGTCGCGAATCGTTTCGAACACGCCTTGGACCTGGACGAAATACGGCTCCAGGTTGGGGCGCTCCACAAGCACGCGACGGATTCCGGCGGACACGAGCGGAGTCACAGCGGCCTTGACTTGCTCGATCTTAACGGGATCGCGCGGGGCGTTGGGGTCCGATGTGGCGCAGCCGGTGGCAAGCAGCACGGCGGCAAGGAGGATGGGGAGGATTTTTTTCATGGGTGTTTTCTTTCGTTGTTGGTTGATATTTACCGTTCGAGGTAATATGCACCATTAAAACAGCCTGTCAATCACATCCCGGACGATAAGACAACCGACCCCGGCGGCGACAAAGATTAAGAGAAGTTCGATTCCAGTCATAAATTATTTATGGGTTGAATGTTAGCAGGACGGTGGATGGGTGTTAGTTGGGCGGTTGCCAAATACGTGGGCCAACTGCACAAGGTCCTCGGCGGACGGTAATTGGTAATTGGTGATTGGGTCCGAGTCGCATGGCACGGGTTCCGGATCCAGCGCCAGCATATCATGCAGCGTTCGACCCCACGCGGGGACAAAAACCCTTTCATGAAGGCGGGGGCCTACGAAAATTCCGCCCAGGAAAACAGTATCCGGGCCCTCATGAAATAGAAAAAATTCCTCCGCGCCCCCACCCCAGCAAATGGGGCGGCAGCGGCCCGGCGTCCCATACGGGATGGGCCCATCGCGCCCTTGCCACACCGCCGGGAAGGACCGCACACTCAGATAGAAAAGCCGTGCATGGCGGTCACCAGGGCACTCGATGTGGGTTCCCGCTTTGGGGTCAGCACCATTCTGTTTAATCATTTCGTTAAGGTCGTTCATTACTTTTGCCCTTTCTTTCATTCAAGACTTCCTCGGCGGCGCAGCAAAAACAAGACTTGCACCGCTCCGCGCCTTCCAGGCGGGCCACACGGCAATGGCGCTCAAGTTGCAAATCCGTCAATCGCACCGCCTGTTTTTTCCAAATCTCAAAGGATGGTTCGCTCATAATACTTTCACCCGGGTTATGGCGGTCTGAAGGTTGCCCTTCCATTCGCCGTGCTCTTTGACCGTGTAGTCAACCGTCAACTCAGTCCCGGCGTCAACATTCAAGCCGTTGCCGGTTTTCCAGATGGCTTGATCGCCTTCGGGGGTCAGAAGGCGGTGAATGAACGTGATGCCATAGGCGGAGTCAAAGGAAGCCGATCCCTTGTAAACCAGCGTGGCTTTCTTAACGCGGACGCCGACCGTTCCAAAGTGTTTCGAGACCGGCCGGGCGGCGCGTTCAACTTGGATCTCCAGGGCGCGGCGATGGGCTTGGATGATGTAAGCAGCGATGCCGCAATCCCGAAAAGTAATGCACTCCGCCTTGGCAACAGTCCGCAAGTTGTGGTCAAAATCAGTCTTGACCTCGATGGCCTGGGCCCAAGCAAGAGCGGCTTGGGCCTCTACTTTGGCTTCCTCGGAAGGGTCCACGCACTCACTACGGGGGCGATTCTTGGGCGGGAACATGGCGCTGAGGGCCTCTTCCGTGGTGCTGGTAGTCATGGACTCCTCAGCCTGCTTGCGCGTCCTGAAGCCCCAGCGGCGCGCGCACTCCGCGACATAGCCAAGAAAATTAAGAGTCCCGACACCATCACCCCGGCCGCCAAACCCGCCCCCGTCGCCACCAATGGCCGAAGGATCCTCCAGGAACGCGGAGAAGTCGGAGAGCTGAGAAAGATACTCGGCATAAGCAGCAGCATCGGCGGCGGACTTGCCCAGGCCCAGGAAGTCCGTCAGGCAGTCCCGGCCGACCTGCTTGCGCTCGCCGCTGATATGCTCCACAACGAAGGTATCCTTGCGGTTGCGGTCGATGTTGCAATGGTCGCACTTCGGGGCACAGGTGCGATATGCGGAGAGATAGACTTCACCGGCCCCAGGGAACACCCGGATAATGTTACCCTCGCCAGTGTGCTCCAGCGTCGCCAGGAAGCGCCAATCCGGCAGCTTGGGGACTTCCAGGTCAACAGTGACCTCGTGCATCAACACCGCCCCGCCGTTGTCCTGGGGCACCAGGGAGGACGGTCCAATGATCATCGACACCAGCGGCACCCCCAGCTTGACGGCGCGCTTGTTTAAGCGGGCAACGGTGGCTTTGACTTTCCCCAGCAGGTCCGGCGATATCTTGAATGTCTTATTCATGCTTAAATTATCGTCTGGTTCAGGTGTAAAGTCAAAAATTATTTTCAACTATTTTCTAGGGGATTCCCCGGTCAATGCCGCGTGTGCGGATACGACACCCCGCAACCTGGACGAGTGCATTTCATGCCTTCCACTAGTTTATTCAATCGCGCTTGGCATTCAGTAAGCGCCAGTATGACCTCAGGTGACCCCCATACTACGTCCCCGCAAGCTTGGCCGCATACCCGGGACCAAATACTAGCAGAGACGGCGCGCAACATAAAGCTGTGATCGTCAAAACCAAAATGATCTCGAAGCGCTCGCTCGATAATTTCGAGATTGCACGTATACCCGATTTCAGGATGGATTGTTGTAATCTTAATTGTTGTTTTCATGATTAAAATATCGTCCAGAACCGAAGGAAAGTCAAAAATTATTTTCTAGGTAAAACTACTACTCCAGAGCCGGGGTTTGCCGCTTCTGTTTGTGCTTCCTCCCGGCCGCGCAGTATGGGCACCCGCCATGGTTGCGGCAGGTCCGATCATGAGCCCTGGATCCACGATACGGGCGACGATGCTCCTTGCCGTGCTTGATGGCTTTCTCCAGACTCATGATGCTTTCACCCAGTAGAGTCCCTGGACACGCTTTCTTGAATGCCATCCTTTTTTCGCTGTGTCATGTATGACCCCGTCAATCACCGCGAAAACGTGCCCTCGAACGGTAATCGCAAAACAGCCGCAAGGAATGTCCTCCAGCACAGCGGCCACTGTCGGTCCAGGCGAAAAAGTCATTTTTTCCAGATCATAGTGTTTGACAGCTAGGTCCCACTTAAACTTGCGCTGGGCTTTGCGGCCAAGCGCGCGCAAGTCCTCGTGAGCGGTGGCATAATTCGTCTGGAGTAATAGGGCGATTGCGCGCACCGCGCAGTCCCGAATCTCGGTTCCAAATCCATCGGACTTGCGGCCCGCGTCACAGCGTTTGTATCTAATTTCCATAGATTCCTCCAGGCTCATTTCAATCTAAGCGTGCCGATCTTTAGCAGAGCGCGCACATATTCCAGCTTGCCCTCTGCACATTCTTTGTCGCGAGCGTAAATCCCCTTCAGATTGTCGTTGTCGCCGTCTTCAATCAGCTTGTCAGCTTCGACCGGCCGGGCGGCGAAGAACCGCCAGGGCAGCCGGACCAGCTTGGCGTAGCGCTTGATTTTGCGCAGCTCAAACCAGCCGCGCGGGGTGCCGTCAGTCTTGAGATAAATTGTGCTCATGGTGCCTTAGGCTGAGATTTCACCGGCCTTGATCAACGCTCTGGCGGTGCGGCCATAGCTTCCCTGAAGGGACCAGGCCAGGCCAGTCTTGACCAGATGTTGGAAAAGTTCAACGGTCGCCTCCTGGTCCAACTCGCCGGACTCGAAGGCGATGATGTTGCCCGTCACGTCGTAAGGTTTTGTTTTCATGATAAGAATATAGTTCAGGTGTCAGTGGTTGTCAAAAATTATTTTCCAAAATCTTTGGCGTGTTCCCGGGCGACCAGGAATGTTTTACCCTCGGGGGTGTCCCGAAAAGCGCGCCACTCCTGAGAATCGAGGTTCTCCAATTGTTTCTTGGCCAGGTAGGAAAGCCATTTGATACCCGCCCCGGCGACTTGCTGAATCATGGCGCGGTTCCAGGATACAACACTAAGCCGCAAGCTGGCCAGGGTTGAGCTGTCCGGGTCAACGTGGGTGACCTTGGCCATCCCCTCACGAAGCTGGTCCAATTGAGCGGGCGAGAATGTATTGTCTTTCATGGTGTTAATATCGTCCGCCCGGAAGCAGAAGTCAAAAATTATTTTCAACTATTTTCTAGGGGAATCCCCTTCCTACGGTCAGGTAAATCCCCTAGAAAATAATGTGGACGTAATAGCGGAGATTTATCACGTTGGCATGATATCTGCCCGCACGGGGCAGCCTATTGCTTCGCTCCTCAGCATCGCCTGGAAGCACGCCAGTCGGCTTTGAGCCGCGAGCGGGTGTGCCGGTGGCCGCAGTGGGCGCAACGGGCTTCCTTGGCATCCTGGGGCACCAAGAACGTCTTATTGCACGCGCCGCAGCGAAGTGGAACTTGTTTCATGGTTGCTCACGAAAAATCATGACACACGGATGGGGTAAAAGTTTGTCCGTGGCCAGCTCAAATAGCGGAAACTCCCAAACCAATTCGGATGGCCCCGAGTTGTCATGTCTCCAGGGAGGGCGGCTGGCAGATACAAAGACCTCCGCTTCTGGGTCGCACCGCTCCAGCTTCTTAATCAGCTCGTTGACTTTCATATCAATTTGAAAAAGTGTGGATGGTTTCCGTCGCGTCTCAGGATCCCGATCTCCTGGGCGATGCTCTCCAGCTCATACACGGTGACCCGGTCTTCCCAGATCAGCTTGGCCAACCGGTCGCGCATACGCCGGACCGCCGAATGCTCACGGTGCGGCCGTAGCGCGCGCAGCCAAACGCGCACCAGCTTGATGTTATCCTTGCAAGCGTTCATTTGGTCACCCAAAAATTTCCCGGTGCTCTTCCGGGGTTATCGGCATGTCGGTGGCGCAATCCACGTAGACATGATCCCCGGGCCATGTGCCAGTGGCATTGCAGTCCCAACACCAAAGATACTTGCGGCCATTGCGCGCGAGGATGGGGACCTCGGTGCCACCGCATCCTGGTATCAATCGCGGAGATAGCCGGGCATGCACCCGCTTCAGACTCCGGATCTCAGATTGGAGCTGCTCCAGGCGGCGAGTCCACTCGGCCGGGCTTGGAACATGATACAACTCCGGATCAGGCGGCTGGGCGTGATGGTTGCGCTTCAGCGATTCAAGGGCGCGCTCAAGGAGGGCAATCTCCCGATACAGCACTTGGGCGGGTGCAAGTTCAATAGTCATAATTATACTTTGGCAGCTTGACGCGTTTTATGAACGCGAATGTTAAATTTGACCGCGTTAAACCCGGACCCGTAAGCAGTGCGCAAAAGCCGAGCATGCCCGTTGCAGTAATAAATGGGCTCCCCCTTGGCTATGAGCTGAATCAAAGCGCTAGCAGTAGCGGGACGGTCGCCATAACAAGCATGCATTATCCCGAGTTTAAGCGCACTAACGAGCGCTTGGTTAAGATCGGTTCCGTTAGATAGGTCCATAAGATTACCTCAGGTTGACTATTCCATAGGGGCCGCAGGGATACTGCCACCAGTCGGTCCGGATACTGCCCCGGACATGCTTGGCCGGTCCCCCGGCGTAGCTGGTGGGCTTGTAAATATCGCCGGTGTTCTTGTCCACAAGGCAGTAAATGGATTTGCTGCCCGGGTCACAACGAAGAACGCGGAAGAACCGGCCGCCTTCGGTGAAGCGGATCGTGACTTCCAGTGTGGTGGGGCAGGTGAAACCCCGCTCGACCATGGATGTTATAATCTTGGACTGAAGGTTTGCGCAGAATGCGGTGATCTCGTCGTTGGTGATTGGTTGCGTTGTCATTGGTGTAATATAATTGGTGATTGGTGAGTTGTCAAAAAGTATTTTCAAAAATTGGATGCGGCACCCGGGACTTGCACCCGGACGCGCGGGGCTGGCTTATCTGCTTGGATCGGCAAGCTACATCTTGCCAGTCGATCCCCCGCGCGGCTCTTGCTGCCGCCACAAGTGTCAGAGGTTCACTGCGCCCATCTCAGTCTAATGTCACCCTTCCGGGGACTGCTCGCGGCATCTCAGTTACCGCTCTGACATTTAAACTATCGTCCAGCCTGGGAAAAAGATCAAGAATTAGTTTCGATGATTTCTACGGGCCGATGCGTAGGGGATTCCCCTAGAAGGATGGCTTTGGTGTAGTCAACCGCGTAAGCCACCTTAGTATGATTGATGTTCACAAACGCTTCCAAGGCCGCTTTCAACTCGGGCACGCCGTCCAGGTCATCTGTTTCAAAGTCCTCATAAGCTTCGTCCTGAATGTCACTCAAGACGCGGCCTAGGAAGTCCTGGTCCACAAATTTATTTGTCTTGCAGGCCCAGACATAATCGGGACGGCCAGTTTCTTCATCGTCATAGTGGAAAAGCGAGTCGAAAAGGTCTTCAGTGCTGCTGTAGTAATGATCGTTGTAATATACCCACCCGGCCCAATCCTGGTGATGGATCTTCTCCGCCTTCGTGAATCGCCCCAGCTCGCGCTCGTCCTCGCGCGCCTCACGGCACGGGTTGCACACCGACCAGCAATACTTCTTGATTGACGGCAACGGGTCTTTGCAATCCTCGCATCGCCGGTCGCAGCACCTATCACCGCTCTCCTTGTTTGGCCAAAGAGTCCCGCACTCGTCGCAATACCATCGGTCCAGCGGAACCCCTAGATTGTTGTAGAATTCGCACGCGCTCATTTAATCTCCTGTTGGTTCTTTGATTTGGGTTGGGGTATGCTTGGCTTGGCCTCGAAAAAGGGATCCACCTGGATGTTATTTTTGATTATCCGGCTCTTCAGATCCTTCTGACCCTGGTGCAGCACACGCAGCTCCGAAAAGATGGAACCAAGGTTTTGGTGTGTGAATTTTTCAACTACTGCGAGCTGATTCTCCAGCACGGCCAGGCGGCCATTGATCTGCTTCTCCAATTTAGTTGTGCTGTCAATGAGACTGCGCGTGTTTTGTCTGTAGCAACTTCCGGACGTGATCCGGCCTGCCTCCAACATCTTGACTTTATTATCCAGATTTGCAATCTGCGCCTCATGTCGGACCACGTCTTCAATACAGTCATCAATTACTGAATGCCCCATAATTTTTTCCTCCAGCGCAACCAGCCGGTCCGAAAGGTCTTGATCGCTCTGCGCCTTTTTTTCGGAGTCAATGGATGAAGCGTTGCGCAGCGCGGCAACATTGCGTTTCAGCATGTTCACATCCTCCCCCAGCCGTTCATGCGTGAGTGTGTCGGTTAGAGTTTTGATCTTCTCATTCGCATAATCGCGGCCGGGTTGCAGCAGCTCTCGGGCTCGCCGGGCGACTGCATTCCAACATTGATGGACGTTGCCATCGCAGTCCACAAACGCTTGTTCCAGTCCGTAGCCCAAAGATTCATCGCTGCTGATGTCAACATGTTTAATTTCGCTCATAAGGTTGTCTTAAGTGGATTGTCTTGGATGTATTTGATCAGGGTTAAAACATTTGAGGACTCACCGGCTTGTTTTTCCGCGAGTGCTTCCCGTGATGAAAAAAAACATGTGGAGTCCAGCCCCAGAAAACCCTCGTCCGGCCCGTAGCACGAGCAATGGTTTAGATCCACCAAATACCATTCTCCGGTCGTGGCTTGGATGATTGCATCTCCCGTGCCCTCCCAGGACCCGACCGCATACCAGTAAACACAGCGGGCGATGCGCTCAAAGATTGGCATGCTCTGTATGCGCTCAAAGTCATTTTCACCCATCGGGCAAAAATCATAGCTGGTGTGGCCTGGGTCTGAGATAAGATGGTTTATGCAAATAAATCTCTCGTAAGGGTTGCTCATAGGTTGGATGTATTATTTTATGCGTGAGAAAAATGCTTTGCGGGCTCGCTGGTGTTTAGCCGTTAGCTGATCCCGCTCACGCCGCTGACGTTCGAGCAGCTTGTCTAAGGCCACGCGCTTCTTGTGCCACAGGGTGAAGTCAACGGGCTCTGGTTTTGATCTCACAAGTTTTTGTTTTGAAGTATTTTGTTCTCTACCACCGCAAGGCGGGCTTCGTGATCAGTCAACTGTTGTTCAAGACGGGCTATGACTTCAAGAACGCGGTCCCAGTGAAGTTTCTCGTGCTTCTGTTTTTCAGTGGCCGAGATTTTAATTTCAGTCAAGCGATGCCATAGGGCACCAATGCGGGCTCGCATGCCTGGGTATTTGTCGTCCTCGAAGTTCCCCATGTGTTCCTCGATCTTGTCCGGGAAGTTCAGGTGGGCGCGAGAAGCAGTCTTATTTTTTCGGAAGACATTCAAGCGCATCGTGGCTATGTCCCACCACAGGGCAGCCTCCTCAGCGGTGGAGCAAGACTTCACATGCCACAGGCGGCCGAGCAGGTGAATATGGACTACATAAGCTCCGCTCTTCAACTTGGTGACCCCGTAGAATATTGATCTCATGCGAGGAAAGTAGTGCATGGTTTTTGGTGTGTCAAACTTCGTGTGCGGTATAAAGAAATTGGTGTGCGGTGAAAGGTGCGTGGTTATTGGTCTGAGTCGAGTTAGGATACAACTGGTCAGGTGCCAAATGTTCTCTTGGAAAAATATAGGCAAAATACAAAGATATACTTTCCATGAATATATCAGGTTGTATTAATATATTTCCCATGTGAAAATTAGAGTATAGTAGAATACATACAAACTCGGGAGGGGCCAGTATTCGCGGGTCTTTTATTATCACAAGATTCTATACATTTCCCATCTGGACCCCGTTTGGTATGTTCCGGCCCACTGATTTTCGGTCCGGCTGGATTCTCGCACTCTTAATCATGTCTGACAAGAAACTTTTCGCCGTGATGCCGAAGTCCATTCAAGACATTCGGAAGTCCGCCAAACAAAAAACCAGAACCAAAGACCGCAAAATCTATGCCGACGCAATTAAGCGACTCGCTGGCAACTAAACTGTATCTCACCTTCATCGTCCTGGAGGGCGACGTAAACAAGACCTCGGTGGCTTGTGATGTGCCTGAGGATGTTGTTGAGGAATACGCGAAGCGGGAGGACTGGCGCGCGCGCCTGGAGACCACGAAGCGCTTGGCCGGTGATTCGCGTGGGCCTGCCGAGATTGAGCGGCTGTTGAACCGCGCGGGCACCTACGTCCAAGCAATGCGAATCCGCCGGGTGATTGATGTTGTCCTGAACGAGCTGGAGAAGCGCATGGTTGACTCGCGGGACACAACGGTCCTTGAGGCGTTCACCTACACGGACAAGGAGGGCAATCGGCGCATCGACCTTAAGCCCCTGGCCGAGCTGGCATCATCCGCACAGAAGCTTTCCACCGTGGCTTTTTCGGCAATGGCGGATACGGCCGGTGAGCGCTTGAAGCGCCTGGAGGGCTCAATGGAGCGTCAAGACGATGCCCTAGCGATGGGCGCGCGAGTGTTGCAGGGCCTCAGCAATATCCCGGCCATTGCAGGCTCCTCCGAGCTGGTGGCTCTGGAGTCCGTTCGTAAGGCCATCGAGAAGCCCAAATCCTAAGCAAATCACTTAGGATTAAGCTTATATTGAGTATCAAGCACTTATGATCATTACTATCCTGAGTGATATGCTTAGGTAAGCGAAAGTAGGGCGCGCGGTGCAATTTTTGCACGTATGCGCGGGGTTTTGCGTGAGTTTCACGCATCTCGGCGACCTGGGCGGCATGCGGCAGGATTTGCCTGGCTGTGGGTCGGCGCACAATCCGTAGAATGTGGTCCGAGGCCGTCAGGACCGCCTGAAATGATGTCTTTTGAGGCACTTATGTATGTCCTGGGCACAGGAATGGGACACCCACCCCACGGGGGGCGCGCGCACGGCAGGATTTGGCTTAGTGATGGTCGGTATATGAGAAAAAAATGCCTCGTGGGACGCTTAGATACACCAGAAGTGACGAAACAACCAGGAAGTTGGCGCTTTCTTCGCCATAAATGACGAAAAATCGGCTTTCGCGCCCCTTAATTTCGGCGACTTTATCATGCAGGCAGTATAAAACTCAACCAAAGGCACTACAATGGCAACTATTCGACTGACGTGGCCCGCCAATCCGGCTTCCGAGCTGGTGGACGGGTATGAAGTGTGGCAATCTACCAATGGGGGCTCCTCGCAGCCCCTCACGGTGGTTACCGCCAATCAACTGGACATCCCCAACCCCACTCCGGCGGCCTACGCCTGGACGGTTCGGGCGCACAACCTGATCGGCTACGGGCCCCAAAGCCCGGTGACCCCTGGACCGACGCTTCCCAGCGCCCCAGGGACCATTACGGTCACTGTGCTCTAAGCACCGTCCACCAATCACCAAGACCGGTCTTTTATTTGACCGGTCTTTTTCTTTGTGCTACTGTTCCACCATGCCACGGCGAAACGTGAATTTGACTGGGCTGGGATACAAAAATGAGCAGGCCATTCTGGATGACCTGGATCCCATCATAAAAAAGTGGGCAAAAAAGCTGGATGTGGAACAAGAAGTGCTGTGCGAGTCCATAGCCTATCTCTGGGCTGACAGCCGCAGGAGTGCAGATAGGGCAGTTCTGGGTTACCTCAGTGAGAATGAAATCGGGATATTCGGCGGGAGATAGATTGACATCAGGAAACAGGTGTGTTAGATTACCGAAAGTTATGCCAGACATTTCCAGACGAGATGAAGCAGACCTAACTGTAAAAGGGCGGTGCGAATACAATCAGCATCGGAACAATCTGCTGCTTAAACAGACGTATGATTTGATGACCGCTGTTGGGCGGTCTTTCCCGACACCTGATCGGGACGCCTGTTTGTCGCTGCTTCACCAAGCGGTGAAGTCCCTTCGACAGGACAGTCGATCATGGGAGTATAGAAAAAATGAAGAATACTAACCCCAATTGGGTTAGTGCCCCCTATTCGGTTGCCTACGCCTTTTTTGGTAAAGTTCCCAGGGGGTTAAAGTTCACTGGGCCGCCAAAAAAACACCCCCGGAAGCTTCGCGGGGTTGACAACAGGAAGCGGGTGTGTTAAATTACCGAAAGTTATGCGAGAAGTCACATTGAAATGGGATTCGAATCCAGTGTGCGAAGAGATCATTGAATATCGGATCGAAATGAACGGGCCGAGGAACAACCACATCTGGGAGACAATTGCATCGGTGGGTCGCGGTGATTGTTCACACACGCGCAAAATCCCGGATGAAGGTCAGTATCAGTTTCGGATGAAAGCAGTCGGCAAAAGCGGCCTAGTCAGCCCGTATTCCCGAGTGTGGACGATTTACGGCCCCCCGTCCGCCCCCGACTTGCAGGAACCAGTATACAGAACGATTTCATGAATAGGCGAACTTTTCTTCGATCAGTGGCAATCGGTGTGGCAGCGATGTCCGCCGCGCGCGCTGTGGGTATTCAGTCGCCAAAACTACATGGCATACCGAAATGCTGGATCAAGAATCCTGCCTGGGAGAACGCCCCCTATGAGATTCATTTTTTCGTTATGCCTGATGGAGTGTTGCCAGTGGTTAGGAACAGAAAGACGATGACGGTGAAGCGGCTCCGCGATGAAATCAAAGATTTGTTTGACGTTCCGGTTCGCTTCCGGAACGAGTCATTTCCACTTCGACTGGGGCAGGATAAAAAGATTGTCCACGTCCTGGCCCCCTATGTTTGACACAAAACTTTTTCATGGCACCTTAATGGCACGATACTATTATGAGTGAAGATACCCACAGTAGCAAAAATATTCTCGCCCATGAATCATGCAATTCAACTGCCGCGCCCCAGGCGTTCAAGGGGATCCCCACTTGTGATCCGCCCGGCGATGCGCTGATTCAATTTGAGCTGAGCCAAACCCGGCGGGGTTTGTTCGACCTGGAGGTTACGCTTCATCGTTTCCAGAATTCGTCCGCCTCCCGCGAGCGAGCGTTAGCCATCACCAAGATCCAGGAGGCTATCTTCTGGCTGGTGGCGGACCTTAACCGGCGCGGGGTGAAGTCGTGAAATCAAGCAACGAAAATATTTTTATTGTGACTGCAATTGGTGGTGTATTGGGCCTTGCCATTTGGTTGGGAGTGACTCTGGATAGGGCCCAGGAGAAACGGGTTGCCAGCCCGCAGGTGGTCGAGATCGAGGGCTGCGAGTATTTTCATTGGGAAACTTATTACGGATATCCCGTGCTCACCCACAAAGGCAACTGCAAAAATCATGAATAACCCATCCGAGACTTTCGAAAAAATTGTTGCTAGTTCAGTGGTCGTATTGACCCTGGCTGGCGCGGCAATCGGAATTGGTATCCTATTGAGCGCCTTTTGCCCAAAAGAGGATCACACAGCGCCCCCGCCGCGAGAGCTGCAAAATGTCCGGGTCGGCACCTATGACGGGTGCGAGTATATCTGCGTCCTGACCGAATGGACGCACAAAGGCAACTGTAAGAATCATGAACGATAAATTCATACAAACGTTGGTTTCACTGGTGGTCACGCTGATTGTGCTATCGGGCCTCGCGGTCATGGTCTGGATCATTTTCGCCTTTGTCTCGCTGGCCGCGCGGATCCTGCTTTTTGATGTATGATCCTCTGCATGTTTAGCGCCTGGGCGGGGATCTGCACGCTGGAAACCTTAGTGTTTGCCGCGTGTATGGAGCGCCCGCCTGCGTGCTGGCGGAGATTTCTGAACTGGTCCCAAGACAAAATGCCGCCTGTAGCAGAGCCCTGCCTGATTTTTTCTATAACCTGGCTGATGATGGTGCCTCCGTGGTTCCTGTTGGCTTGGTATTTTGAAAATTTATGAGCGAATTGCCCAGACATTCCTGCTCTGATGCCCGGTTTTCGGGAATTAAAATCCGGACCATCGTGAAGCGGTTTGTCCCTACGGGCAGCGCGTGGCGTATCTGGACAACCACGGAGCCCAAGAAATATTGCAGGTTGCGCCAGCAGGATTTTGCGCCGGATGCTTTTGACGCCCACGCTGAGCGGTATCTCGGGCGTCTCCTGATCCAGCGGGACGGGGAGCAGCGCGCTAGCTGCCAACTGAGGGCCCTTTGGTGGCGGGATGCGCGCCCGATTTTTGTTGCTTTGTTTTTCTATGCGCTGGCTTTTGCGGTCGCGTTCGTTTTTATCAGAGTGTTGTTTTGAAAACTTATGAATGAACCATTACTAAAATTCGAGGCGTTCGCGAAGATCCCCCGCCTTTTCAACGACGCGGTGATCATCACGGAGAAAATTGACGGCACAAACGCGCAAATTTTTATCGCCTACGACGGGGGCCCAATACTCGCCGGGTCCCGCACTCGATGGCTTACCCCCGGTAAAGGGGACAATTATGGGTTTGCCCTTTGGGTCGAGCAGAACCGCGAAGAGCTGCTCAAGCTGGGCCCCGGACGGCACTTCGGCGAGTGGTGGGGCTGTGGCATCAACCGGGCTTATGATTTGCATGAGCGCCGGTTCTCGCTGTTCAACGTCCACAAGTGGACCGATGACGCAGTGCGGCCCAAGTGCTGTCGCGTGGTCCCGACGCTGGAAGTTGTCCCCAGGTTTGACACTAAGCGCATCGAGGCGGCCCTGGAGAGCCTTCGCCACGGGGGCAGCGTCGCCGCCCCTGGGTATTCCAAACCGGAGGGGATCATTGTTTTCCACTGCCGCAGCAGTCACCTTTACAAGGTGCTGCTTGAGAACGATGGTATTCCCAAGGGGAGCCACTAATGAGCGCCGAAGCACATAACTGCGACGAACAGGGCCGGGAAATGTGCTGCTACTGTTGGCGCGCCCCCGCCATGTGGAAGCGCACCTATGACTCGATCCCCGGCGAGGACCACATTTGCCAGGTGTGCAAAGATTACGTCCATGACATTGACTCCCGAGACCAAGAATTGTTACCAATATGAAACCTGAATCTTTTTGTGAGCTGGGAAAACTTGTAGGCGAATTAGACGAACAAACCCGGTTAGGACGTGAAAGGCTGGCTGCTGCAATTAATGATGCCGGTAAGTGGCCAGATGATCTTTCAAATTCCGCGCGGCTGCTACTGATTTCGTATGCTGGGCGGCAGAATGACTGGGACAGTGGCCAGCACACCGCTTCACTGGAGACGCACATACAGCAAGTGGCGTCCGGCGTGGGCTATATCAAGTCCAAGATGGCAAATTGGGTTAAGCTGGGCCTGAACTACCCCCGCGAATGAACCCCTGTTTTTATCTTGTCACCTTCCGCCGGGATTTGCTCATGGCGGTCTGGGCTGTTCGCTCCCTGATTCTCAACATGCGCGGGGACTGGGATCTCACTGTTGGGGTCCCCGATTCGGATCTGGCGCTTGCGACGGCGCTATTTGGCCGCGAGCGTGAAATACTTGGGGGCCGCATGCGGATCTTTTCGTTTGAGGAACCGGCGGGCAAGGGGTTCAACACCCACCAGAAGATTGAGTGCCGCGCGGATCTGGAGGCCCCTGGTTTTAGCCACTATATTCATGTGGATTCGGACTGCCTGCTCCGCAAGCCGCTGGATGTTTCCATCTTTTTCGAGAACGGCCGGGGGATCTGGTATTACGATTACTACGCGGAGATCATGTCGCAGAACGCGAATCTGAAGTGCTGGCAACACGCGGTGAAGCTGGCCACCGGGCTCAACCCCCGCAAGGAGTATATGCGGTGCTTCCCCATTGTCATCCCGCACGATACCTACGCTGCCACGCGAGGCATGGTGGAGCGGCACACGAAGCAGGACTTCGGGGAATACGTTATTAACTGTGAGAACGCGTATCCCCAGACCTTCGCTGAGTATAACACCCTGGGATTTTGCGCCAATGTGAAGAACCATCCGATTGCCTGGAAGCGGTTTGTTCGGGAGACTCCAGCTTGGGGCAAGGGGACGTTCGCGCAGTTTTGGACGCATGGCGGGCCGGATTTTGTGATGCCGGACGGCCCCTCAGCAGGGTTGTCAGCGCGCGGGGTGGCCAAGGAGCTGGGCATTGAATGAACCCCTGTTTTTATATTGTCTCGTTCCGGCGCGATTGGGAAATGTTCAAGTGGTGCGTCCGGTCAATTGTCAAGTTTGCCCAAGGTGAGTATCATATCGCGGTGGGCATCCCGAATTGCGACCGGGAGTTTTTCCAGGAGAGGCTCCCGCTCCCCGATGCGGGCGCGCGCGCGCGCTATTTTTATTTTGATGAACCGGCGGGAGCCGGATTCAACGCGCAGCAGTGCGTAAAGTGCGAGGCTGACAAATACGCCCCGGGGTTTTCGCACTACATCCACATTGATTCGGATTGCCTGATCCTGAAACCGTTTAATGTGGCGCGGCTGTTCAAGCGCCCGGGCCGCTCGATTTGGTATTATGGCGAGTATTCAAAGCTGATAACGCCCCAGAATTGGCCGCTTCGCAACTGGCAGGAGGCAGTGAAGGAGGCCATCGGCGCGCGCCCGCTACGCGAGTATATGCGCAAGTTTCCCATTGTGATACCCGCTCCGGTTTACAAGGACGCACGGACGATCATCGAGCGCAAGCACAAGAAGGCTTTTTCCAGCTATGTGTTTTCTTGCAAGAGCACTTTCCCCCAGACTTTCGCTGAGTTTAACACGTTGGGATTTGTCGCGGATATTAATGGGCATGATATTGAATTTGTGAACTGGGAGCAGGCTACAGATTGGGATCTGAGCGCCGGTTTTCACGGCCCTGCCGGGGTTGATTTTAAAATGCTGGGCGGCGTGATGGCGGGGTATTCAATGCGCGAGGTTGCAACAAAACTAGGAGTAATATAATGGCGTTTATCAAACTTACGGATGCTTTAGGTTACCCGGTCTACATTCCGAAATGGAAGATCGGGGCTTTGGCGGTTAATGTTTCGGCGAACGGGGACCCCAACGGGACACAGATTTTTGGGGCTGATCTCGCTGGGTATGTCGTCGTGATTGAGCCCATAGAGGTTGTCCGTGAAATGTGCCAGTCGTCGTTTTAATTTGACTTAACACAAACTCGGTTGTATTAAATAAAAGTATGAAACAATTGAATAACTGGGATCTGCAAACGGCGGTTCGGCGAATTCCGAAAGTCGTCCGGGAACTGATGAAGTCCAAAGGGTGGCCCGGCAGGGTGTTTGCCGGTGGCGGCTTCATCCGGTCCATCGTGGCGGGTGACGAAGTCAATGACATTGATTTGTTCACTGACTCCAAGGAATTGGCTCATGTTCTCATGGGAAATTTGCGCGCGCTGTTTTTGGAAGCCCGTGTGAATACCCGGTTGCACGAGACGGATAATGCCTACACCATCATCGGCCCAGAGCCCACCATCCAGATCATTCACCGCTGGAAGTTCACCAATCCCGTTGAACTAGTGGAGAGTTTTGATTTCACTTGCTGTGGGGCGGCCGTTTATTTTGACGGTGTTCACTGGCAGTCGGTTTGCCTGGACACCTTTTATGAGGACGTGGCCGCGAAGCGGTTGGTTTATCGCGCCCCAGTCCGCGACGAGGCCCCCGGGGGAAGCTTGCTGCGCGTGCTGAAGTATTACCAGAAGGGTTACCGGATTCCGTTGGACTCGCTGGCAAAAGTGATCTCCCGGCTGATTGGGGAACGGACCTTATCGCTAGCCACCATCCAGGAGCGGCTCTTTGAAGTGGATCCCCAGGAGGATCCCGAGCACATTTTTCACCTGCCGCCGCAGCACGCAACCCTGGATCCCGAGGTATGACTAAGATTTCACAGTATGGGAGGGCTGGGTATATCGCAACCAAGGAGGTTGTTGCGGTTCTGCCAGCGCATGAGTGTCTGGAGCACGCTGGATGCCCGGGCGTGCAAAGTGAAATATACTTCCGGGGGCGCAAGGAACCCTTGTTTGCTGACCAGGCCCCGGCTGAAATATGCCGCCGTATTAACGAGGATCTGGAGTTTGATAAAAAACTTGACCTGCACCCGGACTTGAGGTAGTGTAGGGTATGAAACAAGCATACGCTTATTTGCGGGTATCCGGTAAGTCTCAGGTTGAGGGGGACGGTCTGGAGCGGCAGGCGCAAACCTGCATCGCATTTGCCCGGACTATGGCCTTTGATCTTGTGGATACCTTTAAAGACGAGGGGGTCAGCGGCACGATAGATTCGCTTGACCGCCCGGAGTTGTCGGAGTGCATTGTCAGGGCGGAGCGCGAGGGCGGGTGCATCATTGTTGAGCGCGCCGACCGGATCGCGCGCGACTTGATCGTGTCCGAGATATTTTTTCGTGAGTGCCGCGCCAGAGGAATCGAGGTTTACGCCGCCGATACTGGCGAGGAGCTGGCCCTCAATGACGCGGATCCCAGCCGTAAGTTGATTCGGCAGATTCTCGGCGCGCTCGCCGAGTGGGAGAAGTCGGTCATTGTGAAGAAACTCGCCTCGGGTCGCGCCAGGGTGCGGCGGGAAACCGGCCGGTGCGAAGGCCGTAAACCTTACGGGCAGACTGAATATGAAGTTACTCTTATTGAGAAGGTAAGGGCGTATAGACGGAATCATTTTTCTGTCCAGTATATCGCTGATGCTTTCAATCGCAACGGACATAAATCTCGGGATGGTAAAAAGTGGCACGCCTCCACTATCAGGCGGTTAATTAAAGCACACAACTTATGAGCGAAATTCTGAACACAAACGGGCGGCCAGTCCAGGGGGACGGTTCTGCGGAAATCCTGAAACCCAATGGCCAGCCGGTCCACCCACCCGAGCCAGAACTTGACAATCTCTCGAAAGCCATCATTTCTTTGTATGGTGCCCTGACGGAAGACCACAAGATCATTCTGTCGGTTGGATCCCCTATCGTAGGGATCTTGACACAGACGCCCGGGACTTCCGGACTGAACCTGAAGATTTTTCCGGCTGAGAAGTGCCGGGTGGATCACGCGAACAAGAAAGTGATTTTTTTGGAGGATGCCCCCAATGAAAAACAAATCGCAGAAGCAAGTCCGGTATCTCCTGAGCAAGGGAACGCCGTTGACGCCGGAACAGAAGAACAAACTCCGAAGGGAATTGACTTCGGGGGCGGTGCGGATGCGGCGCAGTAAGTGATTTATCAGGCTTGCTGCATCCGGGTGGCAATTTGCGTCCATCCAGACCGGCGTGAGTCCTGAATAATAGGCTGGGGAAGCCCCCGGCATCCTCAGGATGGAGGACGAAGCAATACATCCCATGCTCCGAGCGGTGAGCCGACTCGGGGTGCTCCCGGAACGGAATCCGGGAAATACTTTGCGGGATAGAGTAGTGGTAACTCGCCAGTCTCATAAGCTGGAGCCCCAGGTTCGATTCCTGGTTCTGCAACCAATCAGTGGGTGGCGTAATGGCATCGTGCCCGGCCTGGAACCGGGAGATTAGAGGTTCGAATCCTCTCTCACTGACCAATTTTACGGGGCGTGGCGAAAGATAAACGCAGCGGGAAACAAGCCGCCGTCGCGCCGATATCCGGTATATCGGCCACGCTGGAGGGGTGAAAGGCCCACCCGCCCCGACCAATTTATGGGCCGGTAGCTTAATCAAATAGAGAACCCGGGATGTCCGGGAGGATGTAGGTGAAACACCTGCCCGGCCCACCAATTTATGGTGTCTGTAGTTCAGCGGAAGAACACTGGGTTGTGAACCCAGATTGCGCGGGTTCGAATCCCGCCGGTCACCCCAATTTAGCGCTTAATATCTCGGGACGGAAAGACGCCTACGCTCAGTTTCCAGGTCCCATTTACTAAGCGCTTTTTCTTGACGCTAGAGCATTGGCCAGCATCTTAATAGGATGGCTTCTACTAACGAAATGCTTTTCTCCCGCGCGGCCCCTGAGGTCCCCCCGGCCGTCCCAGAGGTCCCCCCTCTGGCTCCCGCCAAACGGTTCAAGGACCATGACGAGCTGATTGCCTTCTGTGTTGACTGTCTCCACAATGATCGCAAGATGTCTGCTGCGCTAGCTATCGCTGAGTTCTCCGGGCAACAGGCGGTCTGCATAAAAGAGGCGCAAGTTGAGCAGTTGAATTTTTCGCTCTTGCAGTGGTGCCTGGACCAGGATCGTTACATTGACGCCGCCGCGTTGTGCTGGCCAAAAACGATCTTCAACCCGGAGCCCAAATCCGCCCGGGACATTTGGGAAACTTACGAGAAGTCCAGCCAGTTTATGTTAATGGGCGCGGCGTCGATGGGCAAGTCCTATTCGATTGGCGCGCGGCTGATCTTGGAGTGGGTCCGGGATCCGGTCTACACGACGATCAAAGTTTTGGGGCCCTCCGAGGACCATCTACAGGACAACTTGTTTTCGCATCTGGTAGATATGCACCGCAACTCTGCGGTGAAGCTACCCGGGATCATTGGACGGTTTTTCATCGGCATGGACGAGCGCTCGCGGCGCGGTGCAATTATTGGAGTTGTTGTTTCTCTCGGTAAGAAATCAGCGGCTAAGATCCAGGGCACTAAACGGTTTCCGCGCGCGAAGAAGCATCCAAAGTTTGGTCAGCTTTCGCGCTTCATTGTGTTCATGGATGAAATGAATCAGATCCCGCCCGGGATCTGGAAGGACGTTGATAACGTCCTGGCTGCGTCCACCAAGGATGGGGGTTTCAAGATCGGCGGCGCGTTTAACCCGCATGACGAAACCGACAATGTCGGCGTGCGGTGCGAACCCGAGTGGGGCTGGAAAGAGTTCGACATGGACAAGCACTTCAAGTGGAAGTCTAAGCGCGGGTGGAATGTTCTGCGGCTTGACGCCATGCAGTGTGAGAACGTGACAGAGAAGCGTGAGGTCTACCCCGGGTTGCAGACCATCGAGGGCATGCAGACGGCCATCCAGAATGCGGGCGGCACGTCTTCCCCAGGCTACTACTCCATGGTGCGCGCCGCGTTCCCCCCAAAGGGATCCGATTTTTCAATCATACCGCAATCGGCTTTACATTCGCTGAAGTTTGAAGTCTTGTGGGCCGCTGCTACCCGTCCATTCGCGGGCGCGGATCTTGCCCTGGAGGGAGGAGATACTGCGGTGTTCGCGCGCGGGGAGTATGGGTTGGCGCGCGGCTTGAGGGAGCCCCCGACGCTTGAGCATCCCAATGGCCGGGAGATACTTTTTCTGGCGAATACTAAACCTGCGTTCCATCCTGTGATACAGTTGACGCAGCTCTATCCTATTCCCAAGGGGAACACTGTTGAGATTTCCAGGCGGCTTAAGGAGTTGTGCCAGCAGATAGGAATACGGCCCGAGCACTTGTGCGTTGATCGCACAGGCAATGGGGCGGGGGTGCATGATAATCTCAAGGAATATTGGTCCCCCGCGACAAAGGGCGTAAACTACTACGAGTCCGCCACCGAGCGCAAGATCATGGATGAAGATAAGGAGACCCCAAAAGAAACAATGGACCGCATGCAGTCAGAGCTGTGGTTTGCGCTCGCCAAGTGGATTGAGTTTCGGTATTTTGTGGTTTCGCCATCTGTGGACACAACCAGCTTGTTCCCGCAACTGTCCGGCCGGTTATTCCGCCCTGGCGCGAAGTCAAAAGTGGAGTCAAAGAAGGATTACGAAGGCCGGGGGAACAAGTCCCCCAACGAAGCGGATGCGGTGACCCTTTTGGTTCACGCGGTGCGTATGGAAAGCGACTCGCTATCTATGGCCCCCGCGAAGGGGGATTTAGCGGTGGCCGCTGCCGAATCAGACGGCAACGGCACTCCTTACTATTTTGTCAGCGTTACTGATACCTATGATAACGACGTATGATTTTGAATTTTCATCTGCGGCCTCCTAATGGATTTAACTTTACTGACTCGGATGGGGTTACGCACACAGCGAAATCCTGGCCGCACTTGGTCCGAGTTGTGGCGCAGTATCGGGCTCTGAACGGAAAACCCCCGGGGGACCCCGCGCGGGAGATAACAGCCATCGTGTGCGCTAATAACCCCTCGCTCTGTTTGCGCGGAGGCCGGGATCCGCTGATACGCGCCGACCGGGATGCTTTTTACTTGCGGGTCCTCAACTGGATGCTTCGCCTCGTTGAGGCCCGGCGGCGCGGTGCAATCCCCTTTGTGGATGGTCTTGTGGCCAGGGAACGCGCTGAAATCTGCCGCCAGTGCCCGTTCCAGCACGGTTGGGAGAAGGATTGCTCCACCTGCCGGGATTCGTCCAAAGCAGTCCAGCGGCAGATATTGGAGGGCCGGGAAGACTTTGGGCGGGGATTGCTTGGGTGCCTTCCGCTGTCAGAGAATACCGCAATTTCAGTTCACCTGAACGAGGAGCAAGTAGCTGACGAGAAACTCCCAGCGCATTGTTGGAGGAAGAAAAAATGACGTTCCCAAATCCGTTTAAGTTCGTGGCGGCGATGCGGCGGTGGTTGCGCGAGGGGGCCGGAATTGTTCCCGAGCGGGTAGAAAAAGCCCGTTACGCCAAATGCAGGACGTGCGAATTTTATGACGCCCGGGTCAAGCAGTGTGAGGTCTGCGGGTGTTTTGTCCCCCTTAAGATCAAGTTGCCGACTGAGGAGTGCCCGTATGGCCGCTGGAAACGCTGGCGGCGGTGGATTATTTTTTGGTGGCAATAATTGACAAACACCTGGAATCTTGCATCTCTTCTTGTATGCCCGACAATAGCACGGGTCAGGGGGTTAATAACCCCGACCTAACACCTGCCTTAAAAGTCCGCACTCGATCTGTTCGGGACGCCGGAGACGCCGCCAAGCTTATTCAGTGTCTTGTTGAGGCCAACCGGGAGCGGAACCGGAAGAACGCCAGAATCATGGCGAAATACAACTCTGAGAAGCCACACGCCCAGGCCGCCCTAGACAATGAAGGGCTGGGGTGGAAGTCAAATTTCTCTACAAAACCGCTGCCCCTGATGATTGAGAAGGTGGCTCCCCGGTTCCGGACGGCGCTGGATACAGTGAAATATCTCACGAATTCCTCACTCCCCGAGGATCATCCGGGTGCCGCGCGCAAGACCGAGATTTTCCGAAAAGGCGTCACGGATACCTGCCGCGCGCGCCGGGGATGGAAGAACCTGATTAGCCAGATTGCCCAAGAAAATGCGCTGTTTGGGTATGCCGCCGCGTCTTGGCTTGATGAATATACTTGGTTTCCGAAGTTTTTCCGGCAGGACGAGTTTTTTGTTCCCTCTGGAACAAAGCAGGATGTTGATTCGGCGCAAGTTGTTGTCCTTAAGGAGGATTTCTTGCTGCATGAGCTGTTCGAGAAGATTGAGGACAAGGAAGCCGCCGACACGGCCGGTTGGAACCTCGAAAACACGGTTGACGCCATAAACAACGCGATGCCCCAGGACCGGAGGAGTTCGAACACCGGGGATCTGGAGCGCGTCCACCAGGATCTCATTCGCGAGGCGTCTGTTGGGGCGTCACATCTGCTTGAGTCTAAGGTGGTTACAGTCTACAACTTGCTCGTGGTGGAAATGACTGGCAAAGTTTCCCATTACCGGCTCGAAGACCGCGCCTGGAAGGAGCTATTCAGCCGGGAAGATCGCTTTGAGAGCATGGCTTCAGCGCTTGCTTTCTTTTCGTTTCAGCAGGGCAACGGCACTATGCACGGGTCCAAGGGCATCGGCCGCGAATTGTATGCGATGGCGGGGATTCTTGACCGGTCGCGGAATGATGTCGTTGACCGTCTTCTGTTGGCAGGTAAGGTCATCATCCAGGGTGAAGAGCGCTTATTGAAGCGCTTCCGGATGTCTCTTGTTGGCAATGCAATCTTGATCGGCAGCGCCTACACGGTGTCCCAGGCGCGTATTGACGGCGATGTTGAACCATTCATGGCGCTGGATAACTATCTGACGGCCATCCTTGACCAAATCGCGGGCGCGGCGTCGCCTAAGCAGCTCGAAGGTGAGCGCGTGACCGCCGCTCAGGTCAATCTTGTCGCGGGCCGCGAAGAGGAGAGTCGGGATGTTATCATCGAACGCTTTTTGACCCAGTGGGCGGATCTCATGTCTACATTGCAGAAGCGGCTTGTGGATCCGGAATCTTCTGAGGAGGATGCCAAAGCTTTTCAGGAGCGCATGTTGAAATTTATGACCCGGGAAGAGCTGGACATGCTGGCTAATAGCCCGGTTGCGTCTACCGTCGCCGATTACTCGGAACGTGAGCGGCAGCAGATCGCGCTTGTCGGCGCGGAGAACGCTGGCAATCCGTTGATCGACCAGAAGGAGTTGAAGCGGCGGCAGCTTACCGCTCAGATCAACGAGGAATTCGCAAATGCGGTCTTGATTCCCGATAATGATCCGACTGTTACCGCCGAGCAACAGCGCTTGCAGCAATTGGAGTTGTTGGTGCTTACTCAAGGACAGCCGGTGCCCGTTTCTCCGCGCGACAATCACCGAGTCCACCTGGACGTGTTGAAGCCCGCCATGGAGCAGGCAGGCATGGAGGTCGCGGGCAATCCCGCTGTTACTCCGCTTTTACAAGCGCTCGTTGACCATGCGAGCCAGCACATTTCCCGGGCCCAGGAGCAGGGTGCGAGCGAAGAGGAATTCGCTGAAGATGTCGCCATGGTCGAGCAACTGAACGCCGCCATCCAGCAGCTAGCCGCGCTGGACCAAGCACAAGCCGAGATCCAAACTCAAGCTGAACAGCTTGGCAACCTGCCATTGCCTAATGTCTAAAGAACTGACCGAGTGGAATTCAATACATGCCGATAACTTGCGCGCTTTTCTGCGCACCGAGTCCGGCAAGATGCTGGTGCCGTTACTCACCGCGTTGCGCCCGCAGCTTTTAGATGGTGGGCATCCAAATAAAACGTTAGTTCGCAACGGGGAAGTGCGCGGCTATGAATTGTGCCTTTCCTATTTTGATTTGATACTCTCCCCCGAATTTCTGAAACAACCGCAACCCGCCGACGAGAATTATCCGGACCTGGATGATGATTCGAAGTGGAAACAATAAAAACCTATGGCTGACGAACTGGATCTGCAAACTCAACAAACCCTCCGCGACAGCGGAGCTGACCAACGTCCCAACATGCAACCGGTGGCTGACCCGGAGGCTGGTGACGCATTGGACAGTCTCCTGAAAGCGAAGACAGAAAAGGCTGATGATGGAAACAATAATACTGATGGTAGTGGCGCTGGCGGCGCTGGTGCTGATGGGGCAAAACCCAATCCGGAAGGCGCTGCGGCGAAGGAAGAGCCAGCCGCCGATGATGCTAAAGGCGGAGGCAGCGATGGGACTCCTGCCAGTGGACAACCGGCAAGTGGTTCCGATTCTTTACAAGCGGACAGCGGAGGAGGACGAAAGGTTGGGGACCCTGTGGAAGGGCAAGCTGCTCCTGAAGACCCCTTCAAAGAAATCCAACTCCCGCCCCACACGTCCCCAAAAGCGGCCGACTCTTTCAACGCCATCAAAGTCAAAGCCAAGGCGGAGATCGAAGCCCGAGACAAGGAACTTGCGGATGCACGACTGAAGCTGAAAGAGCTGGAGAGCAAGACGAAGGTGTCCGCATCGGCCGAAGAGAAGGCCGAACTGGAGGCGCTTCGAAAGTTCCGCGCGTCTGCGGAGATCGAGAACGACCCCGAATTCAAGAAAGCTTTTCAGGATCGCCTTGTCGAGAATGATGAAGCGATTTATGGCAAGCTTACCGAGGCGGGCATGACCAAGGACCAGATCGACAAGATCCGGAAAATGGGCGGCCCGCTCAAGCTGGCGAACTGGGATGATGTTTACTCCCACCTGTCGCCGAGCCAGAAGCGCGTTGTTGATGCCAAGTTGAATGACAGCGAGAACTTGGTTCGCGAGCGTGACGTGAAGATCAAGTCCGCAAAGGAGAATGTTGATAAGTATCTCCAGGAGCGGGATAAGAATTCCCGGCTGTCTGTTGAGGCGGAATCCAAGATCATCGAGACGACTGCCAACGAGCTGTTGGGTCAGCTACCCTGGGTTGCGGAGCAGACGATTGATGCGGCCACTCCGGCGGACAAGAAAGCGCTTCTGGAGGCGGATAATGCCTTCGCCAAGGAGCAGGTGGACAAACTCAAAAGTTTGCTTACAGATCGTTCGGCGGACACGCACGCGATGCTGGCCATTGGAACCATCCAGGCGTTCAAATTCAAGCGGGATCTGGATTCAGCGTCCAAAGAGATCGAGCAACTTCGTGCTTCGAACAAGGAGCTGACAGAGAAGCTGGATAAGGTCAAGCGGTCGAGTGGCTCTACGCGCCGCAGCAACGCCCCGGTGTCGTCTTCGGTTAAGCCGGTCACGGACATTTTCGGGACGCACGGCGGCAACGCGCTTGACGCGCTCCGGGATCAAAAGCTGGCCGAAGCCAATTAAAACGCTTGCCGTGAGTGTTTTAACAGACATGGTCTTGCGGAAGATTGCTGAGCTGGGTTTCCCGGCATCTGCAAGTTTTTTTGAGGTTGACGTTACGCTTATCAAGCAGTGGGCGGCGCGCAGCAAGCCCATTTCACTCGCGGCGGTGGAGAAAGTCTTCGTAGATCCCGGACTCCCCCCGCTCACGGCCACAGAGGAGATCCAATTCGATGGCCGCCGCGTCGTCCTCCTACTTCCGTGGTATCGGGAAGTCTCGCCACTCACCGCCTTTTCAGTCATGGGCTTGATCGACCGCGCCAAGGTCGCCGTGATAATGAGTTTTGGCGACGCATTCATCATCCATAGCCGGAATCATTTGGCCACGCAGTTTCTCAAGACGGGCATCGACTACTGCCTGTGGGTTGACGCGGATATGGTTTTGCCGTTTGGTAATTCCAAGTGGTTTAACGCCTATTCTCGGTTTAATCTCCCCGAGAAATTTGCCGGGATGCACACTCTCAATCGGTTAATGAGCCACAAGAAGACGCTCGTGGGCGCAACTTACTACGGCCGCCAGCCAGGTGGGTGGCCTGTGTATGCTGAGGGTGCCTCCTCCAAGGAGGAAGCCAGCTATTGTCGGCGCGGGCCCTATGATCTGATCAAGCCCACTCGTTGGGTGGGCACGGGTTGCATGCTGATGCACAAAGATGTGTTGCTGGACATCGAGCGGGTATTCCCGGAGCTGGCCCGGCGTGAGGACAAGCCCGGAAATTGGTTTTCTCCGTCCGAGCACAATCTTTTAAAAGCGGCGTCGCAATCTCTCGAAATTTTAAATGATCCAGCAGCCACGCCTGAGGCGCGCGTTGCTAAGGTCAAGGAGATTTTGCACGAGGGGCAGCATCGCGCTAAGGGGACTTCGCGCCTGGGGCAGGGCGAGGACGTTACATGCTGCATTCGCGCCGCGCAAGCGGGGCACCAGCCCTATGTGGATCTCGGGCTGGTGTGCGGGCATGAAGGATTCGCAATTTACGGGCCCAACACATGAAATTTTTGCTGGCTCTTCAATACTGGGACGGGGATCGTCAACAGGCTTTGGATACTGCGCGCTTGGTTGCGGATCTTGAGCCCCGAAAGAATCCGGATTTTGATTTCATGCTTTCCGCCCGGATGGACTCCTCCCAGGACAAGAAGACCGTTGAGCATCTGTCGCGGAAGTTTGACGTATACACACACATGGGGCGGCGGCGGGGGACCGGATGGCCCGCTGGCTGTAATGATACGTGGTTTGACACCATGACGCGCGTTTACGAACTTTGCAAGGCCAAAAAACTCCCCCAGTATGACGCTATTTTGACCTTTGAGGCCGATTGCTCCCCCCTGCGTCCTGGATGGCTGGAACTTCTTGCGGCGGACTGGTTTAGGGCCAAGGTGAAGATTATGGGCAGTCTCCTACAATCTCCCGGCGAGCATATTAACGGAAATGCTTTTTTCTCGGGCGATATGGATTTTTTGTGGAAGATCGCCAATAAGATCATCGGTTGCGCCCCAACAGGTGGTTGGGATTACCTTATGGCTCCGCTATTTAAGCGCGCCGGATGGTTCAATACTCCCTTGATGCGGTCCGAGTGGGCGCGCAGCGTGTCATTCACCACCAAAGAGTATGAAGACCAGCTTGACGCTGGACTGGTGTTTCATCACGGCTTGAAAAATAATTCGCTTCAGAGACTCGTCCGCGCGCGCTGGTTGCCCCAAGCGTCCCCTGTCAAAGTTTGACAAAACGCATTTTTCGCGCACTTCTTCATTGAGAGCTAAAATCCCGCCCGGTCCGCTCTCGCCGGGAACGGCCTATCCCGCTGGCTTCGGGCGCACTAAACTCAACCGTATCCCCATGTGGGGAAGAAAGATTTTTTTATGGGTGACTGTATTACACCGGCAGACTTGAGTGATATCGCGTCGAAGGATACCAGCCGTTTGGTTGGTTCGATTGCGAAAACCCTCGCTGCCAACTCTCCGTTTCTCAACGTTCTCCAAGGTGGCGTGTTCGCCTCCGGTATTTCGGATGAACAAAAAACCGTGGTTCAGCAACAGGCGGCTCCTGGCGATTCTCTCGCCATCCCGACGTTTGTTTGCGACACCGAAATTTGCGGCCAGCAAGGCTTGCAAGACCTGACGGGTGTCACCGAGTTCAATATCCGCTTGGAATCCAAGCGTGGTTTTGGTCCTCGCATCTGCGTGAAGAAAGGCTACTCCGCTTTCCGGGGTTCTTATCTGATGGCGGAAGACTCCCTCCGGAAACTGATCACGCAATACATCAATTCTGATGTGCGCGCGCAGCTCTACCTGCGTTCGGCCTCGAAGTTCAATGCCGTCGCTGGCTTGGATTTCAACAGCTTGTTCACCGGCGGATCTGAAACCGATGTGGGCGTGATTTTCGCGGGTAACGGGACTTTGCTCCCGACCGGCGCGATTACTTTCAAGGCGGTGCATGCCATTGCTCGCTATCTGAAGGATGTGCTGTTTGCGGAAATGTTCCCTGCCTCCGGAAAGGCTCAGATGCACTTCCGTTTCATCGGTTCTTCGGACATCATCGAGACCTTCCGCGCCGAGATCGGCGTGCAGAATGTCTTGATCGCCTTGACTAAGGGCTCCTTCAAACTCGGGGAGACCGCTTTGACGGCGTTCTCGTTCGAGTCCAGTCCGGCGTATCGCGGGATCGCTTTCGCCACCGACCAACGGCCTTTGCGGGCTACTGGTTTCAATGCGAATGGCACCCTGGCGCTGGTTGACCCGGTGGTTGTGGTCACCGACGCGGTCAATAACCGCGCGTATGCCAAGGCCAATCCGGCCTGGATCGCGGCCCCCTACGAAGTTGCCTTCCTCATTGCGGAAGGTTCTTTCAAACGCCTCAGCCCCGAGCGGTATGTCGGTGAGGGTTCCTTCAAGTTCGCCCCGCAGCTTCACATGGGCGAGCTGGACTGGCACTATGAGATCGACAACGACTGCAATGTCTGGGGTGATTTCGGTCATCACAAGTATCAGATCACCCGTGCCTATGAGCCCTTGCGGCCGCAGCACGTTGTGCCGCTGCTTTACAAGCGCTGCGCTACGGATCTGGGCTTGGTTGCCTGCGAGGATGACTCCCTGGTCTCCTTCAGCGGTGCTGACGTGACTGTCGGTGTTGGCTGCCAACTGTAATTGGCGGGTTCAGAAATGGTCAACGGCCGCTTGCATGGCAGAGTGCAAGCGGCCGTTTTTCCTATCATATTTTTATGAGTCAATTCTTCGCAAGTCCAGGTGATGGCATTCGTGCCCTGTATCAAAAAATCGTTTGGACGAAAGGCGGAGAGGCGACGCCCTGGGATCGGGAGCGGGATCTGCTCCGAAAGATCCTGGAGTTGGAGGGCGGATCTGCTACCCCCTACGACAATGATATTCACCTTCTCCGCAAGATAATCTTGGCGCTTGGCGGGAACTATCATGGAATGGATCTAAAGAATCGGCTGCTGACGAATATTGTTCTCCTTCGCGGCGGTATGCCACATTCTGGTGATGGCGAGAATTCGCTAGTCGCCCAGTGGCTAGCGGTCGAGTCGGAGGATCTTTTTGTTCCGTTAGATGATCCTACAAATCTTGCAGCGTGGTATTCTTCGGATGTTGGTGTTTCACTTTCTGGGGCGGAGGTCACCCAATGGAATGACCGGTCTGGTAACGCCCGGCACTTGACCCCCGCAGCGGCCACGAATCGGCCTACGCTTCAGGCCGGGGCGCTCAACGGGTTGCCCGCTGTCCTGTTTGACGGCGGGGACGATTATCTGCAAACGGCCGCGTTCACTTTGGACCAGCCATTCACATGTTATTTTCTTGCCAAGCAGGTGACATACACGCAATTTGAGCGCCTCTTCCAGGGCGCGGATGCTGGTGACGCTTTCATGCACCAGTCTAATGTGGTTGCCCCCAACGTTAGTATGCGCACAGGAGTTACCACTGGACCGACTTTTACCGCCTGGACAGTTGGGAGTTATGGTATCCTGGACGCTAAATGGTCTGGATCAAACACCAAAGCCCGGTTCCATCAGCAGTCTGAAGTGGGCGGGGATCCAGGCGCGGCGGGGTTGACGGGACTTAAGATGTGCGCTAATAGCTCTGGCGGCGGGGTCGGTAACTTTGAGATCGTTGAAGTTATTTTCCGTTCGGGTGTTGATGACAAGCTTATGACTTGGCGGCACTACATCTACCTTGCTTCGCGCGCTGGCTTTACTGTTCGGCAGATTACTTGTGAGGGGGATAGTCTTACCACCGGGGCGGGACTTGCGCTCACCGCAGTATTCCCGCATAAGGTTGTCGTTGCTAAGGCCCCGACGCTTTGGGGTTACAATAATCTGGCTGTTGGTGGGTCTGTTGTCCAGGACTTGATTAACCGCCGACAGGGTATTACCAATCGTTATTATGACCGGCGGGTTACCCAGAATATCCTTACTGTGTGGGCGGGATCCAATGATCTTGTGAACGGAGATTCCGGGCAAACCGTCTTTCAAAAATTAGCGGCGTATTGCGCGGCTTGCCGTTCGCGTGGGTTCTACGTCCTAGTTTATACAATCCTCCCGCGCACTGCAATTTCGGGTTCGGCCGAGACTCAGCGGTCATCCCTCAATGCGCTAATCCGGGCGCATTGGACTAGTTTTGCTGACGCGCTTGTCGATGTGGCCGCTGATGCCACCCTGGGGGCCGCAAACGCCAATCTCAATTTGACTTATTATGTTGACGGGACCCATCTAACGGCTGCGGGGCATACTATCGTGGGGACTCTTACGACAGCGCAGATTCCCTAATTGACCAGAACCAAAAAGCGAGGACCTTAACATGGACGACATGAAAATTGTGGGTGTAGTGGGGGCCAATCTGGGGTTGGCGGGGTTTCGGGGATGGCTGCAAGACCATTCGGCCGACATTAGCGTCGTTTTGCTTTTGCTCCAGTGTCTTGTGGCGCTGGTCACTGTCCTGTATATCGGGACCAAGGTTTGGAAGATGTGGAAAGGCCGGAAGTAATTTATGAGCTGCGGATGTGATCCCTCTACCGGTTCGACGTGCGGCGGATGCTGCCGCGATAACCCCTGTGCGCCCTGCCCCACGGAGTCGGCGGCGTGCGAAACTCTCCCGTCAGCGCTTGAGAATTTTATCACCCATTTTTTTGGGGGCGTGGAGAAATCGGTTGTTGACGGCCGTGTTGTGTGGACGCTTCCATGCGACTTGGCGGTCGGCCTCGCGAACAACCCCCGGGTTCCCGACGAAGGTCTCGCGTGCTATTTTCTCCGCCTGTTCGCAAATGGTATTACGGGCCTTACTGGGCCACAGGGTGCCGCTGGCCCGGATGGTGTGGATGGGCACAATGCTTTCACGGTGACCCTTTGCCAGTTTACCCAGCCAGCTCCAAGCGGCAATTTCACGGTCGAAGTTTTGGCCAATCCAATTTTGGAAGCCGGGCAGGTTGTCTATATCAATGGGTCTGGGTGGAGTGAAATCCAGCTTGTCAGTGGGGGAACGCTATCCCTAACATTGATCGAGGGGACCATATCTGAGGGGACAATAGTCGCACTTGGCGCGCTTGTCACTGTTTCTGGGCCGCGCGGACTTTCGGGTTCCGCCGCCGCGCAAGGAGATCCGGGTCCGCAGGGAGATCCGGGTCCGCAGGGAGATCCGGGTCCGCAGGGAGATCCGGCCGCCATTGGCGGGGCAGATACCCAAGTGCAATATAACGATGGCGGCGTGCTCAACGCGAGCGCAAACCTCACATACAGCGAAGCCACCGGCCTGACATCCGCCAAGAACGTTGTCATTAACCTGTCTGCGCTTACCTACGCGGCCACTACCAATCTTGATCTTGCCGGGGACGGGGTGAAGCAAATTGCCCTCACTGGGAACGTTGAGTTTACCACGTCCAATAAGGCGGCCGGGCGGCAGTTGACGATTGACATCACATGTGACGCTACTCCCCGCACTTTCATTTTCCCTGCTTGGAAGTTTGTCGGCGCTGCGGCCCCCACCGGGATTGCCGCCAGCAAGATCGCAGTTTTGACGCTCTACTGCACGGGTGCCAACGATACAGATATACGGGCTGCCTACGCCGAAGAGCCATGATCACGCAACCCCGAATGATCGTTGAGACACTGGATGATCAGACTATCCCAAGGGCGCGCCCCGATAACAAGTTTTTTCGAACGGTGGTGGGTCCCGAAGTTACAAATCTGGCGAGCCCCACAATTCTCGAAGTGAACTCCGACGGCAACGTTGAAGTTTTGCTTATGGACGGAATTCTCGCACAGGTAAATCTCAGGCTTTGAAATATGGCAACACTTGGTGACGGAACAATCCCGGAAGTCGGAGTAATCGAGGACGATGCCCTGCTTCTTATCACGACAGACATCGGTGGCGGTGTTTTGCGTGATCGCGTCGCGCGCGCCTCACTTTTGCGGGGCCCCACTGGAGCGGACTCCATTGTAGCGGGCCCAACAGGGCCTACCGGCCCCACGGGTCCCGACGGTCTGGCAGGGCCAACTGGTCCTACTGGTCCGACGGGCCCAACCGGCGCGGGTGCCACTGGACCGACCGGCCCCAGCGGCCCCACTGGACCGACCGGCCCCACTGGTTCGGGTCCCACTGGCCCCACGGGTCCAACCGGCCCGACTGGGTCCGCTGGCGCGGCGGGTGGGTCGGATACGCATGTTCAGTATAATGACGGTGGTGCGTTCAATGGGAGCGCAAATTTGATCTACAGCGAGGCTAATGGGCACACTACGGCCAAGAACATTGACGTTGTGCAATCCACGCTCACCTATGCGGCCACAACTGACGTTGATTTCTCGGGGGATGCAGTGAAGACTATTTCGCTGACCGGCAATATTGAGTTCACTACGTCTAATAAGGCGGCGGGCCGTCAGGTGACGGTCATCATCACCTGTGACGGGACGCCGCGCACTTTCGTTTTCCCGGCCTGGGTGTTTGTTGGCGCAGCCGCCCCCACGGGGGTAGCCGCGAGTAAAAAAGCCGTGCTGACTTTGTATTGCTCAAGCACAACGGATGCTAGTATTGTTGCTGCGTATGCGGAGCAACCATGAACCGGCCGCTAACCATCCATGATCCAGCGTTTCTTTCGTGCTCAGCCCAGCCAGTGGTCACGAAAAAACCCCCGAAACTCCCGAAACTCCCGAAACCACCAAAACCCCCGAAACCATGATCCGTCCATTCTCCATCCACGATCCGGCGTTCCTGGCACGTGCCACTGAAAGCCACGGTTCGGGCACGCTGTCTTGGGCGGCGCGTGTCGTCGCCAATGGCGGCGCTGCGCCATCTGAAACAACTCTGAATGCTCTCGATGTTTTTTGGGACGCCCTGGTAGCCGCCGGGATTGATTCAAAGATGAAGGTCGTCAACATTTACGCCCCCGATAGTTTGATCGCGTGCAGCACGCCCTATCTTGTGGGGACCGGAAGCGATCCCTGGACGAACATTGGCCCTTTTACTTCGTCCGAGCTGACGGTGGACGGCCTTAAGGGCAACGGGACATCAATGGCTTGGAATACCGGGGTGCTCCTCGAAACTGAATTTCCCGCGCCATCGAACAGCCATGGGTATACACTTTATACGTTCGATGCGTTGAACCAAGACAAACGAGATGGCGGGGCGACCGATAGCGGTGGAGTCGAGCAATTACATCATTTGGCCTTGTCGTCCACTTTGCTTAATTATAGCACCCCCAGTGGGACGAATGTTGTTTCTATTGCCAATAATCTTTTCGCCGGGTATGTCTGCATGATGCGCGTTAGCTCTACTGACCTGGAAGTATACCGGGCAAACTCGGGGACCGCACATGCGCTACTTGGTTCCTACTCGGGTGCAAAAGTGGGCACCCTTCCGGCAGTTCGCCCGTTTTATGTGCATGGCTCCAACAATGTTGGGACATTAGCTTTCCCATGCTCGCGTCGTCTATCCTTTATGGCGCTCCACACGCATCTTACTTCAGGCCAGAGCAGCGATTTTTTTGATGCCGTCCAGCAACTCCGGACGGATCTCGGAGGTGGATATGCCTAGAACAATTCAAACGGGCGGCGAAAGTTCTTCGGGGGTTTCGGGAGGGTCCGTATCTTTTTTCAACTCGTCCAACTTGCGGGGCCCTCGCGGAGATCGTGGCCCCACTGGACCTCAAGGTTCCCAGGGCATACCTGGAGCAACTGGTCCTGCTGGTAGCACTGGGCCCACGGGTCCCACGGGCCCCACGGGCGCAGATTCAACCGTTGCGGGTCCAACCGGGCCTACGGGTCCAACCGGCGCGACAGGCCCCACGGGTCCCACGGGCGCAGATTCTACCGTTGCTGGTCCCACGGGTGCGACTGGGCCCACGGGTCCCACGGGCCCCACGGGCGCAGATTCAACCGTTGCGGGTCCAACCGGGCCTACGGGTCCAACCGGCGCGACAGGCCCCACAGGCCCCACAGGCCCCACAGGCCCCACAGGCCCCACAGGCCCCACAGGCCCCACGGGAGCTAATAGTGGAATCAAATATACCTATTCCACGAACACAGCCGACACGGATCCGGGTTCCGGATTCCTGAAGTTTGACAGCGCAACCTTATCGTCCATCACGAGTCTTCGTATTAGCGAAATCGACGGCGACAGCGCGAACATTGCTTCGTTGATTCAGACTTGGGATGACTCGACTACCACGGCAAACCGGACCACGATTTTGATTGTGAAGGACGGTTTCCCGACAAATAATTTGGTGTTCCAAATCTCGGGGGCCTTCACGGATAACGGTGCTTGGGATACCGGGGCGATTACTTTTGTATCTACGGCCGGAACATTCGCCAATAACGATGTGGTGCGAGTGTTTTTTGCGCGCACTGGGGATGTTGGGGCAACCGGCCCTACTGGTCCGACTGGCCCCACGGGCCCCACGGGCCCCACAGGTGCGACTGGGCCTACCGGGGCTGATTCAACCGTTGCGGGTCCCACGGGTCCCACGGGTCCCACGGGAGCTAATAGTGGAATCAAATATACCTATTCCACGAACACAGCCGACACGGATCCGGGTTCCGGATTCCTGAAGTTTGACAGCGCAACCTTATCGTCTATCACGAGTCTTCGGATTAGCGAAACGGATGGGGACAGCGCGAACATCGCTTCGTTGATTCAGACTTGGGATGATTCGACAACCACAGCAAACCGGACCACGATTTTGATTGTGAAGGACGGTGCCCCGGCAAATAATTTGGTGTTCCAAATCTCTGGGGCGTTTACCGATAACGGGGCTTGGGATACCGGGGCGATTACCTTTGTATCAACTGCGGGGACCCTTGCAAACAACGACGTGTTGCGCGTGTTCTTCTCCCGGACGGGGGATCTGGGGGCTACTGGTCCCACAGGCCCCACGGGCGCGACTGGTCCCACTGGCCCAACTGGCCCCACGGGGGCCGATTCTACAGTGGCCGGTCCTACGGGTCCTACGGGTCCCACGGGCCCTACTGGCCCAACGGGTGCATCAGGTCCCACTGGTCCCACTGGCCCCACTGGCCCCACTGGTCCCACTGGCGGGACTCGCTGGAACGCCAGCGTTACTGATCAGGCAATCAACGCCACTGACAACTATGTCACGGGTAGCGATCTACCTTTTTCGGGTAATAACAAAATTGGGACCATCTTGCGTTGGCGTTTGGCTGCGACAAAAACAGCCGCCGGGACCGGGGTCCCGACGTATAACATTCGTTTCGGGACTGGTGCCACAATAACCGACGTTGCACGTATCACAGTTACCGGGGTGGCGCAAACAGCGCAAACTGACACTGCGATGTTTGATGTCATAGCCGTCATCCGGGCTACGGGGGCTACTACGGTAGCCGCTGGCCAAGTAGCGATGGTCCACAGTAACGGCGTGTCTGGATTCAAGAATGACGAGGGCGCAAATATAATTTCGGCGAATTCTACGGCTTTCGACAGCACGCCCGCGTCAACGAAAGTGGGGTTGTCCATAAACCCCAATACGGCCGGTGTTTGGACTTTTTCTATCGTTGCTGCTCGGCTGGAGAATCCCGCATGAGATTTCATCTTTTGGCTCTTCCAAATGTTCAGACAACCCGCGAGTATTCACTTGACGGTTTTTGCATGGCCACGATTCGCATGGCCAAATTGTTGAAAGACCTGGGGCACACTGTTATTCTTTATGCGTCTGAGGAGAACGAGGCCCTCTGCGACGAGCTGGTTACGGTAATCACGAAAGAGGAACAAACCACAATACTCAACGGGTGTGATTACCAGTATGCCGCGCTGTTCAATTCGGGATATCCGTTGTGGTCCTTGGCCAATACTCGCGCCGCGTTGGAGATTGGGAAGCGTAAACAGCCGCGCGATTTTATACTCACGATTGGCGGAACGTCCCAGGAGTGTATCGCTAATGCACATCCCGATTTGATGACCGTGGAGTATTCCATCGGCTACGTTTCCTCATTTGCCAAGTATCGTGTTTACGAGTCTCACAGTTGGCGCGCCTGGAGTTCGGGTGCCCAAGGGCAGGTTGATGGGCGGTTTTTTGATGACGTGATTCCCTTGTTTTTTGACGAGGACGAATTCGAGTTTCGCCGAAATAAAGACCCATTCGCCCTGTATGTTGGGCGGCTTACTCAGAAGAAGGGAGTGACAATCGCTTGTCAGGCGGCCCAGGCGGCGGGCATACCGTTAAAGGTGATCGGGCACGGTGATCTGTCTTTGGTCACGCATGGCGCGGAGTATGTTGGAGCCGTAGACATGGCCACCCGGAACGAGTATATGAGCCGCGCAAGCATGCTGCTGTGCCCCACGCTCTATATTGAGCCGTTTGGCAGCGTCGCAGTAGAGGCGCAGTTGTGCGGAACTCCCGTAATCAGTTCGGACTGGGGTGGTTTTGTCGAGACCGTGGAGCACGGAAAGACTGGTTTCCGTTGCAATTATCTTGGGGAGTTTGCTGAGGCGATGCGCCGCGCTGCTTCCTTGGATTGCAAATACATACGGAAGCGGGCCGTTAGCAAATATTCCTTGCACAACCTGAAGCATGCTTACCAGAAATATTTCGACCGATTGAACCTTTTGTGGGACCAAGGATGGGATACCGTTAAGTTTACATCCGCCCAAAATCCAACACCTTAAGTTATGCCGATGATCGACCTTGGTAAAGAAATGGGATCCCCTTGTTGTGGGCCTGAAAAGATGCCCGAAAAGGGTGAGAAATACTACCCCACGATCTACATTGACGGGGTGGGTGACCTTGAACTTCCCGAGGAGGGGGAGGCTGTTATCAAGTTCAAGATGGTCCGCGATACTAAGGACATGAAGACCGGCAAGCACGAACTGGTCCTGGAGATCCGGGAGATCGGCAATTACAAGAAGGTCGAAGCCTACTCTGACCGGGGTGCAGAGCTGGATAAGCTGAAGGAACTTCTCGCAGAACGCGACGAAGATTAATTTCGGCGCGATAGATAAAGCCATGCTTTAACTATCGGGAGAAAACTAAGCATGATTGTCGCTGATATTTACGAGGACGCGGTCAAGATTCTCGGCACATGTGCCGAGGCCACAATCTTTAGCCAGATTACGGAGGCCATTGACATTCTTTCCACGCATGGCGACTTTGATCCGCAGCTTGGGCAAGTGGATATCTGCACAGACGGGGAATTTGTTAGTCTGCCCCGAGACGTGGAGACGATTCTGGCGCTCAACATTGGAGGAAAACCCTCCATCGCCCGGGATCAGCTTTTCACGTATCACTACAATGGCCCGGGGGACTGCGGCTGGACTTCGGACTGCAATCTGTCCTGGAATGACCTGGGCAGCTATCCTACCTTCAGGGATATCAAGTGCCCATCTAAGATTGTCGCCTTCGTTGACAAGGCGGACGACGCCGGGAAGGAAGTATGGGTCTACGGCCTAGACGAGCAGGGCCGGGAGATTCGCACGCTTGTCGGTAGCGAGTGGAAGCGAGGTTACCTTGTCCCAACGATTTTTGGGTATGCGCTCCCCGCGTCTGATGCCCCCACTTTTTCCCGGGTTACCGCGATTCGCAAAGATGATACCCTTGGGGTGATTCGCATTTCATCCTTCGACAACTCCACTTTCACGGGCACGCTTCTGGCCATCATGGACTGGGACGATAATGAATCCCTCTACCGCCGGATCAAGCTTTCTCGGAATTGTGGCGGGTGGATTCGGATGTTCTACCGAAAGCGGTTGTTCAAAATTCGGAGCCAACAAGACTTCATTCCGATCAACTCGCGTTCCGCCGTCTTGATGATGCTGCGCGCGCTGAAATTTTACGACGAAGTGGACATCGCTAACGCCGAGAGTTTCGAGGCGACGGCGGCCCGCTTCATGGCCCAGAAGCAACTCACCGGGAATCCCCCCGCGCAGTCCCCAATTCAGGTCAACGACAACGTTGCGGTTCAGGACAAGCGGGATGATGTCGAATAATGTCTACGCAGCGCCAAGTCGATGGGGATACAACGTTCGCGCTGGGGATGAACAGTCTGTTCGACCCGGCGCAGATCGACCCAGGGTTTTTTGCGCAGTCGATGAATACACTGAACCGTGGTGGAATCGTGCAGTGCCGTCCCGGGTATCGTTGCCTGTTCGCGATGCCCGCCGGGAAGATCCAGGCGTCGCTGTTGTTCCGGCCCAAGGAATCCCCTGAGCAGATTATTTTCGTTGTTGACGGCCGCGTTTACGTCAGCAATCTTCCGTTCGACAGCTACCGCCGATTGGACAACGTTCTCCTTGCCGAAACGGCGGACCGCGTGCATTGGGTCATCGCGGAGAAGTCCGTTGAGCGTAATGCGGATGGATCGCTGACTGTGGTGGAGCCTCGCTCGATTCTCATTCTACAGGATGGAGTCTCGCCTCCAGTGTATTTTGACGGTTCCAACTCGGATCATCTTCGAAATACTAATCCGATCCAAAATAGTTTGACCCCGATTGGCGGGCCGATGGCTTGGGTTGGGGATCGTCTCTGGGTGGCCCGTGGGTCCAAGGTTTTTGCGTCAGATATCGCAGATCCTTTCAGCTTTACCGAGGACACTTACTTGGGCGGCAATCCGTTCTTCATCCTGTCTGAGGAAGTGACCGGCATGGCCATTACGCCCAGCTTGGAATTCCAGCAGTTGCTCGTCTTCACTACGAACACTACCAGCCTGTTCAAGGCCAGCATTCGCTCGCGTGACGAGTGGGCAAACACCCCGGATTTTCAGCGGGTTGTGCTGCCCGAGATCGGGTGCCGCGCCCCTAAGTCCATCCGGGCTCACTATGGCTTGCTTTGGTGGTTTTCTAACTTCGGTCTTACGTCGTTTGACGCCGCCTCATTGGCGCAGCAAACCTCCCGGCTTCCTTACGTTGATAATGAAATGTCGGTGAGCAAGGGCTATCTCCGAGGAGACTTGTCTGGAATCGTTATTGCCGCTTACGAGAATTATTTGCTGGTCAGCGTTCCCTATGGGGACACTTACAATCGGCATACCTGGGTCCTGGACAATTCCATTGCGGACACGCTTAGCGGGCGCGCCCCCGTAGCGTGGAATACTTACTGGACAGGAACCCGGCCGGTGGAGTGGGCAGTTGGCAGCGTCCTGGACATCGAGCGCGCTTTTTACAGCTCCACCGATTATGATGGAGTGAATCGTATGTGGGAAGCGTTCTTGCCCGAGCGGAAGGACGAAGGATGCCCCATCACCTGGACCCTGGAGACTCGTGGCTATTTTGCGAAGGGCCCCCTACAGGACAAAGAATTTCGATACGCCGATGTGTTCCTGTCGGAACTACAGGGCGATGTCGATGTTGCCGTGTTCTGGGCGGGCGCGTCCCGGGGGGCCTACAAAAAGATTCTGGCCAAGCGCATCCGGGCGGCCGAGGGGTCCATGAGGTTTGATCGGGAGTTGACGATGGACGAGGACGTTTTTTCGTTCAAGAAGCAGTCTCGCCGGATTCGAACGCAGGATGTTCGAACGATGCCCGAGTCCCAGGATAGCTCGTGTGGCGTGGAATACTCCCTCAAGGAAACCCTCGATGATGCGTTTCAACTTTTCATTGTTGGGAGCGGTCCTGGAGCGGTTCGCGGAATCCGGATGTTCCTGGATCCGGTCAATGACATCTTGAGCGGCAAGTGTGAGGTTGACGAGACCGAAGAGAACGCGGTTCGGTTCGACGGCGTTTCCGAGGAAGGGACGCTAGACGCGATTTATGACACGTTGGCTGCGCCCGTGGACAAGTTCACGGCGAATGTTTCCGTCGCGGATTCGGTTAAGGGGATATTCAGCGTGCAAACGGGGGATGCGCAGTCAGTAATCAGCCAAAAGGACGCTGATAAAATCGCGGATGCGATTGCCCGCGCCCGAATCGCGCATGAGCTGGAGCGTGATGTTCCGCCAGTTCTGGGAGGAGTTGATGCGGCATGCCTTTAGACGTTTCACGCCCGATCACGCGCCGAGAGTTTGTCATCGACTATATCTCCCCGCTCGTGTGCCATGAGATCGCGTCCGCTTCGGGCGACGTGGAAATTAGCATTCTCCCCTTTGATGAACTTACGTATCCCACCGGTTTGCTGGTCGAGGGGACCGGGACGTTTTCGTTGCGCTGGAATGCGGTCCGCCGCGCCATCTGCTATAATGTGTATCGCGCACTGGCTCCAGGCGGACCATATCAATTGATTTCCACTTGTCAGGCAGGCCGGTCTTACTCGGATAACCCCGGCGCAGGGACTTTCTATTATCGGGTGTCCGCCATTACTCCTGAGGGGGAAACTCCGTTGTCTCCCGAAGTGACTGCAACGAATCCCGGAGAACCACCGGTGGATCCCGGAGATTGTCCGAGTGAGTCCGGGACGGATACCCAGGACGGGCTGTTGACCCCCGAGGATACTGACTTAGGTTCGCTCACGCCCGATCCGTTTGTCGCATCGCACACAGACGATTTTGGGTCGTTTGCCATCGGCCGGTTCAAGATCATTTACACTGGCGGCGCGTATAAGGAAGACGATAATCCTAATCCCGGTGACTGGAAATTTAATAGCTACGATTGGTTTTGGGATAACGGCGCATCCAGCTTTGATCCGGATGGCGGGGTTGGTAAGTTCGGCGCGTCACAGGCCGCAGTCGAAGCCCTCGTCCCCACCGGGCTTGAGCATGAATTCTATCATACAACTGCGGGGGACATTTCAGTCTCTTTTGGCCGATTTGGTGTGGCTACTAATCCCGTTGCGGGGGCTCCCAACCCTACATTCCAGTTGAAGCGGACCGGTTCTTTTCCAGTGTTCCCGCTTCAAGTCAGAATTCAAGACTACAATCCAAGCATATGGGTTGGGACATGCACAGCCAATGGAAGCGCGGACCCCGAATGGGATGGCGCGTTCACGGACCGTTTGCTTGGGCTTCCAAGTTTCGCAGATTGGGCGATTGCTTCGGCGGCCACCATCAATGGGATCCAAATCAATTCAGCGGATGTCTACTATATCACAGACCACCCCACAAATGCAAGCGGGTTTGGCTGGCGGTTAGATATCATCTTTTTTGACGGTGTGGATTTTGTCATCGGTTGGACTGGTATCAAGGGAATTGACGATGTCCCCACCGGCAGGTATTACCGAGACGGCGGGTGCTTTACGGGCCCTGAGTGTCTAATCATCGAGGAGTTTTAATTATGGCCGCAACAGAACAAACGCAACTGCAAATCCAAGCTTCGGCGCTGCCCCCAAATTTTAAGGGCAGCCTCCAGGAATACTTTGACGCCATGGTCCGGCGCATGCGGATCGTGTCTCCATTTGGCGGAACCTTTTTCGTCATTGGTGACACCGAGCCCATTTCCAACCAGGGCCCGTGGTTGAAGAATGGGACGAAGTGGTATGTCTTCGATGAAGACCTGGGACGTTATGTGCCGCTGGATATCTTCGATTCGGAAACGGTCGTTTTCCAGGTTGGCGACGCTACCCCATCGCAGGGAACTCCGCCGATTTGGGCGCGGACGCAAACAATTTCTGGCGTTATCGAATTTATTGACTGGTATTTTTTCAATGGCACTGTCTGGAAACCATCCAGCACGATTGTCCAAAGCGGACCAACTGCGTCTCGTCCGGCCAATCCCATCGAACTCCAGCAGTATTATGACACCACGATTTCGGTTCATATCTGGTGGGAGCGCGGCGCATGGCGGACTGTGTCCGGCGTTGTGGGCGACATCAAGCATGTTGCTTATCCGACGTTATCCGCCGCGCTGGCTGCAAATCCTGGATGGCAGGAGATCGGTGACACCAACCAAAGTTTGCGTGGCAAGGTTATCGCGTCCGCAAACAAGGATGCTGGGGGCGCGCCAGCGGCGGATCTGGCGGTTGACGCTGGGATTACTTCTCGGGCAACCGGTGATTTGTTCGGCGAAGAGACTCACATCCTTACGTCCGAAGAGCACGAACAGCACACCCACTTGATGGGGCATGCCACCCTGCTGAATTCGGACAACAACATCCAGTTGTTCCGGGTCGAGTCGGCGGACACTCTCTCGATTCCCCTGCCGGTCCCGCCCAACGGGTTTACGGTGGAGGGCGATGGGTCTCCCAACGGAACTACGTCTGGCAGTATCGGGACGGGCCCTGCTGGGACAGGGTTGATTACGTCCGTGCAGTTGCCGCAAGCATCGGCCGCTGCGTATACCGCCGTCGCTGTTGGACATAACACGATTCAACCCACGGTTGCTTTCTGGTGCCTCGTGAAGGTGTAATTGACACAGACTCAAAAGGCTAGACTTTAATTGATGGTGTGCAGAGCATTCCCAAACGAGATCCCGGAAGCCCTGGCCTACTGTTCTGAAGATTTGATGAAACAGTCTGGGCATCCTGGGGTTGTTGATATGCCCCGCTGGATTGATACCTGGCGCGCATACTACGAGAGTGGATCTGGGATACTTTTTATGGACTCCCGGGTTTCTGAGGGTATCGGCGGTGTTCTGGGGGCCTTGTATTTTACGGATCCCGCTACTGGGATGAAGAAAGCCGCTGAGTTGCTTTATTATGTCCACCCGGGGCACCGGGGGCGGGGAATCGGAACCCGGTTGTATCGAGAATTCGCGGATGAAGCCATCCGGCGCGGCACCCGGGCGCTGGTTGTGTCAAAGTTGTGTGATGGTGGCGATGGGTCCCAAGCGCTGGAGCGTTTATGGTTGCGAGAAGGCTTCAAGCCGTTGGAAACAGTTTACATCAAAGATTTATGGGATGGGCAGGAGCAGTAATTGGCGCGGCGGGTTCCGTCGCGGGTGCGTTCATTCAAAAAGGCGCGCAGGAAGACGCGCTCAAGGCGCAGGAAAAGGCTTTGAAGCGGCAGGAGGCGCGCCTTGAGTCGATTAACCCCGACGAGCTGGCGGCGCGCGCGGCAGTCCAGGACATTGCCAAGCGGGCGAACGAACTTTTGGCGCAGCGACAGGTGGATCCAGCACTCGCTGCAATCCGGCAGGTAGGCGCGGAGGGCGTGCTGCGAGAGGCCCAGCAGGGCCCCGGTCAGGGCGACACGCTTGCTGATCAGCTTTTTCAGGAAACCCGGACTCAAGATCCCAAGCTGGCGGCGCTCAAGCAGCAATTGCTGGATGCCGCGAAAGCGGAACTGGACGCCGGGGCCACACTCCCCCCTGATTTCCAGGCGGAATTGGTCCGGACCGGGCTCGAACGCGGTGGAACCACGGGCTTTGGCGCACGGGGGCAGGGTGCGGCTGGTAATCAGATCCGAAAACTTATCGGGAGCGGCGCGATTCAGCTCCAGCAGCAACGCCAGCAACAGGCCATCGGGTTGGCGGGTGCGGCGCAGGATATCGAGAATGCGCGCGTCAACATCCTGGCCGGGATTTTCCCGAAATTGAAAGATTTGCAGACCGCGAATCTTGCGAAGCAGCAGGGGGTGCTTGCCATCGGAGAATCCACTGTTCCACGGGTTGGCATTACCGGCGAGGATGTGGTCAATATTGGGCTGACCAAGCTGGGGGCGCAGAATCAGCTTACCAGCCAGGGTGGGGATGTGCGCGCGCAGGGCGCGCTCGCTCAGGGTGCGTTTCTGAACCAGCTTATTGGGACCGGGACTTCCTTGGCTACGTCTACGATTGGGGCCCTCAATAAGCCCAGGTCTTCTACGGGCGGCCTCCCGCTGGCTGAACCCCGAATGTAATTTATGGCTGTCAATACGTCAGGTATCGCGAACGTTCGAGAGCCCAATAATATGGGCGCGGGCATCCAAAATTTGCAGCTTGCCTTCAAGCAGGGTGTGCTGTCCGCCGAAGAAATCGCCACGGCGCTCACCACGGGACAAAGCGGCCGCCAATTGCAGAACGCGCAGAACATCGCCGCGCTGGAACTTTTGCCGCTCCAGCAGCAAGTCGCCCAGGGGACGCTTCAATCGCAGGCCGCCCTACAGCCCGCACAGTCGGATCTTGCCGCCATGCAGCTCCAGGGGCAGGCCGCAGTGGCCGAGCAGGGTTTGCGGACGTTGCCGCAGCAACTCCAGATCCAAGAACTTCGCACCCAGGATGACGTGAATCAACTCCAGGGGTTGCTAGGTTCGCAGCCTTTTGCGTCCCCAGAAAACGCCCAGTCTTTTTTCGCCTCCACGCATCCGGGTGAGAAAATCCCGGAGGATCCAAAGAAACTCGCGGCGGCGAACATCGACACTTTTAAAGCCATCCAGAAATTCCGGATGGACATGAGCGCCATTCAGAAGCCCCGGACCGAAGAGGTTATCTTGCAGGACCCCGTGACGTTCGACAAGAAGCGGTATCGCCTTACGTTGGACGCCCAGGGAAACGTCACGTCCAAAACGGAACTCGGACTCGTGGAGTCCGGCGAGAAACCGCTGACCGAAAATCAGGCGAAGACCTCGCAGTATGCGTCCCGCATGGAGGAAGCGCGTGGCGTGATTGACGCCCTGGCGACTGGCGGGTATGATCCCACCACATTTTCGGCGGCCATCGGCCAGAAGGCCAGCAAGCATGGTCTTGCCGCCCTTGCCCCGGAAGAGTCGCAGCAATATGAGGCCGCTAAAGCAAACTGGATCTCCGCCGCGCTCCGCCAAGAATCAGGGGCCACGATTACTCCGTCTGAGTTTCGCGGTGCGGACTTTCAATACTTCCCCCAGTTTGGGGACAAGCCTGGAACCGTTGCGCAGAAGGCGCGTTTACGGCAACTCGCGGAGCAGAATATGCAAAAGATTTCTGAAGTTGGCCGTCCTCCGGCGCAGGCTGCCACTCAACCGGCGGCCCCCGCGCCTGTCGAGGAGCCATTGCCTTTGACGATTGCCACCCCCGCAGCGGCCCCCGCGCAGATCCCCACCGTGCAGACAGCGGCCGAGGCGCGCGCGCTTCCCGCCACAGTTCAATTTTTCAAGACCCCGGACGGCCGGACTCTAAAAAACCCCAATTTCCAAACCAGTAAGTAATGGCAACTATCATCCCACAAAACGCTGACAGCCTGTTAGCGCCTGGGTCCGTTACTGGCCCACAGCCACTCCCTCCGTCTGTTAAACTGGACGAATTCGCCGGGTTTGAATCCGCCGGGGATGAATTTGCGGGCTTTGAAGTTGCCGGGGATGAATTTTCTGCTTTTCAAGCGGCCAAGCCCACTGAGTATCTCTCTGACGAAGAGTTGTCGGACTCCGAGAAATTCAATCTCGCCCAGTATGTCCGGGACAACCCCGATGTGCGACGGGATCCGGAACAGTTTAATAAGCTTTTGGAGGCTTCCCGCGCTCGCCGGATTCGTGGTATTGATTTGGCCAAAGTGGTTTCCAAGGCCGTCCCTGCCGCTCCCGGATTGATCGCGGATGTCGCCAAGGGGTTCCGGGATTACTTGGAGCGGGCCATCGAGGCAGGTGTGCAACCAACTGTCAATTTGGTTGCCGGGGCCATCACAAATCCCACACAGATCAAGAGCATCATTGCTGAGACGAAGAAGAATCAGAAGCAAGCCATCGCCGAAATGGCGGCTGGATCTGAGCTGGCCGCTACGGGGATCGTTGACCTTGGGCGGACGGGCATCCGAAAGCTTAAGATGTCCGCCGAGGATTGGGCCAAGGCTACACCGGCGGAACTTGAAGCCGCGTTGCAGGACGATATCGACTTCTTGAATGCGACGGAGAACGCGCGCGCTGGTAAAGGTGTCGCAGTAAAGGCGCTGGGCCTGGATGCGGACACGTTGGCCAAAGAAGGTGTCGAGATCGACCCGGATGTGGTCGAAAGTCTTTCTCTGGCAGATCCCATTCAAATTATCGTCCCTGTTAAGGGGGCACAGCTCCTTGGCAAACTGGCCAAAGCCGCTTCAGTTGCATCCGGCGTTGTGATGGTCAATAAAGCTGGACAAGTCATCGGCCTTGCCCCCAATGCCGCGAAAGCCATGCAAGTCGCTAAGCGAATTGGCGCGCCGGTTGTCGATGCGGTGAAAGCCGCTCCGGGGACCGCCGTTAAAGTTGCTGGGAAAGCTGCTGAACTTGGGGGAAAAGCGGTTGAGAAGATCGGAGAAGTGGGCCGAGCCCCAATGAAACTCGCCGCCGGTGTCGCTGGCGCTGTCAAGGGTGCGGAATTCGCTGGGCTCCCGGGCGCGGCTGTTGGTGCTACTGCTGCGGCAGCGGCAGCGGGCCGGGTTGCCACGGGTATTGTCAAAACTGGTCAAGCCGCCCAGCGCGCTGGCCAAAAGATCGTTGCTTTCGGGCGTGAGCTGACCGGGGAGGCCCAACCTGGGCGCTTGCTCCGGGCGGTTCAGGCCGTCTCTACCCCCGTTGCGCCTGTCGCAAAGGGTGCCGCTGTTGGCGCTGTTGCCGCCGCTCCATTGGCGGCCGCCGCTGATACTGATGAACAGGCTGCTGCCCTATTGGCTGGCGGTTTGGCTTTGGGCGGTATCGGCGGAGCGGCAATTGGAGCATATAAGGGCGTTACAGCATTGCGCGAGCGCGTTGTTGGCGGCCGCCTGCTTGATCCTTTCGACAAGACTACCCCACCAGTCGTCATTGACTCCCCCGCGTATGGACTCGTTCCAGCCCTGGATCAGGTTCATGAGGCTCAATTTGCCGCGCTTGACGCACCCACACAGGCCACCGTTAATGGCTTCCGGGAACTTTTTCGGGGTGACGGTGAAATCTATTTGCAAGACTCGGATAACTACCGCCAGCGCGTGCTGGAAGTGATGGAGACCGAGAAGGGCGCGCCGCTTACCGCCGAGGAGTTATCCGCCGCCGAATCGTTCGCTAATAGCCACGCTGTTTTTTCAGGTTCCTTTAACACTTCCTCCGGGCCAAAGAAAGTGGTTTTCTTAAACAGGGATGCGACTGGCTTGCCGCATGATGCCGGACACATGCTGGAAGCTATCCTCGATGAACCCACGCGGGACGCTTTGCAGGCGGAGGTTTTAAAACGGTATACCCCTGAGCAATTGGAGGCATTTAAACAAGTTTACGAAGACCGGATGAATCAAAGCTTGCTCTCGGGCCAGCCCGCGCGGGAACTCTCCCCTGAGGGACTGGCAAGCGAGATCATTGCTGAGAATTTCTCCGGCTTGATGGCCAATGCGCCAATTGAGACGCTGGGGACTCCCCGGCCCTTGGTTGATCGTCTGGTTGCGGCTGCCGCACGGGTCGCCGAGAAAGCTGGCATTGACCTGACGGGCGGTCGAACTACCCCCAACCTCCCTGTAAAGCCGTCCTTTAGCGTTCAGGGGATGCTTGAGAACGCTGTTCGGGAGCGGATTACCCGGGTTGAGCCCCAGGCCGCCCCCGCGCCGACCGTTGATTTTTCTAAGCCGCAACCCAGCCCGGCTACCCCGCCAGTCACCCCGGAAGTGACCCCGCCAGTCACCCCGCAACCCGGCCGACCCGCCCCAACATCCCTTGGCGAGCGACTACGTAATGTTCGCATTACTACCCCGGAACAACAGGGAACTGCCGCCGGGGCGCTTGAATCTGCCCGGATTGATGTCGGCCGCACCTTTGCCGCCAAGGTAGGGGATCCTAACCTTATCAAGGTGGTTGATGATCTTGCCGCCGGTTTCGAACGCAAACCCGGCCAAGTTACCCCCGTTGAGCTGGAAGTAATGGGGGCCAAAGAATTCGAGCCTGGGAAGCCCCAGGGCCGCCTTGTCCGACTGGAGGAGCGTATCAAGGCTGATGCCGCCGAAGCCGCTGGGACAGCACCCCGGGACGTGCGGGACCTCTTCCAAAAAGGTTTCGTCCCCGTCCGATTCGAGACGGTGGGCAAAGGGGCCGGGCAGAAGCTTGAGATCCTTGGGATGTCTCTGGATAAAGTCCTGGCCAACGTCAATATCGTTAATAAAGCCGTCACGGCTAAGGGCCTGAAGAACGTTCTTCCTTATGAAGTCGCCAATGGGCACCTTACAGAAGCCTCTTGGCGTCGTTTACAAAAAGATTTGGTGGCGTATACCGAGAACCAGCAGAATGGTTTCCGGGGTGACGGTCAAAAACTTGTCCGCCCCGCCCCCGAGCTGGGCGCGTCTATCCCGCCTGAGAACCCATCTTACCGGCCAACGTTGCTTCCCGAGGATGTGGGGAATTACCTGAACTTGCTTCAGGGCTTGGCACCCCCCAAGACCTCCCGGGTAACCGGTCCAGGGGTGCCAGGCAATGTTAAGGCCCGTAAAATCGCCGAGATAAACTTGCGCTCCGTTGAAACTCCCGCGCGCATTGAACCGGGAGCCACTGGCAAGCAAACCTTCCCCACTGGGGAAACGGTCGGCGAAGTCAACCCGCTGCGCAATGAACTAGCGCGGCAAGGGGTCGAAATTCGCGATTTGCACGAAGTCACTGAGCGGTTGCGGGTGGACCGGATCAAATCGGTCAAGCCCCGGCCGGATCTTCAATTCAAGGCTCCTGTCACTGACGTTGTCCGCGCCGGTTTCTTGCCCCGCGAACTGGAAGAGCGCCGTGTTGTTTCCGCCGCCCTACGCACCCCACGCGGGGAGATTGTCACCGGGCGGACACACCCCGACGCGTTTATTAATGGTCTGGACGCGGGCCAAATTCTGGAGACTGACACTCTCGAAGACGGCTTTATTGACGGTGCCGGGAATTTCCTTTCACGGGACGAGGCTTTTCAACGCGCTGTTGAAATCAAGCAAGTGGATGAAAAACAGATGCGCGAATCAACCGGGCGCATAGGCGGGCTTGAGTCTAGGGAATTCGCGGGGGCCGCAAAGTTTCTTCCCGAGGAGCGGGATAAAGCCCTGCGCACTGGTTTGCTACCAGACAAGAAGCCCGCAAAATTGGAACCAAACGAGGACGCGCGCACTGTAGCGCGCGCTTATGCGGAAGCTGCGGGCATACCCTATTCCCCGTCCTCTGTAAATTCTAAATTGCCGGTTCAGATGGGCATGGAATTTGCCGACGCGTGGCAATCCGCGACGCACAACCCAACAGACGCAGAAATCCAGGCGGGGTATAAAGCATTCAGCGATGAAATATTTTCACAATACAATGCTTTAAAAGATGCTGGGGTAAAAATCGAATTATTCGACGAGACCGGGGAACCCTACAAATCCAGTTCGGATATGGTCGCGGACGTGCGAATTAACAAACGTCTCAAAGTCCTCCAGACGGTTAAAGAATACGGGGGCAATGGGGGCAAGCCGGAAAATCACCCGATGCTGGCGGACTCTGGTGTGGTTATTGACGGCATATCGGTCCCGGTCAATGACCTTTTTCGCGCCGTCCATGACTATTTCGGGCACGCCAAGGAAGGATACCAATTTGGTCCGCAAGGCGAATTCAACGCTTGGCGCGCGCACTCTGAAATGTTCACTCCCGCCGCCCAAGGGGCATTAGCCAGTGAGTCCATCGCGCAAACAGCTTGGACTAATTACGGCCCGCACATGCGAAACGCTAAGGGAGAGCTGATTAAAAAAGGTGATGAAGGATTCCTATCGTTGGCTGAGCGCCCATTCGCGCAGCAAAAAGCGTCCCTTGTAGCCCCCGAGTTAATTGAGCGCGCGCGCTCAATCGCATTAGAGGGGGCAAAATTCTTACCCGCCGAGCTGACCGCTGACACCGCCGCCGGGTTCCCCGGTGAAGTGGCCAAGATGTCCACTGAAGAATTTGTGGAATTCGCCAAGACGCTACCGTCTGGTATAACGGGCAAAGCAGTGGAGTTAGGTAAGCTATCCCGGACACCTGAGGCGGTCAATAATCTTGTCAAGCTTCAAGAGGCGTCTTCTGCGGCCTCCAAGAAAGCGATGCAAGCCGGGGATTTTGATGCCGCGATGACCGAGGCTACTCGCACTCAATTCTTCCGGGAATCCATGGAAGCCGCGACTAAAACGGGCAGCATGGGCAAAGCCTTGGCGGAACGCGGTGAAGATTTTCTTGTCCCGCCCCCGGCTAAGTTTCTTCCGCGCACCACGAAGGGCGTGGAGCTGGAAGGCAAGGGCTATGAATTTAAACATCTAGGCTTCCCGGGAACCCGGTCAGTGCAGATCATCAAGGGCGACGAGGTTGTCGGCCAGATTTATTCTCACCAGCCTTCTCCTGAGCTGGCCATGGTGGACAATGTGATTGTGGACCCCAAGTTGCGCAAGCAGGGTTTGGGTGAGGCGCTTTACCGCGAACTGGGATCCTTGCTCCAGGAAGATGGCGCGAAGCGATTGTCTGGATTCATTGTCGCCGAGGGGCCCCTCGAAATCCGGCAGTCTGTCTTTGGCGATTTTATCGACTTGACCAGTGCTCTGGGCGACAAGGTTGCGGCGGAAGAAGCTGCTGGCACGCTGCGCCGGATGCGGGAAACGGGCAACCGCACCGCCGACTTCTTCGAGGCGACAAACGAGATTTCGCCCGACGCGCAATTTCTGCCCCACGAACCAGTTACCGAAAAAGGAAAAGCGCTAGTAGAAAAGGATTTTGAATTTCTTCGAGAGGCTTCCCCGGGGTTACTTAAATTTACAGTAGTAAAAAATCGTAAGAAGGTCGGCAAGATCATCCTAGGGATAACTGATTCTGCTAAACTCGCCACTATCGGGGCGATAGATGTTTCTGAAAAATTTCGACGCCGGGGTATCGCCGAGGCGATGCTGCGAGAGGCCGCAACTGAACTTCAAATTCGGGGAGTTACTGGTTTGTCTGGTAATATCGTAGGGGAGGGCCCAGTTCAAATTCGGGAACGCGTTTTCGGGCCGGGGAAAACTTCTTTTGGGGGAAGTGAACCCATTGACATTAGCCCCGAGCAAGCGGCCGCAGAAGTGGAAGACGGCGGCTCGATAGTCGCTCATTCTGATATTGATCCCGACGCGCAATTTCTGCCCAAGAAACGCAAAGACGAAAAACTCCCGCTGGTCGCCAAGTCCTTCATACTGCCGGACGGTTCATTCCGAGAAGTCAATCGCGCCACCCATGACCAATACTTGATCGAGAATAGCGAGTCCCTGAACAAGCAATTCAAGACCGCCATCCCAGCCACGCAGGGCAAGGAGGACGTTCGCATCGGCGCGCTGTCGTCCGGCTTCATCCGTATTTCGTATACCCCCAACAACGGGCGGCTGGTGATTGAAGCCAACGAGGCCAAATTCGGCAAGGCCCAACGCGACAAGGTGCAGGAATACATCACTGACAACCTGGACGGCATCGACAATCTGACTGTCTCCCTTGTGGACAACCAAGGCAACACGAAGCGCACTGCCACCCGACAATTTTTCCAGATGGACGATGACGCTCAAAAGCTGGAGTCGATTCCGTTTGTAACTGAGGAGGGCACTGGGCAACGCGGGGCTTTTCTGCCTACCGCCAACATTTTTTCTGCCGCTGAATTCCCGGATGAACTGTCCAGGATTGCCAAGGGCGATAAAGAGGGCGAAACCTTTAATGCGGACGGAACGATATTTGTTCCCGGTGACCGTTCCCTAGATGTCGTTACACTGGCCAGCCGGGATATCCCGGCCGAGGATCTTACCCCAGATAATGCACGGGAAGCGCTCGCCCAGTTCGCGGATATCCTGGATAATGAGGCCGCAAAAGCCGGACTCTTCCGAATCTCCCGAAAAGGTGAGGGCGACAAGCAACTGGTTAGCGTGGATCTTAATGTGGTTGTTGACCAGACCCACCGGGCCAATACCCAAAAATTTGCTGAGGCGAATAACCAGGAATCGTTCTTTGACCTGAAGAAGCTGGAAGTGGTCCCCAGCGGGGGCGATGGCAATACCGTGCTGAAAGACCCGGCGGATATCGCCGCCGCAATCGAGAATCTCGTCAAGGGTGAGCCGGTGAAGTTTCCCGGCGGGCTGGCAGACGTTGAACCGCGCGCGGTTGATGATCTGAACGTCGCCCCAGTCAAAGCCACTAAGTCTACCACGATTTCATTTCTCCCGAAGGGTAAAGAACTGGAGTTTGATCTCGGTGCGCAAGAAATTTCCCCAGCAGTGCTGTCAAAACGCGAACGGGCCGAGTTGACGCTCCCCCAGCTCCGCAAGCAGTATCCCGAGGCGGTTGTCCCCCGGGAGAAGGATACCACGGTGGATTACGCCATCAAGGAATCTCCCCTCTATAAGCAGGCGGGCAACGAAGACGCCGCTGTTGAAGCGTTCGCCGCCAAATTGGAAGAGAAATATAAAGCGCACAAGGACGACCCTAGCACGAAACTCGGAGAGCGATGGTATGACGATTTCACTCCGCTGCTGAAGGCGCGCTACGGGGAGGACGCCCCCATCTTTGCGGAGCTGTTAGCCGCCACAAGCCCCAACACCACACCGAAGGTCAACTACGGATTCGCCGAGGCTGCTTTCAAGCGCTGGAAGAACGGTGATTTTGACGCCCTTATCACGAAATACGAAGAGGGGTTATCAAAGCTGGCGGACGGGTCGTTAGTGAAGCAATACAAACGCTCCGTGCCTGCGGCACAAAGGCCACAGACGATTTCAGACGCCGCTCTGATGGGCTGGTGGATCCAGAAGCATGATTTGCTTCCGCGACAAGTGGAACGCATGACCAAGGACGGCAAGATCGCTCCGAAGTTCGGCATGCACTCTGAGGCGGTCTTGAAAGTCATCACCCGGCGCTGGTTGAAGCAGACCCAGGGTCCCAAGACTCAAAATTTCGTGATGAACCTGCTTGGCGAGTCTGATGAAGCCACCATCGACCTATGGGCGGCGCGGACAATGCGAGAAGCCGGTTACAAGGGCTTCCAAGACCGCTGGCGCGTGTTGCCGCAGCACGCCAAGGCTGTGTCTGACGCCGACTTTGCTTTTTCTCAGAAAGCTTTTTCAGCCGCCGCCAAGCGGTTGGGTCTGAAAGCACACCAGCTTCAAGGGGCCCTTTGGTTCATCGAAAAAATGAACTGGGCGAAGAAAGGGTGGTCCGAGCTGAATCTCGGGGACTACCGGCAAGAGCTAAAAGACATCGAACTGCGCGAGGCGCAACAGGAGCTATTCTAATGACCGACAAAGAGATCGAGGCTTTAAACGCGGCGGTTCGCATTGTGAACCCGCCCCTGCCCAGGGTTGACGAATTCGTGGAATCCGTCATTGACGAATTTAACCGGCTGGCCGTTGACTCCGGCGAAAAATCGAGCACTTAATAGTATGGCTAGCATCAACGAAATTGAACCCCTTGCGGCGGAACCTATGGAGCCCGCGCAACCCGAAACCGCCACCCCCGAGGATCTTCTCCCGCCCGAAGTGGAAAGCCTGCCTGTCGTCCAGGCCGTTGCCACCGGGCAACCCCCGGCTATCTTTGCCACCGCCGAGGACAAGTCACCCAGCATCGCCTTGCTGGCTAAAGCGGCCCCCGCGCTGCCCCAGGCGGGGTTAGGACTGTTTTCTAACAAGAAGGTGGGGGTCTTGTTCAATCCGAAGCTTATCTCCGCGCAGCAGATCGCCCAGGCGGTCCGGGATGGCAACCTGGACAAGATTGCGGTGTCTATCGACATGTTTGAAGGTGCCGTGGCGGAGATCCAGGGTGGACAAGCCGCCCCCGAAGCGGCCCCCGCCGGAACCGCTGGCGTTCCCGCCCCCAGCCCCAAGACTAACCAGAAGATCAACACTGCCCGGTTGAAGAATCTCGCCCCCGCCGCCCCCACCCAGGGTGCAAAGCCGGGCCAGGGACTCCTCAATGACCTTCTGAAACCCGCGATTTAATATGGCCGATGACATCATCCTAATCGCCCCGGGGACCGGGATACAAAATACCGACTCGGATACCCTCAATTCCACCATGGATCTTGTGGCGTCCGGCGGGACTCTTAGCCCGGCGCAGCAGCAGCTCGCGAACGTCTTCGCCAGCGGCGGCCCTGGCCAGGTTCAATCTTTTCTGTCGGGCATCAAGACGGCGGCCCCGTCTTCGTTTGTCACCGCGCCGACACCAAAAATTCCCGCGTTCGACTTTAATCAATTGCTGACCCCGGGGTTTAATCCAACAATGCAAACTTCTCAGGGACCCGCTACTGCCTTTACTTTGGGTGACCGGGACATGGCCGAGGATGTGGAAAACTTAAGGCTACAGAATGAGAAAATCGCGCAGGAGCAGACTGCGGCCGACTTGAAGATCCGCGAGTCCCTTAATCGTGGTGTGCTTCCCGGCATGGCCACGCAAAAGAATCGCCTTGGATTGCCAATCTTGAATTTGTCCTCTCAAACTCAGTCTCTCCTGGGGCAAGCCCAGAAAAATCAAGCCCGGTTACGGGAGGACATGCAAAAGAATTTATTTGGCGGTATTGAACGGCGCGCCTCAGTCATCGGACAAGTGCAACGTCCGCCAATTGCCGGGCTTTTCTAATCTGCTATTCGACTTCGAAACCACTGGGGATGACATAGGGACGGGCTTCCTCAACCTTCGCGCATTTCAACGAAAGATCATAGGTGGCTGTCCGCCCGTATTTGGGGTGGCAGAAAAAGAAACGTTGGATGGGATCAACTGGGTTGAAGTTGCCGGTAAGCGCATACCCGTCAAGCCCGGGGAACCCGCCGTTGACAATTATCTCCCCCGTTGCATGTGGGAGTGTTATCGAACGGTGAAGGTGTCCAGATATGTAGTAGTTCGGGACCGCCGCGCCGTGCTTGTGAAAGAGTTGGGTAGTTGTGCTTACTTGTCGGCCAATTGCGTGGTTCGGGATCCCCAGCGCCTTATCTCCGCCCTTCCAATGGTCCCCGTGGCACGCATAGAAGCAGAACCCCTGGACATCGAAGATTTGGAACGGTTGCTGGTTGAGATTCCACTTGATATTCTTTATGTCCTTGGTGAGCGCTTCCACAAAGGCGTAGAGAACCATGTCGAAATTCGAAAATCGGTTCTCAGTGGGCATTTTCTTCTGGTCGTTCCAGCGCGTGTGATTCCCCACTACGGTTTCCATCCGGATCTGCGGGACATGCCGGGCAACATTCCGTAGGAACTGCGCGAGCGCGTGACCCGCCCCGTAGAACTGGGAGAACACGGTATTGCGCAGGCCGCCCTCTGCCCCATGGGCGAGGTTCCCATCCAACATATCGCCGAGGAGCGCGACAACCAGCTCCGGGATGGCCGTATTGATGTGGTCCCTCATGATCGAAATGACGCTCTCTTCCACATATTTCAGCCGGGCCAGAAACAGCTCGAAGTTGTAGCCGCCAAAATTGAGTGTCTGGGAAGGCAGAACAACCTTGCCAACGTGGGTATCGCTCAACAGGAGGATGGCAGACTGAGGCGAAGATTTACTCACCTTGCGTGCCGCCGTGACCGGGGGAGCCGGGTTGTATGACAGCGGGGCCATGGACTTGATCTCGCCCACCAGCTTGTCCACCAGGACAGCATCCTTCAGGGCTTCCTTGTATTTCACATGGAGTGAATCGTGCCGCGCGCGCCAATGCCCTTCGTGCGCCTTGGCTTTATCCTCGCTGTAGGAAAGCGGCTCTTGGGCGGCGGGTCTGGGCACAGATTTCACCAGCCGGTCCCGGGCGCGCGCGACGGCGCACACTGATCGGCCAAGACGATTCGCAATTTCGCGGAGGGTCAGCGAACCGTCAGCCAAAACTGCCAGCTCTTCTTTTGTCCAGGGCTTATTCTTTTGTTTCATTGGAGATCGTGATTTCATGTGGTGTGGTTTTTCCGAATTGCAAATCGAAGTTTTGAAGCGCTGCTTCGGGTGTGGAGCCAGTCCCCACCAGCCGATTCTCGACGGCCTCACCATAGACGGCCCACCACAGCCCCGAGCTGTAAAACAAATGGGGGCGTAGCAGGACGCACGGGCGGGGGTTCAGTTGCGACTCCACCATCTTTTGCTGGGCCGCATAAAGTGAAACAATGGCGTCCTCGATGCGGGTTACGCGCGACAAATCCCACCGACCCGGATCGGATATCAACTGGTCCAGGACATCACAGGCTTTGATAGCGGTGGCGTCCATTGCAGCCCGCACCCCGCCATCCCGGGACCCGCCCAGGGGAACGTCGTCAGTAGGCACTACGCCGCCCCAAGTGTGTTGAGGCTGCCCGAGCTGGGCTATGATGCCCAGCAAAGTGCCAACCTGGATTTGGGTCATCGCATAAGCCGAAGGAAGCGTAGTAGTTGTTTGCTGGCTCATAATTTTTTGTAGACGTTCAAACTATACAACATCAGCCACAAAGCGTCAACCTCGTCGTCCCCTTGGCCGGGTTTAACCAGCGACGGATACCGGCGCATCAAAGCCTCCGCCATTTGTTCTTTTGTGGCAGAATGCCACCCAGTCGCAAACTTCTTCAAGGTCCCAACCGGGACAGACAAAAACTTGGTCGCGGGGGCTAGCCAGGCAGCCGCGCGAAAGCTGGCCCACAACTGGGCTTGAAGGCGAAACTTCACGAACTCCACATCCTCAAAAACGATCAAATCGTAAATATAATTCTTCCGAAGATTGTCGGCAAGGCGCTTGACCCGGATATCAAAATCCCGGTCACCCCGATTCTCTCCCTGTTTCTTGATTTCTTTGGGGGTCGCAAGTGTCCAAGTGCCGCTCGTAACCTTTCGCATCCCGGCTATGCTTTCGGCCCATCCTGTATGTGTCCCCAAATCTAATCCCAGGATAATCATAACCCATCAACCCCATACTGGGCCAGCAGAGTCTTCAGCTTGGCACATGCTTTCTTGTGGATCTGGCCCACCCGCTGCCGGGACGCGCGCGGCACGAGGCTCTTTGGCATTTCATCGGCGATGGTTTGATAATCCTTGCCGTTGAAGTTGTGCTCCATTATAACGTGGCGTTCGATGGGTGTGATCCACTTGCGCCGCAGGGCAAGACGAAGCTTTACCAACTGGTTGGCCTTGTGGTCGTCGCCCTCCACTGGGTGCTCCTCGCTGAGCTGAAAATCGGGGGTCACCATATTGGGGTCCATGTTATCCAGGGGGATTGCATGCTCAGCCTGCCACTCGGCCGGAACTTTGACCGGGTTCTTGCTCCGACAGAGAGCCACGATCTCGCCCCGAATGAACTTGCGAACGTAAGCTGAAAAGCGGGATCCATAGTTGGGGTTGAACCGGGCAACGGCCTTCATCAGAGCTGCATTTGCGGCGCTGATTGCCTCGTCCTTCTCGATCCAGTCCGGCGCGCGCTTGCCCGCCTCGCAAGCCGCATAAAGCAGGTGCCGGGCGATAATCTCGTCCCGCGCCGCGTAATTTTTCTCTTCGCGCCACTTAATAAATAGTGCTCGCTCTTCCTCGACTGTCAAGCTGACGAAAGAGATATCATCGCGGACCGAGTAGTAACCGATGCCGGTAGTTTTCGTTTTTTTAATCACGGGCGAACTTGCTTTTTTGGGTTGGCTTATCCAGAATTACCGGCTTCCTTTCGGCGCTCGAATCGGCGCGCTGGATGCGCCACACCCGGCCTTCGCTGGAGCAAAGCGACTCGACCGACGGGTCCGACAGTTCCAATTTTTCCAGCTCCACCGGAAGACGACGCAGAGAAAAATCTTTCATGGCCAGCATTGTGGCGGGCTCGTCGTTCAGCAAAGTGAATAAATCGAACGCATTCCCCTCCCAGTATTGCAGGTCCCGATGCTCCTTGAAATACCGGGTTCTCCAGGCTCCAATAAGTTCCCCGAAGGAACTTGTGGCGCTGGCCTGTCTGGCAATCTGCAAAAGAGATTCCTCATGGTAAGCGCGGACCCCGAATCGAGAATGCTCCGGTTGCCATTCGGGGGGTATGCTATAGTTTAAGATCCAGCGCGCGAAGTGGGGCAGCTCGCGTTCGAGGGCCTCTTCAACCCCCTTGAAATCCACCTGGGGAGTGCGCACCGACCGGAATAACATAAGTTTGTCTAGCAGCGAAATATCGACTTCGAGCAGTTGGCTACGCAGTGATTCAGGATCCACATTGGCGGTGATCCCGATCCGGCCCTGCCAAGTCACGGTCACCGCGCACTGGTGCATCATGCGGCAGCGGAACATCTGATTGGCGGCGGTCTTCTTCGCCATTTCAGAAAACTTCCGGTGAGTGCGATAGTCCGAGCTAATGCTGCCATCATCAATCGTCCAGTATCCGACCTCGAACAGCTCCGCGTTAAACTGGTCTTGCCCAGTCAGAAATTCTTTGCACTCCCGGCTCCCGCCAAACAGCGTGGGGAGTATGCCCTGATTGATCAGCGTTTTACCGACCCCGGCTTCGCCGAAGATTTGCAGGATTTGACCGTTACGCGGTTTTCGGTTGAAGAAGCCTTGGTAGGCCCATGCAACCCAGCACAGAAATGGGGTGAGCTGTTCCGCCGGATCAAAGAACGTATCAAAGAAGCGCGACAGCCACGGAAAGTTGCCTTCGGCACCCCAGGGGGACAGTTCCGGAGCGGGCGGCAAGACGCTAGTTGTGCAAACATTCAGGTAGCGCTTACCGTCACGGATGATCGGACCGTCTGGCTGGAAAACAAAATTTCCCACGCCTTCCACGCGGTTGGATTCAGTAATGTAATCCAACACAAGGTCCATTGGTGAAGCCGCTCCTCCCTCACGCTTCTCAGATACCCCCGCCTTGCGCAGTGCGCGAGTTATGTCGTCCTGGCGATGCGGCTTCCACGTTCCATCCGGTAACTTCCGCCAGTAATTGTTGTCCGCCCTGTAGATCCCATCAGAAGCCTTCCCCAAAGAAGTTTCCTGATATTTTTTCACGAAGTCCGCACCCAGCAACTCGGCCCAGGAATAGAAGGGTTGCGTGGCGTGCGACGAGAACGTGTAGATGCCGCCCTCCTTGATGATGGCGGACTTGGGGGATACTGACTCGGGGATCCAGAAGGATGGCCCCTGGGCACCGATGGCAAAATCGGCATCCCAACGGGATGTAAACTCCGGGTATCGCTCCACCAGACGCGCCTGGATAACCTCCACGGGGATATTCCACTCGGTCTTGAATTCCGCGAAGGAATACTTCTCAAACGCCAGCATGAACTTGCCCCGTATCTCCGCCTGGGGGATCCGCGCGGGGGGATCAGATGGAGACAAATCACCAGAAGAAGTGTAATACAATCCGGGTTTATTAAACGCGGCCGAATCGAAGCCGGGGATGTTGCGCAGCTTAAGGTCTTTCTCCAGGTAGTCCAGGAAGTATTCGGCGCTGTCCACCGAAGCAAACATCAAGGGCTCCTCAAGCAGGAAGATCAAGCGCCAGTGTCCCGGCGTCAGGGTCCTCTCAAGATATGACGGGGTCCAGGGCAGACGTTCACAGTAGGATACAACTTGTTCATCGGTCGCGGTCGCATCAAAGTCCATTACGAGAGCGTGAAGCTTGTGCGGCGGGTTCTCCGCGTCCTTCCGGGCGGTGATACGGGAAGCCGGATTCAGGCCCTCCCAGCCCGAGTAGCAACAATGCTTGGTTGTGGGGAGGTTGATCCAGGCGTCGCGGGCTCCCTTATCCTCCCGGCATTTCTTTGGAATGGTTACCTTGACTTCCCAAGGATTACCCGCAAAGACCTCAGAACTGGAGAGGTTTTTAAGAAAAAACATGCGTCCCTTAATATCTCATGATTTTCCACCCCGTCAAACCTATTTCAGATAGTGCGGGATCTCTTGGGCTTCAGCTCCGACGGGGCAGCCCTCAAGCCAATCCGGAGTTTGGGACATAATCCCCTCAACCTGTTTGGCTGTAACGTCCATGTCGCATTCCAAGACCGCTTCATCATGGACGGTGAACAGTGTTTTAATGCCCGGGGTTTTGTCCAGAGCCACCAAATGCTCACAAAAAACATCCCGGGATGCAGCTTGAACGAGGTTCTCAGTTAGGAGACCTCCATAGTGGGGCTTGTGAACGCCCCCAACGTCCGCAGTAAAAACAACCTTGCTCACTCGCTTCTCTGTTTCCGGGTCCAGGAAGCGGCGCAACTCCCGCCGAATACTCGGGTATCGCATAACCCGGCCCGATGGCAACCCCATTTCGAAGGTCCCGCCGCAGGAATTCCGAAATTCCTGGTCCAGGTGCTTCCACAAGGCAACCGTCTTGGGGTTCGCCGCCCGAAACTCGGTCACCTGCTTCTGAGCATCCGCTGGATCCACTTTATAGGCCGCCAGGGTCCAAGCGGCTTCGACGTATTTCTTAGCGCCACACCCATATCCAAGCGCGAGCACTTCGGCTTTAGCGCGCTTGTATTGGGCGGGATCTTCCTTCTTCAGCGAACCACCCTTCCAGCCGAATACCTGCCGGGCGTAAGCCTCATAGATGGCCATCCCGCCCCGGATACTTTCGAGCAACTCGTGATTCCCAGCGAGCCAAGCGAGAACGCGCGGCTCAATCTGGGATAGGTCGCAGGTAATCATCTTCTTGCCTGGGCGCGGAATAAACAGCTTGCGGATATCTAATGATCCCCGTCCCTCCGGGGTGGGGGTTTCAGTGGGCAGGCACTTCGAGTCCAACCAAATTGGATCCTTCCGGAGGTTCTGCATGTTAAGACCGCTGTCACCCGAAAACCGCCCGGTGTGCGCACCGAAATATTTCAATCCGAAGGGCATGATGCCGTCCGGCCGCAGCCACGCCTTAACCCGCTCAAGGCTGCTCAAGAACTTACCCATTGAGCGCCAGTTCGCCACGGCTGCCACCCAGGAAAATTTCGGGCCGTAAACTTCTTCCCACAACGAGAACTTTTCCTCCCCGCCATCGTGGGACTTGACCGGCGGACACGGGATGCCATGCTTGCGACACTGCGCGGCAATAGCTTTTGTGCTGGTTGGCTTGTCACCGTCAGCAATCCACGGAAGATTGCTCTCAATCGCATGGATGGATTCTTGAGCAAGCGCGATAGACTCCGCCAAATATTTCACATCGACCTGGACACCCCAAAAGGTCTGGTCCATGGTGATGCGAGACAGCTCGCGCTCAAAGGCGGGCCACGCGGCCGACCATTTATCCCACAGACGCCAGCACAGCACGGCGTCCGTGCGGGCATACTCCAGCAGCTTGGCTGCGTTGTCGCCGTCCTGCTTGGCCTGCTCCCAAGTCTTGCCGTTCATGTAGTCCCGCATGGACTTGTTTACATGCACCCCCAGCAGATATTCACTGGACTCCGCCAAAGACCGGCGGTTGCAGAGATATGAAGCCATGTTCGCGGTGCAATGCCAAGCCTCATAATTGACCTGGGGAGCCAGACCACGCTCCACCATCGCCCGGTATACAGTCCGGTCAAACCCGGCGTTGTGCGACAGCAGGGTAGCGCCCTCCAAGGCATCCCAGTTGAAGGCCGAAGGATGTCCAGCCCACGAATCAGTCCCGTCAGACACCGAAATCATGTAGGGGTCGAAACGCTCGTCGTGCGTGTAGCCGTAGGAACCGTTCTCGGTGATACCATATTTCTTCTTCTGATAGTAGGTTTCAAAGTCTACAGCAATAGTGGACATAGATTAAGCTTTCAGGGTCTTACCGAGTGAAGGGTGAGCCTGGACGCGCTTTTGGATGGCCTTCCCGATCCAAGTATTTACATTATCCAGGACATACCGCTCCCCTTCAGGAGTAAGAAATTTTTCGTCGGTGGGAAGAACCTCGCCGGTCACGGCGTGCCCCAGCACGCGCGCGGTGCTCTCAAGGGCTGCCTCGATCTGTTGGAGGAAGTCTTCACCGACCCGGGTAAACTTCCCGGCGCGGAGTTTTTCAGAGCAAAGAAGGGCGTGACGTTTTGTGGATGCAATTTTCAGTTTCATTT
>Ga0137465_1000116_pt1 | contig 66815 bp, 49 predicted proteins | sample EasRivERMGT828_2_FD_104906 | JGI IMG/M metagenome (GOLD analysis project Ga0137465, IMG submission 104906) | Soil microbial communities from meander-bound floodplain in the East River, Colorado, USA - East River MetaG ERMGT828_2 | ecosystem: Environmental > Terrestrial > Soil > Floodplain ... | reverse complement strand
TATCAAAAGCTCACACACCCTCGCCATCAGCAAAAAGACCGACCCTCTCGCAGCGACCGCAGGAGCATTGCACAAAAACGTCATGCTAATTAAGCGCCATTCGCCCCGTAGGGGCGGCATGTTTCAGCCGATGTCGCTCCTACGGAGCTTTGGGGTTCTCTTGGTCTCGGAACTACAAAGATGTCGCCCCTCCGGGGCTGGACGACCTCTTCCTGGCTTATTTCAATGGCAGTGGGGCGTTGCCCTCGGCTACGATGGATGCAGCCTTTCAGGCTGGTGGTACTTTCCAAGGGTGCTCTTCGGAGGCAGACGCTGATTGCCAGCGAGGGCAGGCAGAAATCTCAATCTCCGAAAAATGGAAACAGCCGTTTGAGCTCCGCTTTGTTCGGCTGGCGTCCGTACTCACAAATCTCGAAGGCTTCGGCGTGTTTCACTTTCTCCGCGCGTTCGGCGCCATACCACTCGGCGAGCTTGGCGCGATGGCGATCGGCCAGGGATTGGTTTCTGCGCGCAAAGCCGTCGCGCACCTCGCGCTTGCGCTCGCTTTGTTTGCCGGGCTCGCTTGGCATTAACTCAGGAGAGCCGTTGGCGCCACCTTCGTAAAACTGAGATTCCATTCCGCTTAAGGCATCCAGCTTTTTCTCCAGCACCGGGCCGATATCGACAATGACGTCGGCCTGGAAGGGATTGGGTTTCTGAAAACGATCCGGATAGTACATGAAGACAGGATTGTTCTTGAGGATCTCCACATCCGGACAGAAATGCGGCACCGTCACCATATAAGCCGCATCCTGCACGAGCACACCGGTGTAACGATGGTCAGGGTGATAATCGTTCGGGCGATGACTCAACACGAGGTCCGCTTTCCATTCGCGAATCAAACGCGTGAGGATGCGGCGGTTTTCGAGAGTCGGCAAGAGTTCGCCATCGTGGATATCGAGCACTTCGACAGTGATGCCCAGAATCTTCGCCGCTTGCTGCACTTCGGCCAGGCGCCTGCGAGCCAGCGGGCCACCGGCTTCACGCCAATGGCCGATGTCGCCGTTGGTCACCGATACAAACTTCACTTTGTGTCCCTTGGCCGCCCACATGGCGGCAGTTCCTCCCACCTGCAATTCGCAATCATCCGGGTGCGCGCCGAAGCAAATGATCCGAAGCGTGCCGTCACCCGTCGCCGCGCCGGCATAAACGGGCGGCGGACCGAAGACAATCAGAAGGAGGAACAGAGTTGGCAGGATGACAATCGGCTTGAATTGACGTGATGGCATTTTCATAAAATTCCTTTCGCAGGGAGGTTGATCATGAGAATGACTTCTACGGCTAAGGCAGCGCCTCCGTCAAATGTGAAAAGCGATTAATCTTTTGCACGATGTGCCCATCGCGGCGGGACAACCCAGAAGCTCAGCAGGATCAGGGCAAAGAAAGCCGCGTACAGAACCGTGAACGTCCGCTCACTGCACTCGCAGAAGAGCAAGCGTCCCACCCAATGCTGGACGAAGGAGCCTTCATAGCCACCTTCCTGTGTGCGCAGACGAAGCTCGCTCTCCCATGTGGTGAGCGGACAGGTCATGCCGAAAAGGGATTCGGCCAGCACACAAGCCATCGCCAGCAGGTGCGCCAGGCGAAAGCGGATGTCGCACACAAACCGCCAGCCGGCCAAGTGACCCACCCAAATCGCCACGAAGCCCAGCGCAACAAAGGCCACGAACAGGCCGTGCAGGACCAACACCAGGTCTGCCAACTGCGAGTAAAGATTCATGCTGCCAACCGCGCCCGTGCAGTTTACGCGGGATGGCCGTGGCGTTCCAGCCTGACAACACAACGCATTGATGTTGTCGAAATCCAAACTGTCAGTATGATCGCGCCCATGAATTCACAAAGCTCTTCCCGCGTCGTGATTGCTTCCTTTGCGATCCAAACCTGTCTGGCGCTTTTGCCGGTGGCCTCGGGCGCCAATTGGCCCGGTTGGCGTGGCCCGGAGGGTTCCGGCGTGACGCCGGAAAAGAAGTTGCCCCTTCAATGGAGCGCCACCGAAAATGTGCGGTGGAAGATTGAGTTGCCCGAGCGCGGCAATTCCACCCCGACAGCCTGGGGCAACCGTATCTTTGTCACCCAACCCATCGAAAAGGAAAACCGCCGCACGCTGATGTGCCTGGACCGGCGGGGCGGCAAGCTGCTTTGGCAGAAAGGCACGACCTGGAAGGAGAAGGAAGAAACGCACGAGACCAATCCCTACTGTTCTTCATCGCCTGTCACCGATGGCCAGCGTGTCATCGTCTGGTTCGGTTCCGCCGGTGTCTTCTGCTACGACTTCGAGGGCGAGGAGCTTTGGAAGCGCGACCTCGGCAAGCAGGAGCACGAATGGGGATACGGCTCGTCGCCGCTCCTCTATCAGGATCTTTGCATCCTTTACCATGGGCCCGGCCCGGGCGCGTATCTGATTGCGCTCGACAAAACGAGCGGCAAGACCATTTGGAAAGTGGATGACCCGCCCATCCAAAAGCGGCCACGCACCGATGGTTTCAAAGGCCGCGAAGAGGGCGGCATCGTCGGCTCATTTGCCTCGCCCCTGCTTGTGAAAACAAAAGCACGTCAGGAGTTAATCATGACCTACCCGCAACTGATCTGCGGCTTCGATCCCAGGACCGGCAAGGAACTCTGGCGCTGCGATGGATTGAACGAGTTGATTTATGCCTCGCCCTTGGCCAGCGACGGCGTCGTGGTGGGCATGGGCGGCTTTTCCGGAAACACCGTGGCGGTCAAAGCGGGCAGCAACGGAGACGTGACCGGCTCTGAGCGGCTCTGGCAAAACGTTCGCACCAAGACCGGCATCGGCTCCGGTGTCATCCGTGACGGCCATATTTACATTCTTAACTCAGGGGGCATTGCGGAGTGCATCGAATTGAAGACCGGCAAAACCATCTGGAACGAACGAGTAAAGGGTAAGGGACCGAAATCCGATTCGTGGTCGTCGATGGTGCTGGCCGAGGACAACATCTATATCCTGAACCAATCCAGCGATACGGTCGTGCTGAAGGCCAGCCCGAAGTTTGAGATCCTCGCCGTGAACGCCCTGGAGAACGAGCTGAGCAATGCCTCGCACGCCGTGTCCGACGGCGAAATCTTCATTCGCACCCACAAGCACCTGTGGTGCATCGGGGCCGGCCAGGCAACAGCACAGGTAAAATAGCCATTGCCGAGATACTGCGTAGATTACGGTTCGGTCATTCTGGCACGGTCAACGCCGGCCTCCAATCTTGCGTGCAGTACGTTCAACCGGCCTCAGAAACAATCAGCTCGATCAAAACCAGACAGCCGTTGCGGTCTGCACGGTCACTCATAGCGGAGCGCCTCGATGGGATCGAGCCTGGCTGCCTTGCGCGCGGGATAAAAGCCGAAGAAGATGCCGATGGCTGCGCTCACCAGGAAGGCGTACAGAATCCAGTCGGTGGGCACAAGCGTCGTCCAGCCCAGATTGGCCGAGACAAGGCGTGCCCCGCCAACGCCAAATCCAATGCCGATCAGACCGCCGGCCAGACTGAGCGTCATGGCTTCGATCAGGAACTGAAGCAGGATGTCATTGCCACGCGCCCCCACGGCCATGCGCACGCCGATTTCGCGCGTGCGCTCGGTCACACTCACCAGCATGATGTTCATGATGCCGATGCCGCCGACGATCAGCGACACACAGGCGACTGCCGCAAGCAGATAAGTCATGGTGCGCGCCTGGTCCGTGGCGAAATCGCTAATCTCCTGCTGGGTGCGGACAATGAAATCATCTTCGCGCTCGCCGCCGCCGGTGCGGTGTCGTTGGCGCAACAAATCGGTAATCTGTTGTTGCACGTCGGCCACGGAATCTGGACGGACGGCTTGAACGAGGATGGAACGGAAAGTCAGGTCGCCACTGATCCGGCGCATGGCGCTGGTGTAAGGCACCAGGAGCACGTCATCTTGATCCGAGCCAGACATCGACGAACCCTTGAAGGACAACAAACCGACGATCGTGAAAGGAGCGCTCTTGACGCGCACGATTTGCCCCACAGGATCATTATCACCGAAGAGCGTGGTCGCGGTCGTTTTCCCGATCAACGCCACCTTGTTGGCGTTGCGCACGTCGGTCTCGGTGAAGTTCGCGCCACTTTCCAGCGGCCAGGAGCGGATTTCGATGTAATCCGCGCCGATGCCCGTGACTTGAGAATAAATGTTCTGATTGCCCGCAGCCAGTTGGGTGAAGTTGCGGACCTCAGGGCTGGCCCCGGTGATGCCCTCCACTTCCTTGCGGATGGCCTCATAATCCTCGCGTGTCAGAGTGCCCGAGCTGCCGAAACCCATCCGAACACCACCTCGCGAAGAACTGCCGGAAAAGACCTGGACGACATTGCGACCGAGGCTGGCGACGCGCGCTTCCATCTGCGCTTTGGCCCCGTTCCCAATGCTCACCATCGCGATGACCGCACCCACGCCAATGATGATGCCGAGCATGGTCAGCAATGTCCGCAGCGTGTTGCGCCGCAAGGCGCGCACGGCGATTTTGATGGTGGCAATGGGAATCATGGGAAATGAAGAAGGGAGAATGAAGAATGAAGAATGAGGGTTGGCCTTTCGCACGGCATCGCGAGTCCGGGAGAGCAGGCGGCTCGTTTTTCCTTCTTCATTGTCCTTTTGCTTTCTTATGGATTGTGTTGAAGATGGCAACAAGTTCGTTGGCTTCAGTAACCAATGGTTGGAGGCGCTTCGTGGAAACAAAGTTTTCATCCAGCAGTAGTTCGAGCCAATAGAGGGTCTCATCCGCTTCCTTCAGACAATCGCCAATTTTGCAGGTGAACTCGGCCTTCGATCTGGCTCGATTGGCCTCACGATAGTTTGCGCCGACGGACGTACCCGAGCGAAGCACCTGCTTGCCGAGCACTTGTGACGCCGTGTCCTTCGCCAGCGCCACGTAGAGCCGAATTATCCGCCGCGCAAACAGCTTCGTACGCGGTGCCAAGTTCTTTTCTTCATTCTTCATTCTACCTTCTTCATTCACACTAACTGCACCGCCTGCTGCTCTTGCGCCAGCTTTTTAAGTTGCTCGCTCGCCTCGAGCCGTTCGCGCACCACTTCGTCGCGCACGATGCGGCCATCGCGCATCACCACCGTGCGCAAGGCATAACGGGCAATGTCCAGTTCATGAGTGACCATCACGATGGTCATGCCGCGGCTGTTCAAGTTCTGAAAAATGTTCATAATCTCCATGCTCGTGTGCGTGTCGAGATTGCCGGTCGGCTCGTCGGCCAGAAGGAGCGCAGGCTGGTTCACCAACGCGCGGGCAATGGCCACGCGCTGTTGCTGGCCGCCGGAAAGCTGGCTGGGATGATGTTCCGCGCGGTCGGTCAGGCCGACCAATTCCAGCGCCTTCAAAGCGCGTTCCCGCTGTTCGCTTCCACTCAGACCGGAACGGGTGTACAGCAAAGGCAATTCGACATTCTCCAGCGCCGAGGTCCGGGAGAGCAGGTTAAATCCTTGGAAAACAAATCCGATCTGTTTGTTCCGTAGGTCCGCCAGTTTATCGGCGTCCAACTCGCCGACATCCACGCCGTCGAGAAAGTAACGTCCGGCTGTGGGCCGATCCAGGCAGCCGATGCTGTTCATGAGGGTGGATTTGCCCGAGCCGCTCGCGCCCATGATGGCCACGAACTCGCCCGGCTGAATTTCCAGCGACACACCCTTGACTGCCTGCACCTCGATTTCCCCGGTGTAGTAGCTTTTCGAGAAGTTCTCCAGCTTGACGATGGGATGTATCACGGCGATGACAATAAGTAAGCTAAACGTGAGGGCGATAAAATCTCCGTTTCATTCTCCGTCCCTTTAGCGTGGTCGCGGTCCGCCGCCGAATGGTCCGCCAAAAGGACTTGATGGCCGCGCGCTCAGGGGCAGCGCCGGCAGATTCACGCCCGTAACCACTACATCGCCGTCATTCAATCCCTCGAGCACCTCGGTGTTAGAGCCGTCGCTGATGCCGGTCTTGATCGTGATCGGTTTCAGGACCTGCTTTTGCTTTTCGTCCGACCAAAGCGCGGACCACAGGCCAGCGAGGGCTGACAACTTCACCACAGATTTCTCCTTGTTGGTGGAAGCCCCACCCTCGAGCACGTAAATCGTGCGTGTGACTGGCCCTTCCTGGACGGCGCGTGGGCCGCCGCCCCCGCCCCGAGCGCGCATTCTTTCGCGCATCTGCTCGCGCTGCTCCGGTGTCATACTTTCAAAACGTCGCCGCATCTCCTCGCGATTTGGCATCTCGCCGCCTTCGCCTCGGGCCAAAAAGGGCGCGTCGCCAGACGCACCGCTGGCCCGAGCTACTCTGTTGGTGCCGCCAGCGACAGCGTTGCTCCTGACCGTGGCCCCTTCGGGCGGGCGAAACCGCAAGGCCCCATTCGGCACGCGCAGCACATCGCGCTTTTCGGCGATAATGATGGAAGCAGTGGCGGTCATACCCGGGCGCAACTTCAAATCCGCGTTGTTCACATCGACGACCGCCGTGTAATTGACCACGTTTTGGTTTGTCATGGGCGCGTAACGAACTTGCGTCACATCGCCGCGAAACCGTCGCGCCGGAAACGCTTCCACCGTAAAGGTGACCTGCTGGCCTTCCTCGATGCCGCCCACGTCCGCCTCCGAGACCATCGCTTCAATGCGCATGTTGCGCAGATCGTTGGCGATGGTGAACAGCGTCGGCGCATTGAAACTGGCGGCGACAGTCTGCCCGACATCCACCACGCGCGAAATGACAATGCCATCGATGGGCGCGTAAATGGTGGTGCGTTCCTGGTCCACCTTGGACTTCTGCAACGAAGCGTTGCGCATTTTCACCACCGCTTCGGCCTGGTGCAGGGTTACCACCGCCTGGTCGTATTCGGAGGCAGCGATCAATTCGTTGGTCCGCAGCGCCTGCGCCCGGCGCAGAGTCAACTGCGCCAGTTCCAACCCCGCCTGGGCATTGGCCAATTCCGCTTCCGACTGGAGGATGTTCTGCAAGTAAGTGGACGGATCGATCTGAGCGATGACTTGTCCGTTGGTGACGCGCGAATTGAAATCCACCTTGATATCCGTGATGATGCCGGACACCTGGCTGCCTACAGTCACATTTTTGACGGCGTTGATCTGTCCGTTCGCCGTGACGGCTTGAACCAAATCGCCCCGGGTGACCAGGCCCGTTCGGTAATCGAGCGGCGCCTCTTTGGAACGGCTTTGGTACCAGCGCCAGCCGACGAAAGTGGCGCCGAGCAACACCACGACAAAAAGCCATTTCCAGCGTCGGTTTTTCCTGGGCGCCATATCAGGTCATTTCTCGAATGCCTTCGCACCCTCGTGGGGAGCTTTTATTTCCGCGTTCATCAGACTCTTCTATATAAGCGCAAAACACCTTCAAAGTCCGCTGTAATTTTTTGTTTTCGCCGAGGGAAAGGAGGCGCGCTGCCGCGGCTCGAAACGCCCTTTGCCAGGTGCGCAAGGTCCTTGCGGACTTGGCGTTGGCTGGTCGTCGCTTCTGCGGCCGCAAAGCCTTCCGCCAAGGCCCATCCAACGGCCCAGAGCCTCTAAACCTTCGACGCGGCTTCGTTCAACCGGGGAATGCAGCCAACCGGAAGCGAAGCCACGCCCTTCAACAACGCGACGCCTCCTGCCGCTTCACTTCCGGTTAGCTCCATTCCATTTTTTGTCAGGCGGCATGTTCGTCTCAATCAAAGAACCAATTCAGGAATGCGTGAGGCGCTAGGAACAACGCACAAGACGCCAGCCCGACCGAAGCACCATAGCACAGTGAATAAATGGAGACGTGTCGGTAACGACGAAGGAATAAGCACCCGATCAAAACAAACGGCGCAACGTAAAGCGAAGCCACAAGTGCTCCGAAGAAATACCTGATCGCCTCATCGTGGAAAGAAATGAACCAGCCGTCGAGCCTCTCGCCGAATCTGGGCCACCGTCCCAATGAGAACCAAACGTGTGCGATGAAGGCGTAATAGAGCAGCACCCAGGACGCTGGCAGCGTCACCGCCCAGGCAACCCCGCGCCAGGTCAACCCGCCGGTCACGCTGCGGAAGAACTCCCGCCACTTGATTGGATGCCGCTGGCCCTGAAACAAGCCGATGAAGTATGCGCCAAAGACAAACAGCGCTGTCACAATGCCAAGGATGATTTGTTTCGTTTCCATAATGGTTGACCGGAAGTGAAGCGCAGCCACGCCCTTCAACAAAGCGACGCCTCCTGCCGCTTCACTTCCGGTTAGCTACATTGCTTTTTTCTAGGCCGCATAGTCGTATCAACGCGTCTCTTATTGAGCTAACCAATGATAAAGCGATATCCAAGACCAAATGACGACAGGCGTAGCGCCCCATGCACACCATAAGCACAAGCTGATCAAGGCGACCACCCTAATCCGCTCCATCCATCGTTTTTGTCGAAGCAGGTTGCGAAAAAGCAAATATGCAAACGGCCAACAGACCAGTGCTATGTAACAACTGAATATGGCAAAGCCCAATCTAATCTTGCCCGGCACGCTTTCCCGAGGCGTGAGTGACCACGGGATTAAACCCCAAGGCACAATCCACCCGACAACTATCAACAAGAAGACCCCGTTTAACAGTCGAATGGCCAGTGAGTCGGGAATCTTATTGTTCTGTTCGCGATTGGAGTCATACCAGATTTTGCGCACGCGTACACGTTTCTGCAGCAGTTTGGGAAAAAACCCGATGCGAATTAAACCTGCTAGCACGCGCAGCCCGCTAATCCCATGCGTTCGGCGACCGGAAGTCAGTACGTATCGCCAAAGCACGACAAACCGGCCTTCGCGTCTCAGTGCCCACGACATCGCCACATCTTCGGCGCCGAAAAGTCGCTCATCAAAACCGCCGGTCGCGTGAAACGCTTCGCGCGTGCAAAAGATAAAAGCGCCACCGGAAATCCCCGGCAGTCTCATCAACAAACCGAACCACCACAACAATAGTCGGGCGTAAAGGGGTGCCGTTTTGTCGAATCGCGCTGGAGCACCGCCACCGACAGCACCTTTGTCCATGTATCGCAGGGCGGAAGCAACGACGCGCGAATTAATGGTCGTGTCTGCATCCACGAAAAATAATCGCTCACCGTGCGCTGCACACCCGCCGGAATTGCGTGTGGCCGCGATCTGCCGATGGTTGACTGGCAACACAGTCGCGTTGTGCTGACGGGCGATGTCCTCTGTGGAGTCGGTGGAGGCATCGTTCACTACAATCACTTCATACGGCTGGCCAATCGGGCGAGCGGCCTCGTGTATCGCCTTCAATGTCCTGCCAATGCACGATTGTTCATTGTGCGCAGGAACGATAAACGAAATCATAACAAGGTCAGAATAACCGCAAGCTGGCTTCAAAGCTTCGTCATCGTTTCCTCATTGTTTGCCTGTGAGCGCCATGATGCCGTCGGCAAAAGTGCCACGCCAGCAAACTTCGTTGTGGCCACCGACGAACTCTGCGTAGGTCACGCGGTATCCCTTTGCTTCCAACACGTCGCGAAAACGGCGTGTCTCCAAAAGATGACTGAACGGCAACGTGGTTTCATAACGCCCCACATCCATGTAAAACTCCAGCGGGAGTCTTGGACTCCGAAGAAACTGAGCAGTCAGTAGTCCCGGAGCCTCGCCGTCCCAGAGCGGCGTCGGCGATTCTTGTCGCGCCGCCGTCAGAAAGGAACCGGATTGCGACAAGACCTTTCCGAAGACATCGGAATGTTTCAGGCCGCAATAGGCTGCCATTTTTCCGCCGAGGCTCGTCCCTCCAACGATGGTGTGAGCCGGATCGGCATAGACGCGGTAAACCCTCCGCGCCCAGGGCGCCAACTCCGTGGCGACGAAACCCGCAAATTCCTCCGAGCAATTGAGGTCCCGCTGCCGGCTTTGCGAACTGATGTTCCGAACCCCTACAACAACCATTCGTGGGATTTTTCCTGCCGCCAGGAGATTATCCAGCGTCACGTCCATCATGTTGAAGCCGCCGTCGAAGGCAATCATCAGCCAGCAACGTGTGTCGTCCTTTTCGTACGCAGCCGGCGTGTAAATGCTCAACGAGTATTCCGCGCCGAGAATCCGGCTCTGGAACGTTTCCCTGGTCTTGCGACCGGAGGGAATGCCCGGTCGTTTTTCAATCCAAGGCTGTCGAGGAGCATCGGGCAACTCGAGGTAGGACCATCCGGCATAGGTGCGAGCATTGAACGGATCGCGTCTTGGCGGGTTCTGCTGCACCTCTTTCAGAATGGCGGACGATTCCATCGGCACGGCCTCGGGTCCATTTATCTGGAACACGTACTGGAACCGCGCCTCGGTGGAGTGCGCTTCCGAGAGGTGCCAAAGATCGGTGTCCGCCAGCCGAGTGAGCGGCTTGAGGAGATTGGCGCCGGGCAGACCGCCCATCATGGTGACGCGAGTCGTTCCATTGCTGGCTCGCCAGACGAACGTAACCTGGCGCCGCCTGTGATCGCCATCAATCGATTCCACCAACGGCGCGTTGCCATTCATCGTTTTCCAGAAGGCATCAAGCGCCTGCCGGTCTCCGGTCTGAAGTTCATGGGCAAGGCGCGCCAGACGCGGGCTGCTGTAGCCGTTTGATGAACTGGCGTTCGCGGCAATTGCATCGGATGCGGCTAGCCCACCAGCGGCGTAGAGCGTGACTATGATTCGGAAGATGTGGCGCATGCGCACTGCCGCCTAGATACGATGGCGGGCGATGAAAGCAGAAACGTGTCTGCTCTCCGGGAACGTGGATGGCGCCCCGACGTGTGTCGGGAGGCCCAACCACAAGTTTGCTCAGTAATGAACTCAAACAATGAAAGGAAAACAGACACCATGAAAACCTCATACTCCGGGCCCATAATTCTGTCGAGCCGCAAAAGGCCCATCCAGTGACCCAGGCCCTCTGAACCTTCGACGCGGCTTTGTTCACCCGGGGAATGCAGCCAACCGGAAGTGAAGCTGGGCCACGCCCTTCAACAAAGCGACGCCTCCTGCCGCTTCACTTCCGGTTAGCTACATTCCTTTTTTTGTTAGGCCGCTTACGGCCTGTCTGCATAAACTCTCAATGTCTTCACGCCGCCGCGCTCTACTACTACTGCCGCATCAGTCTTCACCTCGAAGAATGTCTGGTAGCCGTCAGACTTGCGGTAGTCGTCACCCAACATGGTCGGTATCTTTTGCAGCAACTCGCGTCTCTCGTCGAGCCTCCCGGCGTTGCGACCAGACTCGAACTGCCTGTGACCGAAGCGAGGGAGATCTGCGATAAAGTAAAGGATAACGAATAGCACCCATGCCGCGACGAATCCGAGAATGAATGGAAGAATTCGGGTGCGCATAGCGGCCTAGACACGATGGCTGGCGATGAAGCGAGCAAAGGTGTCTGCTCTCTCCCGCAGTAGGCGGGATGGATGGCGCCCCGACGTGTGTCGGGAGGCCCAACCACAGGTTTGCTCAGTAATGAACTCAAACAATGAAAGGAAACCAGGCACCATGAAAACCTACATACTTCGACCCCATAATTCTGTCGAGCCGCAAAAGGCCCCCTGAAGTTTTGTTATGAAGCCGGAAGTGCTCATGTGCCGCTCCGACCTCTGCGCCTCTGCGTCTCTGCGGTGAAGAAAGAAACGGTGAACAAACCGCAGAGGCGCAGAGAAGAAACGATGTGCCGCGGTCTCGGATGTGCCCCCGATTTGTGCTTCAAATCAACGGGCGTTCTCGTGTTTGTGATGATCGTGGGCGGCAGCTCCAGCCAACTTGAAACTCTTCAGCTTCCAGACCGCCGCCTGCGCATCGCCTTCGCGGATCTTGTAGAACTGGTCCATGGCAAGGTCCTTGAAGACTTGCACTTTGCCGGTCGTCGGCCAGGTGATCTCAATGGTCCGTATCGGTTGAGCCTGGCCCAACCCGATTTGCGCCCGCAACGGTGAGCAGCCGAAGCTCCCACCGCTGCTCACGGTCCTGTAAATGGACCGCTCTCCGTTCGCGGTGTTGACGGTCACCTTGATGCGGGCCCCAATGGCCGCGCGGTTGGATTGCACGCCTTCGAGCTTCAAGGTGATCCAATGAGCGCTGTGCCCAGGGTTTTCCCAGAGCGCATTGCGGTAGTTATCGCCTTCATACGCTCCCCCAATGACGTGGTAAACGTCCTGGTCCCCGTCATTGTCGAGGTCGCCGAAGGCCACGCCGTGTCCCTTTTGCAGATGGCCAAAGCCACCGGCAGTCGTGACGTCCTGAAAAAACTTTCCGTCCGCGTTGCGGAACATACGATTGGGGATGACGGTGCTCAAGTCGGGATCGCCCGTGCCCAGGTAAAAGTCGAGGAAGCCGTCGTTGTCCAGATCGCCGAAATTGGAGCCCATCGTGTGAATGACCTTGTAGAGGCGGGCGGCCTTCGTGACATCGGCGAACGTGCCGTCGCGATTGTTGTGATACAGCCGCACCCGCTCCGCGTTCGTGGGCAAGCCGAGGTAGTCTGCGGCGATGTCGCCGACATGGTTGATCCCGTAGCCCGAAACAAACAGGTCCAGCCAGCCATCGTTGTCGTAATCGAAAAACCACGCCGGGAAACTGTAAAAGGGTTGCGTGACGCCGGCTTCCTTGCCGACTTCGGTGAACTTCCAGGCACTCTTCGGTCCTTGTGCCGGATTCTTCGGTCCATCATTTCGCAGGAGCAAATTGTCGTGTCCCCGCCACGAGATATAAAGGTCGGGTCGGCCATCGTTGTTGTAGTCCCCGCTGACGACCGCCTTGAGCATGCCCGTAAAAGTGAAGCCGGATTCGGCGGCAATATCGGTGAAGGTGCCGTCACCATTGTTGCGATACAACTCGCAATACTGGGGCTCATCTCCGCCCGCCGTTTCGTTGGCGATAAAAACGTCCAGCCAGCCGTCGTTGTTGAAATCAAACCACGTGGCCGTTTGCGTCGGACGAAAACTGAGCATCCCGGCTTGCTCGGTCACGTCGTCGAAGGTGCCATTGCCGTTGTTGCGCAAGAGCGAGTGCGGGTAATGCCCTCCCTTGCCCATCCAGCCGCCGCGCAGGATCATGAAGTCCAGATGGCCGTCATTGTTGTAATCGGTGGAGACAATGTTCAGCCCGCCCAGTTCGCCCATGAGACCCGACTCGCGCGTGCGCTCCGCGAAGGTGCCGTCGCCAGTGTTGCGGAAAAACTGGATTTGATCCTCCACTCCCATCGAGGACATGACCAGATCAAGATTTCCGTCGCCATCAAAGTCATCCATGATCACGCCGCCGGCCAAGGCGTCCACGTCGAGAGCCAGGCTCGGCGCGATGTCACGGAAGCGTTTCAGGGGATAGTCCGAGTCGAAGAGCTGTGGCGGAATGAGCCAGGCAGGCGGCACTTTGTCCGGGTATTCACCCACGGTCATGCAGGCGATATTCAGCAGCCAGCGCGCCCGAAGGTCTTTCGGAAAGTCGGTCAACTGTTGTGTCAGAACGCGAATCGCGCCGCGCGAGCCGCGTTGCTCGGTGTGAACACCGTCGCCACGAATGGGCAACAGACATGAATCGCTGCTGTGATGGGCCAGGCAATTCTCCTGCTCGCCCAGCCGCAAATAGGCGGTGGCCAGATAGGGTCGCAACCAGTTTTTCGCTTTGGCATGGTACCCGCGATTGTCGATCAGGAGCTTTTCCACGTTTTCGAATTGCTCGATGGCCTTCCCAGTCTTGCCCGCATTCATCAGTTCGATGGCGTACTTGGATTGCGTATTGAAACGGCGCGTCAGGTTCTCGGGCGTGGGCGGCAAGGTCAGCACCGGTGGCAGTTGCTTTTCCAGAATTTCGACGCGGCGGCTGTTGAGGAACTGGTTGCTCATGGGATTGCTGGCCCGAAGCACCTCTTGCAATCGCTCGGCCATACGACGCGTGCTGGCGGCAGAATACGGGACGTTGGTGTTCTGGGCCGCTCCTGATATCAGCCCGGCTGAGCTCAACAGCGCGAACAGCCAGATTGCGCTTATGAACAGCCGGCCCTTGCAAGGGCGCACCAGTGTCTGGGAGTGCGGCCGTCCTCGGCCGCTGTTGCGACGATGATCGCACGATCCAAAGCGCCAGAGGACTGGCGCACTCCAAGACCTTGCGGCGGCTCGAACGGTTCTGGGCAGGCGCCGGAAACAACTGGAAGCGGACCAGAACGGAGTGTCATCAATTTCCAAAGTCATGTTATTAGAGTGATTGCCAAAAGTCATTTCCGAAAAGGTGGGGCAAACCTGCCGGTTTGCCGCGGCGCCCGGCAGAGCGTCGCCCACCTTTTTGGAAATTACTTTTGGCAATCGATATAACCCGCCTTTCAAGAATCCACTCATCAAGGGTGTCTGGGCACGACCAGCCGATAGTAGCGATTCGTCTTATAAGCCGGGTCCGGGATAACTTCGACGCGACTGATCGTGCGCGCGGGCACGTCCACCAATCGTTGCCAGGATGCCGGCCCCAGCCCGTCGGTGTACTGCACCGTGTAGGTTCGGTTGGACGCGGCAAGAAAGCTCAGGCTCGCGCCGGGCGCTGCGGTGATGGCGTCAACTTTCAGATAGCTCAGGCGGTTTGTCGGGTCGGTGCCGGCCACGAATTCCTGCCAGTTGAGCATGGTGTCCAGATCGGTATCGTCGTCAGCGTTGCCAACGGTGTTGGTGCCAAACCCGTAGGCCGCTTCCCACCAGTCCGGAATCCCGTCGTTGTCCGTATCCGGGACAAACGTCAGTGCAGCGGTGAAGCTTTGGAAGCCGGAGGGCCTGGCAAAGTTTGTTACCACCACCTGGTAGTTTGTGAACTGCGGTTGAGCATTGGTAATGGTCAGAAAGCCGGTGCGAGCGTTGAAGATGTTTGTGAAAAAGAACACACCGTTGCGCCGCCAGCGACATCCGATGGGCAATGTGGCTCCATTCGTCACACCTACGCTCAACGTTACAGCGCTGCCTGGCACGACGGGCTGGCTGAGGGGATGTTGCACGATAAATGGCTCGACCCTCACGATAAGCGACGCCGGCGCACTGGTAATGGAGCCGATCTCGTCTCTGACGACAACGGTGTAGGTGCCGCTGTCGTCGGGCTCAACGTTCAGGATGTCCAGTTGGCTGCCGGTCGCGCCCGGAATATCGATGCCATCCTTCTGCCACTGGTAACTGAGCGGCGTGGGACTGTAGGCAACCACGGTGAAGAAGACGTTGCTGCCAGGAATGGGCGTGGCGGTCTGAGGGTGTTGAGTGATCGTCGCAGGATAGCGCAACGCAAGCGTCGCGTTGGAGCTCACCGCCGAGCCGGCACTGTTAAAAACGAGCACATCATAATTCCCGGCCTGTGTCGGCTGCACATTGGTCAACTGCAGCAGGGAATTGGTTGCCCCGGCCAGCAAGTCACCGTTGTGGCGCCATTGGTAACGCAGAACAGCGCTGCCCGCTGCGCTGGCACTGAACATAACACTTATGTAAGCCTGCGAGGTCTGGCTCTGAGGCTGCATCGTGATCACGGGCGCGGTCCCACCGGCAGCAGTCGCGGCCGCAGCCGTAGCGGGCGCAGCCGTCCAGTTGGCCGGATCGTTGCCGTAAGCGGCGGTATCCTTGCGCTGAAGCGATAAGCCAGTGCCGTCGGCGCCAGTAGGCCACGGGCTGGAGTCACTGTAACTGACCTTATCCATCAAGACGTAGGGCACATTGCCCGCCAATGGCGTCGTGGGTTTCTTCAACTCGACGTCCTCGCCGGAGTTGTCGAGTTTCCCTTCATACGGACCGAGAATTTTCACACCCGGTCCAACGCCGTATTTCCCTCGGAAAGCGAGCAACGTCGCGCTGTTGCTCGGATTGAAATTCACCAGCAGCATGTATTCTCCGGCTGCCAGCGTCACATTGGTGGGCAACACGAAATCCACTCCGCCGGTCAACCTCCAGGTGTTGGCCGGGCGGGCCGGATCAAAGAGTTGGACGGGGCCCAACGTGCTGTTGAGCACTTCGATGAATTCATCGCCGCTGTTGTCGTCGGTGCCGATGTCCGGCGGGCGGTACATGATTTCGTTGATGACCAGCGGGCCGACGCGCGGTCCGGAGTTGGCCCCTCCCAGAGTGCGCGAAATCTGCGCCACGAAGCGCTCTTTTCCGTCGCTGGTGATGTGGCGCCCAAACGACACTCCATCGTCGGCCGCGCCGAAGTCGTGGCCGTGCACGTAACCGGTGAGATTGCCGCCCGCGTCGCCGCTGAAAAGCCAGACTTCGTCGCCATCGGAACTGAGCGCGAAACCGGCGCCGCCAGGATTGAAGTCGGCCTCGGTGAAAACGCGATAGTTGTTGGCGGAAATCATCGTGCCGCCGGGGATGCGGAATTTTTTGGGCGTGTTGAAATCATCGCTCAGCCACCAATCGCCGATGTTCACATCGCTGCCGGTGGGATTGAACAGCTCGATGCTGTCAGTCGGCGGCGGCGTGTCGGTACGACTCAGGACTTCATTGACGAGAATGGGCGCAATGAAGGGAACACCTGGGTCGGGGACGGCGGGGTTGCCGTTCAAGTTGCCGCTGGGCCGCCACTGTGCCTTCTGGCCCCACGCGTCCGGCTCGGCTTTCTCGTCCACAATCACCAGCGAGAACCCCAGCCCGTCCGTAACAGGATACCAGTCGTCATCGTAGTCGAAATCGAGGACTTCCTCGTTGGTGCCGTCCAGCAGACGCAAACGTTCGCCGTCGTTGTCGAGACTGCCGGTGTACTGGCCAGCCACCGGCAGGCCGCTGCCGTAACGAGCATTGAACGCCGCGATGTTCTTCACGATCAGCACGCGTGCGCCGGGCGCCAGACTGGTGATGGCGCTGCCCGAAAAGCGGAAGTCGATGCCGTTGGTGAAGCGCACGCCGTTGAGATTGAGCGTGGTGTTCGTGGAAATATTTTTCAGCTCAACGTATTCGAATTCTTCGGCGTTGGTGTGCGCGGGATGCGGCGACGGGTGATACATCAGTTCGGTGACGCGCAGCAATTGCTGAGCGAATGTAGGCGCGCCTTCGTAGGTGAACGTGTTCAGCGTCTGTCCGAATCCATCCAGGACGTGCAACGTTTCGCCGCGCCCGGAGAGCTGGCCCTGATAGGGACCCAACACAAAGAGGGCCTGGCCGCCGCGCGGAGGCGTCGTCCGCGAGCGGAAGGCGCGGACGTTCGGCGAAACATAAAAGACGCTGTTGGCAGGCACGACCGTGCCGGGAGCAAAGGTGAACTCCACCGCCCCGTCGAGTTTCCAGCCGGAAATATCCACGGCGAACGGCGCGGGGTTGGTCAGGCTGATAAATTCCTGATCCTGATTCGCCGATACGGGACTGAACTCGACACCGGTGATTGCCACGTAGGCATTAGGCGCCTGTGAAAGCGGAATGCCCGCGTTCTGCGGCTTGGTGATGCCGATGGAAAGCGCGGTGTTGCTGACGCTGTGCTTGCCGTAGAAATGCTGACGCCGGAGGTAATAAAACTGCTGGAGTAGATCCTGAACGCCAAAGAACACGTTCGTCCCGGGCGGAAGGTTGTTCTGACCTCCAACTGCCGGCCATCCCCAGAAGGCGCGATCGCGTGTGCCCTCGGCAGTGATGAGGTCGCGCCATGCGAGGATTTTTTGCTCGATGGGACTGGCATTGGTGGGAGTGCCCGGCGGCAACACCAATGTGTCGAGCATCGTTCGCATGCGGCGCAGGTACATTTCCCGCGCTTGCGGCACCTCGAAGATGACGTCGTAAACGCGGTTATAGTTCCCGCTCGTCAACGACAGCGCTTGAGAAGAGCCGTAAAGCGGGAAACTCTTGTGATTGTCGTTGGTCGCCTGGATGCCGGTGTCGTTGGCCGGGTTGTCCATGTAAAAGGCGCCCCAGGAGAGATTCATGTCGAAGCCGATGATGCGCCAGAGATCGTCGCCGTCGTTGTCGTGGTAAAGGCTCATGTTGGCCCACACGTCGTCGTTTTCCTGCACGAAACGCGCGGCAACCAGATAGTTGATGACGTTGGGCAGATCGAACATGTCGAAAATGTTTGTGCGCCGGAAGCCGACATTCGCCTCGTTGGAATCGGCGATGGCGCCAACCAGCGCGACATAGTCAGGGCTATTCGGACCCGTCCCATCCCATCGCCGCGTTTTCTTCTCGAAGCCGCCCGTGCTGAACCCGCTCGGTATCACGGTGCCAGCAGCGTTGTAGAGCGCGCCGTTGGAATCGTAACCGAGCCGGTCGAGCATCTCCTCCGTGTGCACGTCGTTGTGGTTGGCCAATTGGTAGAATTGTCCGTTGAGTTGCAAACGCACTGGATAATAAAAAGTGCCCGGCGAACCAATCTGGTCGCATAACCAGAAGGCCATCCCCTGCCGCATGTAGGTCGGGTCGGGATAGTCGGCCACAAAGGAGGTTCTGCGGATGCGTGGACCGTCCTTCTCCGGCCACCCATAACCCACGCCTGGATGGCGGAAGATGTGTTCGCGATTGAACTCGAAGCGATGCGATTTCTTGGGATAACCGGCCGTCGTGTTGCCGCGCAGGGAAACATACACGTTGTCGTAAAATTCGCCGTCGTAAAAGACCGAGACACCCCAGCTTCCTGCTTGTGAATCGCCACCGATCTGCGAAGTGCTTGGGCCGGGCTGCAGCACATTCGGCGGCGCGAACAAGTGGATGATGGGCAGCGCACTCGTGACATAGTTGGGGTTGACGACCGTCCCAAGATATTGCGCGCTGTTGGTCGGGGTCGGGAAAAGCGGCCAGCGCGAGACGCGCCCATTGACGTCGGTGGCGGAAATGAAGTAGCGAATCATCTGGCTGTTGGTCGAAGCGCTGGCGGGAATGGTCGCCCCAAATGTGCCATCACCTGCCAGACCGTCCCCGTGCGCGCCGTCATCGAACATGGTGAGCATGACTTCGTTGCTGAACATGATCCGGTAGCGCATCGTTACTCCCGCCACCGTGAAGAAAGAGGGCAACACACGCGCCGTTACCACCAAATCGTCGTTCTCAAGCGGTGTATTGGGTGTGTGGCGCACGTTGACGATGGCCGGGCCGGGCGCGTTCGTTCCGCCCAAATTGGCGGCACCTGGAGTGGGTACGGTGAAGTAAACGGCGTTACTACCGGCAGTGTACAAGGGCGGGTCGCCGAACTGCGGGAAACCATAGGAAACATCCGGCACCTGATTGGTGTAGAAAGGGCGAAACTCGGATGCGATCCGCCCGTCAGGCATCACCAACGCCAGATATTCCCCGCCCGCGGCGAGTTGAAAGCTGGTGTGCAGGCGCGCCCCAGGAATGCGGCGGTCTCTGCCGGAGGCAAACACCACCAGGAAACTGCCGCCCGCCAAATTCGTCGCCGGGAAACGCCATCGGGTCAGGTCGCCAAGGCTGTCAGTCAAAGACCAGCCTTCCAGGTTCACTGTGAGGCTGCTTGGGTTATAAATCTCGATCCAATCGGAGTACTCGTTGAAATCGTTCGTGAGCGTGCGCGAGTTTGAAGCCATGAATTCACTGATGTAAGGCGGCAGATCAGAGGCATTGGGGTCGAGACGATACGTCCAATTGCCGCCTGCGAAGGCGTTGGGCGAGGTGGCTTGGTCCGCGATACCGTGACCGACGGCCCAGGCGACTTGCACCGTCCCAGTGGGCGGTTGCGCGAAAGTAAAGGTGTACTGACTGGCCGACTGCGGTGTAAGACCGGTGGCGGGATTGTTGTTAATGAGCAGGTCGGCAGTATTCACGCCGGAAACAGGTTCACTGAACAGCACCGCGATGGCCGCGAGCGAACGCACCGTCGAGCCGGCGGCGGGCGTCAGCGCCGCGACGACCGGGGCCGTGTTATCGACAAGGTTGTACTGCCAGGTGGCGCCGGGACCGGCGCCGTTGAAAGGATTAGGAGGCAAAGCCTGATCGGTAATGCCATGCCCGGATGCCCAAGTGATTTGGACCGTGCCGTAAGCCGGCTGCGGGAAACTGAACGTGTAAGTGGAACTGTTGACCGGCAGCACGGCCGTGGTACCGACGCCATTGATCAGCAGATCAGCAGCGCTCACACCGTTGACCGGTTCGCTGAACGTGACGGTGATTTGCGCAAGGTTCGTCACGGTGCTGCCGGTTGAAGGCGCCGCGCTCAGCACCGTCGGCGGGATAGTTTCCGTAAGAATGGTTTCCAACGAAGCATCAAAGCCAATGTCGCTGCTGCCGAGACTGCTTTGAAAAACCTGCACGGCGATGGTGTTGGTCCCCGCGACGAGATAAGAGGGCGGCGTCGGCAAGTCGTAGACGAGGAATGGCACAGGTTCAGCCGCATTTTCGGCGAGCGTATTGGTGGTGACGGGCGAGCCGGACGGGTCCAGCATGTTCACGCGGTAAACTTCCGTTCCATTGATCCACGCCACGAAGCCGTCATCGACCAACGCGCCCAGCCGAAGGCCGCCAATTTCGGAGAGGTTCGCGATCGTGAAAGTCTTTCGGAAGAACAGGCACCGATAGTTGCTTTGCATCCCGGGGATTACCGTGCCTCCAGTCAGCGTGGAAGAATCACCGGTCGTGTCATACCAGAATGGCGAGGGCGCGGTGGTGAATTCGACGTCGTTGAATTCGTTGGACCGCCACGTAGTCAGGGGCGTGGAGGCTTCGTTGGTGCCTGGCCGCCAGCGCCACTCAGTTCCGCGGTTGAACAACAGGGCGGCACGCGTCTCGGTTTGGAGGGCCAGGGTTAGAAACAAAAGCAATGACAGACGTTTACTCATAACGGATCAATTTCGGTTGTGCTCAATCTTCACCCCAAGGAAGAGTTCGGCAAGTGTTCTTGCAGAGAAACAGGCACAGAAGCCAACGAAGGAAACCAAAGGCCGTCGTCCTTGCCGCCTTTGTTTCCTTCTGTGAAACGATTCGTTTCGTCAACTCGGATCCACGTTGCGCGCGTGTTCGTCCCTGTTCTCAAGGCGCTTCTCGTCCCACCCCTTGCTCGGCCACCACGGCGGCGCAGCCGATCGCATCGAGGATGCGCTGCGCACAGGCAATGAATGCCGCGGCTTCGGCCGGATTGGCGCCAGCGATTTGGGCGCGCACCTTAAGCTGGAAGGCCTCCAGTTGATTCATCCCCGCTTCGAAGTTGCCCCGCTCAAATGAAGCTGCAGCGGCCTTCAACGTGGCGATCAATGGCCGCTTGTTTTTGCGCTCCACGTCGCTCTCGTCCACCAGCACAGCGCATTGTTCCACTGCTTCACTGGACGTAATCACGCAGAGGGTGATGGGGGTCGTGCAACGATCCCGGCCATCGCTGACGATCAAGGTAAGCGTGTGACATCCCACCTCGAAGCAGTTGGTGATTATGGCCGAGGTTCTCAAAACATTGGTGCCCTCAACCCACATATATTGCAACGGATTGTTGTCCGGATCCGACGAGCCCGATCCATCCAGGACCACGCAGGCATCGGTGTCATTGAGCGAAAGCACGTACAGATTCGGATCCGTGCCGAACCTCAGCACGCACTCTTCCGGAGCGACGCGAGCCACGCAAACCGGCGGAAGGTTCGCACAGTTGACGGTGATGGAGACCGTAGCTTCGGCCGATTCGCACTCACCATCGCTGACCTTATAGCGGAAGCTGTCGGGACCGCAGTAACCGGCGGAGGGTGTATAAGTCGCTTGCCCGGTTGGGGCTACAACGACCGTGCCATGAGCGGGCGCTTGCGTGGTGATGTATTGCAGCGGATCGCCATCCGGATCCGAGGCGACAAGCTGGAACGTCACCGACGAACCCTCGTTCACCGTCACGCTCACCGGATTAGCCGTTGGACAGCGGTTGATTCCCAGCGCGGCCGCGTACAATGCATTGATGCGATCGGCAGACAGGGCGCGATTGAACAGCGCGACTTCATCAATTGATCCATTGAAGAAGTTGCCGGTCGTGTCAAAGATGCCACCACCGCCAATGTTGAACGTGAAGTTATTGGCTCCGTAATTGGATGTCGGCAGCGTGGCGGTGCCGGCGACCTGGCCATTGGTATAGACCGACAGCGCGCCGCTATTGAGCACCACCGCCAGGAAGCCCCATTCCAGATCCGGGATCGGATTTGGAGTCACGTCTACGTGTGGGGTGAAGTTATCGATCCAGGCCTGGATCGTGTCGTTGTCGATGTAGCCAAACTCGATGAGGTCGTTTTGTCCCCACAAGCCGGTGCGGCCCGCCTGTGGCCCGCCACGCCGCATCCAGCCCACCATGGTGACGTTCGACAGGTTGTTGAGGCTGACCGGTGTGTTGACATAACTGCTGGTGCCATCAAACCCGGCGGCTCGGTCCGGGTCATTCGCCAAAGCGCCGGGCACTCCCTGGATCACGTTGTTGTAAGTACCGTGGTTGCCGCCAACGTAGTCGAAGGCCGTTGGGCCGCTTGTCTCGCCCAGCCGCCAGTAAGCGATGGGAGCCTCGCCCACCACCGCGGATGCATAACCAGCCGGCGGCGTGAGGATGGTCAACGTCGCCACCGCGCTCGTGGCGCGACCAAGGATGTTGGCGGCAATCAATCGATAATCGCCCGCGTCGGACGCCTGCAGATTATTCAGCGTCAATGTGGTGCTGGTCGCGCCGGGCACGACCGCGCCGTCGTGTTGCCATTGAAAGGTCAGTGGGGCACTTCCGGAGGCTGCAGCCGTAAAGCTGATCGAGGCGCCGGCATAGCGTGTCGCCGACTGCGGATCTTGTGTGATGATGGGTGGTTGGGCCGGCATCACTTCTACCGTCGCTTCCTGACTCATCACCGCGCCGTATGGATTGCGCACCTCCATCTGATAAACGCCACTTTCTGAAGGCGTAGCCTGTTGAACCACGAAGCAGGCGCCGGTCTGGCCAGGAACTTCATTCCCGAAGTAAAACCATTTGTAGCTCAGTGGCGGCGCGCCGAAAGCTTCCACGCAGAGTCGAAGCGTTCCACCTTCAAAGAAGTTGGTGTTCTGCGGCTGGCTCGTGATAATAGGTGGGCGCGGACTGCCCAGCACGAAGAGGCTCGCGATTTGATCCCGGGTCAGTGCTTTGTCGTAAACGGCCACTTCATCGATTCGGCCAAGGAAATAGTTGCCCGTCGCATCGAAAATGCCCGCGCCACCGATGTTGAACTTAAAGTCGGTCGTGCCGTAACTGCCAGTGCCGAGCGAGGCGGAGCCCCCCAGAAGCGCATTGGTGTAAACGGCGAGCTCGCCATTATTCACGACCACCGCCAGGAAGTCCCACTCGCCGTCCGGGAAAGGGTTGGGGTTGATGTTGACTGCCGTCTGGAAGTTATCCACCCAGAGTTGGAGGGTGTCATTGTCGATGTAGCCAAACTCAATGAGGTCGTTTTGTCCCCACAAGCCGGTGCGGCCCGCCTGCGTCCCGCCGCGCCGAATCCAGCCCGTCATGGTGACGTTGGACAGGCCATTGAGGCTCAAGGGTGTCGTCACGGCGCTGCTGGTGCCATTGAATTCAGCCGCCTTGTCCGGATCGCCGATGAGGGCGCCATCCACCCCAAGGGTGACATTCATATAAGTGCCATCGTAACCGCCCCAATAGTCGAAAGCGGTCGTGCCGCTCGTCTCGCCCAGACGCCAGTAAGCAAGAGGACCAGCCCCAACCACCGCACTTTCATAGCTGCCGGCAGCGGGAGTGATCACCGTGAGCGTGGCCACCACGCTCGTGACTGAGCCGATGTTGTTGCTGACAATGACTCGATACGGCCCGGCGTTAGCCGCGGAAATGTTGTTGAGCGTCAGGACGGTGTTGGTTTCGCCGGACAGATTCATCTGGTTGAACTGCCATTGATAACGCAGACGTGAACCACCCGTGGCCACGACGGTGAACCTCGCTGTTCTGCCGGCATAACGGTTCTGTGACAATGGTTCCTGCGTAATGACCGGCGGCTGCGTTTCGTTCACCTGCACGTCAACGACGTCGCTCTCAATCGAGCCATAATTGTTGCTGACCCGGACCGAGTAGCTTCCGCTGTCATTCGGCGTCGCGTTGCTGATGACGAGCGTGGCACTGGTCTGGCCGGGAATCTCGCCGCCGAAATAGAGCCACTGATACTGAAGCGGCGGTGAACCGCCGGCGCTTACCGACAGCACCACATCTGAGCCTTCAAAGACGTTCGTGCCCTGCGGCTGGCGCGTGATTCCGGGCGGGCTGGCCACAGTGGAGAAATAATGGCTGGCGATTTTGTCGGCGCTTAATGCTTTGTCAAAGACAGCTACCTCATCGATCTGCCCGTTGAAATTTGTGCCACCATTGCCGCCGAATGTGTCGCCTCCAATCCGGAAGAATTGGGTGCTCATCAACGAATTATAATTGGCGCTTGGCAAAGCCGCGGAGCCGGCAGGCGCGCCATTGGTGTAAACCGTCATCCGCAGAGCGTTCCCATCTACGACGAGGGCGAGATAGTCCCACTCTAAATCCGGAAAGGGCGTCGGAATGTTCACGGGCGTGCTGAAGTCATCGACCCAGGCCTGGACGGTCAGATTGTCGATGTAGCCAAACTCGATCAGATTATCCTGTCCCCAGAGGCCGGTGCGGTTGCGCTGAGCGCCCGCGCGCCGAATCCAGCCGCTCATGGTTATGTTGGTATAGTTGTTCAGCAATCTCGGCATGCTTTGGACAAAATCATCCACGCCATCAAGCTGCAGAGCAGTATTGTTCGCCTCGAAACCGGCAAACTGCGGTGGCCGAGGCGCCTCCGCTCCACTCGTGGCCCCGTTCATATAGGTGCCGTTTGCTGCCGCGCCGAGGCTGCCGCTGTTGATCGCCGTGGGCGGCGTATCGTTGAACCGCCAATAGGCAACGGGGCCATCCGCCAAAACGGTGTCGGCATAACTCGGGCCGGTTGGCGTCGTCAGCCCCACAATAAACACGCGGTCTCCGGTTCGCGCGGTGAGCGTGGTGTTGCCGACGCCGCTCGCGCCACTGGAATAAGCCGCCCCGCCCGCATAAGGATTCGATGATGTCCCGTCGGTTTCCCAATAATGGCGCGTGACTCCACCACCCACGTCAAATCCGTAAGCAGTGTTCGGATTCAAATGAAGAGGAGTGGCCAAGGTGAACGTGATATAACTGCCCGAACCAGGACCTGGGGTGTTGCCGCCGTCAATGGTCGGAAAGTTACCGGAAGCACTTGCTGGCACCGAAGCCGTTTCGGAAGCCAGAACGGAGAGCGTGCCGCCCGAAGGGCTCGTGATGCGAATCGTGTAGGTCAGATCAGGAATCAGCGCAAAGGTCGAGTAAGTCACCTGCCGCAGCGTCACGGATCGCAGTTCGTAACCGCCCGCGTTGCCGCCGGTGGTGAAGGTCTGCCCCTGAATGGGCCGGTCGTCGGCCAGGTAGAGCGCGTTATCGGCTCCGCTTACGTTGTTCGCCTGCGAACTGGCGCTGGTCAGATTTGAAATATCGTTCGGACCCAGCGCCGGCGCTGTGGCGCTGAAGGTGGCGGTGGCGGCGTGCACGCCCTCAGCCAGGCACAGGACGATCATGGCCGCCGTCCAAAGGCTGGGGCCTTTGATCCGATTGGACAGCGGCGCAAGGGTAAGTCGTCCCAAAAGGCGTCGTACCGAAGTGGAGGGTTGATAGGTCGCTTTCATGAGTTTCCAGGGTTGAGTTGTTCGACTTTCATGACACTACCGGACCGGTCTGAGTTACCGGAGCCACCGCAATCAGGTTCCTCAAATCAACGGCCCCATCGAGGTCTCAGCAGGCTACGTGTTGGGAACTGCGCGATTCTATCCGGCCTGAGCGTAAAGGCAAACCAAATTTTCGCGGCTGCTTGGGCGCGTCCTCGATACAGACATCATGATTCCGTCGCCTTCAAATGCGGCCAGCCGGGGCGAGGCATCCCTGCCAAGCCGTCCGGTGCTTCTACCGAACAGTCGTTCCGCGCCACGCCCGAAAGATTGACCCGGATAACGACAAGCTTTATTGTTCGGGCCATGATAGTGCCCGTTTCCAAAGTTCAGTTGCGCCAGGACGAAGACGGAGTCTGGATCGCCAAGTCGAATCTCCTTCCAGGCTGCCACGCCCATGGTCGAGATCGGGGTGAGGCCATCCTGCGTTTCCAGCAAGCAGCTAAAGCGCATCTGGAGGCGCTTTTGGAGACGGGGCGTCCGATCCCACCGGCCTTTCGCGATAAGTTCGTGCTCGTGGCCTGAACGTGGGAAAGTATCCCTCATGGAACAGCCGGCAGTTGGAGCATCGGCTTAAGGAAATCGGCTGTCGCCTTGTTCGCACGACTGGAGCGTCTGCAAATCACGAGGCCATCTGGTAGAGGGCGGGACGGTAATTTGCTCTGGGTATCGGTTTGCCCTCCTTACGCGCCGAGGCTAACCACGCTTTCTTGGCCCGCTGCACCTCGTTGAGCGCCTTGACGGGTGTTTCGCCAAATGCGGAGCACGCCTCCAAGTCGGGAATATCCGCGATGTAGCCGCCATCTTCTGCGTTATAGAAAATATTGATGTGGTAGTCTCTCATGTTCTGTCTTCCAGTTGCAGGTTATACTTTTCCACCAACTTCATGAGTTGTCGAATCTGGTACGGCTTTGCCTTTCCATGAACCGCCGCTTCGGAACGCCGACTTTAGTCGGCAGCCCCTCACCCCGGCAAACCTGCTGCCGGATGAATCCGGCGTTCCGCTCTGGTTCATGGCCCCGATGCGCGATTTTGAAATCGTGGCGGCTGACCATGACCTCCTGGAGATTTACCAACTCCGGGATTTGCGGATGCGTGAAGATGTGATGGCTGCCGCTTGTGCGTGAAAGGTGAAAACCAAACGCACGCACCAAGGCTGTCATATCGGCAAAGCGGATGTTCTTCGACCCGTAGAGGATCTTCTCCAGTGTTTTGCGCGGCTTCACTTCGGATCTTGCTCGAACGTTTCCCGTTCCTGCTCAAAGCACAACGCGCGACAAAACCGACCGAACCTACGGCTGCACGGTGCGGTAGAAGGCTTGGCCCGGCAGTGGGGTCGTGTCGTGATATTCGATCTGGCCATGAGTAGGCGTAGTAAGCGTGGTGACCGTGTTCCAGGGACCGGTAACGCTGGCTGCGTGTTGCAATCGGTAGATGACATCGGGCGCGCCGTCGAAGCGGATGAAATATCCGCTGATGCTGTTGCGCGTAATGAAGATGTCAGGACCAACGCCAACGCCGGTGAAGACATAGGCCGCTCCCGACACTGTTGCGTTGTTGTTGTTCTGGTCGCCGTTTACGCCCGTTGCGTTGCTGTCCTCAAAGTAGGCCCCGGATAACATTGTCTCGCCGGATACCATTACGGACTCGCCGAAGAAGTCCACCGTCTCAGCGTTGGAGGCTTTTAATTTAACCTGATGGTTCCAGTTCGTTCCGTTGCGTACGAAAACATAGGCGGCACCGGAGTTTCCGCCTTCGGAGGGTGCCCCAATTACAACGGTGTTGGCCGACACGGAGACCGAACTGCCGAACGCGGCAAGCTGCGTCGTGTCGGAGGCCTTGAGGTAGGCCTGCTGGGTCCAGTTCGTGCCTTTGCGCACGAAGACGTAAGCTGCGCCAGAGTTGGGGGCGAGCGTGTTGGTCTGATTGCCATTCACCCCCGTCGCATTGCTGGATTCATGTCGCGCTCCTGCCACCACAGTGTCACCTGAGACTGCCACGGACCTTCCGAAGGCGTCGCTGGGATTAGCATTGGAAGCTTTGAGGTAGGCCTGCTGGCTCCAATTCGTACCGTTGCGAACAAAGACATAGACCGCGCCCGACGCGCCGCCCTCGCGAGCAGCTCCGACGACGACTGTATCCCCAGAGACCGCGACCCCGTAGCCAAACTCATGGTTGACCGCCGTGTTGGAAGCTTTGAAATAGGCCTGCTGGGTCCAGCTCGTTCCGTCACGCACAAAGATATAAGCGGCGCCGGAACCAAAAGCGCTGTTGTCGTTCTGGTTGCCGTTGACACTCCGAGAGCTGCTGTCTTCATGTTTTGCCCCGACCACGATGGTGTCCCCCGATATCGCCACGGACTCGCCGAAGTTGTCGTTCGCCTCGGCGTTCGAAGCTTTGAGATAGGCCTGTTGCGTCCAATTCGTTCCGTTCCGAACGAAGACATAGACCGCGCCGGCCGCCGGAGCGCTGTTGTCGTTTTGATTGCCGTTTATCCCGGTGGCGGCACTGCTCTCCCCATAGGCGCCGACCACCACCGTATCGCCGCAAACTGCTACAGAGATGCCAAATTTGTCACCGGCGTCGGTGTTGGAAGCCTTGAGATAGGCTTGCTGGCTCCAAGTCGTCCCGCTGCGCACAAAGATGTACGCAGCGCCAGCTTCGGAAAAACTGTCATCGCCTTGGTTGCCGTTCACACCAGTGGCATTGCTCTTCTCGCTAAACGCCCCCACAACCATAGTGTCACCGGAAATCGCCACTCTGTACCCGAACAAATCATCCGCATCTGTGTTGGATGCTTTGATGTAGGCTTGTTGAGTGGGTGTGGCCGCATTCAAGACCAAGGGCAAAGTGAACCATGCGCAGGCAAGAAGCTTCGGCAGCGACATGTAATTCAGTTTCGTCACAAACAACATCTTCATCGTACTGCCGACACGCACTGCGAGGTCTTTTGTAGGAATGCGAGAGTTATGACAGTTTGGTGAGGACATCTCAAGCAAATTGGTTCCGAGCCAGCCAGTGTCCCATGAACCAAACCCATGGCTGCTTCAAACAATTTCCTCCTTTCCTGACTTCCTGATTTCTCCATCATGGAGCGCATGTTCGCAGAGATTCGCAGCGTGCATTTTGTCGGCATCGGCGGCACGGCCATGGCCTCGGTGGCGGTGGCAATGATGGAGAAAGGGCTCGCAGTCACCGGCTCGGACCAGAATGTCTATCCGCCCATGTCCACGTTTCTGGCGGAGGGCTGTGTTGGTTAGGCATCTCGGCGCTTGTCGGAACCCGAAGCTGTCGTATCCTTGTGCTATGAGCAGTGTGAAAGAGATTGAAGAGGCCGTCAGCAAACTATCGCCCGAGCAGCTCTCAGCTTTTCGCGCATGGTTTGCAGAGTTCGATGCTGAGGCTTGGGACAGGCGGTTGGATCAGGATGTGGCCGCGGGACGGCTCGATGGCCTCGCTGATGAAGCTTTGCGTGACCTGCGTGAGGGGCGCTGCACCGACTTGTGAAGCACCCGTGCGAACCCGAGGTTCTGGCGGCATTATGACCAACTTCCCGTCGATATCCAGAAGCTCGCAGACAGGAGCTTTGCACTGCTTAAGCGTGCCCAGCATCATCCCTCATTGCACTTCAAGAAGGTCGGCAGGTTTTGGTCGGCGGTATTCATTACCGCGCCCTTGCGGTTGAGGATGGCGCTGACCTGGTCGGTTCTGGATTGGAAGGCACGACGAGTATGAGTTAATTGTCGGGAGTCGGCGTTGATGTTGCCCACTGACTGAACACAGTGTCGGCAATCCCTCTTCCATAATTTCCTCCTTTCCTGACTTCCCGATTTCTCCATCATGGAGCGCATGTTCGCAGAGATTCGCAGCGTGCATTTTGTCGGCATCGGCGGCACGGCCATGGCATCCGTCGCTGCGGCGATGAAGGAGAAAGGGCTCGCGGTCACCGGCTCGGATCAGAATGTCTATCCGCCCATGTCCACGTTTCTGGCGGAGCGGAAGATCGACGTGATGTCCGGTTACGCGGAGCAGAATCTGGCGCATCGCCCGGACCTGGTGGTGATTGGCAATGCGATCTCGCGCGGCAACCCGGAGGCGGAGGCGGTGCTGGAACGAAAGCTTCGTTACTGTTCGCTGCCAGAGTTGCTCAAGGAATATTTTATTCGCGGCAAACGTTCGCTGGTCGTGACCGGCACGCACGGCAAGACCACCACCGCGTCGCTGCTGGCGTGGGTGTTCGAGCACAACGGACTGAAGCCGAGTTTTCTCATTGGAGGCATCCCCAACAATCTGGGCCAGGGCGCGCGCTTCACGGACAGCGCATGGTTCATCATCGAGGGCGACGAGTATGACACCGCGTTCTTCGACAAGCGCAGCAAGTTCGTGCATTACCTGCCGGAGGTGGCGATCATCAACAACCTGGAATTCGACCACGCGGACATTTTTGAGAATTTGGCGGCCATCCAAACCTCGTTCAAACGATTCATCAATTTGATTCCGCGCAATGGAATGCTCCTGGCCAATGGCGACGATCCGAACCTGGCGCCGTTGCTCAATCCCGCCGTGGCGGCACATTGTCCGGTGAAACGTTTCGGCCTGGGCGAAGACAACAGCGTGCACGCTTTCAACCTGAGGCTCGGACCGACGGCGTCGGAGTTCGAGCTACCCAGTTTCAAGTTTCATCTGAACCTGCTCGGAGAATTGAACGTGCGCAATGCGCTGGGCGTGGTCGCGTGCGCGAAGCATTGCGGATTGAAGAATCATCAGATCCAGGCGGCGTTCGACACCTTCAAGGGCATCAAGCGGCGCATGGAAGTGCGCGGCATCAGCGGCGGCGTCACGGTGGTGGACGATTTCGGACATCATCCCACGGCCATTCGCGAGACGTTGCGCGCGTTGCGCGTCAAGTACCCCGGGCACAGGATTTGGGCCATCTTCGAGCCGCGCTCCAACTCGACGAGGCGCAATGTTTTCCAAACCGAGCTGGTGGCCGCCTTTGCCGATGCGGATGCGGTCGTGGTTTCTCAAGTCGCGCGTCTGGAACAGGTGCCGGCGGAGGAACGGCTGGATCCGGCGCGGCTCATGCAGGAATTACAAGCTGCCGGCAAACCGGCCGCTTATTTGCCAGACGTGGAGGCGATAGTGGAGCACGTGCGCAACGGAGTGGACGGTGGCGATGTCGTCTGTGTATTCAGCAATGGAGGCTTTGGAGGGATTCATGGGAAGCTACTGGAACGATTAAGGCGGTAAGGTTGGAAGCCAGGAGCGCGGACGTCTCGTCCGCACGGACCTACAAATGACCGGCCGGCGACCATCTTCAGCCATGATTGCCTCAAGCGAAACCCTTTTACTTAACAGTGAGTTGGCTAACCCTAAGGCATTGGGCGTAAGTGGCCTGCCGTCCGTTTTGTGGCCACGCGCGGCCAGCGGACAGGATGTCCGCGCCCCTATTTTGCCTCGTTCGTTCGAGATAGCCCGTTGGTCCCCCTGGCTTTGGCTTCGTGGTCAGTGAGTTTTTTCGTTAGAAGCCTTTTGGTGGTGGCCAGCGTCTCATTCGTGACCGCATTCAGGTTTTTTCGGGCCTCTTCAAAGCGACCCGCATTGATTTGGATTCGGGCGAAGTGGATCAGCACCCCTTCGCGCTCGACATCATCACGGGCCAGTTTCAACGCACTCTGCCATGCAGCCAGCGCTTCGTCGGCGAAGGCTTGTTCCGCTTTGCGATCGGAGGCTTCATGACCGGACGGCGGCGGTTTGAAGCCGTAGTAACTTTGGGCATAGTCTGTGGCCAAAAGAAAATTCTCCGGGTCCAGCTCCAGGGCCTTTCGGTAGAGCGCCATGGCTTTGTCGAATACCTGCTGCTGGCTGATTTGGTAGAAGTTCGTCGCGTCGTGGCGAAACAGATACACGGTCGTAGCAAAGTTCTGATGGTAGATCGGCTCGTTCGGATCGAGTTCGATGGCCTTGGCGTAGTATGTGAAGGAGTTGGTTACGCCGCCGTTGTGGCCGTGCCAATTGGCCAGGTTGTTCCATGCCGCGGGATTGCTCGGATCGAGCTCGCGCGCTTTCTCCCAATGCCCGAAGGCTTCGCCCTCTTCGCCGATGTCGTTGAGGAAACTCCCGTAAGCAAGCCGGGCACGCGCGTGCTGCGGATGACGTTTGAGAAAGTCTTCGTAGGCATTCTTCACCGGATCGAATCGCTGTTTGATGCGCGCGCGCAGGGTCACTGATTCAATCCCTTGCCCTTTGTTCGGCGAACGCCCGCTGTCGGCAATCCACTGATTGACTTCGGCCTGAGCGGCATCATCGTCGGCCATGAGTTTCTGGAACGCCTGCTCCACCGGATCGTTCTTGTCGGGAATCGTGATGGCGAGTCCCGTTTTCTTGTGAAGCAGATTGCTGAGAGCTGCCGGCTGGTTGGTAGCTACAAGGGCGCTGAGCAATCCTGCCAGAAGGTCGTTCACGCGGGCAAACTAACAGGAGCCCTTGCGCTGCGCAATGCGCCAAAGAGTGTTGCAGGAAACTTGGGCGCATCTTGAGGGCGTGTTGCCCAGATCATCTCAGGGGAGGGGCGAGCGTCCTCGCGAGCCATTCTGATCAAAAATCGCGAGCAAAACAGGGCTCGTCAGGAGCCTGTCAGGAGCCTCGCCCTCCCCGAACATCGCAGCGGCCATTTGGGCAACACGTCCTTGAAGATGCGCCCAGGAAACTTGAGCCTTGAGACCATGGGTGCAGTACTGGAAAACTCATCCCCGAAAGTGATGCCAAAACAAAAAGAACAAGATGCCCATCGCCACACGCGCCAGGGTGCGTCGCCCCGGGCATCACGAAAAACAGGTAACTGGCTGGTGTCTGGCGGGATGATTCTGGTTTTGGGCGTGCTTGGCGTCCTGGCCACTAAGAGCAACTGGTTTGCGCAATCCCCTAAGTCAACACCGCTCGAAAAGCCTAAGACCACCGCATCGCCGCCGTCAACCGTCTCCACGAATTTGCCGACGATGCCAATAGCCCAGGCCGTCATGGTTACCGTAGAACTTGATTTCGGCCCGAAGGTCCCCACCATCGCGGAGGCATTGCGCGATGTGGAGCGACGATATCAGCCTGATGACGGCCAAGGCCGGACCTTCGCCATCCTCGACGCCTATGGCGATCCCACGGCGGACGGAAAACTGCACATGTCGATGCATGTCAGCACCGAAAAGCCGGGCATTGGAGCTTTGGTATCTCGGCGAACGGGCGTGGTTTTGTGGCAGAGCCGAATTGTTTTGGGAACAAATCCGCCTGCGTCCGCGTTTACCGGGAAGAACCTGCTGATTCTGATCGATAACGGCATGGGCAAAACGTTCACCGTGGATGGTTCAGCAAGTCCCTCTTCGATCCTCGACGCGCGCATCAAGGAGATGGGAATCCTGGTGCGGGAGTTCTGGCCGGAGGGAGAGGAACGGGAGGTGACGTTCCTCTACAGCGCTTGTGGCTGCCCGGTGAAAGTCAAAGTGCGACGAATGGGCGAACGAACGGCGCGGACGAAGGAACTGCCGGTGATTTTTCCGGACGATCCTTCCGTGGTCACCGTCATTACGCGGCTCATGGGATGGTGAGCGCTCGGATCGTCGTCGTGGGCGTTCCTTCGCCCTGCTCGACCTGTGCGAACGGATCGACTCCCAAGACGAGGCCGACAACCGGGATGAAATAATCACGACAAGGGTTCGACTTGGCTGACGGGGCTCGCTAACGTTTACCCAATGCAGCGAACGGGATTCGCGTTGATGTTGCTGTTGACCAGCCAAAAAGGTATGAGCGAGGGAACGCTTTTGCAGGAGGAGCGAATCAAGTCGCGATCTCTTGGCGCCGAACGGACCATTCGCATCTATGTGCCGCCTTCCTACGATCGCGAACCGAAGCGGCGTTATCCGGTTCTCTACCTGCAGGATGGTCAGAATGTGTTCAGCGCGGCCGGCACGAATTGCTGCTTCGGATGGGGCAACTGGGAGCTGGATCGGATCGTCGATGAACTCATCGCCGCAAAACGAATGGAGGAGATCATCATGGTGGCGGTGCACAACAGCCGTTCCCGCTATCAGGAATATCGCGGCCCTGCTTACTCTCCTGCCAAGGCCGAGCTGAAAAGGCTTAAACGGAAGCCCCAGGAGGCCGGAGACGACAACCGCTTCGACAAATACGGCGCGTTTTTGACGAAAGAGCTCAAGCGGATGATCGACCGCGAGTATCGGACGTTGCCGGGCGCAGCTCATACCGCAGTGGTGGGCTCTTCACTCGGCGGCATTTGCAGCCTTGCGCTTGCCTGGGAGCATCCGAAAACGTTTGGGCTGACCGCCAGCCTTTCCGGTTCATTTCAAATTGAGAAGAAACATTTTCTCAACCTGCTGCAGTCGTACCAGCGGAAGCCCAAGCCCATCCGCATTTATCTGGATAGCGGCACGATCGATTTTACCGGCGACGACGACGGGCGGAAAAACACTGAAGCGGTGGCCGCGGCGTTGCGCCGCATCGGCTGGAAGGACAACGTGAACCTGAAACATTTCGTCGATCCGAGAGCGCTTTCCGAGCCGGAAATGGAGCAGGCCGGTTTGCGTCGGGACAAATGGGCGGAGGCCCGGAAGAGTCAACATAACGAGTTTTACTGGCGGTTGCGGGCGTGGCGAGCGCTGGTGTTCTTGTTTCCGGTCAATCACAGCTGACCCAGCGGAGGTTGTTCGGGACCAATACCGCGCGCCTCATTTAAGTCCTCCCTTCCGTGCTCCGACCTTATGCTGTGTGCCGCGACCTGTTAATTACTTTGACCCATTCCGCAACTTTTTATAGGTTCCATTGTATTGTAAAGACAATGGTTTACTGAGAATTGATGTCCTACGTTTCGTTAAAAAACCTGCTCGCTCAGGCGGCGCTGGCGACCCCGCTTCAGTTTGAAGAATGGGCCAAGGCATGGCGCGTGGCGGCCAGCAACGGTTCTCAGGAATCCTTGCTGGAATTTCTTTGCCGGGAGAGCGGTGTTTCTGAGGAAACTTTTCTCCAGCAACTGGCGAAGGTGCTCGGCTGGCCTTTTCTCGACCTGCGCACAGTCAACGTTCCCACCGAAGCGCGGAACAAAATCTCCACCAAGGTCGCGTTCCAATATTCTGTCCTGCCCACGGACTTTCAGAACAACACACTGCAGGTCGCCGTCAGCAACCCGTTTGATCCGGCCATGCTCAGCGCGGTGCAGTTTGACGCCCGGACACCGGTGCAGTTTGCTCTGGCGCCAAAAGCCGAGGTCGACAAAGCGCTGAAAAAGTATTACGGCGTCGGGGCGGAAACGCTCGACGAACTGGCCAAGGACGAGCCCATCGAACTGCTCGTCAGCGAAGACAAGGAAATTACCGAAGGCGACCAGGAAGCGAGCGTCATCAAGTTCGTCAATCAGATCGTCTGGGAAGCGTTCAAGGATCGCGCCACGGACATTCACTTTGAGCCGGCTGAAGATGAACTGCGCATCCGTTACCGCATCGATGGCATTCTGCACCAGACGCCCATGCCTCCCCAGCTCAAGCGCTATCAGGCGGCGATCATCTCGCGCATCAAGGTCATGTCGGGAATGAACATCGCGGAAAAGCGTCTGCCTCAGGACGGACGCATCAACGTTCGGATCAAAGGTGAAGAGCTCGACATCCGTGTTTCCACGGTGCCGACCGTCTACGGCGAGAGCGTTTCCCTGCGTTTGCTCACGCGCGGGAAGATTTTCCTGAGTCTGGAGAAGCTGGGCTTCTCGCCGATGGAAGAAACCGCCATTCGCGAGATCATCATCAAGCCGCACGGCATTATGCTCGTCACCGGCCCGACGGGTTCCGGCAAGTCCACCTCGCTCTACGCATTCCTGAGCACGATCAACTCGGTGCAAAAGAGAATCATCACCATTGAGGAGCCAGTGGAATATGAGCTCAAGGGGATCAATCAGATCGCGGTGCGCTCGGACATTGGGCTGACCTTTGCGATGGGTCTGCGCCACATCTTGCGCCAGGATCCGAATGTGATCATGGTAGGCGAAATCCGCGACCTTGAAACCGCCGAAATCGCCATCCGCGCGGCGCTGACCGGCCACCTGGTTTTCAGCACGCTCCACACGAACGACGCGCCGAGCGCCTTCACACGCTTGATTGATATGGGCATCGAGCCGTTTCTGGTCGCCTCCTCCGTGGAAGCGGTCATGGCGCAGCGGCTGGTGCGCAACATCTGCCCAAGCTGCAAGACGGAGCGGAAGGTGGAGCGGGATTATCTGCGCAAAATCGGTTTCCCCGAAGAGGACCTTGAGACCGCCAAGTTTTGGCACGGGGTGGGCTGCGAGGAATGCCGGCAGCTCGGGTATCAGGGCCGCCAGGGCATTTACGAAATTCTCATTTTGAACGAAGCCATTCGACCCTTGATTCTGCAGCGCGCCGCCTCCTCCACCATTGCGCAGAAGGCCATCGAGCAGGGCATGCGAACCTTGCGCATCGACGGCTGGAACAAAGTGAAAGCGGGACAGACCACCATCGAAGAAGTGTTGCGCGTGACCCAGACGGAGGAACATCTTAAAGCCCTGGTGGACGACACGCACCGGGAGAGCTGGATAAGGAGTTAAGATGGCTCGCTGGCATTCCTGCAACGTGCTCCAGTCCCGGAGCGACATCCGCAATATCTGGCAGTTTTCCGCCGGCGCTAGGTTCGCTCTGCAGCGTGAAGAGGCCAAGCTCCCGAACGAACCGCTTCCCGACAAACTGATCGGCAAAGACTGGCAAACGCTCCTCAAGCCCCGGCTCAATATCGCCTGGTTGCCCGCCGACAAAGTCTTCCTGCGTGTGGTCCAGCTTCCCAAAAGCGATTTTGCCGAGACGCAATCGATGGTCGAATTGCAACTGGAGAAACTTTCGCCCCTGCCCGTGGCGCAAGTGGTGTGGGGCTTCCAACTGCTCTCCTCGGACAGCATCGGGATGCAGACCGCCATCGTCATCATCGTCTCGCGCACGCACGTGGAGGAATTTCTGGGCGTGTTGGAAGGCCAGGGCTACCTGGCCGACCGCCTGGAATTGCCCTTTCTGGATCAGCTTCGCGCGACGCCTGTAGAGGAGGACGGGGCCTGGGTTTATCCCGGTCTGAGCGGCGACCCGTATTCCTGCCTGGTCGCCTGGTGGTACGGACGCACACTCCAGAATCTTTCCCTCGTGCATTTGCCGGCAGACAATCAGCGCGGCGCCGTTCTGCAGGAGCAACTGGCGCAAATGACCTGGGCCGGTGAACTGGAAGGCTGGCTGACGTCGTCACCGCGTTATCATCTGGTGGCAGACGAAAAGACGGCGGAGGTCTGGATACCCTTATTCAACCCGGCACAAACCCTGGAGGTGGTGCCGCCCCTGGCGCCTGCCGATCTGGCGGCGCTGACTGCGCGGCGTGCCGCGACGAACAGCCTGAACACAAACTTGCTGCCGCCAGAATACACCGCTCGCTACCGCCAGCAGTTCATCGATCGACTGTGGATGCGCGGACTGGGCGCCGTGCTGATGGTTTATGTCGCGTTCGTTGTCCTTTACCTGGGATGGGTGCAGTTCGCCAAATGGCGCCACAACACCGTGGCTACGGAAATTGCGGGCCTGGGTCTTTCTTACACCAACACGTTGCAGCTAAAAGAACGAGTCAAGGTCCTGCAAGCTCAACTCGATTTGCAGTTTGCCGCATTGGATTGCTGGAAGGCCACGGCGGATCACCTGCCGCCGGAATTGACACTCTCTTCTCTCAGTTTCGATCGCCGTGGAAAACTGACGCTGGTGGGCACCGCGTCCACCGAGGACGGGGGCAAGGTAACCGATTTCAATGATGCCCTGCGCAGAGCGACGGTCAAAGACCAGCCACTGTTCAGCCGAGTCAATGCGCCAACCATGAATCACCTGCCGGGGGGCCAACAACTCAGTTGGACTTTTTGGGGCGATGTCAAACGTATCGAAGGCGAATGAACAGCATCCTCGACAAACTCAATCTGCGTCCGCAGGAGCGGCGGCTCGTCGTCATCGTGGGGCTGGTGGTTTTTGTTGTCCTGAACATCTGGATGGTGTGGCCGCAGTTCGGGGAGGTGGCCGTTTGGGAACAACGCAAGCGCGACGCCGAAAAGAAACTGAAAACCTTCAAGGACGAACTCAGTCGCAAGCCACAGTATGACAAACAATTGAAGGATTTGGAAAGCCAGGGGGTGTACGTGGCGTCAGAGGAACAAGCGCTTTCTCTCATGAAAGACGCGCAGTCGGAGGCCCTTTTGGCCAATCTGAAGGCGACTCGTTACGACCCCTCCCAGCGCAGCGTTTCCACGCGCACCAATGCGTTCTTCGACGAACAAACCCTCGTCATCATTGTCGATACCGGGGAAAAGGAACTGGTTGATTTCCTCTATAACATGGGCGCGCGCAACTCGCTCATCCGTGTCCGAGCCATGTCGCTGCGGCCCGATCCAACCCGGATGCGCTTGCAAGGTGAGATCACGTTGGTGGAAAGCTTTCAAAAGAAAAAACCGACGGTCGCAGCCACGATGCTGTCCAGCAAACCTGCGACTCCGGCGGCCAAAACGACCAATACGCCGCCCAAAACCGCCTCGCCCAAAGCCACAAACCAGCCCGCGCCAGTCACAAATACGGCTGTCAAAACAAATGCGCCTCGGAAGATAACGCCCCAGCCGGTTCCTCCGAAGAAAACGTGACGGGGAGCAAAGGAATCAGTGAAACCCATAGCCCAAATCAATTTGTGAAAATGTTCTATAAGCTTTTCATATTGGTGGCCGCCGTCTTCAGCGCGCAGGCACAACCCGCTGCCACCAACCCGCCGTCGTTGGTTCCCAGGCGCGCGATTCGCAGCGAAGGCCAGGCAACCAATGTTCCGGGAGCCGTTACGAATCCGGCCGCGCGTGCCGCGCAGCCGCTGGCGGGCACATTGACCAACGTAATGGTTCCTGCGACGAATGCCGCGGCATCTTTGGCGGCAAGACCTACGAATGTTGCCACACAGGTGGTGACTTTAACGAACGCTCCCCGGACGGTCGTCACGGGAGCAACGAACAACCTGGCCGTTCCAGTCCCGACGCCCGTCCCGGTTGTTCCCGCTGCGCCTCCCGCGACGCCTCCGGTTGTGGCAACACCGCAACCCACAACGCCCAGTCCGGCTGTGCCGCGTCCGGGTGTCCCTGCGGCTGCCGTGCCGGCAACACCCGCTGCTCCGGGTGTCGGCACGCCCGTGGCAACAACAGGGGTACCCGCTGACGAAGAGACATTTCCTCCCGGCCTGATCAAATTTCAAGACGCGGACTTGATTCAAGTGCTGGATGTATATCAGGAACTGACCGGACGCACGGTGATGCGACCCGCCAGCTTGCCGGCCACCAAAATCACCATCCGCAGCCAGACGACGCTCACTCGCAGGGAAGCCATTATGGCGCTGGACACGATTCTGGCCATGAATCAGATCACGATGATTCCTCAGGGCGAAAAATTTGTGAAAGCCGTCACGCAGGCGCAGGCGGTTACGGAAGCGAAACCGTTTACCGAGATCGACCCGGAAGATTTGGAGGAAACAACGCGTTTTATCACGCAGATCGTTCAACTCAAGAACGCGCTGCCGAGAGAAGTAGCCCCCGCCCTTCAGCCTCTGGCCAAGATGCCAGGCAGCAGCATCATGGCCATCGACAGCAGTGGCATCCTTGTCTTGCGCGACTACGAGGAAAACATCAAACGCATGATGGAGTTGCTGGAGAAAATCGATGTCGTGCCGCAGCAGGAATTTGATTCCATCGTCATTCCGATTAAGTATGCCCTGGCGGCCGACATTGCGCAGGTGCTGGGCAGCTTGACCTCCGGCGGCGGCGGCCCCACCACCGTGGGACGTCAAACCACACGCACCGGTCTTACCGCGCCCGGCGGCACTGGCGCTCCTGGCACACCCGGATACCCTGGCGCTGGCGGCCTTCCTGGCAGTCCTGGTTATAACCCGAATGCGGCTGCCGGCGGTCTGGGAGGCGGAATTGGTTCAGCGGCGGCCGGACGTTCCTCGTTCCAGGATCGACTCCGCCAGATCGTCAACCGCGCGGCCGCTTCCGGAGACATTGTCATCCTGGGCAACACAAAGATTATTGCCGACGAACGCACCAACTCGCTGCTCATCTTCGCGTCCAAAGCCGACCTGGCCACCATTTCCAACATCATCGATAAACTGGACGTGGTCCTGCCTCAAGTTCTCATCGAAGCGATTATCATGGAGATCGCTCTTGATGAGAGCCTCACTTATGGCGTCAGCTATCTGCAACGCCAGCCATCGACGGCCGGACAGTTCGCCGGAATCGGGGCGATTAACAATGGGCGCTTCCTTCGCCCGGAAAACTTTCTCCTGACGGGGACCAATGCCGTGGGCGGCGGCCTTGAGAGCGGGTTCAGTTATCTGGCCCGGTTCGGTGACCTCGAAGCCACGCTTGTAGCCGCCGCTTCGGATAGTCGTCTCAACATTCTCTCCAAACCGCGCATCCAAACGTCGCACGCAGTGGAAGCCAATCTGTTCGTGGGCCGGACCCGACCCTACGTCACGGGCCAGTATTCCTATTTTGGCGGCGGTGGTCCCCAGACGCAATTTCAGCAGCAGCAGATCGGTATCACCCTTTCGGTCTTGCCCTTGATCAATCCGGAGGGGTTGGTCGTCATGGACATTCGCCAGAAAATCCAGACCATCGGCGCTGATATTCCCATCGACGCGACTTTCAGTGTGCCCGAGACGATCGATCGTGAGGCCAACGCCAAGGTTTCGGTGCGGGACAAGGAAACCATCATCCTGGGCGGCTACATCACTAGCGAACGGAGAAAATCCAAATCCGGCGTGCCGATTTTGAAAGATCTTCCCCTCCTCGGCTACTTGTTCAGCAGCAATCAGCGGTCGGAGCAGCGCTCGGAGATGATGCTGTTGCTTCGGCCGACGGTGTTGCCCACGCCATCCGATGCCGCCCTGGCCGCTCACGAAGAGAAATCGAAGATGCCCGGTATCATCATGGCGGAGAAGGATTACTCGGAAGCGGAACGCAGACGTATGGACAAAATCGCGGACGATCTGTACAGACGCGAAGGTCTCAAGCCAGGCGCTCCGGTGATCGAGAACCAGTAGCAGTTCCAGAAGCCGGATCTCCACCTAACAACAGACTTCCAAACCACAACTGCGATGCTAAGATGCGGGTGTCCGGACTTTGATTAGCGGTGGCCGTCAGGATTGCCCAAATGTCGCACCATCAACCACGCCTTGAAGACGCGTTTCTTACCCGGCGAGACTTTCTGTGCCGCTGCGGGATGGGGATGGGTGGTCTGGCCTTCGCAGGTGTAATGGGACAGATTGGATCGCTGGCGCCGGAAGCACAGGCCGCCGATGCGGTCAATCCCCTGACGCCCAAGCTGTCGCCGTTTCCTGGAAAAGCCAAAAGGGTCATTCACATATTCCTCAATGGCGGTCCCTCCCATGTGGACACGTTCGATCCAAAGCCGGCCCTGGAGAAATATTCCGGCCAGCCGCTGCCCATGCCGAACCTTCTCACCGAGCGAAAAACCGGCGCAGCGTTCCCTTCGCCTTTCACGTTTGCAAAACATGGCCGCAGCGGCATCGAAGTGAGCGATTTGTTTCCCCGGGTCGCCGAAAGCATTGACGAGATTTGTGTCATCCGCTCGATGCAGGCCGACCTGCCCAATCATGAACCTTCGCTGATGTTGATGAATTGTGGCGATGCCCAGATGAGCCGGCCAAGCGTCGGCTCGTGGGTCACCTATGGCCTCGGGACCGAAAACCAGAATTTGCCCGGCTTCATTGCCATGTGTCCCGGCGGCTATCCCATCAAGGAAGCAGAGAACTGGCAGTCGGGCTTTCTGCCGGGCGTTTACCAGGGGACATTCATCGATTCGCAGCACACGCAGATTGAGAAGCTCATTGAGTACATCCGCAACAATTACACTTCTATCCGCGAGCAGCGCCAGCAGCTGGATCTGCTGCACCAGCTGAACGAAGAGCACCAGCAACGCCGCGTGCAGGACGCGCGACTCGAAGCCCGCATCCAATCCTTTGAACTGGCTTATCGAATGCAAATGGAAGCAGCCGATGCCTTCGACATCAGCCGGGAGCCGCCGCACATTCGCCAGATGTACGGCGGCGGTGTGCACGCGCGGCAAACACTGGTTGCCCGACGCTTGCTCGAACGCGGTGTGCGCTTCGTGCAACTCTGGCACGGGGCCGGACAACCGTGGGACAATCACGACAACATCGAGTCTGCTCATCGCAAGCTCTCCAAAGAGATCGACCAGCCGCTGGGCGCGTTGCTGCAGGATCTGAAACAGCGCGGCATGTTGGAGGACACGCTGGTGATTTGGGGCGGCGAGTTTGGGCGCACGCCCACCGTCGAACTGAAGCAGTCCGGCGACAAGACGATGGGGCGCGACCATAATCCATACGGCTTTTCAATGTGGATGGCCGGTGGCGGTGTCAAAGGCGGCTGCATTCACGGCGCCACGGACGAGTTCGGCTTTAAGGCCGTGGAGAAACCGGTTCACGTTCACGATCTCCATGCGACCATTCTGCACCTGCTTGGATTCGATCACGAGCAATTCACCTATCGCTATGCTGGCCGTGACTTCCGTCTCACGGACGTTCACGGGCATGTGGTGAAGGAAATCCTGGCCTGATTTTCCTCTTTCTGGGCGCATCTGAAGGGCGTGTTGCCCAAATCATCTTCGGGGGGGCGAGCGTTGGGCGAGCGTGGGCGAGCGTCCTCGCGAGCCATGCTGATCACAAATCGCGCGCAAAACAGGGCTCGTCAGGGGGCCTCGCCTCCCCGAACATCGCAGCCGCCATTTGGGCAACAGCATCTGGACAGCGCATCCAAAGCGACCGTGGACGCGCGCGCATTTTAAAAATTAGTTGGCATTGAGAACCAGCCTGTGGAAGAGTGCGCCGTCCCAGGTTGTTTAGTCGGCAGCAATGTTCTGAAGACCATATGAACGAGTCGTTGGCGTCTTTCGTGCGCTACTTTGTGGCTGCGGGCCAGTCAGGCGGCTGGCTCATTTTTCGTGAGGGAAGACAAAGGGCCGTGCATCGCGTGCCCCAAAAGCTGCTGGCGGTCGAAACGGCCAGAATTATGGCCCGTGAAAGCGCTCCAAGCCAGGTCTTCGTGGAGCGGTATGATGGCACATTTGAGGTGAAGTATTCCTTCGGTCCCGCCGCCGCCCAGGCGGCACATTAAGTAGTGATTGCCAAAAGTTATTTCCGAAAAGGTGGGGCAAACCTGCCGGTTTGCCACGGCGCCAGGCAGGACGTCGCCCACCTTTTCGGAAATTACTTTTGGCAGTCGATGTAGCAAGTTTGAGGGTGCGTTCGGCCCTGCGATCCGTTACAAGCGACGCCATGAATTCATCCGCGCGGCCTTCTCCATGGGTGCATTGGACGACCTGGATGCTGACCCAGGTTTCCTTGGTGGCCATGGCTCATTTTTTGGCAGGTTGCTGTTGTTGCGCGCCAAAGGAGGGGAACATCCAGACGATTTCGCCGCCTCGAGCCTCTGCGCCCCAGTCATCGGGTTCGCTTACTAATGTCGCCCGAAGTGCTCCTGAGCAGCCGGCCAGCACGAATTGGCAAAGCCTCTTCGATGGCAAGACGCTCCAGGGTTGGACAATGACAGATTTCGCGGGGCGCGGCGACGTGCATGTAAAGGAGGGCAAGATCATTCTCGAAATGGGCGTCATGACGGGCATCACGTGGACCAATCCGATCCGTCGCATGAATTACGAGGTCGAGTTGGACGCGATGCGTGTCGCTGGAAACGACTTCTTTTGCGGTCTGACTTTTCCGGTCGGTGACGCTCCCTGCAGCCTGATTGTGGGCGGATGGGGCGGAGGGGTTGTTGGGCTGTCGAGCCTCGATGGCGAGGATGCGGCCAACAATGAGACAACGCAGTACCTGAATTTCGAGCGAGGACGTTGGTATCACATTCGCCTGCGCGTCGTGCCGACGAAGATTCAGGCCTGGATTGATGAAGACAAAGTCGTGGACGTGGTGACGACTGACCGCAGGATTTCCATCCGATCGGAAGTGGAACCGTCCCAGCCCTTCGGCATCGCGACGTGGTCCACTACTGGAGCATTGCGCAATATTCGAATTCGTCCGCTCTAGCGGCATTCCTCGATTGGAGCGCGGACGTCTCGTCCGCCCGAATAAGAGAAGGCCGCTTGCACCAAATGCGTGTGCCCAAGCCAACTCACTGTTTGGTGAAAGGTTTCGCTTGAGGCAATCATTGCTGCGATGGAACCAGGCTGGTCATTTGTAGGTTCGTGCGGACGAGACGTCCGCGCTCGTTACGGCCTAGCGGTGACGCTGGTTTGGTCAATCCTTGTCGTTGATAGCTGCGATGGTCGCAAAGACCACCGCGCCGATGGCGGCGCCGTAAAAGACCCAGCTATAACCTCCAAGATTTCGTCCGATCACCACAGATAGGAAGCGGCATAAATGAGCCATCATAAATCCGAACAGCAACCCGCAGAAAGCGCCTATAATCGAGCTGATGATGATCAAGCCAATGCCTTCGTCCAACATCCCGCTGCCGGTTGGCGCGTTGGAGACCAAACCGCTGCTTCTGCCGTAAAGAGCGATGAACTGTCGGTGAAAGAATCCTGCATCGGTCGCTAGCATAAATGCCGGAACGTTACACAAATTGAGTCAGGCGGCAAGTACGGAGCCTCACCTGATGAATGTTTGAAGGCCAATGACTATCGAGGTCCATTCAACATGGGGCTCGCCGCCATCGGGATGTTTCGTTGTTCGGATGCGGGCATGGCTCATTCCAGGTAGGCTTCGATGCCCGCGCATGAGCAGACAGGATTTCGGTCGCCATAGACATTGTCGATGCGGCCCACTGGCGGCCAGAATTTATGCTCGCGCAGCCAGGGGGCGGGATAACCGGCTTGATGGCGCGAATAGGGCCGTTCCCATTTCTCCGCCGTCAACATCTCCGCGGTGTGCGGCGCGTTTGTGAACAGATTATTCCGGCGGTCGGCCTGGCCGGATTCAATGGCCTGCATCTCGGCGTGAATAGCGATCATGGCGTCGCAGAAGCGGTCCAATTCCTCCTTGGATTCGCTCTCGGTCGGCTCGACCATCATCGTGCCAGGGACCGGCCATGAAATGGTCGGCGCATGAAACCCATAATCCATCAGCCGCTTGGCGACATCTTCGACCGTCACGCTCTTGAACTGCCGCAAGTCCAGAATGCACTCGTGCGCCACCAGGCCGCCGTGACCTTTATAAAGGACCGGGAAATATTTCTCCAATCGGCGCGCAACGTAGTTGGCATTGAGAATCGCCACCTTGCTTGCTTCGAGGAGTCCGTCTCCGCCCATCAGCCGAATGTACATCCATGGGATGGTCAGAATGCTGGCGCTGCCCCAGGGCGCGGCAGAGATCGCGCCGATGCCCTGTTTGCCGCCCGTGGTCACGAGCGGATGCCTGGGCAGAAACGGTTCCAAATGCTCGGCCACACAAATCGGGCCCATCCCCGGTCCGCCGCCACCGTGTGGAATGCAAAATGTCTTGTGAAGATTCAAATGGCAGACATCCGCGCCGATGTCGCCCGGGCGACACAGACCCACTTGTGCGTTCATGTTGGCGCCGTCCATGTAAACCTGGCCACCGTGCTGGTGAACGATCTGGCAAATCTCCCGGATGGTTTCCTCGAAGACACCGTGTGTGGAAGGATACGTCACCATCAACGCCGCGAGATCGTTGCGGTGCGCCTCGGCCTTGGCCTTTAGATCGGCCAGGCTGATGTTGCCCTCCTGGTCGCATGCCACCGGCACCACGTTCATCCCTGCCATCGCCGCGCTGGCTGGATTGGTGCCGTGCGCGGAGGTGGGAATGAGACAGACCTTGCGAAGGGCCTGGCCGCGGGCGGTGTGATACTGATGGATGACCAGCAATCCTGCGTATTCGCCTTGCGAACCGGCGTTCGGCTGCAACGAGACCGCCGCGAACCCGGTGATTTCACTCAGCCATTCTTCCAACTGTTTGAAAAGCGTCTGATATCCCTGCGCCTGCGATACCGGAACGAACGGATGAATGCTGCCAAACTCCGGCCAGGTCACTGGAAGCATCTCGGCTGTGGCATTAAGCTTCATGGTGCACGAACCGAGTGGGATCATCGAAGTGGTCAGCGATAAGTCCCGCCCTTCAAGCCGGCGGATGTAACGCAGCATCTCCGTCTCGGAATGATAGCGATTGAAGACGGCATGAGTCAGATAAGCGCTCCGGCGAGCGAAGGGCGCCTGGAACTGAGGCTCGACGTGCGCGGCCAATTCATTGGCAGTGAAGTTTGGGCTGCGCCCGTTGTTGAGGATTTTCAACAACAGATCCAGATCCTCCGCCGAAGTCGTTTCGTCCAGTGATATGCCGATGGTTTGCGCATCAATAACACGGAGATTCACCTGATGGGTCTCGGCCAAATGCGCCAGCTCTCGACTGTGACGCGGACCGAGACCGACACAAAGGGTGTCGAAGAAACGTTCCGTGAGCACGTCATAGCCCAGGCGCTCAGCGCCATTGGCCAGCGCTGCCGTCATCAAATGAATGCGCTGCGCAATTTGGCGAAGTCCTTCCGGCCCGTGATAGACGGCATACATCGACGCCATCACCGCCAGCAGCACCTGCGCTGTGCAGATGTTGCTGGTGGCCTTTTCTCTGCGGATGTGTTGCTCGCGAGTCTGCAACGTCAGGCGCAAGGCCGGACGACCTTGTGAGTCTTTCGATACTCCGACCAAACGGCCCGGCAACTGGCGCTTGTAAGCGTCGCGGGTGGCGAAGAAGGCCGCGTGGGGTCCGCCGTAACCCAGCGGCACGCCGAACCGTTGACTGCTTCCCACCACGACATCCGCGCCGTACTCGCCGGGTGGAGTCAGCAGCGTGAGAGCGAGCAAATCTGTCGCCGTAATCGCCAGCGCATCGTGTTGATGCGCGCTGGCCACGAAATCGCGATAGTCGTAAATCGTCCCATCGGTCGCCGGATACTGCACCAGGACCGCGAAGACCTTTTGGGTGAAGTCAAAGTCGTGATGATGGCCGACGATGACGTCGATACCGAGTGCTTTCGCCCGCGTGCGGACGACCTCGATGGTTTGCGGATGACACGTTTCAGAAACAAAGATGGCGTTGTTCCCGTCATGGCCTTTGAGTCCATGACACAGGGTCATCGCTTCGGCGGCGGCCGTGGCCTCATCGAGCAGCGAGGCATTGGCGATTTCCATTCCGGTCAAATCGACGATCATCGTCTGGAAATTCAGCAACGCCTCCAGCCGGCCCTGCGAAATCTCGGCCTGATACGGGGTGTATTGCGTGTACCAGCCGGGATTCTCCAAAATGTTCCGCTGGATGACCGGGGGCGTGATGCAGTCGTAGTAACCGGCCCCGATGAACGAACGGAAAACCTGATTCTTCGACGCGATGGCTTTCAACTCGCCCAGGAGTCCATGCTCGCTCCGCGAAGGCGGCAGAACGAGCGGCTTGCGCAGGCGGATCGGAGCTGGAACCACCGCGTCGATGAGCGCATCCAGCGAGTCGAAGCCACAAGTCTGGAGCATTTGCCGGATTTGCTCCGGGTTGGGACCGATGTGACGGTGCACAAAACGGTCCGACCAGGCGAGCAAACCGCGTGAGTGGACGGAGGGATCAGCTTTGGAAGGCATTGATTTCTTCGGAGCGGACAAACTTAACGTCTCTGACATGGAGTGAAGCTAAAGAGCGCGTCAGACAAATCAAGTGAGTTTTAGGCAACCGGAACAAACGGGCGCATCCTGAAAGGGGAGCATCTCAGTTTTTGAGCGGTGGATGAATGCAGCGTCAAGGTTAGCCCTACTGCCTTTCGGGAATTGAGGCCGGGGTTTGTCCCGGAGGGACATCCGACAATAGCCCGGCGTTTCAACGCCGGGTTGAGCCGACAATACAGACAAGTCCCGGAGGGACGGCAGAAAATCCAACCCTTAAACCTGATCTTCTTTCGTCCCTCCGGAACTCGATGGTTTCTGAACCGCACCACCCGGCGTTGAAACGCCGGACTATTTTCACTATGTCCCTCCGACGGGACAAGGGACGGCAAATTCCCGAAAGGCATTACGCCTGACCTGCGAGATGTCTTTACGAGATTTTCGAAGTCAGAATCTAGGATGCACCCTCTCGCAGGTGTGGATCGGCATTGTCATTCCTGCAAGCCTCAGGCACTGTTTGGCCATGATTTAAATGAAAGTCACCCGGACCATCCTGGATGAAATCGTCATAGACGTGAGAAAGGAGCTGGCCGAAGCACAGCGGCGCGTACCGCTGGCCGACTTGAAACGAAGAATCCAGGACGCTCCCGCGGTCCGCTCTCTCAAAAAGGCGCTGCAAAGCAACTTTGGGCTGGTGGCCGAAATCAAAGAGCGCTCTCCGAGTCACGGCCCGATGCGGCGGCAAAATGTCGATGACGCGCCGTTGGCTTATGAACGCAGCCGGATCGTGCGGGCGGTTTCAGTCCTCACCAACGCCACCTACTTCGGGATGAGCATGGAGCGTTTGCAGGCGGTCAAGGCGGGTGGGTCCAAGCCCGTGTTGCGCAAAGATTTTATTTTCGATGACTATCAGGTCTATGAAGCCCGGGCTTTTGGGGCCGACGCCATTTTGCTGATGGCGAATTTGCTGGAGGCGGATGAAATGCGGCGGCTTCAGCAACTGGCCGGCGACCTGCAAATGGAAGTGTTGTTCGAATGCCATACTCGCGAACAGATCGCCCAGGTCCCGGCCGGCGCGGAGCTCTATGGAATCAACAGCCGCACGTTTGATACCGATGCCCGGACTTACGAGGCTGCCCGCCAGCATAGCCAGGCCGGATCGAGACACGATCTGACGACAGACGCTAATCGCTTCGAGTTAGGCGGTCATCTCCCGTCCGGCGTTATCAAAGTGGCTGAGAGCGGCGTGCGCGCGGAAACAATCGCTGCGCTGCGCGATCGCTTCGGTTATCATGCCGCCCTGGTGGGCACGTCTCTGCTCACGGCGCAGCAGGGAGTGTTCGAGGAATTGGAGTTGTTCGAGAATGCATTGCGATCTTCCGCGCCGACCGAACCTGCTGTTCGCTGACGTGCCTTGGCCTGCGAACCCAGGTTCACCTTTTTGAACCATGCCGAGACTGGTTTGGATAACGGGAGCCGGCGGTTTCATTGGCAGCCACCTTGTTCGCGCCGCGGCCAGGTTCGCTCCTGACTGGGAAATCCATGGCCTTACCCGCGCCGAACTCGACTTAACCAATCATGTTGCGGTGCGACAACTCTTCGTCAAAGAAGGTCCCGCCCTCATCGTCCACTGCGCCGCGCTCAGTAAGACGGCCGTATGCCAACAGAATCCTTCGCTCGCGCGCCGCTTGAATGTGGAGGTAACCAGGCAATTGGTGGAAGTCGGTGCTGCGATTCCGCTGGTCTTTTTTTCAACCGACCTTGTTTTCGACGGACGAAAAGGCAGCTACGTCGAAACGGATCGGATCAATCCGCAGTCGGTCTATGCGGAAACGAAGGCCGTTGCTGAGCAGGCCGTCCTCGCCAATGCGCAACACACGGTTGTCCGCACATCGTTGAATGCAGGGATTTCGTCCACGGGCGACCGCGCGTTCAATGAGGAGATGGTCCTGGCCTGGAAACAGGGAAAAACGCTGAGACTCTTCACCGACGAATTCCGTTGCCCGATTCCCGTGGCTGTCACAGCCCAGGCAGTGTGGGAATTGATTGGGCGGAACAAGCCTGGCCTTTATCATCTGGCCGGAAGCGAAAAACTTTCGCGCTGGCAAATTGGGAAGCTTATGGCGGCGCGGTGTTCACGGCTGAGTCCTCGAATCGAACCTGCTTCGTGGAAGGATTATCAAGGTTCGCCTCGCTGTCCGGACACTTCGCTTAACTGCGCTAAAATCCAACCATTGCTTTCCTTTCCTCTGCCTGGGTTATCTGAATGGCTGGCGGCGCATCCAAAGGAGGGATTATGACGGCAGATTCAGCTTCCTTTGGTTTACTGCGGTTCCGCGTTAAGAAAGTTTCATGAGTGCTGACTCGTTGTCTGACCCCCGGCCTTATCGGGGCCGTCTCGCGCCTTCGCCAACGGGCTTCTTGCACCTCGGCCACGCGCGCACGTTTTGGACCGCCCAGCAGAGGGCACGGGAACACGGCGGCACACTCATCCTCCGAAACGAAGATCTCGATCCCGATCGCTGCAAGGCGGCATTCGTTTCTTCCATGTTCGAAGACCTGCGCTGGTTCGGTTTCCAATGGCAGGAAGGGCCGGACTGCGGGGGCGCTTTTGGCCCTTACACGCAAAGTGAGCGACGTCCCTTTTACTTGTCCGCCTTTGCAACGCTTTGCGTCCGTGGATTGGTCTATCCGTGCGCCTGTTCACGAAAGGACGCGCAGCGCGCCCTGCAAGCGCCACATCAAGGGGACGAAGAGCCGGTGTATCCGGGCACGTGTCGGACGAGTTCCGGGTTTCGAGTCTCGAGTTCCGAGTTGGCAGTGGCGATGGCGGCCGACTCGGAACGCGGAACACGAAACGCGAAAGCAAAGAAAATCAACTGGCGCTTTCGCGTTCCCGATGGCGAAACCATCGGTTTCGAGGACGTGTGTCAAGGAACGCAGTCCTTTATCGCGGGACAGGATTTCGGCGATTTCATTGTGTGGCGTCATGATGACGTGCCCTCCTACCAGTTGGCCGTGGTGGTGGACGACGCGGCTATGGAAATCACGGAGGTCGTCCGGGGCGCCGACCTGTTGATTTCAACGGCGCGGCAAATTCTTATCTATCGTGCGCTTGGCTTGAAGCTGCCGGCATTCTATCACTGTGCGCTGATGAACGACGAGAACGGCGTCCGACTGGCCAAACGCCACGATGTGCTCAGCCTTCGAACAGTGCGCGCAAAGGGCGTGTCTCCTGAAACCTTGAAACAATCCTGGCAAACCGGCGTTCATAACGGTGAGCAATGAATGACACATCGGCTCCCACGCAGGGAGATATTCCGGGCACTGCTCCTCGACGCTCGAAACGGAAGCTGGCCCTGGCGATCATCGCTATCCTCGGTGTCGGCCTCGGCTTATTCTTGATCGTTCGTCCCACAGCCGTCGTCCCCAACGTGACGATCCTGCCCAATGGTCTCCCGTCAGCAAGGCGATCCTTCGGCATACTCTCGCGCCTGCCGCCGTCAGCACAGCACTTTGGTTATCGTGTAAAGCAGGGGCTTTTTGGATCTCCGGAGCAGATCAATCTCAATGCTTCTATTTTGCACTTCGAGCTTCCAGCGCAGACGATTTGCTCGAAGTTGTCGTTGGGCAAAGCGGATTTGGCCGGCACCAATGGATTGCAGGTTTGGATTCTGGCTACAAACGATTTGCAGAAGGCGTACCTCCACGCGGCAAGCTTATCGGAGATCCGCCAGCTCTCCTCGCCTCGAATCTCAACTGCCCACGGCATTCGCGCCAGTTTGTCCGTCACTCACATGCTTGCTATTAATGGGAGACAGACGCCGATTGGTCTGACACTGGACTGCCTGCCATACGTCCGTAAGAAGTCAATCGATCTAACCACGCTCGTGACTGTCACGGAGGCAATCACCAACACGATCCGTGACGGTTTGTCTTCAACGAATGCCGCTATCTCGGTTCAGACCAATTGTTTCATAGCTTTGAGAATGCAGATCCCGAGCGGGGCGGGAGCGTTTATCCTTCAGGAAAGTGCCGAGGGTTCCAGCGGCAAAGGCGTATTTATTTCGTTCTCGCTACCGCGCACCAAAAGATAGGTTGGAGCTGAAGTCCGATGAGCAGACACACGCGACAATAGTCCGGCGTTTCAACGCCGGGACCCTCATCACGAAAAATGCAGAGTCCCGAAGGGACGGCTGCGGTGCCTTTTTCCAACCGGCCCCCGATTTCAGCCGTCCCTCCGGGACTTATGCAACTCCCGTTTTGACCCCGGCGTTGAAACGCCGGGCTATTGTCGAATTATCCCTCCGGGATAACAACCTGGCTCTCCGGGATAACCAATCTCCTTCTCCAGATAACAATCTTCTCCCGGATAACAGGCCGACCGGTCGAGATCGGCCACATTACATGTGCGCGATGATGCTGTCGCCGAATTCGGAGCACTTGATCTCGGTAGCGCCATCCATGAGCCGCGCGAAATCGTAGGTGACCCGTTTCGAGCTGATGGCTCCGTTCAGCCCCTTAAGAATCAGGTCGGCCACTTCCGTCCATCCCAGGTAACGGAACATCATTTCACCGCTGAGCACAACGCTCCCCGGATTCACCTTGTCCAAGCCGGCGTACTTGGGAGCGGTTCCATGCGTGGCCTCGAAGATGGCGTGGCCGGTGATGTAATTGATGTTGCCGCCCGGCGCAATGCCAATGCCGCCCACCTGCGCCGCCAGCGCATCGGAAAGATAATCACCGTTCAAATTCAGCGTGGCGATGACGTCGAAGTCCTCCGGGCGAGTCAGCACTTGCTGAAGGGTGATGTCCGCGATGGCATCTTTGATGAGGAGGCCCGCGCCCGGCTTGCCCTCCGGGATTTTGCACCAGGGCCCACCATTGGTTTCCACCGCGCCGAAGTATTTTCTGGCCACTTCGTAGCCCCAATCGCGAAAGGCGCCCTCGGTAAACTTCATGATGTTGCCCTTGTGGACCAGCGTCACGCTTTTGCGTTTGAACTTGATGGCGTAGCCAATGGCGCTGTGGATGAGCCGCACGCTGCCGCTATAGCTCACCGGTTTGATGCCGATGCCCACACGCACGTCGCTGGGAAAATCCTTCGCGCCGACTGCTTTCCAGAATTCCTCGGCTTTAGCCTTCGTCCCAAAGCGCACTTTGTCGAAGGCCTTGGGAAACTCTTTGGCGAGAAAATCCAAAATCTTCTGAGCCTCGGATGTGCCACTGGCGTACTCGATGCCCGCGTAAATATCCTCGGTGTTCTCGCGGAAGATAACCATGTCCACTTTCTCGGGATGTTTGACCGGCGAAGGCACTCCGGTGAAATATTGAACGGGCCGGAGACACACGTAGAGGTCGAGCATCTGCCGCAGCGCCACGTTCAAGGATCGAATGCCACCGCCGACGGGCGTGGTGAGCGGGCCCTTGATGCCAACGAGGAACTCTCTGAAGGCTTCGATGGTGTCGTCGGGAAGCCAGTGGTCGAATTTCTTTTTCGAGGCCTCGCCGGCGAAGACTTCAAACCAGACAACCTTACGGCTGCCACCATAGGCTTTCTGCACGGCGGCGTCGAACACGCGCTGGCTGGCAGCCCAAATATCCGGCCCGGTGCCATCGCCACGGATGAACGGAAGGACGGGATTATCGGGAACGTCAAGCTTCCCGGCCACGATGGAAATCTTTCCACCGGGTGGAGGAGTGATGTCTTTGTAGGACATGGGTTCAGGAATCTGTGATTTGCGATCTAAGATTTGAAGAATAAAAGGATTACGCCACTTCGTTCGCGAACGGCTGACGAACGGCTGCCGGGGCCTCAAATTCCGCCTTCACTTTGGCCACAGCATTGGCAGCGGTGAGGCCATACTTTTCGCGCAAATGATCGACCGTGGAAGCGTGCTCGATGAATTGATCGGGCCATCCGATCCGCACCACGGGTGTGGTAATGCGCTTTTCGCTCAGCAATTCCAGAACCGAGCTGCCATAGCCTCCTTCCAGAACGTGATCCTCCAGCGTCACGACCACGTCAGAAGCGCGCCCGAAAAACTCCATCGTCCCGGCATCGAGCGGCTTGATGAACCGCGGATTGATGATGGCGCAATCGTAATCCTCGGCCATGAGTTGCTCGGCCGCTTTGCGGGCCAGCTTTTGCATATTGCCCAAGGCCAGGAAAGCAACTTTGCGCCTGCGATTCTGTGAAAAGTTCTGAATCACCTCCGCTTTGCCGATCTCCAGCAGCTTCGGTTGGTCCTTGATCGGCACCCCTTCAGCCGGGCCACGCGGATAGCGGATGAAGGTCGGATGTTTCTGGTGGGTCGCCGTAAACATCATGTCCACCAGTTCATCTTCGTCTTTGGGCGCCATGGCGATGATGTTCGGCACGCAACGGAGATAGGCGATGTCAAACAAGCCGTGATGGGTGGCGCCGTCGTTGGCGGACAAACCGGCGCGATCCATGCAGAAAATGACCGGCAAGTCCTGCAAGGCCACATCATGGATGATGCAATCATAAGCCCGCTGCAGGAACGTCGAGTAAATCGCGCACACGGGATGAAAGCCCATCGTCGCCATGCCGGCCGCAAAAATGACGGCGTGCTCTTCGGCGATACCCACGTCGTAGTAGCGTTGCGGCATGGCCTTCTCCAGAATCTTCAGACTCGTGCCGCTGGGCATGGCGGCGGTGATGCCGACAATCGTGTTGTCCTTCTGGCAAAGCCGCACCATCGTCTGCCCGAACACGTCCTGCCAATTCGGCGGTGCTCCAGGCTTGGGGGCCGGCCCGGCCCCGGTCTTGATGTCGTACGGCCCGGTGCCATGGAACTTTTCCGGCTGCTGAATTGCCACCTCGTAGCCTTTTCCTTTTTTGGTCAGGACATGGAGCACGACCGGCTCATCGGACGTTTTGGCAAACTCCAGGCAATTGATCAGCATGGGCAGATCATGGCCGTCGATCGGGCCCAGATAGCGCAGGCCCATTTCTTCAAAGATCAAGCTGCTGCCGAAGCCGCCGCGCCCGTCGGCCTCCACATTGGTGGGACTCTGTTGCAAGGCCACTTCCGTCATCGCCCCTTTGAAGCCTTCCTCCGCCTTATGGGCCAGCATCAAGGCGATCTCGCCCTTGGGCATGCGCCGGATCAATCGCCCGAGGTCCTTTTGCAACTGGTTGAAGCGCGGGTTGGTGATGAGCTTGTTCAGATAGGCCGCAATGGCGCCCACGTTTTTCGCGATGCTCCATTCGTTGTCGTTGAGGATGCCAATGAACCGTTTCGTGGTGTGGGAAATATTATTGAGCGCCTCGAAGGAGATGCCGTTGGTCAGGGCAGCGTCGCCGAAGATCGCCACCACATGCTCGTCACTGCCACGCTTATCGCGCGCGGCCGCGATGCCCAACGCAGCGGACAACGCCGTGCCCGCGTGGGCCGCGCCGTAGCAGTCATGCTCGCTTTCGGCGCGCAGGGCGAAGCCATTGAGCCCGCCGGTGGTGCGGATGGTGTGGAAGCGGTTTTTTCGACCGGTCAAGAGTTTGTGGACGTAACTCTGGTGGCTGACATCCCAGACGAATTTGTCTCTGGGCGAGGAGAAGACGTGGTGCAAAGCCAGCGTCAATTCCACCACGCCAAGATTGGGCCCCAGATGCCCGCCGTTTTTGGAGAGCACCGTGATGAGCTCGTGGCGAATCTCTTCGGCCAGCTTGCACATCTGTTCGACGGTCAGCTTCTTGACGTGAGCGGGTTCATCCACCATGTCCAGGAATCGGCTCATAGATTAGGCTTCGGACTCCTCCGGCGCCCAGGGTTTGAGCGTCGTTTCGCCCGCCGCATTTTTTTCCAGTTGTTGAATTTTCAGTTCCGCTTCTTCGAGTTTGGCCTGACAAATCTTGACCAGGCGCGTGCCCTCCTCAAAGCGCGCCAGCAATGTCTCCAGGGGAAGATCGCCGCTCTCCATTTGATCCACGATGGATTCGAGCTTCTTCACCGCTTCTTCAAAGGGCAGCGAATCTTTGCCGGTTTGACTGGCGGTCTTTGCGCTGTTCGGCACAAAGGGAGAGTAGAGCAAAGCGGTGCGGGCGTCTATATCGATTGCCAAAAGTAATTTCCGAAAAAGGTGGGGCAAACCTGCCGGTTTGCCGCGGCGCCCGGCAGGGCGTCGCCCACCTTTTTCGGAAATTACTTTTGGCAATCACTCTAGCGTTCACTACCGCTTGCCTTTTCCGGCGGGAGGATGTCCTCTTTCACCATGACATCAGCGCGAAACTTTGCGGTGGCGTTGGTAACGGCCCCGGGCGTCAAGACAGCGCGTGCATTAGCCAAAGTCGCCTTGCAAGCCCGGCTGGTCGCCTGCGCGAATCTAATTCCTCAATTGCAATCGCATTACTGGTGGCAGGGCAAAATCGAGAAGAGCACTGAGGTATTGATCCTGTTCAAGACGGTCCAGAGCAAGCTGGCCGCTTTGGAAAAGCTGGTGCTCGCCAATCATCCCTACGACACGCCGGAATTTATCGTCCTGCAGTTGAAGCATGGGAACAAGCGCTATCTCGATTGGCTGGCGGCCAGCGTCCGTGGCCAGTGACTTTCCACCGAGCCGTCTCTATGCAGTAAAGGAGCGCGGACGTCTCGTCCGCCCGAATAAGAGCGGGCCGCTTGTGGCAATCATCGTTACGATGAAACCAAGCTGGTCATTTGTAGGTTCGTGCGGACGAGACGTCCGCGCTCCTATTGCATAGTGACGGCTCTTGACCTGCGTTCAATTTGTCCGACGCTTGAAGCATTGGCAGGCTTCACTGCAGACAGCCAATTTTTCCGAAGATGATCACGAAGGCGAGACAACCCAATACCAAAAGCCAAATGCTCCCTTTGACAGCCAGGATAATGCCTAAACCCAGAATGGCACCCATCACCAGATAAACCGCGGTCGCAAGAATCAATTTCATGCGGGGATGTTAGCAGGACCCCTCCTTTGTTCAAGCCAGGAACGTAACCCGCCAACGGCCCCTAAATGCAGAATGGAAATGCCTTCTCTGGATCGACTTCCAAATCCTGGATCGCCCTTTCCACGACTTTTTTGTCCAGTTCGCCCTTTTGGGCCAGGGCGTAGAGTGTGGCGATGACAGTCAAGTTTGCGTCCACTTCAAAGAACCGGCGCAAGTTCTCGCGCGTGTCGCTGCGCCCGAACCCATCGGTGCCCAGCGCCATCAAACCGCGCGGCACCCAGGGAGCAATCTGATCGGGCACAGACTTCATAAAATCCGAAACGGCCACGAAGGTTCCCCGCTCTTTCTCCAGCAATTCTTCCAAATAAGATTTCCGGGGCGGGGCAGTCGGATGCAGCATGTTCCAGCGTTTGACGCGCAAGGCTTCGTTGCGAAGGAGCTTGTAACTGGTGGCGCTCCAGACATCCGCCGACACATCGTATCTTTCCGCCATGATTTCCTGCGCAGCCAGAGCGCTTCGGATGATCGGGCCGCTGCCGAGGATGTGGGCTTTATGTTTTTTGCCCTCGGGACCCGCCTTGAATTTATAAAGGCCTTTGAGAATCCCTTGCTCCACCCCGGGCGGCATTGCCGGCATCAGATAATTCTCGTTGTAGAGTGTGAGGTAGTAAAAAATATTCTCGCCATCCTGATACATTCGCTTCATGCCATCCTGAACGATGACGGCGATTTCATAAGCAAAAGCCGGATCGTAGGCCATCACGCTCGGCACGGTGCTGGCCAGCAAGAGACTGTGGCCATCCTCATGTTGCAGACCTTCGCCGTTCAACGTCGTGCGGCCCGCGGTGGCGCCCAACAAAAATCCTTTGGCCATGCTGTCGCCCGCCAGCCAAATCTGGTCGCCGACCCTTTGAAAACCGAACATCGAATAGAAAATGTAAAAGGGAATCATGTGCACGCCTTGATTGGCATAGGCCGTTCCAGCCGCGACAAATGAGGAGATGGATCCCGCTTCGTTGATTCCCTCCTCCAGGATCTGCCCGTCCTTGGCCTCGTGATAATAAAGCAGCGACTCACGATCCACCGGCTCGTAGAGCTGTCCCTTGGGCGAATAGATTCCGATCTCACGAAACAGCGCGTCCATGCCAAAGGTGCGCGCTTCATCGGGTATGATCGGCACGATGCGATTTCCAATCTCTTTGTTGCGAAGCAATGTGCTCAGCAGCCGGACAAAAGCCATGGTGGTGGATACTTCGGTTTTGGCGGCGCCCTTGAGGAATTCAGCAAAAGCGGAGAGGGGCGGAATATTCAACGGCTTGACCTCAACCTTGCGCCGGGGCAGAAATCCGCCCAGGGTCTTGCGCCGTTCCAGGAGGTAGATCGTCTCCGGGCTGTCAGGCGGCGGACGATAGAATGGCGTGTCCACAATCTCTTCGTCGCTGATGGGAATGTTGAAGCGGGCCCGAAACTCGCGCAGCTCTTTTTCGTTCAGCTTTTTTTGCTGGTGAGTAATGTTACGTCCCTCGCCGGCCTCGCCCAAACCATAGCCCTTGACCGTTTTGGCCAGGATGACTGTGGGCTGCCCTTTATGTTCCGTGGCCGCTTTGTAAGCGGCATAGACCTTTCGAGAGTCGTGTCCGCCGCGATACATCTTGCGAAGCTGATCGTCCGTCAGATGGTTCACCATCTTGAGCAACTCCGGGTGCGCGCCAAAGAAATGTTTGCGAATGTAGCTGCCGGGCTCGACGGAATATTTCTGGAACTCGCCATCGACTGTGTCCTCCATTCGTTTCAAGAGCAGCCCTTTGGAGTCCGCGGCGAGGAGCGGGTCCCAATCTGAACCCCAGATGACCTTGATCACATTCCAGCCCGCGCCCCGGAAAACGCCTTCCAGTTCCTGAATGATTTTGCCGTTGCCGCGAACGGGACCATCCAGTCGCTGGAGATTGCAGTTCACGACCCAGATGAGATTGTCCAGATTCTCGCGCGCCGGCAGGGTCAATTGGCCAAGCGTCTCCGGTTCGTCACATTCGCCATCGCCCACGAAGCACCACACCTTCGGCTCTTCTTTCCATTGCATTAAACCGCGCGCCTGCAGATAACGGTTAAAGCGCGCCTGATAAATGGACATGATCGGCCCCAGGCCCATCGATACCGTGGGAAACTGCCAGAAATCGGGCATCAGATACGGATGCGGATAGGAAGAAAGCCCGCCGCCTTCGGCCAGGTCCTGGCGGAAATTGTGCAGGTGCCGCTCGTCCAACCGCCGCTCCAAATAGGCGCGCGCATAATTGCCCGGCGTGGCGTGTCCTTGAAAGTAAATCATGTCCGCCGGACGCCCCTCCTCATCGCCGCCGCGGAAAAAATGATTGTAGCCCACTTCGTAAAGCGTGGCCGAGGAGGCGTAAGTCGAAATGTGTCCGCCCAGGCCGTTGTGTTTGCGATTGGCGTTGACGACCATGGCCATGGCGTTCCAGCGGATGTAACTCTTGATGCGCGTTTCGACTTTCCAATCACCGGGATAAGCCGGTTCTTTCTCCACCGGAATGGTATTGAGGTAAGGCGTGGTCGTGGTCAGAGGAACCTGGATGCCAGCGTCGCGCAGGCGATCCACAAGCTTATCGACGAAGAAGCTGGCTTGCGCCGAGGCCTGGTTCTTCAACACGTACTCGACAACGTATTCCAAAGCATCAAACCATTTTCGTCGCTCGAAAGTTGTGTTCTTTTCCGGACGCGCTGTCTGGGCCTTTCGCGCTTCGGTCGCTGAGGAAATCTCCGTGTTTGTCTTTCGGCTTTTCGGTTTCTCAATCACCGGCTCAACATAGACGAGCCGATTGGCAAATGCCAAGGGCAGAAGGATGGCCTCGATGGCGCTCGCGATCTGCTTTTGGCTGATTTTATGGATTTGCTTTGATCCCAGAGGCGGTTAGCATCGGAGTTAATCACGGGGAAGAAAGGACATCGCATTTATGCATAAGCTCTCCCTCACCTTAACGCTGCTGGTTACCGCAGGCGCGTGTTACGGCCAAGGCATGATTCAGTTCAACAACCCATCATCACTCACCAGGTTTTTCTTCGTGGATGGGTTGGGCAACCCGACCACTATTGTCCCGGCCAATGCGCCGATCAACTTCGGCTTTTTTTGGGGCACTGCTCCGGGCGCCTTGTCAGATACTCCTGTGCTGCCATTGGGCACGATGTCCGCCATCCCCGGCATTATGACAGCCCCAAACGGTGGTGCTTATCCAATCCCAGGCACACAGCCGAATGACGTTATTTTCGCGCGGGTGAGAGGGTGGAGTTCGTCCTTTGGCAATGACTGGCGCGCGGCAATGGCGGCGTACAACGCCGGGGTCGCAGGAACCATTTTCGGTCAAACCGATGTCCGTCAACTCGAGCCTTTAGGCCCGCCAAGTGGTCCCGGCACCGTGATCTGGCAAAGCGCAACGGCCACCAATCCGCATCGGTTTTATCCGCTGTTTGGAGTTCCAGAGCCCTCAACCGTCCTCCTGGGTCTGCTGGGGCTGGGTTCGCTCTTGCTGCTGCGGCATCACAAACAATGAACCCAACTACGGTCATAGCGAGCCCTCGACTCTTGTCTTAACGCCCTGACTGCTGTTTTGGCAAAAGGTCCGCTCGTTGGGTGCCATTCGTTGCGGGCTTCTCTCTCTTGAAAAAGGAGCTACCATTGGCTGAATCGAACTGATGGACGAATTAAGATACCTGGATCTGACTTTGCCCGCGCCGTCGGAGAACCTCGCTTGCGACGAAGCGCTGCTGGATTGCTATGAGGCGGGGGACGGCCACAGCCCGGGTGTCTTAAGATTCTGGGAGCCGCGTCAACCCTTCGTTGTTCTCGGTTATGCCAACAAGGCCGCCAATGAAGCCGACCTTAGGGCGTGTCAGTCGCACCAGATTCCCATCCTGCGGCGGTGCAGTGGCGGTGGCGCCGTGCTCCAGGGACCGGGCTGTCTAAACTACACCCTGGTTCTGAAAATCCAGGACAAACTTGAAAGCATCACGGAGACAAATTGCTTTGTGATGAAGCGCAATGCGGCCGCCATTTCCACCTTGCTCGCAGAGACAGCGACCGTCGAAGGTTTCACCGATCTCGCGCTCAACAGGCTAAAATTCTCTGGAAACTCCCAGCGCCGGAAGCGCCACTTCCTGTTGTTCCACGGAACCTTCCTGCTGGATTTCGATTTCAAGGCAATGCAGAAATTTCTTCGCCTGCCCCCTAAACAGCCTTCCTATCGCCAGGACCGGTCACATGAAGCGTTTCTGACGAACCTCCACCTTCCCGCTTTGTCGATTAAAGACGCCTTGCGAAAAACCTGGAACGCGACCCAGCCACTCGAACCCTTTCCACGATCCATCATCGATGAGTTGGTCAAAGAGAAATACTCGCAGGATGCGTGGAACCTAAAGTCCGGAACTATGCAATAGGAGCGCGGACGTCTCGTCCGCACGAACCTACAAATGACCAGCCTGGTTCGATCCCAGCAATGATTGCCTCAAGCGAAACCCTTTCATCAAACAGTGAGTTGGCTTGGGCGCAGGCATTTGGCGCCAGCGGCCCTCTCTTATTCGGGCGGACGAGACGTCCGCGCTCCTTTACTGCATAGTTGCGGCTAAGAGGTCACCGGTTGATCTCGCGGCAGCGCCGATTCATCACCACCCACACTCAATCATCATCTTCGTCCTCCTCCGAATGGGCAAAGACGAATGCCGCGCGCGTTGGGGCTGGCATCGGGCTGTTCGCGCCGCGCACAGAACGCCAGATCACTTCGTTGAGCAAGAGATCATCGGCGGCATCTTCCTTCGAGAAATCCATCTTCTCGGACATCTCGCTGCCCCAGGCCAGCTTCGTGTTGCGCTCGTTCAAATCCACCGTCACGGGCAGTGCCTTGTAAGGACGCAAGTCGGCCTTGGCTTGAAAGCAATTGAACATCGGCATGGCCGTCGCATCGAACTGCGACATCGGTTTGAGGCCCAGGATCAATTCCATCGTCCGCAGCATGCTGGCGGTGGAGTACATGGTGGAATCCACGGAGCCGCGTTTCACATAGGGGCTGATGACGTAGGCGATGGTGCGGTGCGCGTCCACGTGGTCGGGTCCGTTTTGCGCGTCATCTTCGACGACAAAGATGGCCGTCTGGGGCCAAAACCTGGATTGAGTGATCGCTTCGACGATCATTCCGAAGGCCCGATCGTTATCGCCCATGCAGGCGATGGGCGTGTGTTTGCCCGCGGTGGTGCCCGAAGTGTGGTCGTTGGGCAGGCGCACGATTTGCAGGCGGGGCATTTCCCCTTCGCTTTCGAAGCGTTTGAGTTCGGAAATGAAACGCTCGGCGCGCTTCAAATCGGGATAATCCATATCGAAGCCGCGGAACCACGGATCGAAATGTCCATTGAGCGCAGCCACACGCGACGTGCCCGGCTCCGTGTTGGTCTTGCCGTTGTTGATGAATTCGCCATAGCTGCGGTAACTCACGCCCGCTTCCTTGGCCCGATCCCACAGATATCCGCCTGCGGGCGTGGCGATGGCAAAGTTGCCTTCCGCAGGATAGGGATATTTTTTGTGCTTGTTGTGCCCATAACTCAGCGGCCAGGTCTTTTCGACGAAGTCCGTGGCGTAAGCGCCCACAGTCCACTCGTGACCATCCGCGCTGACTTCGCTCTCCACATAAAAATTGTCCAGCAACACAAAGTCGCGCGCCACCTGGTGATGATTGGGTGTGATGCGCTCCGGAAACAGGCAAAGGGCCGGGTCGCCGTTACCCTCGGGCATATCGCCGAGCACCTGATCGTAGGTGCGATTCTCTTTGATGACGTAGAAACAATACTTGATGGGTGTCGGCTCGCCGGCCCGCCGCGGGATCGGATTTCCCGTGAGCGTCGCGGCATCGACCATCCTTTCTGTGTCCGGCATGCAGCGATAGGCCTGAGCGGTGTGCCGCTTCAATTGTTCCTCGAATTTTTCACGTTCGGGCAGGTCGATCACGCTCAACGTGCCGCGAAACAATCCGCCGATGTACTCGCGCACCGTGGCCGGTGGTTCTTTGCCCGGTTGCGGCCCATGGCGGTTGGCCTTGGAAACAATCCCTTTGCCATTGGCCACCAGCAAACGCTTGCCATCGGGCGTCACTCGCACCGAGGTGGGGTACCAGCCCACCGGAATAAAACCCAACGAGCGGCTTCTGCCCAACTGCGAGACGTCGAACACCGCCACCGTATTGATGTTGGCATTGGCCACAAACAAAATCTTTTCGTCCGGTGAAAGGGCCAGGCTGTTGGGCGTATTGCCTGGAGGGGAATTGGGCAGCAGTTCGGCCAGGAGTGTTTCGATGACTTTGCCCGAATCGGTATCGAGCACCGTCACGGTATTGCGATTGGCGTTCGCCACAAAGAGATGTTTGGCGGACTTGCTCAACAACATTTCGTTCGGGTGTTCCTGCGCGGGCCAGCGAGCGATGACCTCGCGCGAGTTCGCATCGATGACAGCGACGGACGCCTGCGCCCACAGGCTTACGTAGAGGCGATCGCGTTTTTCGTCCCACACGCAGCCATACGGAAATGGATCCGAGGGCCGGCTTTGATCCAGCACGGCCTCGGCGCGTTTCTTGATCGCTGCCTCATCGGTGCTTTCTATCGGTGTGAACTGAATGGCAGCGGTCGGTGGCGCATTGGTGCCAAGGCGAATCTCGGTCGTTGTTTGTTTCACCACATCCACATGACTGATGCTTTGTCCCCACACATTGGCGACGAACAAACCATTGCGCGCGAGGGCAAGACCGGCGGGAATGCCGCGCAACCTGGCATCGCGCAATTTGATTTCCTGACGATCGGAAAGATACCCGTTGGCGAACGAAAACGTGTGCACCACCTCATCGCCCGCTCCACTGCAGAAAAGCTTTTTGCCGTCCGCCGAAAACGCCAGTCCGTAAAATGCTTCCTCCAGAGACGCCCTTGAAACGACCTTGTCCGGACCGAGTTCCACGGCCACAACTTCATTCTGTCCGTGCCCGCAATGAAGAATGACGACGAATTTTCCGCCCGGATGAACCGCGATGTTCACCGGAAAATCGCCGAGCAGGATCTGTTTGCCGACGGGCCGCAGCCACCACTGATTGGGCAATCGCACCGCGCCATCGCCTCGCGGGCCGGGCAAATCGAGCGGAGACTTTTCGGCTGGACGTTCAATGGCGGGGCTTTTCACTTGCTCACGCTGCGCGCGACTCTCCTCCTGTTCGTAGGTAACGGACAGGCAACCGGTGAAGAAGAACGCGCCGCAGAGGACAAACAGGAGCAGATGTCTTTGCATAGGATTACGTTGGGGTCGTTATGCCATTCCACCCCACGTGCGTAAAGCCTGATTCCAATCCAAGTAGCCCACCAAACGGGCGTGATTAAAAGTGGGTGAACGGGCGACTAGGAAGTCGCCCAACCTGCCGGCTGAAAGCCAGCGCTACGTCGTAGCGCCGGCTTTCAGCCGGCAGGTTGGGGGACATTCCTGTCCCCAGTTTCAGAGGTACTATCTCACCCACTTTTAATCACTCCCCCGCCAAACCGATCGGCGAAGGCTGCCGGTTGAATCTTCCAAAAAGGCGATTGGCAGGCTAAAAGTCCCGGAGCCCTTATGAAGATCCCCTATTTTCAGGTGGACGCATTTGCCAGCCGACAGTTCGCCGGCAATCCGGCTGGAGTGTGTTTGCTGGATGAATGGCTGCCGGATTCAGTCCTGCAGAATATTGCGATGGAGAACAATCTCTCGGAAACGGCGTTTGTCGTGCCCCGCCAGGACTTCTGGGACTTGCGCTGGTTCACGCCGGCACTGGAAGTGGACCTGTGCGGTCACGCCACGCTGGCGCCTGCGTTTGTGTTGACCCAAATTCTGCGCCGCGCCCGGGATGTCGTCTCTTTCCAGTCCAGGAGCGGTCCGTTGACGGTGATGCGAGAAGGTGACTTGCTGGTGCTCGATTTCCCGTCGAGACCGGCGAGGCCGTGCGACGTTCCTCAGCAGCTGGTCAACGGACTTGGCCGCCAGCCAGGCGAGCTGCTGAAGGCGCGCGATTATCTGGCCGTGTTCGAAACGGAAGCCGACGTGCGTGCCCTAAGACCGAACATGGCCGCGCTCGAACAATTGGACTGTCTCGGTATCATTGTGACTGCGCGTGGCCAAAGCGCGGATTTTGTCTCGCGCTTCTTTGCTCCCCGCGCGGGTGTGCCGGAAGATCCCGTGACCGGCTCGGCCCATTGCACGCTGATTCCGTATTGGGCGAAGCGATTGTCGAAGCCACGCTTGCATGCCTGGCAGGTTTCCAGGCGGGGCGGCGAGTTGTTCTGTGAAGACAACGGCGATCGAGTGAAAATTGGTGGAAGAGCAGTGCTCTATTCCCGTGGCGAAATCGAACTCGCATCAACCGGGAACCCGACAACGTAGGAATCGCCAAACCTTCCGGACATCGTGCTTCAATGCGCGTTCTCTTCTTTCGCGGCGCGAAGAACTTGTCACTTGGGCGATACGATAGCTGGTTGTGGCGGGGCGAGAGTGGAGTTGTTCTTCCGAAAGGACCGCAGAGCAAGGAGCGCTGCGCCCACGACCAGGACCGAGCTAAAGAAGAACGCCGCACCGGGAAGATGAGCCGGCGCGCTCTCGCCGATGAAGTAACTAAAGAGCCGTGTGGCAATAGGCGGGCCGATGATTCCGGTAATGCTCATCAAACTCGTCAGCGAACCTTGCACACCGCCTTGTTCGTTAGCACCCACGCTGCGCGAGATAAGCCCCTGCACGGCAGGACCAGTGATACCGCCCAGCGAGCCAAAAACCAGAATGGCGTAGATCATCCAGCCTTCGGTGGCCAGCCCGTAGCCAGCGTAAGCGAGCGCGGCAATGGCCAGGCCGAAGACAGCCGCCCGTTCCTCGCCAATTCGCCGCACCACGACGCGGGTGAGTCCCCCTTGCACGAGCGCTGCCATCAGTCCCACCACCGCGAGGGAAGCGCCCGTCTGGCCCACCGTCCAATGATACCTGTAACTGGTGTAGAGGACCCATGTGGCGGGCAATACTTGATGCGCGAGGTGGATCAGGAAATAGGTTCCGGCCAGCCCAAACACCATCGGATAACGGCGCAGATCCAGCAGCGCACCGATGGGATTGGAACGCGCCCAACTGAACGCGCGCCGGTTCTGGGTCGCCAGCGATTCGGGCAACACCAGCAAACCGTAGACCCAATTGAGCAACGTCAACCCGCCGGCCACCACGAAGGGGACACGCAGGCCGACGTCACCGAGCAAACCGCCCAGGGCCGGTCCGAGAATAAATCCCAGACCAAAGGCGGCGCCAATCAATCCGAAGTTGGCCGCCCGTTTTTCCGGCGGACTGACATCGGCGATATAAGCGGTGGCCGCAGCGAAGTTGGCGCCGGTTATCCCGGAGATGATGCGCCCGACAAAGAACCAAGCGAGGTTCGGCGCATACGCCAACACGAAATAGTCCAGTCCCGAACCCAGCAGCGAGGCCAGGATGACCGGACGCCGCCCGAAGCGATCCGACAGACTGCCGATCAAAGGCGCGAAGAGGAACTGCATGGCTGCATAAAGCGCGGCCAGCATCCCGACGGTGTTGGAGGCGGCAGCAACATTGCCACCTTCGAAGTGTTCCACGAGCCGGGGCAGAATGGGGATGATTAACCCAATGCCAAGAATATCCAGCGCGAGCGTCACAAAGATGAAGCCCAGGGCTGGTTTGCGCGCTATCACAATGGAGTGCGATTAGAATCGAGGACGAGGCCGGTTGGCAAGGTTGCTCCGTTCACAGAAAGCAGCAATTGGATCCACCACCGCGTTAAATCAGGTCGCGCCTCACGTAGTGCAGGATCTTGAATTCGGGCTTCTCAAGAATCAGGGCCCCAAACTCAAATTGATCTTCAAACGGTGGAAAGAACGTGTCGCCTGCCACCTCGCGTTTGACCAGCGTCAGATAGAGATCGGAGCAATGGGGCAAAGCCTGTTCATAAACCTGCGCCCCGCCGCAGATAAAGACTTCCCGCGTTTCTTTGGTCGGATCGATCTGGTTCAAGTCCGAAATCGTTTCCACACCTGGAATTGACTTTTGCGCTCGGGTCAGAACGATCGTGGCGCGGTCCGGCAGCGGTTTGCCGATCGACTCAAACGTTTTGCGTCCCATGACCACAATCTGGCCGGTGGTCATTTTCTTGAAGAACCGCAAGTCTTCCGGCAGGTGCCACGGGATCCGGTTGTCCTTCCCAATCACACGATTGAGCGACATGGCAGCGATGGCTTTGAAATGTTTCACTTTCACTTAATGTTAATCGTAATCGTAATTGTAATCTTAATCCCGATCACTACTGTCCGGTTTAAAACCCCGGTAAATAAGGCTGATTGTGTGAGTCGGGCAATTCGGTGGTCAGCGGTAGTTGAGAAAAGGCCTCTAAAATCGGCGTTTTCTCGAACAGCATCAG
>Ga0137465_1000115_pt1 | contig 67133 bp, 56 predicted proteins | sample EasRivERMGT828_2_FD_104906 | JGI IMG/M metagenome (GOLD analysis project Ga0137465, IMG submission 104906) | Soil microbial communities from meander-bound floodplain in the East River, Colorado, USA - East River MetaG ERMGT828_2 | ecosystem: Environmental > Terrestrial > Soil > Floodplain ... | reverse complement strand
TGGTAGCAGCCGTCGAACTTAACGATTCGATCCCGGCCGGTGAAGCCTCGCGCCAGGCGGATCGCGCTCAACGTCGCTTCTGTTCCGGAATTGACGAGGCGCACTTTCTCGACGGAAGGAATCAGCTTCGTGATCAGCTCGGCGATTTCGACTTCGCGCTCGGTCGGCGCGCCAAAGGACGTACCGATTTCCAGGACCTGCGACAACGCCTGAATTATTTCCGGCGGCCGGTGCCCGAAGATGAGCGGCCCCCACGATCCGATGTAGTCGATGTATTCCTTCCCATCGACATCCCATACGCGCGAGCCATCACCCCGCTGGATGAAGACAGGCTTGCCTCCAACAGCGCGGAAAGCGCGAACCGGAGAATTCACGCCGCCGGGGATGACCTGCTGTGCACGGTTGAAGAGCTGTTCGGACTTCGACATTTCTCAGTCTGCGATCAAAGGGTCTTTGCCAGTTCCAGTGCGTAATACGTGATCAAAATGTCCGCGCCGGCCCGCTTGATGGCCGTCGTGGTTTCCAGAATGATGCGCTCGCGCTCGATCCACCCCGCCCTTGCCGCGGCTTCGATCATGGCGTATTCGCCGCTGACCTGATATGCGGCAATCGGCAGATCGAATTGCTCGCGGGCGCGCGCGATGATGTCGAGGTAAGGCATGGCGGGCTTTACCATCACGATGTCCGCGCCCTCTTCGATATCCAGCGCAATTTCGCGCAATGCTTCGCGGGCATTTGGCGGGTCCATCTGATAGCTGCGCCGATCGCCGAACTTCGGAGTCGCGCCGGCCGCCTCGCGGAACGGCCCATAAAAACCGGAAGCATACTTTGCGGAGTACGCCATGATCGGGGTGTTCGTAAAACCTTCCGAATCCAGCGCCTGCCGAATGGCGGCGACTCGTCCATCCATCATGTCCGACGGCGCGACCATGTCCGCGCCCGCGCGCACGTGACTGACGGCAGAATCCGCGAGGAGTTTCAGTGTCGGGTCGTTTTGAACATCGTTGTGCTTGATGATTCCGCAATGCCCATGCGACGTGTATTCACACATGCAGACATCCGTAATCAGCAGCAGGTCGCGGACGTTTTCGCGGATAGCCCGAAGCGCTTGTTGGATGATGCCATTCTCATCGTAAGCATCCGAACCCACTTCATCCTTTTGAGGAGGGAGACCAAACAGCAGAATGCCCGCGACACCCGCTTTCTCCGCTTCGCGCGCAACCTGGACTGCATTGTCGACCGACAAGTTGTACTGCCCGGGCATCGAGCTGACTTCGTTCCGCACCTTCTCGCCCGGACATACGAAGATGGGATAGATCATCGATTCCGGCGAAAGTCTTGTTTCCCGAACCAGATTGCGGAGTCTTTGAGTGCGCCGCAGGCGGCGCATGCGATTCAGAGGAAATGGCATGTTTAGAACAGTCTCTCTCGAGGCCTGAGGGTTCCTATCGATCCGATATCTTTCAAAGTGAATGCGAATCGAAAGCGGCTTTCCACGCGAGCTCCGAGATTGAATTGACTGACTTCGAAACTCAGGCCGTAGCAGTTCGCATTATAGCCAACCTGTGCAGCCGACCCCTGGAAAAGTGAGTGTTGGACATCGTACGAAAACTGGAACGCCCCGCTGAAGCCGGGCTTCTGCTGGTTTCCATAAGTGAGCGAGCCGCGCAACTGGTTGTTTGGAATCTCGATCGAACTCCGGCGCGTAAAAAAGTACGAAATGCCGCCGCTGAATTGTCCTCGATTGGCGGTCCCGATGATGCCGGCGCTCCGAAACTGGCGATAGCGCGTGTCGTAGTCGATTTCGAGGTCTGTGGACGTGTTGGCGGTGGTCGAGAATCTCATCGTCGATACAATCGGAGAAAAACGGCGCGCCCCGTCCGCGAATGCGAAGCCGGAAATGTCCAGCATCGGCGCGAAGACGTTTCGCCGGCCGGGAACTATGGCCCCGCCAAAAGTCGGATCGAGGAAATACTTCTGCGCGAGCCGCCACGAGAAGACCTCACGCGATGTGAAAAACCGGTTCGTGACGGCGTATTCCACCTCGTTTGTGCGCGTGATGAGATCGACGTCGTCGACGATGATGGTTTGATTGAACCGGTCTGGCCCGCCGACGTACTGCGTGTCGACGCTCGGTTCGACGACGTGACGCCATTTCCCGAAGTCGCGTTCCAGCTGCGGTCCCACAAAGCTTGAGCTGTACTCGAACGACACTCGATTCAAAACATTTCTCGCAACGACGCCGGCGTTTCTCGAATGCGTGTACGCCGTTTCGCGAAAACCCACGCGCTGGCTCCAGCTGAGCAGACTCGATCGCACGATCGGCATCTCAAGAACAGGATGCAGATCGAAACGCTGGACAAACGATGGCGTCGTAAGGGCCGCGTCCCGCCGGGCAACGCCGGTGAGGCCGGTTTCCGCGCTGAAATAGAGGGGCAGTTTCCCGAGCATCCGCGCGGGAAGACCAAGTTCGACACCCGGAAATTTCCGTAGTACCACCGTCGACTGATCGACGAAAAAGACGGCATCGCGGGAATGCACAAAATTCGTACTGAGACGCGGCTGGTTCCTGCTGATAAATGCGAGCGAACGCTCCATGGGCGATGAGATGACGTTGAAACCGTCTTCATAAACCTGGCGGAATACGAACGAACTGACGAAATTCATGTCCGCCGCTGCGCGGTAGCCGCTGCCGAGGTCCCCGTAACCCAGAACGCGGGCGCTGCTGCCGCCTTGTCCCATGCGGTCTCGCGCGAAAAACGATTCGACCTGAATCCACGAATTCCGGTCCGGCACGGCGCGGAAGTCGATGCCAAGGGTGGGGCCTCGTTTGCTGAAGTACTCGCCCGTGATCGTTGCGTCGGCGCTGCGATTGATCGCCCAATAAAAAGCTTCCCGAATGCTCCGGCCCTTGGTTGTGGAGGTGCCGGTCCCGGGAATGAGAAACCCGGTAGACCGTGACCGGTCGGCGCTCGGTACGGCGATGTACGGCATGTAAAAGATCGGGATGTTTTCCAGCCGCATTACTGAACCTCTGGCCGTAATGCGCCTGCCCGGGTCCACGCTGGCCCGTGCGTGGGTCATCGACCAGCCCGGACGAGGACCGTCACAGCAGGTGGTGACAGTCGCGTTGGTCAGATCGTACAGGCCAGTGGTTGTCCGATGAGCCTTTTCGGCAGAAATGAAGAAACCCGGTCCGACTTCCCCTTTGGCATTCATAAGGTCGCCGGATTTCGTATCGATGTTGAAAATGATCTGGTCCGCCTCGAGATTCTCTTCTCCGCGCGTGAACTTGATGTTGCCTTCAGCGGTCAGAATGCGGGTGTCGTCATTGTATTCAACCGCATCGCATTCGATTCGAACATCCCGATACGTGATGACGACACTTTCGCTGGCACGATAAATACTTCCGTCCCAGCCCTGCGGACCTTTGGCGACGATCTCGACCTGGTCCTGTTGTGTCCCAAATAGCAGGACAATAACTAAGGCGAGCTGTACCACAGGGCCGAGTATAACGTACAACTTCGAGACATTATGGATCGCAGATCAAAGCGGACGGTCATCTCCATCGAAGACGAAGTCCAGCCACAACTGGATTTCGAAGAAGCCGAACTCTCCTTGCCGTTTACGTATCCGGAATACCAGCGGGAGCTGGTCGGATCCCGGCTTACCGCCGGGATTACGGATTTCGCGGTCGTAGGCGCCCTCTATTCCATCTTCCTCGTAACCACACTCAGCCAGATGCCCGAAGGGTTCACATCGGATCAACGTCTGCTCGGCATTTATGCCGTGTGCTACCTCGCCCTCGTCGTCATTTACTTTTTCCTGTTCATGATCAGCGGCAGCCAAACCCTGGGAATGAAGCGGCAGAACCTTATCGTCGTCACCAAAGAAGGCGAACCGCTCGATCCCAGGCAAGCCTGCATGCGTGGATTCGGCTATCTCATCTCAATCCTGCCGATGCTGCTCGGATTCGTCTGGATGCTTGTCGACCCCGAACACCTCACCTGGGCGGATAAGGTTTCATCGACTTACGTGAAGAAGGTCGCGGACCAGTAATACAATAGGTACGTTTTCGCGATCTTCGGCCGAACGCCACCTATGCTTGCAGGTTGAATCCACTCTTCAAGAATGCAAAACGCTATTCAGGCTCTCGATCGACTTCGTGAAGGGAACCGTCGGTTCGTTTCGAATCAGGCTGAGGACCGTCTTTTGTCGACTTCACGAAGGGCCGAACTGGTCCTTGGACAGGAGCCGTTTGCGATCATTCTGGGCTGCTCGGATTCACGCGTCCCTGCAGAACTCGTTTTCGATCAGGGGTTCGGCGACCTGTTCGTGATTCGGGTCGCGGGCAACATCGTTGCGCCATCCCAGGTCGGCAGCGTCGAGTTTGCAGCGTCAAAATTTGGTACACGCCTCGTGGTCGTTATGGGGCACTCGCAATGTGGCGCGATCCTCGCGACACTTGACGAGCTGCAGGGGCGAGCGACGAGTCAAACTGCCAATCTTCGCTCGATCGTGAACCGCATCCGGCCGTCCGTGGCGACACTGCTTGCAGGTCCACGCGGAGTCGATCCAGACAACCTTGCGCATGAAGCCGTTCGGGCCAACGTTCGGGCGTCGGCAGATCACCTCCGCCACGGGTCGGCTCTCCTGGAAGACTTGATCCTGAAAGACGGGCTGTTGGTTGTTGGAGCCGAGTACTCGCTGGAGACGGGAGTTGTGGACTTCTTCGAAGGGAATCCTGTCGGACGCTATTGAATCCGGATGCTGCCCGACCCGGTTCGCGCCTCAAGAGGGTATCTGCCACTCCCGACTTTTCCGGCCACATGATGACGATCTTTCCTGATGCTGCCTTGAACGGTCATCGGAAAATCGACATCGATTCCGCCTGAGCCAGTGCGCGCGTTCAAATCGAATCCCGCGCTCGCGGGCAAGTCGATATTGATACCTCCTGAACCTGTCTGCAGCTCCCATCGAGCCGTCTGTTCTCCATCGACGGAAATGCCGCCGCTTCCTGTTTCCATCCGGAGACCGCCGCTGATGCGGGAAGCGCGAATGGATCCGCTACCGGTATTCGCGTAAAGATCACCCCTGATTTCGCGAAGCGTGATGCTGCCGGATCCGGTTGTCACATGAACGCTGCCGTTGATGCCTTCGACGGTCTGGCTTCCCGAACCGGAATTGGACCGGACATTGGATTGAGCCGGCAGGATGACCTCGTAACTGATGGAGACGTTCTGCAAATCGCGGTCGTTGACGCGCCCGATCCGAATGCTCTGGCCTGACTGTTCGATCGGAGGGTTCGACTCGATTCGCCGGACAGCGTTTTCCGGAACGCGCGGCCCCCAGAACCACCAACTCGTTCCCGCTCGAACCCTGCCGCGGACCTCCACCCGGTTGCCCGACCCGTTTCTGATAGTGATGCTGCCCGATCCAGTCACGACCTCGACATCCGGCGTTCCTGAAATGTTGAGCGTGCGGCTGAAGTCGCCCTGCGTTTGCGCATGAACCGCGGAAGTCGCTGAGGCAAAGACCGCCAGCATCACCAGACCATAAAGAAGGCCCCTCTTCATCGCAATCCTCCAATTTGTGCAAACCGGAAATACGGCAAGCCGTTCCGGATTGTTCCTCGAGAAATGGAAGACCGCAGGGCGCGGCAAGGGTTACCTTACAATAGACGTATGGAAAACTTCGCGCTCATCGCAGTTGTCGAGAATCTGCGTCCGTCGATGAGCGAGCTTGTGATTCGCCGCGTTGTTCAGCACCAACCCAACGGATTCATCTTTCAAACCCGCTCCACCAGGCTGCCGGCGTTCAAAATGGTCGCGGAAACCCAACAACCCGCGTTTTACGCCTCGGAAATGCGCCCGCCGATCGAGTCCGCAAATACGGATTTCCTGATGGTTCTGCGCAAACATCTGACTTCGGCCGAGCTGACGGGCTTCAGCAAGCCGCTTTCCGAACGGATTGTGGAATTCAACTTCAAGACCGCAGTTCCGAGCAAGGAATTGGAAACGATGTCGCTTGTTCTGGAGCTGCTGCCGAACTCCCCGAACATCATTCTCCTGGATGCGGAGCGGCGGGTGCTTTCGTCGTTTTTGCCGATCAGCCCGCAACACGGGATCGGCGAATACGACACGTATGCCTTTCCCAAAGCCGGCGACAAACTGAACCTTGACGCGTTACCGGATGCAGCTACTGGCGAATTCGACGGCATCACTCCCGAAGCACTCGTCTCCAGGGTGGCCGGAATCGGCCCGGTGTTTGCGAAAGAACTTGTCGTGCGACAGCGCAAATCCGGGAACTCGATGGTGCAGGAAATCCAGGCCATGATCGAGCATGTCCACGCGCCTTCCCGCGCCGCATGGATCTACACCGAACTGCCGCTCGGCCACATCCTGGAACACAACGATGTGAAACACCTTAAGAAGGCGATCCTCAGCCCCATCGAACTGGAGACCCTGACGCGTACGCACAGCGCGCGCCTGTTCGCAAACATCCACGAAGCTTCCAGGTTCTACCTCGATGAATTGGAAACCCGAATGCTGCTCGAACAGGCGAAGCTGCCCGTGCTTCGCGACATGCGCCAGGTCGGCAAACGGTTTGCGTCGCGGGAAAAGCGCCTGCTTCGAGAGCAGGAGAAATACGAAGAAGCGGAAGGCCTGCAGAAGACCGCTCAAATGCTCACCTCCAGCGGCATGCAAATGGATCAGCATTACGAATCCGTCAAAGTAACGGATTACTTCCGTGACAAGCCGGCGGAAATCGACATGCCGCTGGATGGCACGAAAAGTTTGCGAGAGAACATCGATGCGATGTTCAAAAGGGTACAGAAGGCGGGCCGCGGAAAGTCCATCACCGCGAAACAGCTCAAGGATGTTCGTACTCGTCTGTCCGCGATCGACGAACAATCGAAAAGACTACAAGCGATCAGGGACTGGGATACCTGGCAGGCAATCGCAAGCAAGCTTCCGGCCAGGGCCGAGCAGGCTCAACCGGCGCACACGCAGGAAGTCCCGACGAGGCGGTTTCGAACCATTCAACTCGACGGCAGAGAGATCCTCATCGGCAAAGGCGCGCGGGAAAACGATGAGCTGACGTTCGACGTGGCGGCACCGGAGGATTTCTGGTTCCATGTCGCGGATTACAGCGGATCGCATGTCGTGGTGAGGAACCCGGGCAAAGACAAACAGCTGGAAGACGCGGTTCTCGTAAAGGCCGCACAACTCGCGGCGTATTTCTCACAGGCCAGAAACACGTCAAAGGTCGAGGTCCACCACACCAAAAGGAAGAACGTCACCAAGCCGCGGCGAGCAAAGCCGGGGCTGGTTCGATTGCTGGAATTCAAATCCATTAAAGTCGAACCAAAGAACTGGTTGAACGACTGAGGTCTTCGCGGAGGAGCGAAATTGCTCGAACTCGACTACACGAACATATTGGAAGGCGCGGTACACACGCATGGCATTCCCAAGATCGCGTTCGACAAGGCCGCGGAATCCTCGAGACACATCGTCGACAATGTTCAGCGAGCACACGCATCCGGAGTTCGGGGATTCGGCAATCTGCCGTCGGACCAGAACGCGGTCGCCGCTGTAATGGATTTCGCCCGATCGCATTCGTATCCGAACGTCCTTCTTCTGGGTATCGGTGGATCCGCTCTCGGCCCGGCGGCTCTCGATGCGGCGCTTGGTCATCCGAAGTCGGGCAAGCGTCTGATCGTTCTCGACAACATCGATCCCGACTTCATCAGGGATTCGCTGGATTCGATATCGCCTAAGGACACAATCGTCAACGTCGTTGCGAAATCCGGCGTCACTGCCGAGACGATGGCCACCTTCGCTGTCGTACGCAAGTGGATGACTGACGCGTTGGGAGAAGCCGGTGCGCGCGAGCGATTCGTCGCCACCACGGATCCGGCAAAAGGCGATCTTCTCGAGATCGCGCGCCAGGAAAAGTACCCGGTTTTCTTTATTCCACCGAATGTGGGCGGGCGGTTCAGCGTGCTCACACCAGTCGGCACTCTTCCGGCGGCTTTGATAGGCCTCGATGTCGAAGGCCTTATGAGCGGCGCCCGCAATGCTGCGGAGCAGGCCCGAAAAGGTTTCTTCGAAAATCCGGCTCTCGTGTACGCGTTCATTCAATTCGTGCTCGAACGTGAACGCGCGAAACGAGTCCTTGTTCTATTTCCATATGCCCAGTCGCTATGGAAGTTCAGCTTCTGGTTCAAACAGCTTTGGGCCGAAAGTCTCGGCAAGAAGATGGATCGCCGCGAGCGCGAAGTGTATTACGGTCAGACGCCGACGGCCGCTCTCGGCGTGACAGACCAGCACTCGCAGCTTCAGTTGTTCATCGAAGGGCCGAACGATAAATCGTTTCTCTTTTGGGACACGAAGGAATTCCGCAATTCCCTGCCGATCGAGCATCCGTTCACGAACTTCGATTCGCTGGCATATCTCCGGAACAAGACGATGGCGGACCTTTTTCGCGCGGAGAAACAGGCAACTGAAATCGCTCTGACCGAAGCCGGCCGGCCCAATGCCACAATCACCGTCGATCGCATCGATGCTGCGGCCTTAGGCGAATTGATCATGTTTTCACAGTACGCTACGGCGTATGCCGGGGAGTTCTACGACATCGACGCCTTTGACCAACCGGGCGTGGAGTATGGTAAAAAACTTACGTTCGCCATGATGGGTCGCCCCGGTTTTGACGAATACAACCGGAGGATTGAGGAGATCCGGCACCGCGGACGGTGTCTTATCCCTGCAAAATGAAAGTTCCTCGTCGCATTTCATTACTGTTTTTTCTGGGCTTCTTTGTCGCCGGGTCCACCGCGCTCGGCTACTACTACTACTTTGTCTATGGCCCGCCGCTCAAAGCGGCAGAACAGTTCATGGACGAGATGGAGAAAGGCGACATTCAGGCGCTACGAAACCGTGTCGCGGTCAGCAGCGACATCGAGGAGGGCACGCTCCGGGAGCCTACGGACCGCGAACTAAAACACCTGCTGTCCCAGTCCTTCGAGCGAGGTCGGATCGTGGATCAGCGTCCGCACGAGGGCAGAACCCGCGACTTCTACTATCTCGTTTATCGTGAGCCGGATGGCCGGATTTACGCGCTGATTGCGACCGAATTTAACGGCCGATTCCGCATCGTTATTCCTGAAACGCCGCTCACGTCTCGCAACCGATATCTCTGGGATTACCAGTGGACGAACTGAAGGCAGCTGCTATACTGACCGAGCACGTTTCAGTCAAAATTGGAGGCAGTAATGTTTGGATTAGGCTTGCAGGAACTGGTGATCATTCTGGTCATCGTCTTCTTCTTGTTCGGCGCAAAGCGGTTGCCCGAAATGGGTAAGGGCATCGGCGAAGGCATCAAGAATTTCAAGAAGTCTTTTAAGAGCGAAGACGAACAGAAGGAACAGAAGGAACAGAAAGAAAAGCACGCATAACAGGCTAAGTCCAGCTCCTACAGTATCATCCGTTCATCTCCCACTCTTCTTGTAACCCGCTGCCGATCCAGATATTCGAGCAGCGGGATCGCGTGTTTTCGAGTCACTCCAGTTAGACTTTTGAATTCTCCGACTCCGAACCTTGGGGTTTTGGATTTCAGAGCCCTTACATCCACGATGAGCTTCTCGATCGCGGCGCGATCCACGAACAATTCTTCGTTGATCTTGACGAGCGCGTTGTCCTTCAGCATCAACTGAATGATTTTTCGGGCCGTGAGCCGGTCGACCTTGAGCGCATCGATGACTTCGTCCGCCGGCGCGACCTGCAGGCCGAGGGATCGGAATCGTTCGGAGATTTGATCGCGGATCTTTTCTTCATCAGCTTTCAACGTGACCTTCCGGCCGAACTCGTGAATCACGTCCTGGGCGACCGCGATCTTTTTATCCGCAACGAGTTTGTCGATGACCGCCTGAAAGAGCGCGCTTGACGCGTCGCCGAACAGGCGGGCCTTCAACTCCTCGCGCCCAATTCCCGCCACCAGCGGGTTTGCTTCGTGGAATCGCTTCACCGCAGCCGCAGCAGCATCCGCGGCCTGCTTGAAAACGGACGCGGAAACAATAACAAACGGGTTTTCACTGACCACCCGGAGCCGGCCCGCCTTGACCAGCGCCTGCACTCGATCTCGCAGCTGGGCCTGCACGATCCCCAGACGCGCGCTGATTCGCGAAAGCTCGATACATTCGAGGCCTGCCTGCTCGACGACGGCAATGATCCGGTCATCCGTCGTTCCTTCCTTCAGCACACGCAGTCTCTCAATCACGGACTTGTCGGTACTGCGATGTTTTTCCGGCATCGCATCGAGAACCTCGCCACCGCCGATCGTGATCATTGGCGAGTACTGTCGAATGATGAAACGATCGCCGGGAAGAGCGAACGTCGGCGCCTCCAGGCGAATCTGAACCAATGCGGAGTGGCCGGGCTCGAGGCGATCCTGGCCGAGAAGAACCGCATAGCCCATCACTTCTATAGTCCCGATATGAAATCGAATGCGCTTTCTGCCCACGATCGCATTCGGAGCCGACGGTAGCAGCTCGAGGTGGCAATCGAACATCGAAGTCGGCGCGAACAGACGAGGCACCGTCAATACCATTCCGCGCTGCACGTCCCCAACCTCGATGCCCTGGAGGTTCAACGCCGTGCGCTGGCCGGCCGTTGCTTGCGCGGCGGAACGCCCATGGACCTGGACCCCGCGAACACGCACGGTCCGCGCCGCTGGAAAAATCTCCACTTCCTCTTCTTTGCGTACGCGGCCGGCGACAAGCGTCCCGGTGACAACCGTTCCGAATCCCTTCATGGTGAAACAGCGATCGATGGGAAGGCGAAAGATGTCGTTCTCGTTTTTGGACGCGACCTTTGTAATGCTCCCGCGCAAGGTGTCGATAAGTCGAGGAATGCCTTCGCCGGTGAGCGAACTGACGCGCAGTATCGGCGCATGTTCCAGAAACGAGCCTTTGAGAAATTCGCGGACCTCGATTTCTACAAGATCGACCATTTCAGTCTCGACCCTGTCGATCTTGGTCAAGACGATGAAGCCCTGTTTGATGTGGAGAAGCGAACAGATGTCGAGATGCTCCCGGGTCTGAGGCATCACGGACTCGTCGGCGCCGATGACCAGCATCACGAAATCGATGCCGCCGACACCGGCTAGCATATTCTTGATGAATCGCTCATGGCCGGGAACATCGACAAAACCCACGCTGATACCCGAACCAAGGTCCAGATGCGCAAACCCCAGGTCGATCGTGATGCCGCGCTCTTTCTCTTCTTTCAGGCGATCGGTGTCGATGCCGGTGAGCGCCTTAACCAAAGCCGTCTTGCCGTGGTCGATGTGTCCGGCCGTTCCTACGATAACGTACGGCATAGAAGTTCGTGCACCAGCGGCAATGGCAATCCCATCACGTTGAAATAGTTTCCTTCAATCCTGGGAATGTAAACCCCAGCATACCCTTGAATCGCATACGCGCCGGCCTTGTCGAAAACATCTTCACGACTGAGGACCTCGAGAATGTCTTCGTCGGTCAGAGGAGCGAACCACACTCGCGTGCGGGCGAGGCCTTCAAGCATCTCATTCCGAGACTGATTGAAGACGGTAACCGCGGTCAGCACCCAGTGATCGCGGCCCGAGAGTTTTCGCAGCATTCGAACGGCGTCGTCCTTGTTGACCGGTTTGCCCAGGATCTCGTTATTCACCGTGACTACCGTATCCGCTGAAATGATCACCGACTGCGAAACGCGCGACGCCACCTCGGCTCCCTTTTCGCGCGCAACGCGCGCGACGAATGCTTCGGGATTCTCGCCTGGCATGGGCGTCTCGTCGATGGACGCAGGCACAACGCTGAATGGATGTCCCAGGATTGCGAGCAATTCCTTTCGCCGCGGCGACTGCGAAGCCAGAACCAGGTTCACGGGGCCTGCCTTCGTTTCATCGTGCGAGGATCGTAGGCCCAGTGGAACTCGAGTTCGTAGGCGAGGGATCGCGCGAGGCCGTCCAGATCCGGGAACAATGAGGCTTGAGTGATATTCATCCGATACAGTTCGCGCATTCCTTTTTCGCGAACCCGTGATGCAGGAAGAATGAACTTGATCAGCGTGTCGCGGGGATTCGGATACTCCCTCAGGATCTCTTCGATCGACTTGTCCAGAGTTGCCGGAACCAGAAAGGTACCGGACTGCGCAATCAATCTTCGATTCATCGCGGTCGGTTCGCCGAGAAAGACGAAATTGCCGACGCCCGACAAAAGATGTCGTCGAAAGCCACCCGGCTTCTCCAGATCGACACGCTTCATTTTTTCGATCTCCACGGGATTGCACGCCCAGATCACTCCTTCGGTAGTGGTGTTGTGAAGCGCGAAGAAAGCGGCAACGTAGGGCGACCACGTGAAATCCAGCAGACGCGTCGGAGCGCCGTGATCCTGCATCAGTGCAAGCCACTCGAAGTCATCATCCCGATTGGGAACGTTTTCGAGAAAGTGAGTTGCCTTCCGCTTGAAGATGCGCAGGATCCGCTCCTCCTGCTCAGGCCATGCCCGAGGATTGACGCGAAACGCGATCAGGTATCGGGAGATGCTGCTGAACAACGGCGCCGACGCGTCCCGCTGACCTCGGAACGCCCAGTTCTGATACGGCGAGTCGCCGATAATCGACAGGTATTCGTCCCAGGATCCGATCCTCACCACCCTATACGGCGTCGTTTCTTTTTTATTCCGCGAAACCATAGGTATCAGCGTAATGATCCAGCGCACCGAAGCGCGAGTCGCGGCTGAAGCCGCTTTGTTTGATGCCGGGGAACTCGATATGCAGATCCCGGAAAATGCCGTGGCTGTTCCAGAACACCGCGCCGGCTTCAATCCGGTCGGCCAGGTCGAGCGCGCGTTCCCGCCGGGCGGTCCACACCGATGCGCGCAAACCAAAGCTTGAGTCGTTGCCTCGAGCAACCGCGTCGTTTTCGTCCGAGAACGGCATGACGGGCACCAGAGGCCCGAATTGCTCGCAGCGAACGATCGGTTGATTCTCCGAGGCGCCCGACACGATCGCCGGCAACATGAAAAACCCCTGCTCCCAGGTCGAGGAGTCGAATTTCGTTCCTTTCGTCAGCACCGTCAATCCTGCCTGCCTGCATTCATCGGCAAGCGTTCGAACAAAGTCGAACTGCGCCTTGTTGTTCAGTGGGCCCATCGTAACGGTCGGAGCCAGGCCATTACCTACCACGACTTTGTCAAACGCGCGGCCAAGTTTTTCGACAAACTCATCGTAGCGTGACTGGTGCACGTAAACGCGTTTGACCGCGATGCAAACCTGTCCCGCGGCACGGAGTATCGCATTAGTCATCCTCGACATCGCGTCGTCATCCAACACTGCGTCGTCCAGGACGATCGCGGGGTCGTTGCCGCCGAGTTCCATGAAGACTTTTTTCACCGTTCCCGCCGCCAGCTCCATAATGCGCCTGCCCGTCTCGGTGCTTCCCGTGAAGGCGATCGCGCGGACGCGTTCATCGGTCGCCAGCTTTTCTCCAACGACGGAACCGGATCCGGTAACGACGTTGAGAACACCGGCCGGGAAATGCATGTTCAAAATCCGTATGCATTTGGTGACGGTCAGCGGGCAATGCGTCGCGGGCTTGACGACTACAGAGTTGCCTGCCGCGACTGCGGGCACCAGCCGCTTGAAGCTCAGCAGCACGGGCGAGTTCCAGGGCGAGATCACGGCTGTCACGCCCCGCGCCCGTCGGCGGGCGGACACGGACTGATCCGGATCGAGAACGCGGGGCTTCCACCAGTCGGGCAAATCCGCCGCGACGATTTCCATCAACTCGATAGAGCGCTGGATATCGATCTCCGCCTCGCGCAACGTCTTTCCGTTTTCGCGCACGAAAAGCGTCGCCAGTTCCGGCAATGCACGTTGAAGATCGCGTGCGGCTGCGGCAAGTCGAGATGCGCGATCTTCAGCAGTCGTACGCGACCATGATTTGAAAGCGGCTGCCGCATGATCCAGGACTTCGTCGACGTCGGCATCGGATTGCATCGCCACCTGACCGACGACTTCCGAGAACCGCGCAGGATTGATGACATCCTGATTCATGGATGCGGCTTGTACAGAGCCGCGCCGCCGTCCGGGCCGGCGAAGATTTTCTTCATCGGGCCTATCGCGTTCGAGTCCACGACGATGAGCCAGGGTGCGGGTGACTTTACGGCTTCTTCAAAGGCCCAGCGAAAACCGCCCGTCGATTGCACCCGTACGGATTCAAAGCCGAACGCCCTGCCGATCGCGACAAAGTCCGGACTCTGCAATTCGACACCGATTCGCTTTCCATCGAAATGCGCGTCCTGAATATTGCGGAGGACGCCGTACCCCTGGTCGTCAAAGAGGATCATCACGATGGGCGTTTTTTCCTGAGCCGCTACAGCCATTTCTCCAATGTTCACCAGCAAACCGCCGTCGCCGCACAGTCCCACCACCACCTTTGAAGGCGCAGCCAGCTGTGCGCCGATCGCCATCGGCAACGCCTGACCGATCCCACCGGCGGACGCGTGCAAGGTCGTACGAGGAAATCTACGGACGATGAGCCGGCTTCCCCACGTGGTGGCGGGAACGGTCACGTCGCGGACGAGGATGGCATCTTCCGGGATGAACTCTTCGATTGCGTCGAGAATTCCTTCCCACGGCCCCATCGTGTCGCGCACTTCTTTCCGCAGTTCGTGGCGCAGCTGCAATATCTCCTCGCGATAAGCAGGATTTGGTTCCGGGCGTCGTTCACGAACCATCGAAACCAGCCGTTCCAGGATTCGCTTCGCGTCGCCAACGAGCCCGATGGAGTGCGGAAAATTACGGTTGATCGCTTTGGGGTCCGCATCGATGCCGATGTGTTCGGACGGCGTCTTCAGACTCCAGTTCGATGTTTCGTTTCCGCGGAATCGTACGCCGATGCTGATAAGCAGGTCCGACTTCGCTACGAAATCTTTCAACGCTGGAAAAGTGCCGAAGTGCCCGACGCAGCGGGAATCCGTCTCCGGGACAATGCCGCGGCCGGACTGCGTCGTAATGACCGCCGCGTCCAGCAATTCCATCAGCGCCGTAACCTCCGGTGCTGAATCCGAGAACATTGCTCCGCTGCCGGCCCAGATCACGGGACGACGTGCTGCGAGGATCTTCTCCAAAGCCGGCCCGACTTTCGGGTCTGTAAGACCTCCGGTCGTTCCGTGCATCGAAGTGTCGATCAACTGCGCCTGGAAATCGATGGGCACCTCAACGGTGACAGGCCCCGGCGGAGGTGCAAAAGCCTCCGCGATCGCTCGGCGAAAAACATCCGGCGCATCCTCAGGGCGGCTCACACGATACGCCTGCTTGCTGATGCTTTGAAGCATGCCGAACTGATCTTTGCAGTCGTGGATGTAGCCGCGGCCGGTATCGATAAAGCCCGACGCGACATTTCCCGTGATGTGGAGAAGCGGCGCGCCACCGTTCCACGACTCGATGATCGCTCCGGCAGCATTGCCGGCGCCGGTGCCGGTGCTGGTCAAGGCGACGCCCAGTTTTCCGGACACGCGCGAATACGCGTCGGCCATGTTTACCACGGCGCCTTCATGCCGGGCCGTCAGTACGCGAAACCCGCCGTGGCGCTGAAGCGAGTCGTAGAACGGAATGTTATGAATGCTGATGATGCCGAAAACGGTATCGACGCCTATGCGCTCGAGTTCCAGCAGAAGCGCGTCCGCCACTGTGAGTCTGTTCAAGCTGTCTCCCTTAAAAACTGCCGCACAATCTGATTAAACGCATCCGGCTTTTCGATGTAACAGAGGTGGCCGGCTTCTGGAATGACCTCGAATTGGGCACCCTGCGGTATCTCTTCCCACACTGGCGTTATCTCATCCTCGGCACCCCAGATCAATAACGCCGGCACGCGAAGGTTGTGGACGACATCGCGGGTGTCGCTTCCAGCCAGAGCGACGGCTGCGAACTCGTACCCTGCCGGACGAATCTCCGACATGATCGAAACCACTTCGGCCACGAGGTCCGGCGGAGCCGCGGAGCTTAAGAGTTTTGGCCCGCGATCGGCGGCTATCTGTGACGGGCTTTTCGTGCGGATCGAGTGGAGACGTTCTTCCAAAGCCGCAGGCGAACCGACGCATCTCGTGTCGGCGAGGATCAGAGCCGTCACGCGATCCGGATACGCGCGGTAGAACTCCTGAGCGATGACGCCACCGGTCGAATGTCCGAGCAGAAAAACCCTGTCCAGTTGCAGTGAATCGAGCAGCCGGCGGAGACGGTCCGCGTAGAAAGTCATGGACGGCGTCACGGGCGGGCCCGGCGGGTCCGATGATCGACCATATCCCGGGGCATCCCACGCAATGATCTTGAAACCGGTCGAGAGCGCGGAAAGCTGACGGCGCCACGAACGGGAATTCGATCCGATGCCGTGTAGCAAAACCAGCGGAAACCCGTCGCCGGCAATCTCGTAATGAATGACCGCGCCGTCTAGCGTGGCGTCCGGCACGCGGTTTTCTCCCGAAGGAATTTGCGCAGCTCCGTCACGCCACGGTCGGAGTTCGCGAGGTGCTCGGTCAGACGCGACTCGACGACGCCACGCTGCGACTCCAGAATGATTCGGTCCTGCTCGATCACTTTGAAGTGCTGCTTCTCCCAGAACGTCCGGTACAGAAATCGCCAGTAGGCGCGTTTCAACCCTGAAAGCTCGCGATATCGCAGGAAATACACGAGTGTCGCGTTCTCGTCGATGGGAGTGGCAAAGCAAAGAATGCGCAGAACGCCCTTTGGACCGAACGGCAACGGAATGTCCAGCCGGACCCAGATAGAGTCGCGGCAATAAAACTCCGACCAGTCGAAGTTGACACCGCGCTGGCCTTCGCGCTCGACCATAAAGCCATCGGCTGTGCTTGTGGTTCGCATGTCGTCTTCAAGAGCTCCGCGAGAAAGCGTCAGAGACTGTCCATGGAGGAAGGGTCCGTGCATCGGGTCCGCTAGATTCTCCAGGATCAGCATCCAGTTCGCCTTCCACTCCGCTTCGCAGATGAAGCCGCTGTAGGCTGGATCTTCGAGTTCACTGGGAATGATCAGCGGAGGCGGAGGCGCCGGCACGTCGCCGCTATCTGGGAAGTACGCCCAGACCAGCCCGGCGCGTTCCTGTGTCTCGAATGACTCGAGACGAAGACGCGGAGCAAGCTTGACCTGAGCCGTCTTGCTGGTCGGGATGGTTGTGCACTGGCCTGATGTTTCGTAGCACCATCCGTGATAGGCGCATCTCAGCGTATCCTGCAGAACCTGACCGACGCTCAGCTTCGCGCCGCGATGCAGACAGCGGTCATCGTGCGCATGGATTTTGCCTCGCGAGTCCCGCCACAGAACGATGTCGCGGTCGAGCCGGCGCACTCCAACCGGGCGGTCCTTCACGTGGACGGACTGACAGACCGGATACCACATGTTGCGAATCTGTTCCTGCATCAATGGAGAACGAGCCCTCCATCCGCCACGATAACCTGACCCGTAATAAACGACGAGTCGTCGGACAGCAGAAATGAAACGACTCCGACGATATCTTCCGGCGTACCCTCACGCCGGAACGCGCGATTCTGAATGTTCCAATCGCGCTTCGCGGCAGGCACCCCCGAAGTCGCCTCGTTGTTCAAGAGACCGGGAGCCACGCAATTGATGCGCACGCCATCCGGGCCAAGTTCCCGAGCCATGGCGCGCGTGAACGCTTCGATTGCGCCTTTCGAAGTCACGTAGTGCAGCAGCTTTGGACTGCCCCAGAACGTCGTGTCGGAGCTGATGGTCACAATGCTGCCGCGCTGCCGCTTCTGCATGTGCGGCGCGATCGCGCGGCAGGTCAGCCAGGTTCCGCGGACATTCACAAGCATCATCCGATCCCATTGTTCGACGGTGATCTCGTTATATGCCGCTCCACCCACCGAGTTTGCGAGTCCGGCATTCGCGACAAGACCATCGATCTGTCCCCATTGTTCCATGACGCGCGCCGCCATGGCATTCGTGGATCCCTCGGAGGCAACATCCGTCTCGACAAAAATCGCAGCGCCGCCACGCCCGCGAAGATCCTGTACGGTGTTCGTTCCCGCCTGAACATCGATCTCGGCCACAACAATGCGCGCGCCTTCCGAGGCCAGCCTGTCCGCGTAGGCGCGGCCCAATCCGCGGCCGGCGCCCGTAACGACGACGACTTTGTCTTTGTTCGACATCCTTCAAGCTATTTGGAGGTTCGCGCTTCCGTGAGCGGACTGCCTTCCGGATAGGCGGGCAACTCCGGTTTTTGAGATCCAAGCATTGTCAGAAACGCCACGTCCTTCGATCCGTCATTTCTGACGCCGCGCCAGATGCCGGCCGGAATCCAGATGAGATCTCGCGGGCCGAGCGTCCGTTCGACCTCGCGATCGCCGTCCGACCAGATGCACGTCAGTTCGCCTTCGAGAACAAAAAACAATTCCTCGACGTCGGAATGCAGATGCAAAGGGCCGACGTTCCCGGGCGGTATGACCATTGTGCTTAGCGTGAAATGTCCGGCCTTGATGATGTCGGGATCGTCGTGTTTACCGGTGCCGCCGCCTCCGACGTAACGCATCTGCGCGCGGCGGTATTTGGGATCGACCCTGGCCTGAAAATCGAGAACATTCCAATCGAGCTGCCGGTCCGTCAGACGCGCAACGTAGTTGTCGATCTGATCGATCGTGGGTATTGGGTCGCTCATCGCGTGCTTGTGCCTCTTATGCCGCCCAGCCTCTGTCGGGTTCCCCGGTCATCGCTTCGCGCAATTCCGGCGAGGGCGGCGCGGCAACGCCCCACCGATCCATGGACTGCGGACTGCGCGGCCAGACGCGGGGTTGATGTTTTGATTCATCGCGGATGTAATCGATGTCGCTCGTATATTCGGCGACGTATCCAAACGGATCCCTGAAATAACAAAAGATGTTGTTGCCCGGCCCATGCCGCCCCGGCCCCCATGCCGGCTCGAGACCGTGTTGGCGCAGGTTCGAGATGCCTCTCATCACTTCATCCACTCCGGACACGAGATACGCGATGTGATTGACCGAGGCATGCGGCGCAGCATTGAACGAAATATTGTGGTGCTTCGAATCCGACCGGAGGAAGACCATCTGTTCACCGCTCCAGTCTGAAACCCGAAAACCGAGAACCTTCGTATAGAAATCCGTAATCCGCGGCAGGTCCGGCGTGTTGTTGACGATGTGACATACCGATCGCGGCTCGACACTTTTCGAACGCCATCCATCGGTATGATCCGCGACGCCGGAAGAAAGTTCAATGCATCGGCCGTCGGGATCGATGAATCGCACGCCGAATCCGCCGCCAGGCTCTTCCAGAAGGCGAGGTTCCTCCAGAATCCGGACGCCCGATTCGTTCAAGTGCGCGGCAGCCCGCCTCACGGCATCGTCGTCGGTCATGGAATATGCGATGTGGTGAAGACCGCGCGTTTCGTTTCGGTGAAGACTCAGGATGAAATGTTCCGACGATGAACCGCGAAGGTAGACGACATCGGGCGATCGCACGACGGGATCCAGACCCCACCCCTCCGTGTAGAAGGCCGCATGCTCTTCAAGCTTCGGAGTGAACAGGCCGACGTGACGGATTTGCCCGATCCCCAAGGCCATACCATCGCTATATAACATGGGCAACGTGGCCGTAAAGGAAAGTTACGGAAGGTTTACTTGCTCGACCGCGGAGTTTCCTCTAGAGTTTTGCCACCGCGCAATTTGGAGGTTCAACAATGGGAAAGCACTCTACATCCACCCGTCTCATCGTCTGCACGCTTCTCTTGGTACTGGTTGAAGCGGCCAGCCTTCAGGCACAGCCCGCTCGCCCCCAGCAATCAGGACAAGCGCAAGTAGGATTCGTACAAGTCAGTCCGAGAATGCCGCTGGTGGCATCGCCGACGCCACCTGTTCTGACGCAAGCGCAAAGAGAATGGCTGGAGAAAGCCACACTGCTCGTGAATCGCTCGGGGCCTGCGTCGTCGCAGGACAGTGTGGTGGCTGCCGGTTCGATGGCTCCCTCAACTGCCAGTGCACCCCGATCGGTACAGCCGCTTGCGGCCGGCGATATCCTCACCATCAATCGGGCACTGACGGATCCGGAAACCAACAACCTGACCTCCGTCATCAATGAGCCGAGCGTCGCCGCGAACTGGCCGCGAGTGTTCGTAACCGCGAACTGGTACGCGACGTTTTCCTCAAACGGTATGGGGACGTTCAGCTATCTCGATGCGAATTTACTGCCACCGATCGCCGGGCAGACATTCTGTTGCGATCAATCCGTGGTTTACGACGCCAAGCGAAATATATTCATCTGGGTGAGCCTGTTCATCAACGGCGCCGCAACAACAGGAACCCTCCGCTTTTCGGTCCTTCCTGGCGATTTCAGCGGTCTGTGGGTGTACGACTTCACTTCGGCGTCATTCGGACTGGCGGGCCTGCCCGACTACCCCCACATCGCATTAGGCGCAAACAGCCTTTACGTATCAATGAACCATTTCAACCCCAATTTTACTCAAGCCACCGTCGCACGATTCCCTCTGCTGCCAATGAGTCAGGCGAAGTCCTTCTCGTTCAACTTCGTCAATCGACCCGAATTCAATATGAAAGTCGCGCACGACTATGGCCCGGGCACGAAGGCTTACTGGGCAACTCACATCAACAACACGACGTTGCGTGTGTTTCGCTGGCAGGAAGGATCACCGACTTTCTTTTTTAACGACGTTACCTTACCTCGAGCATGGACGCGGGGCGGCCGAGGTCAGTTCGTGTGCACCACGCCCGGCGGCTTCAACCCGTGCGCGCGCATGGACGATCGTCTCATGGGTGGGTTTGTGACAGGACCGAAGAAACTACCCGCCGGCAGTACTGCGCAGGAGGTGGTCGGCTTCACCTGGACCGGAAGGCAGGGCGGAACGTTCCCCCTCCCATACACTGAGGTTGTCCGTATTGACGCCGAGACAATGGTCGCAATCGATCAGCCTGCGTTGTGGAATAACTCCTTCGCGCTCTTTTACGGGGATTTCGAACCCAACGAACGCGGTGATCTCGCCGGCGTCGTCGACGTGGCCGGCGCGACGTCGCATCCCGCAGTCTGGGCGGTATCACTGAGGGACGAGTCCGCTATACCGGCTCCATGGGACGTATTTGCCCTCAAAGTGAGCACACACAGTCCACCGAGCAACACCTGGGGTGACTACAACACCGTTCGGATGATTCGCCCGTACGGCAACATGTTCCTGGCCGCAACGCATACACTGCAGGGCGGCGGTGCAAATGGGGACGTAGAAACGCTTCTCACGATCATCACCCGCGAGGGCGATCTGCCGTAAAGGCAGCGGCGGGCTTATCGAATCGCGATGGGAGCGACAGTCGATCCCGTCCCGCCTTGAATCTTGAGAGGCTCCACAATCAAGGCAAATTCGTAAGCCCTTTTGGCTGCCAGCTCGTCCAGCTTCAGGTTCTCCAGAAGATGGATTCCATTAACGACAAGCATGATCTGATGCGTCGGCAGGGATAGCTGGGGATCCGGATTCGGACTGACTTCGACAGGTGCCGTGTCGGCTCCGACCAGCATCGGGTTCTGACGCGCCAGCCACTCGGCTGCGGCAACTCCGATGCCGGGATTCCCTCTGGCGTAACGCGCATTGTCTTTACCCCACAGCTTTCCGAATCCGGTATGAATGATGACGGCGTCGCCTGACTGCAACGTAATGTTTTGCTTCGCGAGCGCCTGCTGCAAATCCTGAACCGTGATCACGTAGTTATCGGCCAACATATCAACGCCCTTCAAACCCGCGACATCAATCATCACGCCGCGCGTCACAAGCCCACCTACATTCTGGATGCCCAGCTTCGTGAACCCCGTCCGCGTCGATACTTCGTCGAGCTTGAAGCAGTTGTACAGGCTGTTGCCGATGGTCTGGTGGGCAAAACCATCGAACTGCGTTCCCACCTGACCGATCTCGGCTATCACCAGCTCTTCGTTTGAACCCCGCCGATTCGACTGGGGATTCATGTTCGTGCGCTTGGTGTCGACTTCGAACCGCCGTCCTGCGCTCAGAGGAATTGCGGCGGAAAGCACATGGCCGAGTTCGATCACCTCGCCCGTGCGGATCAACCGGGCAGCACGCAATACGGTTTCCGGACTCATCAGATTTGCCGACCCGCGCTCGTCGGTCGCGCCCCACTTTGACGGGCATCGTTGATTGTCGGCCGGCGGCTGCCACGACTGTGCCCAGGCCGGGCTTTGCACAAAGATCACCACGACGGCGAGCGCGATAACGATCGATCGCATGATTCCTCCTTGGGATTCCATTGCTGAATGCGGCTCATTATAGTGGGATGAGAAAATGACATTCCAGATTCGCGGCGACTAGCGGTTTATGATTTTCGTCAGACGCTCTTTTGTGGATTGAAATTCCGGTGAGTCCGTAACGACTCGTTGGGGCATCGGCGGCAAACCGTCGATCACCTTTTGCGCGTCTCTCAAACGATCGGACGGCGATGGGTGTGTCGACGGACGCTTTGACGCATCCAAAGCCTGCACCTTCTGAAGCATGGTTACAGCGGCGTTTGGGTCGTATCCGGTTTTGTAGAGATACTGCACGCCAAGAGAGTCAGCTTCCGTAACATTCTTCCTGTAAAACTGAAAAAACTGTTGAGGCGCAAGGGCGCTTGTTTGCCGGAACGAATGCGTTGCCACGCCTCCCTGAAATACCAGCGGAATTCCGGCAAAGTTCACAAGCTCGGCTTTAGATTGCATCTCCGTGACATGTCGCGCAGCAATATGAGCGAGTTGATACGCGATAACGGACGCCACCTCGGCTTCGTTCGTGCACTCCAGAATCAGTCCCGCATTGATGTAAACAAACCCGCCCGGCAACGAAAAGGCGTCAAGGTCACGCGAGGTAGTCACCTTGAAGGTCGTGGGCACCGCCACGTCTGAATTGCGCGCAATATTCCGGCCAAGGCGGGTCACGTACTCGTTAATCGAGGCGTCATCGATTAGTGGTATCTGCCGCTCCACCTCGTCCGCAAGCCGGCGCCCAAGCTCGATCTCTTTTTCGATCGAAAAGAAGTTGATGCTTCCTTTATTGATATTCTGCGCGTAGCCGAATTCGCAAATCGCAGCGGCCAGGACAAGTGAAAGACACATGTTAGCGGTCTTGTTCATACTTCAAGTCCTCTCCAAATTGTAGCTCCAGTGTCTGCCCTGGCTTCAATGTGAGGTCGGGAAGATTTTCGTCATGGGTGTTGCCGGCGATCACGAATCCCGCGAGCGTTCCGCCGAGAATTCCGGCCGTCCTCGCAGACCGGCCTCCGACGAGTCCACCGGCAGCGCCGCCGATTCCCATATAAAGGACGTATCGGAGCGTTCGCTTCGGAGGCGAGGCCGTGAATGAATTGGTCAGCCAGGCCTGTATTTTACGGCCATCCGAAAACTCGATTTCGCGGAAGACGAGACGAACGCGGCCTTCCGTGGTGGGAGTCGCGGGAGCGATCGTTTCGATGCGGCCCATGAGGCGCGTTCCCCTCGGCAGCACGATTCTGTCGGCGGCGCTGACCGGCTCCGAAAAGACAGCCGACACGGGCTCGCCTGGGCTTGATGTGGCGGTCTCAACGCGTGATTCCAGGCGGACATCCACGCGCGTGCCGGCGCGGATAGCCTCGACTTGCGCGGTCTGGCCGCCCCATAAAAACAGGAAAAGGGAGATCGCACCCATGAGATCCGTAATGTTACAGTAAGACTCCCAATGCGCCGTTTCACATCTCTCTGCTTATTTGCGCTCTTTCTGGCGTGCGCCGGCGAGGCTGCCGCGCAGGAAAGCGTCACCTTCAATAATCAGGTCGTCCGGATCTTTCAGCAGCATTGCCAGACGTGCCATCGGCCCGGCAACATCGGTCCGTTTTCGTTGTTGACGTATGCGGAAGCGCGAAGACATGCCTTTGAAATCCGCGACAAGGTTCAGGCGCGGGAGATGCCTCCCTGGAAGCCGATGAATGCTCACGGCGTTTTCGAGGGTGAACGCACTCTCACCGACAGAGAAATCGATACGATCTCGCGCTGGGCCGCCGATGGCGCTCCCGAAGGTAACGCGATCGACCTGCCCGAGCCGATCAGCTTTCCGGAAACCTGGGGCGCCGGCACACCCGATATGCAGATTCAGCCGGCCGGCACTTACTCTCTGACGGCGGGCTCGGAAGACGTCTATCGGTGCTTTCCGATCAATCTCAATTCGACGGCGGATCTGAATGTTCGCGGCTATGAAGTCCTGCCCGGCAATCGCGCCGTTGTCCATCACGTCCTGCTGTTCATCGATACACTTGGATTTTCCACCGCGCTCGATAATAACGATCCCGGCCTGGGCTATACGTGCTTTGGCGGCGCCGGCTTCGTCCTTGGCCTTGGCGCACTCGGCGGGTGGGCTCCGGGAGCCGGCCCGACGTTGTTTCCGCTCGGGACAGGCGTCACCATTCCGGCCGGTGCGCGAATCGTTCTGCAGGTGCACTACAGCACCTCCGAAGTCGCCGCATCCACACCCCTCGATCCTGACCTGACGAGGCTCGGTCTGTATCTTTCTCCTGTCCCGGTGCAGGGCCTGACGTTTCTTCCGGTGGTCAACACCGGCTTTGCCATCCCTCCGGGTAACCCGACGTACGAAGTGAAAGCGGGTCTGCCGATCTTCAACCCCGTGGAGTTGGTCGCGGTCGCGCCGCATATGCATTTGCTGGGTCGAAAAGCTCTCCTTCAGGCGAGATTCCCCGACGGGACGACGCGGGAACTGATACGCATCGACGATTGGGACTTCCACTGGCAGGCCAACTATCTGCTGAAGCAACCGGTCATTCTGCCGTCCGGGACGCTGGTCGAGCTGAGCTGCACGTTCGACAACTCAAGCGGTAACCCGAAAAACCCGTCCAGCCCTCCCGTAGAAGTGCGGTGGGGCGAACGAACTACCGACGAAATGTGCCTGACGTTCATAACGGTGAAAGAACCGGGTATCCCGCGAATGAACACTGTGCCGTTCTCGTTAACCGATCGCGGTACGAATTCGGTGGTAACGCAGGGCTCTGCGTCGAATTCTATACAGGTCGGGTATGCGCGCGTCACCGACGCCTCGGGGGCGGCCGCGCCCTCCGGCATAGCGATCTTCGGTTATCGGCAGAACGGCGTCCTGATTTCCGAGGCGGGAGTGCCTTCGTCGCGGACCCTCACGCGAGGCCGTATTTACGGTGAGACGAGCGGTACGGTCCGCAGCGGGCTGGCTATCGCAAATCCGAATTCGGAGCCTGCAGTCGTGTCGTTCACATTCACCGACGAAAGCGGCGGCCTGGTGGCATCGAATTCCGCGACGATCGATGCGAATGGCCAGATTGCCGCATTCCTGAACGAATCGCCGTTCAACGGACCGGCGTCGTTTTCGGGTGCGTTCACGTTCACTTCGTCGAGGCCTGTCGCCGTGGTCGCGTTGCGAGGTCTCACGAACGAACGTTCGGATTTCCTTTTGACGACATTACCTGTGGTCGATCTTGCCTCGTCGCCGGCGTCTTCAGCGGCAGTGTTTCCACACTTTGCGGACGGCGGAGGCTGGACGACGACGATCATGCTCGTCAATCCTACGGACAACGCGATATCCGGCACGTTGCAGTTCGCCGATCCTGCAGGAAAGCTGTCTTCTTCCATCGCCTATTCCGTTCCGGCAGCAAGCGCCCGGCAATTTGCGACATCTGGCTCCGGCGATGCCGTTCGTGTCGGCGCAGTCACTGTGGTCCCGGCTCAAGGGACCGCAGTTCCGACCGGATCGCTGGTCTTTTCCTATCGGAGATCAGGAATCCGCCTCACGGAAGCGGGCGTTCCGGGTACACCCGCGGGAACTGCGTTTCGGGTGTACGTGGAAGCTTCAGATGCGATCCAGTCGGGCCTCGCGATCACGAATACTTCTGCAGGCAACGCAACAGTCCGTCTCGAATTGACCAATCTGAACGGCGCGTCTATCTCGACAACCACGATGGCACTCGGACCGAACGGTCAGGTCTCGAAATTCCTGAACGAAATATCCGGGTTCCAGAATCTCAGCCTGCCGGTGCAGGGCCTGCTCCGGATCACGAGCGCAACCCCTCTGTCGGTAGTCGGACTTCGGAGCCGCACGAACGAGCGCGGCGACTTCCTCATCACGACAACACCACCTGTAAGCGAAAGCGCTTCGCCGGCCGCTGAGCTGTATTTCCCGCATTTCGCGGACGCAGCCGGCTATACGACTCAATTCATCCTTTTCAGCGGGAGTCCTCGAAGCACGTTGAGCGGGAGCGTCCGATTCTTCTCTCAATCGGGACAGGCGCTGACATTACCGCTGAGGTAATTCGGGGACGGTCGCCTAAATTCCCTAATTGCACCCCAAATTAGGGAATTTAGGCGACCGTCCCCGAATTACAACCTCCCCAGATCCGTGACGATTTCCGCGATCGCTTTTCGGAGATCCCGGGCTGTGAGCAGGTTGAAGATGCGGGGCCGCAGCGGCTTTATGAACTTCTCGAGTTGATCGAAAACATCATTTACATTGAGGCGGAAACGAAGGTAATAGATGCGGCAGTTGCAGTCGCCCTCGAGCTGCAGCGGACGAAGATCGGCTCCGCTTTCGAACAACCGTGAACTGGTAACGACGATGACGACCCGCATCGCGTCGGCCGGAAGATCGGTCGTGAGGCGTTCGTTGAGGATTTCCCTGAAGAACGCGCCATTGTTCTTTGCTCCCTGCAGCGCCTCCGTGCTGATGTCCAGACTTTGCGCCTTCTTCATGGCCTGCAACAGCGACTTCCATTCGATACTTTGAAAATTCCGCTGCTCGAACAACACCTGACGCCGCACAAGATCCAGGCCGGTAATGGAAAGCGACCCGTCCATCAGTTCCATTTGCGAAAGCGCGGCCAACGCGCCGAGCGTGCCGTCATTGTGGGCACGCACGATACGGTTGCGGCCTGTCCATTGCTCGGGCGGACTCAACATCGAAATTAATTCCACGTGAAGCGGGCGCTTGTTCCGTATGGGGAGGTAGAGCTCGCCGTTGACGAACGCCAGGCTGTCCGTGCTGACTTCGCGGTAATCCGGGAACTCGACCAGGGGCATTCGGCTGTAAAGATCGGGCAGCGGATCGCCGCGCAGCTCAGAGACGCGTAAACGGCGCTTCGCCACGTTGTGCCTGCCCGTTTTGCGATCGTACAGAACAGACCACAGAACGTACTCGCCGGGCTTGACCACGACGCGCATCACAAGATCGAGTTGCACGTTATTAGCTAACTGGCCGGCGGTATGCCGCACGATTTCCGGCTGGTTCAGCCACTCGCCATCGGGTGAACTGACCCGGCTGACGAGAAAGATTTCGTGATCGGCGCCAGTACGGTTGAGGTTCTTTCCCGAGATTCGCGCGGTGTATGCGATCTCGAGTCGCTGGTCTACTCGAAGAATCGGTTCACGGACGACGAAACTCCACGGGATCTCGGCGTGCTCTCCCGCATCCAACCAGTCCGATATTGGAATCGAGCGAAGATCGAGCGGAGGAGGTTCCTGGGCGGCGGCAAGCGGCGCGACCGCGGCCATCAGAAGAGAGACTGCAAGTTTGAAGCTACTGCGCAGCCTTGAGGAAATCCGCATACGTACCAATACCGCCATGACCGCCGACCATCGTATCGACTCTCAATTTTAATTCTTTGATCGACTGAGCCATGTGAACCGCAGCCGGACCGGCCGGCATCGTCGATGGGGGCGTGTAAATGTCCGGCTGGAACAAAGCGCGAGCGCTTGAAGCATAACCGAGCACCATCGGATCGACGTGAGGCGACGCAATCCCATAGAGCTCAAAACTCTGGCCGCCTTCGCTGATGACCTTCTTTCCCTCGTAGACCTCGATGCTCGGCGGCTCCGCAGTGCGCCTCGCGAGTTCATCCTGCGGGTGGGTGTATCGCGCTTCAAGAATCGGCCGCAGAACCGGCTCCTGCCTTTTCTCCAGCAGAACCGTCGCTCCCATGGCCGCAGCGCCGCGAACACCACCGATATGATCGTAGTGGTGATGTGAAACACCGACGTATTTAACGGGCTTCATCGGAAACTGCTGCTCGATCGCCTCCCACAGTACTTTCGTTTGTGTCTCGGTGTACGGCGCATCCATCAAGGCAAGAAACGTCGGGAACTCGACGAGCATCGAATGATGCGAATAGCCCTGCGCATGGTACACACCGTTTCCGACCTTCGTGATCGTGATCGGTGAATACTCGGCCGCGGCCACAACTTTCTGCACTTCGGCCGCTGCGCTTTCCGGAATGTTGAAAACGTCGGCCGCTGTCGCCTCATTGACAGCGATCGAGGTGAACTGAACTTCCGAATAGTCCTTGCCACCCTTGCGAATGGTGATGCGGTGCGGAAGCGTCAGTCCATCGGCAGTCTTGTAATCGCGCAGAAGGTACTGCGCCGTCACGTCGCCGAGCATGGATTCGGTATCGATCACTTCATACGCGGCCAGCAGCTTCGTCTGCGGATCAAAATACAACGCGACATCCTGGCCGTCTTTCGTCTTCGCCGCGGCGAATTTGTACATCTGGCCATTCAGCGATTTGTCTTCGGCAGGCTGAGAGTCCGACGCGGATTCGACACCGGCCAGCGCGATGCTCACGATATTCCGCTTCAATAGAAACTCGGGTGAATTCTGTGTCCCCCAACTGAACAGGCCTCCCGGTGAGGTCGCAATGATGGGCCGCGTGCCGACAATTTCAATTCCGACCGGTTTACCGCCGGACTTCGTCAGGATCTCGTGCCGATGCATGCCGAACGAACCGAGCTGCAGTTCGTAATCGAGCGAGGCGCGTCCCTGGGCTAAGTCGACGATCTCGACGACGTTTTTCAGCTCCGCAGGGCTTTCCGCGTCGCTCGCTTTTACGGTCTGTCCGAGTCGCAGGCGTGTGCCGGTGCCGCCTTTCATGCTGAGCGTCGTGACCGCTTGAAGTTTCTCGACGCCTCCCATGGCAGCCGCCGCATCCTGCGCAAGCCGGCGCTGTGACGGAGCCGACGAGCATGAAGCGAGCGTAAAGGCTGCGAGGCCGGGAAGAAGGATGGACGCGAATCGGTTGCGCATCGTTGCTCCTTTTATTTCTTGTCGGTGAATTCAACGCGCACGGGAATTCCGAGATAACGCGGATCGCCGCCGCGACGGTAGACAACCAGAACGGGCATAGGCGATTTCAATGTTCCGCACTCAAAAGAATCCGAAACGGCGTTCGTAAAGCTGATGAACTCGATCTTCGAAGGATCGTCGGAGTGAAGCTCCATGTTTCCATTGCCCACTCGCAGCCGCAACGTCAGGCCATTCCGGCAGTCGGAGGAAAGAAGGAATCCCTCCACCTGCGGCCCTGCAGGGCGAGTGATCCGGGGTTTCGCGGTGGCGATGGTGTCGGCAGTCTCGTTCTTGTCCGCGGCGGCAGCGGTGGCGCGAGTCAGAACAGGCGGAGCATCGTTAATCGGCTTGTCGTCGCGGTCATCAGCAGCGTCGCGGTCTGTAGGGCGGTCTACGAGTCGGGCGGTCTGTTGCCGTCGCGCTTCGTATTCCTTGAGAGCCTGTTCGTTATCGACATACGTCTGGATCCGGTCGAGCAGCACGCGAGCGTGTTCTCGAACGGGAGCCTCCTGAGCCGCGCTCAACGGTTTCAGAATCGCCTGCGCCGCAGCGTATTGCTTGTTGGCCATCATCAGCTCGCCGAGCCGGAGACGAAGATCGCCCCTGGCGGGAGCGGACGACAACGCCTTCTTCAGAAGGTCCTGCGTCTCGACCAGTTCCTGCCGTCTGTTCAGCGCAACGTAGCCGAGCAGGTCGTACGCATTCAGATACGACGGCGCGAGTTCAATCGTTCTTTTCAAATGCTGAGCCATGAGGTCGTATCGCGAAGCTTCGGAAACAGAAGTCAGATTGCCGCCGACTCTGTGCATCATGAACGCGTAGTAATAGTGCGCCATGTAATTCCTGGAATCCGCCTGGACGGCCTGTGTCAACGACTTCAACGCTTCCTCGTATTTCGACTGCCTTACCTTCAGCATTCCCATCGACGCGTGGCTGGGCGCAAATCCGGAATCGAGCGAGATCGCCTTCGCGAGCTGTGTTTCCGCGGTCTCGAGCCGGTCCATGTGGAGGAGCAGATCACCGAGGTAATACTGGGCCTGCGCCTCGCTCAGCGTCGATACCTGCATCTCCCGATCGAAATCGATTTTGTTCTGCAGCTTGTATCGAATAACCGGAAACGTGTAGCGACCGATGTAATCCTTCAACTCACGCTCAAACGATCGGTAGTCCGTCTGAAACGCCTGGCGGAAACTCTCGTCGAGCGGCTTTCCACCGGCGAACAGGTTCAGGAACTGCCCCAGCTGCGTACGGCGATGCTGGTTGTTCCCCAGCATCAGGTAATGTACGACCGCCCATGATTCCGCGTAGAACATGCCGCGCTTGCTCTGTTCGTTGTAATGAGGCGAGTCGTGGTCGACCGCGAACAATGTGTCGATCGAAAGAAGCTGGTCCCGCAGCGTCTCGATGTGACCGCCCATGGGACGTCCAAGCATCATTTCCTTGCCGTTGGAATCGATCTCGAACGTTCCATAAAATTCCGCCAGGCCTTCGCTGGCCCACGGTGGAAGCGAAATGGAGTCCTTTGTCAGTGAATGCACGAATTCGTGATAGATGACGTGGGGAGTCTGCGTGTTGCCTGTCAGCGCGATGAAATTAACGTCGGGCCCCGACTGAAAGTATCCTCCGACATTTGCGGGCTTTCCCTGGTACAGCGGCTTGAACGGCCGGAACGAAGCGTCGTCTTTGAAGACGACGACTGTGATGGGTGGCGGCGCTTGCTGAACGATCGCGGGAAAAAGCGTGCCGAACCCCGCGCGAAACTCTTCGAGATCACGGCCGACACGCCGGATCGCGGACTCGCTTGCATTGCCGACCAGAAGGAAATTTTTCGACCGGACGCTGAGCCATTTGTCGGCAGCGAAGCCGGCGCTTTGCGTGGTGAAGAGGACGAAGACAAGGAAGCACCCGACCAGTAGGTGTTTCATGACGGCGTATTGTACTACCGGGTTAATGGAAAGGGGCGGGCGCCCCGACGAAGATCCTTTCTTCGTCGATTGGGGCGCCCTCTGCGGGGGACGGTTGGGACATTTACAAATCAGTTTGTGGAAACCATCCATGCTTCCTGGTCGATGATTCCAGGCTGGGGTCCCTAAGACGTTGTAAAACATGAGTACGAGCCCGCAGCCGGAAAAGGTTTTAGCAGTTTGGATGCCAGAGGCAGGCTCCGGCCCCACTTGTCGATGCGCTGGAGGATTAGTTGAATTTACGTGGGACTTAGTTATTTTTGTTCGTACGGCGCGCCGGTGCCCGACGAACCTGCAAACAGCTTCCTGCCGTCCGCGAACGTAATGTCGCGGCCATTGGCGCGGCTGGCGCCGTCTTTGGCCTGATATCCCACAACGACGATTTCGATCCCTGCCGGCACGGAGGCTTTATTCCAGCCGCGTTTGATGAGTGAATTCGGCGGGCCCAGTTCGATCATCCAATTGACGACCTTGCCGTCGGCTCCCTTCACGGCCATGTGAATCCAGGCGTGCGGATTGATCCAGTCCATCTTCGTGATGGTTCCTCGCAGGTTGACCTGCTTGTTCGCGTCGAACTCCGCGGAGAACGCATGGTGAGCCAGAACAGGCGAGGCTGCAGGCAGCAGGCTCGCGGCTGCGATCAAAACAAGAACGATAACGATACGCATGATGTCCCCCCTACCTCTGCTGCTTCTTTGCGGCGGCTTCTTCTTCAGCGCGGGCCGCGCTGAGGATGTTACTCAACCCAAGGTTGCCTTCGTGGCAGGCGTACTCGAGAACCGGCTGGGTTTCATCTTTGGTCAACGGCATCGAATACGTCCAGGGACGAGTCCACGTCGCGGGATCGTCGATGGTCACCGACCATTTCACTTTGTCGGAGGCAATGCGTGTAAACCGTTCGGTTAACTTCAAGGTAGCCGGACTCGCGTTTCGGTAAATGCCTTCTTCGCGGAAGTTCGTCGTTTCGACAACGAGAGTGTCGCCTTCCCAGCGACCGCGAGCATCGCCCATGAAGGAACGCATGCTCTTGCTTGCATGAGGGCGGCCGTCCAGCGGAATGACACGGGCTTCATGGATCATTTCGTAGCGGATGATGACGAATCCCGGGGCTTGAACAATGTCGTACGAATTGCCGTAGATGGCGGGCATCATCGAGCCGGGCAATCCGCGAGAGAGGCAGCGATCGTACAGACTTCGATCTTCGTACGAATCCGAAGGCCCGCGGCCAAGATTCCGGCGCGCTTCAGCTCGCTCCGCGATGCGGTCACGCGCGGCGGCCGTCATCGGTGGAACTTTTCCGTCTGGAGGATCGACAATCAGCCACGCCTGGCTGCCCTTAATCATGTTCAGGTCGACCTGCCACCATTGATCAGGCGCGTGAAGAGGACCGGAGAAATTGGAGACAGTGCGCTGCTGGGCTTCCCTTTTGATCTTCAACAACTCTTCGCCCTGGATGTCCTCGAGCCGGCGTCCGGCAAACTGATCGGGGCGTTCCAACGGTGTGCCATTTTCACTAAGATTCGAGAACGAACCCTGCAGATCCGGATCACCCCAGGGTGTCTTCGGGGGAGTCCACTTCTTCGCGGCGGGAGCAGATGCTTTCGGGGCCTGTCCCGAAGCAGGTGCTGAGGCGAGAACCGCTGCTGCGATCACAAGCGCCAGTCCGCCGACGGAAGCAAGAAAACGATGGCTCATGTATCCTCCAGGAAATTGTGCGTAGTATATACTGCCGGTCACTATGGCTAGGAAAACAAAAGCGAAACGACAGGCGGCCGCCAGCGCGGAACCGCAGAGAACTTCACCGAACTGGCCGCTTCTGGCCATCTGCATTCTCGGAATGGCGTTGACCGCATATCTCAGCTATACCTCCTTCGCCGGAGCATCGGTCCAGGGATGCAGCGAGGGTAGCGGTTGCGACACGGTACTCAACAGCCGATGGGCCAAAATGTTCGGTCTCCCGACGGCATTCTGGGGTTTTGTCGCATACGCTGGATTGGGCGCGATCGCATTTATCAAGGGCGCGCACAAACACTGGCGGTATGCATGGACCGCCGCTCTGGTCGGCGTCGCATACAGCGTGTACCTGACGACCGTCTCTCTGACAGTTCTGAAGGCCGCCTGTCCCTATTGCCTCACATCACTCGGACTGATGACCGCCGCTCTCGTTCTCACGACGCTGCAACGTCCCACCGACCTTCCGCGGTTCTCATGGCAGTCATGGCTCATGCGAAGAATTCCGCTGGCAGCCGGTTTCGTTTTTGCGCTTCACCTGCAGTATGTCGTTGTTCCGACGGTCCCGGTGGACCCCAGAGCGCAGGCTCTCGCGGAACATCTCACGAAGATCGGCGCCAAGTTCTATGGCGCCTCGTGGTGCGACCATTGCAAGCAACAGAAACGGTTTTTCGGGGACTATGCGGACGACCTGCCCTACATCGAATGCGCTCTCGGCGGACCGGGCTCCGGCTCAACGGAGGTCTGCCGGGATAACTACATCAAGAACTACCCGACGTGGGTCATCAAGGATCGGCGCATTGAGGCCGTTCTCCCCGTATCGGAACTCGTCAATTTGAGCGGCTTCCAGGACACTCCCAATAACACGCCATGAAATGGATTCCTTCCGTTCTGCTGGCCCTTTCGGCTTTTCTGCCTACGCCGGCAGCGGCGCTGCAAGCGGAAGGACCGGTCGGACTCCGAATGATCGTGGTTCGGACGGAATCGGAAGCAACAGGCATCCTGGCCCGGCTTCAGGCCGGTGAACCGTTTGATCAACTCGCCCGAACACAATCCGCCGATTCGACCGCTCGTGACGGCGGATATCTTGGACTCGTCACCATCTCCCAATTGAGGAAAGAGTTCCAGGAAGCGCTGCGGGGCGTCCGCCCCGGCCAGTTCAGTCCAGTCGTGAAGATCGGACGGGAATTCGCGCTGCTTCAATTGCTCATGGATGACGAAACGCGCGTCATTGAGTCGAGAAACGCGAAACCCGTTCCCAGTTCCAGGGCGCTTCAGCAATTGTGGGCGGCCGCGCTCTCACGCAATACCGTGGATGCGATCAAGGAGGCGCTGGCGTCCGGAGCACCCGCCCAGGTTGTCTACGACGATGGGTCAACTGTTTTGATGGGCGCAGCGCAGTCCGGTCAGACAGGCGCTGTTCGGGCCCTGCTGGACGCTGGAGCATCGGTCAATTCGCACTCGGTGGATGGGTCTACGGCGCTGACCATCGCGGCGTTTGGCGGATACCTCGACATCGTTCGCATGCTGCTCGCCGCAGGCGCCGACGTGAATGCACCTCTGCGAGATGATTCCACGGCGTTAATGAAGGCATCACAGGCCGGGCATGTTGAGGTCGTTCGAACGCTGATCGCGGCCCGCGCAAACGTGAACACGCGAGCCGGCAACGGCCTGACTGCTCTCATGGAGGCTTCCTTTGGCGGCCATGCGGAAACAGTTCAGTTTCTCATCCAGTCCCGCGCCGACGTGAATGCGGCTTTATCGAACGGCTCCACTGCATTGATGGCTGCTGCTGAGAAGGGATACCCGCAAATCGCCGCCGCTCTTATTGCTGCAGGCGCGAACGTGAAAGCAAAGTCCTCGACCGGCGGAACGGCCCTGATGGAAGCCGCCTACTCGGGCCACATCGAACTCGTCCGCTTGCTGCTCAAATCCGGATCCGAGATCAACGCAGCCAGTTCAACCGGTGCGACGGCATTAATGGGTGCTGCCCTGGCCGGCAAATCCGATGTGGTTGCTGCCCTGCTGGAAGCGGGCGCAAATCCAGATCTGAAGGACTCGAGAGGATGGCTCGCTTTGACGCACGCCCGCGCATCCGCGAATCCTGAAACGGTGCGCCTGTTACTCGTCAAAACGACAGGTCTTGGCGCAGCGGAACGAAGCGTGATCACCGGCAGCGCGTATCTGAACGAGTACTACGCCTCCAGCGACGGCAAACTCCTCGATCTGGCCGCTGCGGAATTTCAACGGGTCATGACAGCCGAGCCTCAGAACGCAACCGCGCTGGAATGGCTGGGAGCAATCGAGGTTCTGAGATTTGGTGACGCGCCGACGTTGGCACAATACCGAAAAGCCGCCGCCTTGCTGAAGAAGTCCGTGGACCTCGATCCGAAGGATCCCGATCGGCAGTACTGGATGACCGCTGTGAACTCGATCTTTGCGTCGCAGGGAAAAGGAGCCTCAGCGGCCGAACTGGCGACTATCGTGGATCAGGGAATCGAGCACGCGAAGAAAGCCATCGAACTGGATCCGGAATTCGCGGACGCCATGGATCATTTGAGCGTCCTCTATCGCCGCAAGGGCGACAGCGTCGCAGCAGATACTGCGCGCGCCAATGCCATCCGGATTCGTACCCGGCGAGACAACCGCCCGTCGCGTTTCAACGATCAGTTCAGCCGTCCCGCCGTGCCGCCCGCGCCGAAGTTATGAGCACTGAAGGATGGTCCACGTCCGATCAAAGCGGTTCTCAAGCAAGTCCGACCGGCGAATCCAAAAATAGAGCATGCCAACGTCTCCCCACATGATATCGAGCGCCTGGTCGGAATCGATCTGGCAGAGCAGACGCCAGTCCGCTGCAGCGCGGCGTTTCTGATTGATGTCGGGTGCGGCGTAGGGCTTAGAGTCGCCGCAGTTAATGCCACGCGACGTCAGCTCACATTCAATCTGCATGTCGTTCTGGATTTGGAGCGGGTGTCCCAGAATTTGATGCAACGGACTGTTGGCGTTCAGCAGAGCGTCAAACTCGAGATGCAGATCGAAATACTTCATTCGCTCATCCTTGCTGAAATCGAAGCCGGCTTCGGCCATGGCCACGGAATCCTCGGGTGGAAGCGTATAGGCATGCTCGAACGTCATTCCGAACTCAGGAAGTACACGAACGTTGTTGTTGTAACACACGTTCGATCCGCGGTTGTCGGGCTGAAAGATGACGACGCCTGCGCCCCGATCAGCGGGGTCGAACCCCCAGGATTCGCCGTCTGGGTCATAAAAGAATGAAAGAAGGGCGTTGGCGGGAAGCTCGGTCGGGCGCGGCGCCGGCAGATACGCGCACTCGATCTGACACAGAAAAGTGAGTGTTCGTCCTTTGTGGGTCGGCCAGTCCGTGCCGTCGATGAGATCAGGTGCTCCGCCAAATCGAGAACTGAACGGTCGATCCGATCTGCCGGTTTTCCGCAGCCGGATGGCCGGTGCGACGGAATCGTGAATCTTTTTTCGTACCCGGGAAAGGCCATGCCTAGTGATCAACCCGTCGAGTTCTTCAATCATTGCCTCATACTCGCAGAAGTTCAGCCCGCGTGCCGATCACAAACTGCCTCTGCGGCCCATCCTCACCCGAACGGAACACGTTGATTTTCGTATCATCAATCATCGTAAGATCTCTTTGGGATGATATGAAGTTTTGATTGTCAACGGCTGGACCAGAGTGATAGAAATCTTTGGCAAAGTCCTTAAAACTACTGAAGTAGAAGAACCTAAGGGGGAATCATCGATGGATATGCGACGCGTGCTCGGATGCGGGATGGCCATCTTGCTGTCGGCGGCAAACCTGATCGCAGCAGGCAGTGAAGTGGCAGACGCGGCGATGAGAGGAAACAAGCAAGCCATTCGGGCTCTCCTTCTGAAGAAGGTAAACGTCAATGCTCCACAGGTCGACGGCACCACGGCACTGCATTGGGCTGTGCGCGCGGAAGATCTCGAAACCGTGGACTTGCTGATCCGCGCGGGAGCAAATGTGTCTACCGCAAATCGCGAAGGCGCGACGCCAATGCAACTCGCCTCACTCAGTGGAAACGCGGCGATTATCGAGAGACTCGTCAAGGGCGGCGCAGATGTGAATACGCCGCTGTCGAAGTCTGGCGACACCGCGCTGATGATGGCGGCGCGAACCGGAAAGCCGGCGGCAGTGAAAGTCCTTCTCGATAGCGGGGCAAAGGTCAACACCATCGAGACCTGGGGCGATACGACGGCGCTGATGTGGGCGGTTGCTGAAGGTTATCCGGCTGTGGTCAAGATGCTCATCGAGCATGGCGCGGACGTCAACGCGCGTTCGAAATTTGTGCCGTCGGCTACAGGCCGAGGATTCGAAGGAGCGACACCGACTGCCAACAAACCTGCGCAGGCCGAGGAACACGCCAGCGGTTTGCTGACGCCCCTGATGTTTGCCGCGCGCGAAGGTGACCTGGAATCGGCGAAACTTCTGGTTGCCGCCGGAGCTCAAATCGACGCGACAGGCGGCGACGGCAAAGACGCGATCTCGCTTGCGATATTCAACGGCGGCTACGACGTCGCATCGTTCCTGGTCGACAAGGGCGCCAATGTGAACCAGGCCGACGCGCAGCGGTTCACGCCACTGTTCTGGGCAGTCGATCACCGCAATATGGAAACGGCTCCCAACTTTCCGTGGGTCGTCACCACCGATCCGCTTCCTTTGATCAAGAAACTTCTCGACGCCGGCGCCAACGTGAACTTCATCGTCAACAACACTCCCCGCGCGCGCATGCGGGATGGCTCGCCCAGAATTGTCTTCGCGACGGCATTGATGCGCGCGGCATTCTCGGGCGATGTCGAACTCGCCCGGCTGCTCCTTAAGTACGGCGCGGACCCGAACATCGTGTCCCGGGACAATGAAACAACCTTGATGGCCGCCGCAGGCACGGGTTTCATTCCCGGCTACAGCAAGGGGAGGACTCCGGCGGAACGGCTCGAAGTCGTCAAGCTGCTCGTCGAACTCGGGCAGGATGTAAATGCAGCCGACAATTACGGCATTACCGCATTAATGGTCGCCGCAAACATCGGTGATGTTCCGGTCATTCAATACCTCATCGATAAAGGCGCCGACCTTGCCGCCTTCGATCTCGGGAAGAAGAATGACGGCGCGTTCGGCTCGAGCATCGAGCCGCTCATGCCCATCGACTACGCAATCGGCGTCGGAACGTTCCGCCCGAACAACGCGATCGTCTTCAACGAAGATGCCTACAAGCTGATGCTTCGGCTGATGAAAGAACGGGGAATCAAGCACGTGACGTCCGAATGTACGTTGCGAGGATTTACGTGCTCGATCGCGCGGGTCGATCCCAAAACGGCAACTCCCGCGGAAATCCAGAGGGCCCGAAGAATCCAGACAGGTTTCAACGTCGATGGTCTCACGGGCGGTCTTGGAAATCAGGAACAGAAAGAGAAGTGATCTCGATGGGTCTCAAGGCTGTCCGGCTTGTTACTTTCCTCGGTGTCGTTCTTGCCTCGTTCGCAGCGATCGCGCAAACGCCGGTTCGTTTCACTGCAACCACGGACAATGTCAGCGGCGCGGGAGAATCCATCAAGATCAACCTCACCAACTGGTCGAGCGATGCCGAGCGCGATCAGTTGACCGCTGCATGGAACCTGACTGCTAAACCCGCGGCGGCTCCTGCCGAGGGTCGTGGTGGTGGACGTGGCGGGCGCGGTGGTGGTGGCGGGCGCGGTGGACCTAGAGGCGGTGCCGCTGCCGACGCAGCGCCCGATCCCGATGCTGTCGATCCGGATAATCCCGCTTTCCGATTCGGACGAGGGGGCGCGCGTGGGGCGGTAGCGCCCAATCCTGAAACGCCGCAGGCGTCGTTGTCGGCGGCATTGAAGAAACTGCCGTCGGTTGGGATTCTCTGGACCTCCGAGACCGTCGGTTATTCCATCAAGTACGCCCACCGGCAGGCGCAGCCAGACGGCGGGGAACGCATCATTCTCGCCACCGATCGGAGGGTGGGCGTCTGGAGCAATCTCTGGAAGCCGGCAGGTACCTTCGAAGCAACGGACTTCCCTTTCTCGATTATCGAGGTGCGGCTGAATGCGAAAGGCGAGGGAGAAGGTAAAGGCGCGCTGACGGGAAAAGTCGCCGTGGATCCCGCCGTGAAGAGTATCGCCCTGGATGGCTATGGTTCGTTGCCGGTTGTATTGAAAAGCGTGAAACGTCAGTAACGAGAAAAGGAAAAATTCGGGGTCCGACCGGTCCGACCCCGAATTTGTCTTTACTGACTTTGTTGGTTCGTTCCCTTAACCCTGCCCAGCCACTCGACCAGTTGTTCCAGTTCCTCGTCCGTCAGCTTCGCCCCGCGTTCCCTCATGTCCACGGCAAGGACGCGCCAACCTTCCTGGGTGCGCCGGGCCGTGTTGATGCGTTCGATGTCATGACATGTGGTGCAGGCTCTGTCTATCAGTCTCTTCGCTTCCGGGTCGGAAAAGAACGTCGTGATCTCGGGCGGGATATAGCTTCTGGGAAACGGCTTCGTGTCGGGACCGAACTTGCTCACCATCCAGTCGAGAAGCTGTGAGAAGTCTCCCTGTCGTATCGGCGATTCGGCAGACTTGTGTTTCGTTTCTATTAGCTTTTGCCATCCGGTCCGATCCAGCGCGAAAAACGCGTAATCGTCGATACCGTGACAGGACGTGCAGTTATTCCGAATGATCTGGCGGACCGGGCCGTCCGGCATCAACACTTTCGGGCGTGCCGCAGACCGGTTTTGCGCGGCCAACGGAACGGCGATCGCAATCGCGATCAGCCACAGTACGGGTTTCACAATTCCTTTCCTCATGCGAATCCGGGAAGCGTACCTGAGCTCTGACCGATGCTGTCTCTCTCGATGCCGTAATAGTGCAGGATACTCAACAACATGTTTGAGGTTTTCTGCACGCCGTCCGGGAACACTATGTGGCGATTCCCTCTGAAAGTGCCGTCGATGCCGCCGAGGAGGATCACAGGCACCTTCACATGCGCGTGGCGATGCGAGTTGCCCATGTTGCTGCCTTTGTAAATCAGGATGTGATCGAGCACCGAGCCATCGCCGTCGGGCGTGGCCTTCAGCTTCGCGACGAAGTCGGCAAGGTTCTGCACGTGATACCGGTTCATCTTCGCGTAGTTGGCAACGTTCTCCGGCTTGTCGCCATGGTGCGAGGATCCGTGCCATCCGCCGCTGAAACCGCTTTCCGGAAACGTTGCTCCGGACAGGTCTCGGCCCAGCATGTACGTGGCGGAACGCGTGATGTCACCCTCGAACGCCAGCGCCAGCAGGTCGTACATGATTTTGTAATGGGCAAGGTTGCTGTCGGGAATGCCAAACGGAATTTCCGAAGTCGGTTCCTTCACGGACCGTGACATCGCGATCTGGATACGGCGCTCGAGTTCACGAATATTGTCGGTATAGGCCTCGACTCGAGCCTTGTCGCCGGCGCTCAGATCTCTTTTGAAGGATCCGAGTTCGTGCGTCACGGAATCGAGAATACTGGCGTTTTGTCTCCTTCCCTTGAGCCGCTCTTCGGTGTTCGTTCCATCGCCGAACAGACGTTCGAAAGCGACACGGGGATTGATTTCCGTCGGCAGAGGCGTCGTCGCGTTGGGCCACGATATGGAATTCGTGTACGCGCAGCTGTAACCCCAGTTGCAGTTTCCGAAATTGGTTGTGTCCTCGACTCCAACCTGGATGGATGAAAGGATCGTGTCCTGACCGTACTTGTTCGCGATCAACTGATCGATCGTCACACCAAGGTAAGGACTCACCGCATTTCGGCGCGGCCGCGCGCCGGACAACAACGCCGCACCCTTGGCATGATCGCCGCCGGGTTCTTCCTCAGTCGCGAACGACTCGTTCATATCGAGACCGCTGATGAGAACCGTGCGATTGCGGAACGGCTCGAGCGGTTTCGTAATGAACGAGAATTCAAAATCCTTCCCTTCCTGCAGCGGACTCCAGTAGCCGGGCGCAGCGCCATGGGGATGCCAGATGCCGAGAAAGCGTTTTGTCGAACCCGGCGCGGCTGCAGTCTTAGCCAACGGAGTTTGTGCCGGAAGCATCGACTCGAGGAACGGCAGAGCCAGTGTCGTGCCGACACCGCGGAGAAACGTGCGGCGAGGAATATGCTTCTTTGTAATAAACATCAAGGGCCCCCTTATCGTCTGCTGTGAGGTCTTGCCAATAATTTCTACTAGTTCGTCGTACTTTCGTCCACTTTTGTCCTCATCTGAAATGGTGCGCTCCTGATGATACCCATCAGGATCGATGAGAACCGGTTGTTATTCTTTTCCGCCTCGCGGGCGATCGACCGGACGACCGGCATGTCGTAGTACTCCATGCCGCGGCCCACCGCAAAGGTCATCATTTTCTCGGTCAGCATCCGGACGAACTGCGGTGAATATTTCAAAAGCGCCTGCCTCAGCTCAACCGGACCGTTGACCTTCGTGCCGTCCCAGAGTTCTGCAGTCGTATCGAGCAGGACGCCGCCATCTCCGCCCTGTTTGGTTCGCCACTTCGCATCGGCATCGAAGTTCTCCAGAGCAAAACCGATCGGGTCCATGAGTTTGTGACAACTGGCGCAAGGCTCATTCTTGCGATGTATGGTCATCTGCTCGCGCAGCGTCATCACCTTTTCGGATCCGGCCGCGCTGTCTTCCAGCGGCGGCACGTTCGGCGGGGGCTCCGGCGGTGGAGTGCCGAGAATGTTCTCCAGAACCCATGCGCCGCGTTTCACGGGCGAGGTTCGGAAATTCTGCTGCCAGGTGACCGACAGGAAACTTCCCTGTCCCAGCAGGCCGCGGCGGTAATCCATATCGGGTGTAAATGTGACGCGGCGGAACTGGCCTCCGTAAACGTTGGGTATGCCGTAGTGTTTCGCGAGACGCTCATTAATGAAGGTGTAGTTCGCCGTCAACAGGTCGAGGACGTTGCGGTCTTCGCGGATGACACTCTCGAAGAGCATTTCTGTTTCACGCTTGAAACCTTTTCGCAGCTCATCATCCCAATGGGGGTAGAACACGCCATCGGGCGAGGTCGACTCCAGATTCCGGAGATAGAGCAATTGGTCGGCGAAATTCGTGACGAGCGATTCAGAACGAGGATCGGCGAGCATGCGTTTCACCTGCTGCTCGAGCACGACAGGATTCCGAAGCCGTCCCTGCGCCGCAACATTGATCAATTGATCATCGGGGATGCTGCTCCATAGGAAAAACGACAAGCGCGAGGCCAGTTCGAGATCGCTGATCCGATACGATTTGCCTGTTGCCAGATTTCCCGGTTCTTTTTCGGAACGCACAAGGAACTGAGGACTCACCAGCAGTCGGCGAAGCGCCAGTTCAATACCGTCTTCGAACGTTCCTGCCTTTCGCCCCTCTGCGAAAAAGTTCATGAGCGATTCCAGGTCATGGGCATCGGCAGGACGACGGAATGCGCGGCGCGCGAGCGTCGTCATGATCTGCTTCGCGCATGGTTCCTCCTGGGCGGCCGTCGCAGGCCGGCAGGTGAGGATCTTGCGCATGCTGCGCGAGTCCTCGGGCCGCGTCGCGCCGAACGGACCTTGAATTCGCAACAAACCGACCGCGGGGTAGTGCTGCAGCTGCGGGATGCTGTTGTTCTCGAGCGACTTTCGTTCGTATTGCTTGATCAGATCGAGCGTGGGCCGGAAGTTCGTGGCGAGGAACGTCACTCCAACCTTGTGCGAACCGGCTTTGACCGGAACGGTAACGGCGATGGAACCATCGTTGTCGGCCTGCATTCCCTGGCTCAATCCGACTCCAACATAATCGAACAGATCCACCCTCTCGCCGTTGACGAGGAACTCGATCTTTTCGCCCGGCGTGTACTTGCCGAGACCGAAGTTCTGAATCTCGAACTTGTACTCGCCGTCGGCCGGAAAGTTATGCGTCACGAGCAATCCGCCGCGGGTACCAATTGGCAGCCCTTCGATATGCTGATTCTGAGAGGTATCCCCCGCCGCGATATAGTTCGCGGCCGTCGGCGATTTCCAGTAGCCGATCGCCATGCGGGCGACTCTCGTGGCCGCGGTTGTGTAGGCTTCGAGCAAGGTCGGAGAAATGGTCAGCGAACCCGCCACGTTGTCGAATCCTCTGGCGGAGTCGTCCGACGGCAGAAACGTTGCAGAATCGATTTCGATATCAATAAGGTCGCGGACCGCGTTGGCATATTCGGTTCGATTCAGTCGATGGAGTATGACCGAGCCGGGATTCGGATTCCCGGCTGCTTTCCGGTCCATCTCCGCTTCCAGCCAGTCGCGCAGCCCTTCGTATTCGCCGGGCGCTGGCCGCCGCATACCCGGCGGAGGCATCACGCCTGCGCGAAGCTTTCGAATGACTTTTTCCCAGACTTCCGCATGATCGCCGGCAGTTGTCAGATCCAGTTTTTCAAGCGAGAGATTTGCCCGTTTCAGCTTGTCGTTGTGGCAGGTCACGCAATATTGATCGAGCAGCGCGCGCTGTGTCGTGGCGGAGGCTGTGGACTGAGGACGGGCTACCATCGCCGGCTTCGCCGGTGCTGCCGGACGGTTTTGCGCAACGGCGATAGCAGCAGATGCGACCGCCAGGCAACCAATCAGAAGACTCTTCCTCATGCGTTTACTCCGCAAAAACTAAAATCGGATCATCGATTATCGGAATATCGACCTGTCAGCGAGTTATATATAAGGTTACGTATCCTTGCCAACAAAATTGTGACCCGGCCCCCGATTCGTAAAACTCTTCAAACTAAACGGTATTTCCGTATGATGCGGCTCAATGCTTTCGTCGCTCTCACCAGAGATCCAGATCATGCTTCGCCCAAAGCGGACTTTGCTCGAATTGAACAAGTTACCGCTGGAAGACGGCCGATGGCTGCTCTGGCGCCGGCCATTGTTCGTGCTGCTGATTCTGTGTTGTTCGTTCTCGCTGATGACGTCCGGACGGTTATCGCTGCACCTCGTGGCAAGCACGGCGATCTACTGGAGTTTTCTGCCTCTGGTCCAGATCCTCGGCCTCATTGCCGTTGAACGCGGGCATCTCAAGGCCGGCACGATTGACCGGTTTTTCATGGGACACGGACCGACGCTCCTGCTTGTCACAGCATTCGCCGCCTGGACCTCTTCCACGGCGGGAATCGTGTTAAGTCCGGCATCGGTGGACTTCTGGGCTTTGACTGCTGCCGCGATGCTGCTTTGGTCGTGCTGGATCGACTACCGTTTCTTCAACAGCTTTCGAAAGCTCGCCATTCAACGCGCCATTTCCTGGACGCTCTTCTCGGTCATATTCATGGGTTCATGGTTGTGGAACGAGATCGCATGGAGACTGGGCCTGTGAGGCTTGCAGCCGTTCTTATAGCGATCGCGGTGCTGTCGGGTCTCGTCGATTACCCTGCGCCGAGGCAACCAGTCAGGATGGGTGAATACCGGGTGCTTGCCGGTGACTTCCATGTCCACATGTTTCCGCTCGATGCGGCGACGCTCTCGCCGTGGGACGTCGTCGTCGAAGCCCGCCGTCGTGGCCTCGACGTGATCGCGCTCACCGGTCACAACCACACGTGGACGGCGAGAATCGGCCGGTGGTTCTCACAAATGACCGGCGGACCGATGGTGCTGATCGGCGAGGAAGTCATCACGCCGCCTTACGACATGATCGCCGTCGGCCTTACCCGCACGGTTCGCTGGCAACGATCGGCGGCGGCAACAGCTGCCGAGATCCATCGGCAAGGAGGCGTCGCGATCGCGGCGCATCCGCTGCGCGGTTACTGGCCGGCGTACGACGAGGCGATGCCCGTCATCGATGGCGCGGAGGTCCTGCATCCGATGGCATTCGTCGCGCCCGAATTCGCTGCGGAATTGCGTGAGTTCTATGAGCGAAGAGAACTCACGGCCGTCGGATCATCGGACTTCCATGCCAACGCATATCCCGGCTTTTCGCGCACTCATGTGTTTGTGCGTGAAGTGACCGAGCAGGCTGTTCTGGATGCCTTGCGCACACACCAGACCGTGACCGTCGATCGCGATGGAACGGCATACGGCAACGCGCACTTGATTCGATTGGCGGAAGCCAATGGCGGTCTGGCGCGCTCGGGTATCGTCGAAAACGGCGGGATGTGGAGTTCATTGAGCCGCTACGCAGCGCTCGCCGGAATGATCGTCGCTGTGCTGTTTGGCTTATTCCGACCGCATCGCTACCATCGGGTGGACGGACGCGGCGCGGCGGGCTGACGGCATCCCGGCCACAAGAGCGACGCCGACGGCGATCGCTGCTGCGACCATATAGGCGACAGGCTCCAGGCCACCGGCGGGAATCGGCAGAAAGCCTCGAACCAGGACGGCCGCGATGAGGAGACCGCCAGCCAAACCAGGAAGGACGAGCTTCACGACATCGGAGAGCATCAACCCCACTACGCGCAGGCGTGAAGCGCCCAAAGCCATGCGAACGGCGATTTCGCGGGTACGCGTCGCGACCATGAACCCAATCACACCGCTGATTCCGAGGGCCGCCAACACAAGCACCACGCTGCCAGTGATCGCGACGACAGCCGATTCTGCGATCAGATCCCCTATGCTTTTTTCCATGATGCGCGGACCGGTGATAAAGCCGCCCATGATGAACCCCTCGGGAGTGAAATCCGGGTCGAACTCGCGGACTGCGTTCAAGAAGGCCGATGTCAACTGCTCTTCATCCGCAGTCGCCCCGCGCGCGATGAGAAAAACCTTCGATGCCGGTTCTTCCGGCAATGGCAGCAGGAATTGAGGGCGCGTCGTCGTCAGCTGCGACGTAGCAAAATCCGCGCTTACGCCCACGATCGTGAACTCCTGTTCCCGATTCCCATCGAGAGCAAACCGGAGTCGCTCACCAATGGCATTGTCGTCAGGGAAGAGTTGCCGTGCAAGCGGTTCGGAGATGACCGCAACACGCGCATTGGCAGCGCGATCCTCGGCAGTGATGCTGCGACCGCGGAGCATCGAAACGCCGATCGTTTCCAGATATCCTTCGGCGACGCGCGTGTAGTGCGCGTTCACAAACTCTGGTCCATCACTTGAGGCTGCGCGCTGTCGCGCTTGCGCTTCGCGTGGACGAGCGACCCGGATGTTGCGCCGGACGAAGTCGATCGGCATGCCATCAGCGATAGTCACAGAGGTGACGCCACTCGCCTGTTTGAGATTGTCGCGAACGCTGCGCAGGAAGAAACCCGGGCCGCCGGGTCGGGATAATTCTTTTGGGGTCCCGGGATCAAGCCGGGCAGCAACCAATCCGTCTGTCTCGAACCCGAAATCGGCGGTTCGAACCCGGTCGAGCAGCACACCGCTGATAACGAGGAAGGGTATTGCGATGCCGAGTTGAACGGCAGCCGCCAGACGATGGACCCGGCCTACTCTGCGCCCGCCGCCACCGGCGTCGTCCTTCAACGCGGAAATAATGTTCGGACGACTGAAACGAATTGCAGGCAACAGCCCGAACAACATAGTCACCACCAGGCAAAGCCCGGCACTCACCACGACGCCGACCGCATCGAGATCGATCTCAGCCGGAACAGGCACACCCAACCGCCAGGCGACCAGTGCGGGAATACCGAAAAGCACGAAGGCGCTGAGCGCGCCTCCCATAAACGCCAGGAGGATCGCTTCGGACAAAAGATACTGGATCAAACGCCGGCGACCCGCGCCCAGAGCTTCGCGTATGGACAACTCCCGTTCACGTGTGGCGCCGCGAACCAGCATCATGCCGCAGATGTTCAGACAAACGATGAGAAGGACCATTCCGGACAGACTCAGCAGCCAGAACCGGGCGCGAACGTTCTGCGGGCGGATGCGAGCACCACGGACGTAATACGGCTCAACCGTGGAAGCCTTGAACTCATTGCTCGACGGATATCGTTCCGCTAAACCAGTCACAATGGCCGAAACAGCCGAGTTTGCCTGGGCAATGCTGACGCCGGCCGAGAGGCGACCGTAGATACGAACCCAGTCGATATCTCGATTGAAGGGCAGACTCTTGTCGTTTCGGAAACGCGGATGGCGTCCAAGCGGCGCAAAGAGGTGCACGCCTGGAGCGAAATCGGCATCCAGGTGACCGCTATATCCAGGAGACGCGATACCAACGACGACATGCGGGACACCATCAAGCGTGATCGTTTTTCCGATGATGTCGGAATCAGAGCCGAGGACGTTTCGCCAGAAGTCATGTCCCACTATCACGCGGGGCTGAGCGGATGGCGCGTCCGACCGTGCATCGGCGCCTGCGGGGTCGAATCCGGGTCCTCTCGCCAGGGAAACACCGATCGTGCTGAAGTAGTTGGCGGAGACAAACATGGTCGGCACAGCGACCGGTGTAGTTCCTTCAGCCCGCTGATGATGGCTTTCGCCAATGGCCCAGCCCGTGAGGTCCATACCTGTATCGGCTTCGCGCAACTCGATAAAATCCGGGTAAGACCATTGTTCGATCGCCCAATCACCGGCTCGGGCTTTGAGCGGCCCGGTTGGTGTCACCAGGAGTTCGACCAAACCGTCAGGGTTGACGCCGCGTACGGGCGACGTCATTGCCCGAATGAAGGTTACAAGCCCAACGAATGTTCCCATGCCGATCCCAAGCGACGCCACGACCACGATTGTGAACGATCGAGTTTTCGCCAGCGAACGAGCCGCATGAAACATGTCGTGCACGACCTGAAGCATCGGTTCTCTCTCCTCCAAGGCATTACGGCTTTCCACGCATTTCATTAACGACGTTACTTCCCTGCGTTGTAGTAACCTGTGGTGGATGACAGCGGGTTTCGATCTCGATGCATATTTCAAGCGCATCGGATATTCAGGCGAACGAACGCCGACGCTGGAAACGCTTCGGCGCATTCACATCCACCACACCGAAATCATCCCATTCGAAAACCTCAATCCGCTGCTCGGATGGCCGGTCCTTCTTGATGCGGCATCGCTGCAGCAAAAGCTGATACGCAGCGGACGTGGAGGCTACTGCTACGAGCAGAATCTGCTTTTTAAACATGCCCTGGAAGCCATGGGCTTCGATGTTGTTGGCCTCGCCGCGCGCGTGACCTGGAACCAACCGGAGGATGTGGTTCTGCCGCGAACGCACATGCTGGTACGCATCGATATCGGCGAGCAATCGTACATCGCCGATGTCGGTTTCGGCGGTCTGACGCTGACTGCGCCGCTTCTCTTGAAACCCGATATCGAACAGCAAACACCTCACGAACCGTTTCGGCTCACCAGCGAAGGCGAGGAGTTCGTCCTCCAGGTCAGACTCGGCGATAAATGGAAATCTCTGTACCGCTTCACACTCCAGCCGCAATTGATGCCGGATTACGAAATGGCCAACTGGTACGTTTCCAGCCATCCGAAATCACGCTTCGTCACGGCGTTGATCGCAGCGCGCGTTACGAAAGACCAGCGATACGCCCTGCTCAATAATGAATTCGCCGTGCACTATATGCAGGGGCCGACGGATCGGCGGCTTTTGTCGACGGTCCAGGAACTTCGCGATGTTCTGCAAGGCCCATTTGGATTGACGTTGCCGGATGCGCCGGAACTCGACACTGCGCTGCACCGGCTGACTCATCCATGAACAAGCTCGCCGTCCAGGAGTTCGTCCGGAACTATTCCATCGAAGCCACCGTTCAGGAGGCGGATCGTATAGAGCGATTCTCCGACGTGGTCGAAGCCGGCACTCGCGTTTACATTCCACATACCCCTCACACCGGTTTTTCAGAAATGGTTGCCGTCGCGGCGCGGCTTCGCAAAGAAGGCATGGCTCCGGTGCCGCACATTGTTGCGCGTCGGATTCCGACGTTAGCCATGGTTGACAGCCTTCTCGGCATGTTCACGGGAGATGCAGGAGTCGAACAGGTGCTGGTTGTGGCAGGCGACATAGCGACGCCGGCGGGAGAACTCGAGAGCAGCCTGCAGGTTCTCGAATCCGGTCTCCTCGAGAAACACAAGATCCAGTCCGTCGGCGTTGCCGGGCATCCCGAAGGTCACCGCGACGTCGGCGATGCGGCGCTTCGCGATGCTCTGCGCCGCAAGAATGCATACGCGGAGCGGACTCGCGCCAATGTTTATGTCGTCACCCAGTTCATCTTTTCCGCTGATCCCGTCATTGAATGGGAACGTTCCTTCAGGAAAGAGATCGGCCGATTGCCCGTAATGGCAGGCCTTCCTGGACTTGCAACCGCCAGGACGTTGCTCAAATACGCCATGGACTGCGGAGTCGGTGCTTCGCTGCAGGCATTCTCGAAACGCTACGCGAGCATTACCAAACTGCTGACGGTCTCCGCTCCGGACGAAACCATCATGGCTTTAGCCGACTATAAAAGCCGGAACCCAGCGAGCCGGCTGGCCGGTGTCCACTTCTTTACGTTTGGCGGTTTCAAGCGGACCGCGCTATGGGCGAACAGAATCGTTGCGGGCGATTTCGAACTGACCGATGACGGCCTGCTGCAAATGGAATAATTTTTCGACGCCGGGCGCGGGGCATATCCGTAGAATTGAGAATCATTGAAAAAGGAAAAACTTTTAGGAGGAATGTATGCCACTTCGCTTAGGGACCACTGCTCCCGATTTCACGGCTGATACAACTCAAGGCCCGATCTCCTTTCATGAATGGATCGGTGATAAGTGGGCCATGCTGTTCTCGCATCCAAAAGACTTTACGCCCGTATGCACCACCGAGCTTGGCTACGTGGCGAAGCTCAAATCCGAATTCGATAAACGGAACGTGAAGGTCATTGGTCTGAGTGTGGATTCCGTCGACGATCACAAGAAGTGGTCCAAAGACATCGAGGAAACGCAGGGATCTTCAGTTAACTATCCGATGATCGGCGATGCCGATCTCAAAGTCGCGAAACTCTACGACATGCTTCCGGCCGAAACGACCGGAGGCGCCGCAGGCAGAACGGCTGCCGACAACATGACCGTTCGAAACGTGTACATCATCGGGCCGGATAAGAAGGTCAAACTGATGATCACGTATCCGATGACCACGGGCCGCAACTTCGATGAGATTCTTCGCGTTATCGATTCCATTCAATTGACGGCTGCACACAAGGTTGCTACTCCGGCAAACTGGAAGGACGGCGGCGATTGCATCATCGTTCCGGCGGTTTCGGATGAGGAAGCGAAGACGAAATATCCGGAGGGCTGGAAGACGCTGAAGCCTTATTTGAGGTTGGTCAAACAGCCGAAGTAGGAAAAATGGGAGCGTTAATTCGGGGACAGTGAGCAATTTCTGAAGTGCAAGAAATTGCTCACTGTCCCCGAATTAACGCTCCCATTTCCATTCCCTCTACTGTACCGCCTGCGCTGACTGCGATGACTTCTGCTGCTGCCGGGTCAAATACAGGAACACCGGCGTCACTTCGAACGGCATTTTCTCCCGCGCGGACAAGAGCGCAACGTTCTTGGCCTTCAACAGCTTGATGTTGTTACTCCACTGATCGACTTGTATCCGGCTGCCGAGCGGCAGCGCTGCGATCTGGTCCGTACGCTCCATCTGAAGTGTCGGCGCCTGAGGAATGAGATCCGCCATGCGCATCGCCTTTCCATCTTTTGCCAGCTGGTTTCCCATATGCGGGCGCAGCAAGTGCGTCAACTTCGACGAGCGTTCCTCGAGGACGCGAAGGAAAAGACCGGCATTGCCGAGCTTGTCCTTATATGGAGAATTCTTGAGATATGCGACCGCGGCTGTATCCGCTGCCTTTTCCTGCGCGGAACTTCGCTGAAGCGAGAATCGCATCAGCGATTCTTCATCCTGAAAGAGCGTCCGGTCGCTGAATGCATATTTCGTGTCGAGCTGGTGACCCAAAGCGATGTGCCCCAGTTCGTGGGCAAGAGCAAGCGCGAGGCTCGCTTCATCGGGAAGAACATCGACAAAGCCGCGGCTCAGGACGATCGTATGTCCGACCGTGAACGACTCGACCGGCGTCGTCAGCAGGACACGCGCGCGAACCGGCGGCTGGATATCGAGATTGTTCGTGATCTGGAGGTTATTGACGACAGTTTCGAGAACCTTGTTCACCGGCCCGTCCGGAGCGACCAGGCCGGCAGTTTCCAACCGCTGAATCACGTTGTCTTCCGCCTGGCGTTCCCAGGAGCGGTTGGCTTCGACCGGTGTAATGGTCTCGGCATCTTCGGCTTCGTCACGAACGTTGTCGGCTTCGACCGTCAAACTCGTCAGTTCATTCTGCCGGTTCGGGCCTCCGATGTTGTATCCCCACAGCCGCGTCTGGCCCTTGAACCGCAGCTTTCGCACTCCCATGAAGTAGGCCAGGTCGGATTCTTCGGTGTACACATACGTGGGCAGCCACTGGCCGGGCCGGCCCATTTCCTCTCGCCAGCTGTCGAAGTGGAAATACAGTTTAGATCCGGTTGATGGGGTGCGCGTGCCATTGAATCGAACAATGTTGAAGTCGCGGTCCTCGACCCAGATTCGTCCGATGAACGCGACCTGTGTGTCGGAAGCCGTTTTCGGCTGGACATCGAAAACCAGGCAACGAACTTCACCGAGAAACTCGCGGCGAACGTAATTAAAGGTGTAACGCGCCTTTTCGAAATTGGGACCGAGAAGGATCATTCCCGCAAATCCTTCGGGCACCATCGTTATGGAAAACACCTGCTTGATGCTCTGTGCCAGCGATCCCATCCAGGATGAGGATTCCGGCAGGAGCGACTTTTGTTGAGCTCCTGCCCGCGTGAAGTTGAGCTTTCCCAGAAAATACTTATCGCCCTTTGGCACTGCCCCCAGATCGGGATGTGGCTCCATGCTTTGTGTATAGGTCTCGATAAGCGGCCGCAATGCGGCCATGGATTTGGTCAGCGCTCGTTCCCGCTCAAGCGCGCGATCAATTACTCTGTCGATCGAGATCGTGCCGGCATCCGCAGAACCGGATGCTGGATCCTGCGGACGCGCGCCCATTGGAATCGCAAGCACGACAGGCAGGAGGAAGATCAACAATCGGTACTTCTGTTTCATTTCAACCCCTCAACTCAATATGCCAATTGAAAAACGATATGAACGACGGCCGTGGAATCCACGGGCTGGCCTGCTCGCTGGGCCGGCTTGAATCTGATCTGTTCCACGGCTCGAACGGCGTTTTCATCCAGACCGTAACCAAGGCCGCGAATGACATCGAGGACGAGCACGGTTCCGGACTGAGTGAATGTCACTCGCACAAGAACTTCACCTTCGATGCGCATTTTTCTCGCGTCGTCCGTGTATTCGGGACGAGGCTTGAACGTGATTTCGACCGGCTTCTCAATGCCGGTTGCGGGCGCTTTCGGTGCAGGAGCGGCTGCAGATTTGGGAAGCGTGGCTGTATCGGCGAATCCGGAAGCCATGATGGAGCCGCCACGGCCAGCCGCGCCTCGACCACCAGACACACCACCCGCATCAAATCCAGTGAGCGTACCGATGCCATCCGGTCTGCCGACTCGAGTTTGTGCACGGGATGTTCGGGTCTCCGCATCGCCAAATCCGGAAGCCTCAGTTGTGCGCGCTACCGGAGCGGTCACGGTCGGTGAAGCGACGGTTGAAAAGACATTCGTCACAACGACCGGCGGAGCCGGAGCGGGCAGCGCCTTCGCCTCGCCTAACGGTATCGGCGGCGGAGGTGGTAACGGAGTAACACGAGGCGGCGGCTCAGGGATGGCCGGCGCAGGACGCGCTTCCGTGATTCGAACTTCCGGAAGACGCGGCGTCACAACTTCCGGCTCGCGGACCGGCAATGGTTCAACGATAGGTTTCGTCGGCTTCGGTATGGGTAAGGGCTCCAGCACCAACTTCTCGACCTTCTCCCTGGCGCGCGGAGGTTCCGGAGGTGGTGCGAGCATTGTGGCATCGTAATTCTGTCGTAAGGTCTGCGGTGCGAGCAGCGGAATCAGAAGAAGGACAACCAGCAGCGTGCCATGCAATCCAAGACTCGCCGATAACGCTCCTTTCGGCGATCCCGAATCATGCAGGCTTTGGAATAATTCCCTGTCTTTCAGAACACAACCTCCTTCAGACACACGCTAGGGTAACCGTGCGTTGATGGCATAGCAAATCGAAGACCGCGAATGGTGTTTGAATCGCAAAATGCGAGGTGGCTGTTGTGCGATGTGTATCTACTCGTTAGGAGCACGGATGTCCTGAAGACCGACACCAGAATTCATCCATAATTGACAACTCCGGAAGGGGAGGGCAATTTATTGACACACTCGAAAACTATCGAGCGATTGAGACGTTGTCCCGCCTCCACCTATCGCCGTCACCCGCGGCAGTAAAACTCAACGAACTGAACGGCGCATCGGAAACGATGCCGAAGAAGCTGTTGTAGCCGCTGCCGGCATACGTGAAGATCTCGGTGAAATCAAACGTGTGGCCAAGCAGGTGCATCGTCGTATGGTCGTTGCTGTCTGGACCGCCGCCCTGACCGAAACCTCTCCCGTCGACGGAAAACACGTCGGCTGCCCACGCAAAAATCGGCGGATCGAATCGCAGCTCGAGCGTTTTGGTTACAGGTCCCAGTGTTTCGAACCGAAGTTCCAGTCCTTGAATTGTTTCATCGTTTCCACCGGCCGTCGAACCGGTCCCGGTTGTCCCGACGAAAATGCCTGTCGGATGCCGCTGAGGCGCAGTGTTGCCAGCCGTTGCCGGATACCCCCCCGTCTGGCTGAAGAAAATGCTGAAATGACCGATCTTCGTGACCTGATCCACAGGAACGTCGATCATCACTCCCTGAAAGTCGTCGGTCAGAATCCTGCCCTTGCGGGCAACAACAGTAGCAATCCATTCGGCGCGGCCGACCTTGCCGCGCGACGGATCATAGGCTTTGCGGTTGTCTCCATCGATGAAGATCGTCAGCCTGGCAGCATGCAGCGCCATCGCAAAGAGCAGAACAGCGCAGAGAACGAGAGTTGTATTGCGAACATGCTTCATAAACCTTCCCCCTGTTGAATTGCGGAGGATAGGAATTTTCGAGGGTGTGCTGCAAGACATTCCTCAAGCCAGCGGTGACGCTCGCAGTCATTGGGTCTTCTTCAGCGGCCGCCTCGGGCTCCGCCTCCCGCCTGGAATGGCGGATACGTTCGCGGGTTCACGACATGACGATCGAGGAACAGATCTGCAAGCTGCGCCGCGAGGACAGCGAATTCCGGATTGCTGTCGAAAACATGCGGCACACCCTCGAAGGCATGAAATTCCACCGGAACGTTCGCATCGCGAAACTGTTGGACGAGACGCTGGCTGCTGTCGATTGGGATTGTCGTGTCCTTGAATCCATGAAAGACGGCTGTTGGAGGAAAGCCGGCCGCAATGTAGGTCGTTCCATTAGCGGCCCGGCGCGCTGCGTCATCGGCGCCGGCGGAAAGCATGTTGGCCGGAATGTTGGTCGCGGGATAGTACGCGATGCACGCGGCGACCTGCGAACTGACGCCCGCATTTCCCCCTGTTCCCTCAAACTCCGAACGATTTCCCGTGCCCGCCGTAAATAACGCATGGTATCCGCCGGCGGAATACCCGACGACACCGATGCGCTGCGGTTCGATGCCGAGCCTCTTTGCGTTCGCGCGCACCCATCGGATTGCGGCTTTCGCATCGTGAACGAGGGCCGGATAGCCCGCCTGGCCGCTCAACCGATATTGGGCGGCGATCGCGACATAACCCAGCGCGGCGTAAGGCTTGATGCGTTCGGCGAGCGATTCCTTGTTGCCGCCGGCAAATCCTCCTCCGTGGAAATGAATCGTTGCCATTCGTTTTTCTTTACCCGCCGGCGGCTTGTAGATATCGAGCTTCAGGTCCATGTCGCCGCCCTTGCCGAAAACAACCTCCTTTTCCACACTGATGCTTCCGGATTGCGCTGCCAAAAGCGGCACAGCGGATCCGGCAAAAGCTGCGCCGACGAAGCTTCGTCTGGTCATCTCTGTCATTTGTCCTCCATACGAGTCAATTGCGCGTTCTGATTATGGGATACGCGTTTGTGTCCTTTAACGCGGCATCAAGAAAATTCCAGGTGACGAGTCCATCACTTGTTCGCGGCTCGATCAAGAAAAACGCAAGGCGCGCGAGCGGCTGGTTCATTGGAACGCGATACGTTCCTGCCGGCAGCGTTCGTTCAATCGGCTCATACTTGCCCGAAACCGTGCGCTCCTGATGTCTCTCGAATGCCTGCGCGGCAATCTGAGTCGACTCGACGCGGAACTCTTCCAAAGGAAGCGTCGCAGGCCGATCCAGACGTTCGAGTCGAATGCCGTGCGTCCGTAACCGTTCGATCGCGGCGGTGAGTGAATCCGGAATGTAGTATGCGGAAGGCACTCGCTCCGATTCCACGGCTTCAAAAGTTGTTTCAAGCCACATCTGCTCCGGCTTGCGGACATCGAGCCTTCGAAGCATCGTTTGGCCGCTGTACGGATTGACTTCCTCCTGCGTGTCCCCCATGACGATCTCCGCCTTCTGCGCGGATCGCTTCACCTTCGATAGCAACGACATGCGCTGTCCGATGATGGATCGCGCGTCCGCCTCTTCAGCGATCCTGCGAAGCCGCGACGCGTTTGCATGAGCGAAGTTCAGGATTTCCTCGAGCACGGCTCCGGCTGTCGCGACGCGTTCCTTAAACGTGAGGTACGAATAAGTCTCGCTGAGGATTCCGAAGCGGTTTCGAATTCCCCAGTAGTTGTGTGTGTATCGCGGAATGTCTTCGACGGTCGTCCAGACCCGATCGGGCGCCTGCCCTCGAACATCGCCGTAAGAATGAAGATCCCAGCCGTGCTGTTTTCGGATCGCCTGTGTGACCGTCGCCATCCAGTCATCCCGAGCGACACTTGTGATGGTCGGATCGACGGCAGGGTTGTTCGGTATTTCCCAGGTGAGATGGTACGCGTGCTTCGAGCCGTTGGTCGTGTGGAGATCGATCATGACGTGCGGATCGTAATCGTTGAGCAGCTTGACCATCGACCGCGCTTCAGGAGTTTCGACCTTGATGTTGTCGCGATTGATATTGAGACCCTGCGCGTTGGCGCGGGCGCCGGCGCCCGCGATGGGGCCGTGTTGCGGTCCGCGGCTCGTCAGCGACACACGTTCGTTTCCGTCGGCGTTGTAGATGGGTGCTACCAGCAGGATCATCGAGTCCAGCCATTGCGCATGCTTTCCCTGGGCAATCTCTCGCAGCAACGACTGTGTCGCTTCCTTGCCCTCGACTTCACCAGCATGGATGTTGGCCTGAATGTAGACGCGCAGCTTTCCCGTCGCGCGAACCGCCTGCGGTGTCGCGTCCGCGGTGCGGCCTGCGACAACCAGTGGAAGGCGGCGACCTTCGAAGGTGTACCCGAATGTCGTATTCCGGATAACTCTCGAACCCTTCGCGATCGTATCCAGAAACGCGACGACGTCATCGTAGCGGCTGGTCTCGACGTAATTCGTCCGTTCGGCAGTAGTCATGGCCTGCGAAAACAGGCTCTGGACCGAGACCAGGCATAGGATCAGCGCGCGAACGGTCGTCATTTTCGCGAATGGTACAGGTCTTTCACGCCAACGGAGAATCTAATTCAGGTGTCGATGTAACCGTCCAGCCGATACCGGGTCTTCACGGAGAGGAGAATTCTATGAGAATTGCGTTTGCGCTTATGGCTTTGATCACTCTGGCTATCCCTGCTCCGGCTCAACAGCTGAGAGATAACCGCGACAAACAACTCAGTTGCGATAGCAACGACAACTATGGTGGCAGGCGATCCCGGTTGTGTGACGTTCGGGAGATCACTCTCGGACCATCCAGCAGACTGGAAATCGAGCCTGGCCGGAATGGCGGAGTCACCGTTCGAGGATGGTCGCAAAACAGCATTCTCGTGCGGGCTCGGGTCGAGGCGTGGGCAGACAGCGATTCAGAAGCCCGGTCGGTCGCTTCGCAGGTTCGCGTGGAAGCCGCAGGCGGACGAATCCGCGGCACAGGTCCCGATCTGAACGGTCTCTTCAATTGGAACGAGGATCGGAACTGGGCGGTCAGTTTCGAAGTATTCACCCCATTCAACACGGATCTGACGATCGACTCCCACAACGGCGGCATCACCATTTCCGACGTCCGCGGCCAAATCGATGTTGAAACGCACAACGGCGGCCTTCGCATGACGCGCGTGGCGGGCGATATCCGCGGCCAATCGCACAACGGCGGTATACAGGCCGACATTGATGGAAACACTTCGGACATCCGGCAAATCGACCTCAGTACCCACAATGGAGCGATCACACTATCCGTTCCTTCTTCTTTCGGTGCGCGCGTTGAAACGCAAACACATCACGGCCGTCTGGAATCGGATTTTCCTATCACGGTTCGGGGACGACTTGACGGCGGCGACATGAATTTCAATATCGGCGCCGGCGGCCCGCTCGTCAGGCTCGGTACGCATAACGGCGGGATCCGGCTGAGAAGAATGTAAGCGTGCGTCAGGGCTCGGACTTGAACACTGCTTTGGGCAGCTGTTTCAGCCGTGCGCGATACTCGGGATAGATCGTCTCGCGCCCTCCAAGCGTGGCCTCCTGCGGGAGGTCATGCTTTGCTGCATACTCGGCGGCCCACGGATTCTCGCCGGGGAAATAGCTGGGCACCTCGCCGCGCGGATGCTCCCCTTCCTCCACAGATTCACACGGCCAGAATGGATTGAAGGCGTTCGTGTCGGAGTTGTAAGCAAACTCCTGGCTTCGGATCAGAGGTTCGGCCAGAAAGATCGGATCATCCACGATGCTGATGTGCGTCATCATGTTTCCGTGCCGGACGTAGTGCTCAACCAGCGTCACTTCATCGCTGGAAGGAATATTCTCGCGCCGCTGCCAGCCTTGCTTCACGTGAGTCGTCGTCACGGTCAGCCTGTTTCCATCCCACGCGCCGGTTGAGAATCCCATCCAGGTATGCGGCGCGTGCGCCGGTGGATGCGGTCGTCCATCCATCCAGATCGTACGGCTCTGTTCGTACGTGCTGATGGTTTCGTGAATCGCAATGAGCTGGTGCGTAACCGGATCTCTTTCCTCCCAGATCCGCATCTGAAGCGGACCGCGATGGATGTATCCGACAACATGCACCTGGCACTGATGCTCCGGCAATGAAAGGCGTCCGGGACGATATGCCAAACCCCACTCGCGTGCGTAGTCGTTGATCGGCAAGCCGACGAATTCCACGAGCGAAGGCCCAGGCCCGCGCTCCGGTTCGTCTTCTTCATAAGGTCGAGGAGGAGCCCAGACGCCGGTGAGATCCAACTGGGCAAAAACAGGTGTGCTGATCCACTGCATCGCACAAAGGACGACCCAAAACGACAGTTTACGGAAGCGCATGGGGATGCACTTTAGACCAACGAGTCGAAAAAATAAACCTGCTTGAAAAAACGTAAAGTGTCGGAATACTTTACGAAAACCCAACAGGCCTGCGATCCGTTAGCTGCAGTAACTGATTCATTCAGAACAAACACAGTCGGCCACCTCGAGTGGTGCGTTATTTGCTCGCCCCGTGGGCAAACCTGCCCAAAGATACAAGGAGAAACTATGGCAATTGCACGCCGGCTAATCGGATTCGCGATTGTTTTCGCGATGCTTTTTACGATCGAATCGAATGCCGCTGTAATCGGTTTTGAGGGGATCGCAGCCCCGGGTACGCAGACCACAGATAACCTCACCAATAACGTGTTCAGTGGCTTCAACGTGTTTCTACCTCATGGCCACTATCAGGGAATCGGCTTTTTACAGCCGAGTCCCAGACCCGGCAGCGGCAGCGATTGGCTTTTACACGATCACTTTTCCGGCGGAGGCGGGGGATTCCAGGCAGCCTGGGAACTGACCGCCGTAGGCGGAGGGGCTTTCTCCATCCAGAGCTTCCAGGCATCGGAATGGGAGGACACTTTCACAAGAGGTAATGTTCTCACAGTCACCGGAGACCTTCAGGGTGGAGGCCAGATTTCGACGACTTTCACAACCGATGCGATCTTTGGTTTTGAAAGCTTCTTTTTCAGTCCAGCGTGGACGAATCTGGTGAAGGTCAGCTTCGTCGATCTGAATCCAGACACGGGGTTCGGAAAACTCGGTTTCGACAACGTAGTTGTGAATGAGCAATTCCGAGTTCCGGAACCTGCCACGATGACTCTGCTCGGACTTGGATCACTGATCCTTGCCGGTTATCGCGCTCGCCGACGCCAATAGTTCTAACTGACTGTCATTCAGGCGGGATCTAATCCCGCCTGAATACCTCGCCTGAAGTTTTCTGACTTCCGATTTCTCCGCATTCCCTTGCCTCTCGTATGTTACTGATACAGGTCGCATGCGAAACATACTGCTCAAAGTAGTTCTCGCGGCTGCCGCTGTCATTATCATCGGCGTCCTTGTTTCGTCGCAGTTGGGTTCAGTCGGGGCCAACATGCTTCTGACGCGCAACCGTCGTCATGTCGCGGGTCCCGCTCCAGAGACGTGTCAGGATGCGACGTTCACCGGCGTGGAAGTCAGGCTGAAGGGCTGGCGTTGCCGTGCGTCGATGCCGCGTCGCGGCACGATCATCTATCTGCATGGCATCGGGAGTAACCGGACCGCCGGTACCGGCGTCATTCAAAAGTTCACCACGCGCGGTTTCGAAGTGATTGCATACGACAGCCGCGGTCACGGGGAGTCTGACGGCAAATTTGCCACGTACGGGTTTTATGAGAAGGAAGATCTGCGGCGAATCGTGGACACGCTGCCGCCGGAGGAAAGCATCGTACTGATTGGAACCTCGTTTGGCGCCGCGGTCTCGTTGCAGGCAGCCGCAGAAGACCGTCGCATTCGAACCGTGATCGCCGCCGAAAGTTTCGCCGACCTGCGAAGCGTCGCCAGACATCGCGCACCGCGCTACTTCGTTGAACCGCTGTTTGAGCGAGCGCTTCGCATCGCTGAAGAGCGAGCCCGATTCAGTGTCGACGCGGTCGATGTCGTGCGCGCGGCGGCTCGCATTACCGCTCCAGTGTTGTTGATTCACGGAGCGGACGACTTTGATACGCCACCTTCCCACTCGCAACGTATCTTCGATGCTCTAACCGGCCCAAAACGCCTGGTACTTGTTCCACACGCACGGCACAACCAATCGGTGAGCAACAGCTGGCAGGAAATGGAAAGCTGGCTCGACGCGCACGTCACATCTACTGAACGCTGATCACGTATTCCGGGCAGCCGTCCAGCGCGCAGATCGCGGTGCCGAGGCCGTTCGGAGGAGGACTCAGATTCCGCACGTTCACACGGAAGCGGTAAGTGTTGCCGGCGGCGCTCGAAAAAGGCGTTCCACGAACGACGCCGCGCGTCAGATCGATCGACATCCCCGGCGGAAGCTGTCCGCTCAACAAAGACCAGTTCAGTTGAGGTGTTGTCGTTCCTCCAATGACGACCACGAGGCTGTGACCAAATCCGCTGCCCGCGCGAGCATTGGGCAAAACAATTTGTCTTACTGCCGGTTGCTGGAAGACCGCGGACGGACACGCAGGGTTCGGAATGCCGTTGACCGGCGCTGACGATTCGCGGATCACCACAAGCCGATATGTGCCCGTCTCAGTCGTTGAACCATCGGACACCTGCATCGTGAACGTGTAACTCCCAGGGATCAGCGCGCCGTTACCTTTGAAAATCCCGGTGAGCGATTCAACAATGGTTCCCGGCGGATAAGTGGAACCCGGCGCCAGAGTCCATGTGTATCCGGACAGCGGCGCACCTCCCGCCGCCATCAACGTGACTGCCTGCACGACGCTTCGGTTGGCATACGGGTCATAGCATGCGTCGTCGAGTTGGATCGGCACGCCGGCAAAGGGCGTGAAGTTGTTCGTCAGAATCTTCAAGCTGCCGTCCGAACTTCCGCCACCGCCACCGCCGCCGCCACCGCCGCCGCCACCACCGCCGCCGCCACCTGAACTTCCCTGAGATGAGAACGAGGCCGAGGATGAAGAAATCGTCCCGCCGAAATCGACGCTGCCGCTAAAGGTATATGTCCCATCCGGCGCGTCGCAGGGCAACGTCACATTCGAGAACCGAACCGTGCTGCCCGCAGCCTGATCACTGATCACGGAGTACATTGAGAGCGTATAACCGCCAGGACCGATGACTCGATACTGGCGGGTCACTGCCACCGTACGGCCGGTCGTATTGTTGATCCGCATGTTCAGCGTAAACGTGTTGCAGGCGCGCGCTGCCGACACTGCGATGTTATTCGTATCGCCGAGGTAGCTCTGTTCAACAACGACGTTGCCGGGGATCACGTTCGATGGAGCGGACGGCGGATTGAACGCAATCGACCCGAGGCGATTGGCCGGAACATTTGCGTAGACGCGTCCGGTTCGAAGGAAGAACAACTCCGTGCCGTGGATCTGCACGCCGTTCGTCGTCCGCACGTAAACGTACCCGCCGTCGCTGCTGCGGACCTGCGTCTGTGGGATCAGACCGCCTAGCAGGAATGCACGCTTCGACTGCGCGGCCAGCGTGAATGCCGCGGCGCCGGACTGGGCCGGCCCGCCAATCAAACGGCCGGACGGATCCAGCGCATAGACCTCAACCTGAGCATCGGTCGTCGTGGAGTTGGCGAGCGCGATTCCGGTCCACCAGGGAGCGAGATCGGCGATGTGGCCGAAGATCAGTGCGTCGTCACCGCTGGCGGCATGCTGCATCTCGACAGCGGTCGTTCCACCGGCGAACGTGTCGGTATAGGTGAGAAGTCCGCCGATGCCGGCCGTGGACTCGACCATCAACCATCCATCGACGGAAGACAGACCGAACAACGTTGCAACACTCGAGCGAAGAACGGCGAATGCCGGCATCGGCTGCTGCACGGTCAAAGCCGGAGATCCGGCCAGCCTTAGCGTCAGCGTCGTGGTGACGGCAGTGTTGTTGAAATTGGTGAGCGTCAGTTGAGACGTGTAGACGGATCCTCCGATCAGTCCATCGACGACATGCGGGAACAAAAAACGCGTCGAACCGAAGTACTCCGCATTCGACACAACGTTGTCGCCGCCCGGATTTGGCGTAACAGAGGTGCCGATCACCCTTGCGGTCGGCGTACTCGATCCGACACTGATCGTGAAGCCGGCCACATCGAAATTGCTCGCCTGAGACGGAAACAGTGACCCCACCGACTGCTGAAACACACCCATCGCCGGAACTGAAAATGGAACGCTTCCCGCGTTTCGGCCGGCCGCGTTAACGAGATTCAAAGATCCCGTGAGGGTCGATGATCCAAGGTTCGCGAAACTGATTTCCGTCGTGCTCGAGAACGAAGCGAAAGCGGGGTACGAGATTGCGTTGTTGCTGCTCAGCAGCGGCGCGCCATCCGTGGAAGTCACGAAGTCGCCGGTGAGCCAGAAGCCGGAAACCTGATCGACATCCAGATCGACGGCAAGCCAGCCCGGCGACGCCGCATCCGGAAAAAGCTGGCCAAGGGTCATGGCGACCTGGCCCTTCGCCGGAATCGTTCGTTGAGAGGTATAGAGTGTCTCGCCGCCCGCGGTCCTCCAGCGGAACGTCGCTGAGGCAGCGGTTAAAGTGGGGTTGACGAAGGCAACACCGACTGTGCCGATCTCCGAGGAATCAAACAGGCGTGGAAGATTCAAAGTTGCCGCGTGGGAGACCTGGATCCAAACCAGAACTACGGCCGCAAAACCGACAATCCGTTGTCGAATGGCACTCCTCCTTCAATTCCTTCAATTCCTGAGGACTTTCTTCGGGGCGCATTCTAAGGGATGAATAAGCGCCTGTCACCAGCAGATTTTGTTGATCATCGTGAAGGGAAAACTTGCAGCGGGCTCCGAAAAGCAGAATCAGTGACTTCACTTCTGGAATGCCGAAAAGAGGACTCGAACCTCCACCCCCTTGCGAGGACTAGAACCTGAATCTAGCGCGTCTGCCAATTCCGCCATTTCGGCCAGGAAAATCAAATCTATGTTCTTCGATTGGTGAAGTCAATAGACTGAAATCATGAGGGCGAAGAACTCGCGCGGGCGAGGTAGCCGACGAAGGCCGGAACCGGACGTCAGCAAAGAGGATCTCGTCAAATACATCCAGCAATCCGCGGACCGCGGAATGAACCTCCAGCGCATCCTCGATGAGTTCGATACGACGCCGGCTGCGCGGCGACAAATCCGCGACATTCTCAATCAACTGGTCAAGGAAGGCAGGCTCGCGAAACACCGCGGCAACCGGTATGAAGTCGCAGCGCGCAATCTGATCGATGGCACGATCGTGGTGCATCGTGATGGATATGGATTCGTCATCCTCAGGGAGCGGATTCCCGGAATCGAGAGCGACATTTTTATTCCGCCAGCGCTTCTCGGTTCGGCAATGAACGGCGACAAGGTGAAGGTGGAGATCACGGCCCGCAAGGCCGGCGGCAGGGCAGAGGGCCGTGTTGTCACAGTCGAGAAGCGGGCGCGGGACACGATCGTCGGACAATTGCGTTTCGACGGTGAGGTTTTTTTCGTCGCTCCGGCTGATGAGAAGCTCCCGCCGAAGGTCATCGTTACGAACGAGGTCACCGAACATAAAGACAAGATCGTCGAGATCGAAATCACGCGATTCGCAACGGAGACGCGATGGCCGGCGGGAAGAGTCATTTCGGTCATCGGATTCCTTGACGATCCGAATGTCGAAACGAATGTGATCATCAGGAAATTCGGCCTGCCAACGAGTTTTCCCCCCGATGTCGAAGCGGAAGCTGGCGGATTGCCCGATGCGCTGACAGAGCGGGATTTCATCGGACGAGACGATTTCAGAAAACGCAACACCATCACGATCGACCCGAAAACCGCACGCGATTTTGACGATGCTATTGATGTCGAAGTGCTGCCGAACGGAACGTTTCAACTCGGAGTTCACATTGCCGACGTGTCGCATTTTGTGCCTGTCGATTCGGCAATGGATACGGAAGCGCGAACCCGCGGCACTTCGGTCTACTTTCCTGATCGCGTTATTCCGATGCTCCCGGAAAAGGTATCCAATCACCTTTGCTCTTTAAATCCGAAGGCCGACCGGCTGGCTGTAAGCGTGATGATGCATCTTTCGCGTACGGGCGACGTGCTCGATTACTCGTTTCACAAAAGCATCATTCACTCGAAGGCCCGGCTCACTTACGAAGAGGTTCAGGAGATTCTGAACGGCAACGTGATGGTCGAGCGACGGTTCATTGACGTCGTTCCGCATATCCTAACCACAGCGCGTGTTGCGGAGACCATCCAGAAACGGCGGCAGCAGCGAGGTGCCATCGACTTCGATCTACCCGAGCCGATGCTGACCTACGATGAGCAGGGCGAAGTGATCGGCATCACGAAATCGGTGCGACTGTTTTCCCATCGCATCGTGGAAGAGTTCATGATCCTCGCGAACGAGGTCGTTGCACGGCACCTTGAAGAGAACGACATCCCGAGCCTGTATCGAGTCCACGAAGAGCCGGACATGGCGAAGGTGGCCAACTTCGCCGAGATCGTCAGCGGATTCGGATTGAGGTTTGAGCCTCAGAAGGCGCACCCTGGCGAGTTTCAGAAGTTCATCAGCTCCATCGAAGGACGGCCCGAAGAACGCATGCTGTCTTTCCTCATGTTGCGTTCGTTCAAACAGGCGAGGTACTCGGAAGAAAACATCGGACACTTTGGCCTCGCATCGGATTCATATACGCACTTCACGTCGCCGATTCGCCGATACCCCGACCTCGTCGTGCACCGAATCTTGAAGGCGTCAATGCAGCGACGCTCGCAGCCGGCCGTTGCCCCGGCGCAGCTCGAAGCAATCGCGAGCGAATCGAGTGAACGCGAACGCGAAGCAGACATGGCCGAACGGGAACTCTTCGAATGGAAGAAGATGCTGCTCATGGAACAACGAATGGGCGAAACGTTTGATGCGATCATCATCGGCGTCTGGCGTGACGGCTTCGCGATCGAACTGATCGACTTCTTCATCGAAGGCTTTGTCCCTGTGGCGGAAATCCCGCACGATTACTATCAACTGGACCCAAATGAGCACGCGCTCATCGGCAGGCACAGCAAACAGCGATTCCGCATCGGAGACCGCATTGCCGTCCAGGTTGTTCGAGTCGACAAGCTGCTCCGGCGTGCGTACTTCCTTCCGGCCGGACCTGCGCGCGCCTTGGCAGGCAAACGACGTTCACGCTAAGATTAGATGTTTTGCCGGAGTAGCTCAGGTGGTTAGAGCGAAGGTCTCATAATCCTTAGGTCGGCGGTTCGAGTCCGCCCTCCGGCATTTTTCCCCGTGCTTTCCAGGTTTCGAATGCAAGTCCGCGAGACGATTCACGAATACAACATGCTTGCTCCGCACGACCGGATCCTCGCCGGGGTCTCCGGCGGCGCCGATTCTGTCTGCCTCGCGCTGGTCCTCAAGGAACTTGGTTACGACGTCTCGATTGCGCACGTCAACCACGGCTTGCGAGGGAACGAATCCGATGATGACGAAGCGTTCACCGCACAAATCGCGCAGAGTTTGGGCGTGAAGTTTTTCACCCGCAGAGTGGTGCTCGTCGCAGGAAACATCGAAGCGGCAGGCCGTGATGCGCGGCGAGATTTCTTCAATGACCTGACGGCGGAGCATGGGTTCGCGAAAATCGCCGTAGCTCACACAAGGGATGATCGTGTCGAAACTTTTCTGCTGAATCTGCTCCGGGGCGCAGGATCAACAGGATTGTCTTCGATGCCGCCCGTGTCCGGCCGCACGATCCGGCCTCTGATCAAATCGAGACGGAGCGAAATCGAAGCATATCTCAGTGAAAAAAAACAGATCTGGCGCACCGACGCTTCGAATTTCAATCCGGAGTTTGCACGGAACCGGCTGCGACATGTGGTCATCCCGGCTCTGACATCGGACTTCAATTCCAATCTTCTGGAGACACTGAGCCGTACGGTTGGAATCCTGGACGCCGAGGAGGCATGGATGCGCCAACTGGCCGATGACTGGCTCGGCCGGAATGGAACAAAGGCGCCCGATGGACTCGTACTTGATGTCGGCGCCCTTCAGTTGGAACCGCTAGCTCTCGTCCGGAGAGTTTTGCGGGGCGCACTGCGCCAGGCTGGATCGGAGTTGCAGGATGTTTCCTTCGACCAGATCGAGCAGATTCGCCGCCTGCTCGAAGAAGGCAAAAGCGGCAAATTAGTCGAAATCCCTGGTGGCATCGACGTCGCAAGGGAATTCAGCCGGCTGGTGTTCCGTCACAGGCTTTACGTGCAACCGGACTATGAGTATCGGTTGCAAATTCCAGGCTCTGTTCGTATACCAGAATCAGGGAGGGTTTTCCGTGCGGAAATTGTTGAATCCGAAACGGGAAAAACCCATGACAACCGGGTTTTTGTGGATGCAGATTCAATCGGACCGTATGTTAGAATCAGGAACTGGAAACCCGGCGATTATTATAGACCGGTGGGATTACCTGCTGGAAAACTCAAAAAGCTGTTTCAGCGCGCACGGATTCCAAGGAGTCACCGAACAAGCTGGCCGGTTGTTGTCGCTGATTCGACGATTATCTGGGTAGCCTCATTTCCAGTTTCCCGCGAATTTGCCCCTCGTGGATGTTCTCAGAAAATCGTGGCTATTGAGGCATTGCAGATTTAGGCGGCACATTTTTATTTTTACCGGCGTCTAAGGTCAAGGAACCTTAGATTGGGGGGTTTAATTTGAATTCGACAGCAAAAACGATCCTATTCTGGGTCCTCATACTAGGAACGGCGATCCTGCTTTACAACCTGGTTCAGCACACGACGTCAGGAAAGGCGCAGACCTATAACTTTTCCAAATTCGTCCAAGAGGTCGAGAACGGCCGCGTCAACGACGTCACCATCGCGGATTCCGACATCACCGGGCATCTAAAAGGTTCGAACGAACAGTTCAAAACCGTGCTGCCTATGGAGTGGCCGGAATTGATGGGGCTTCTGCGCGATAAACAGGTGCAGATCACGGGTGAAAAGCCCAGCCAGAGTCCATGGCTTGCTGCCTTGGTCTCCTGGGCGCCCTTCCTTTTCTTAATAGGATTCTGGATCTTCTTCATGCGGCAGATGCAGAGCGGCGGCAACAAGGCGTTGTCCTTTGGCAAGAGCCGCGCGCGGCTGTTGACGGCACATCAGAAGAAGGTGACGTTTAAAGATGTCGCCGGTGTCGATGAAGCCAAGGAAGAGTTGCAGGAAATCATCGACTTCCTGAAAGAGCCCCAAAAGTTTCAGAAGCTTGGCGGACGGATTCCGAAGGGTGTG